>Ga0078972_1002382_pt1 | contig 62488 bp, 46 predicted proteins | sample YelNatPaOPGAMG01_FD_67568 | JGI IMG/M metagenome (GOLD analysis project Ga0078972, IMG submission 67568) | Hot spring thermophilic microbial communities from Obsidian Pool, Yellowstone National Park, USA - OP-RAMG-01 (SPADES assembly) (version 2) | ecosystem: Environmental > Aquatic > Thermal... | reverse complement strand
AAATTCTTCCTGAGACTTGATTTTATTTAATGCTTCCTCAGGGATTTTAAATAACTCTTTTTCATTCATATTGCTGCTTGTTAGGTTAAAATTAATCTTTTTTTTTCTAACCAACCGGTTTTTGAGCTCGATTTCCGGCTCCAAACCGGTTGGGTTCCCTAATGCAGCTACCTTTCATTTACACAAAATTCTTTATACTCCCATAATCAGGAATATAGTGTACACATTTTGCTTTTCGTTTCCTCCCTTTGATATCATAACAAAAGTATGTTAATTCAAAATCTTTTTCTACTTTAAATTCACTTTCAATTCTTTCCTGTAAATAGCCTCTCATTTCTTCAAAAGCCTTTTCAGATTCTTCGTCGTTTTCTCTAAGAAATTCTTTAGAGAAAGACAAAACATAAATAGACTCTACCTGCTTTTTTAATTGATAAATGAAAGCCTTTATATAGGGATCTATACTTGATAAGATTTTACTAGTCTCACCCACCAGTAATATTCCTATTTTAATGTTCCTTGTGATATGATTTAGAGGCGCGTTTTCTCCATATTTTTTAGTGGCTATATTGTAAAGAAATTTTATAAGATCTTTTATTTCTTCTTCCATTTCGGAGCTTTTGGATGTACCAGCAATTTTCACACCATATCTATCCAGTTCGACTAATAGAAGCCTTGTGAATAACCCCCTTTCGTCTATTTCCACTATTTTTGAATTCCAATCTTTAAGTTTTTCATTTTGCTCAATCTGAGGTATATATTCATACTTCATATACCAGTCCAAAATTGTCGGATTTCCAATTTCACGCAATAAATTCTTTATTAAATTCAAATCTACGGAATCTTCTATGGGTTTCTCTAGAATATATCTAATACCAATTAAAGCTGTCTTTTGGATTAATGCATGAGCCAAAAATATTATGTTTTTCTCTTGCTCCTCGGCTGGATCAAGTTTTACAACCAATTCTCCTTCTTTAGGAATATAAGTCTGCCCAGAACTACTTTCAATCCATTCTACTTTTAAAGATCTAGGGATTAAATTTTTTCCAAAAGGCATTCCACGTCTTGCAAGATTCAAACGTCCCGCAATATCATAGGCTACATATTTTTTCTCTGCCTCCCTTCGTTTTAATATTTTATATAAAACCTTATAAAACCTTCCTCTCCATATATCGGTTTTATCTTCATCAATTAAAATACGGATTAACAGGAGGATAAAAATAACTAATAATAATACTATCCCCCATACTCCATACTTTAAAATTAACTCGAAAATATCCTTAAATGGCATATTACTTCCGTATGGTTTCAGTAAATACTCGATAACACTCATGTTTATCACAACAAAATAAAAGTTTCCCCATCCAGCGGATAGTTGCTTTAAAATTCTGCTCTGTAATCTTTTTCTTGCAAATGTGGCAAATTAAATCTTTTTCTAACTTCTCCTCACATTCAATAGATTTAAAAAAATTATGTACCTCCTTATAATGAATTACTTTTATAACTTCTTTCTTCTCATCTATTTTCATTTAAGTATCTCCATTAAAGTTTGCCTAACTATTTATATTATAAATATTCCTTTATTCCCTAATCCTCACCCGTTTAATTGCAATTGCCCCCTTTTTGTTACCCGTAATTTCATAAAATTTTCGGCTGTTTTTCTATTATAATCCACTGCAAATAATCAATCATCCCGCCCCTACGGGGGCTCGTAGAATTCCTGCCTGCTTGCTTGCTACAAACATTCCGCGCCGCTGGTGCTATCACCTTGAACCTTGAACCTTGAATTTTGAGCCTTAAACGTGAAACAGGTGCTGGATGCCAGTTGCTGGGTGCTGGTTACTTGGTGCCGGGTGCTGGTTGCCTGGTACTTGTTGCCGGTTGCTGATTCTCTGTGCCCTCCGCCTTCTGCGACCATGAGACTGTGCGACTATGCGACCGGGCGACAAAGAGGCTATGCGGCTTATTATTTCTCCTCTTCGCCAAGTCACCCCCTCGTTTCATGCGACCATGCGACTGTGAGACTATACGACCGGGCGACAAAGAGACTATGCGGCTTATTATTTCTCCTTTTCGCCAAGTCGCCCCCTCGCAAAGTCGCCCCGTCATTTCATGCGACCATGCGACTGTGAGACCATGCGACCGTGCGAAATGATAAACAGTAAATGAGAGATGAGTAGTGAGCGGTGAGTGGTCAATTCTTTATTAACACATTAATTTTTAAAACAATCGAATTACTTTTGAATTATGCCCCGAGCTCCGCGAGGGGCCAATTACTATCGAATTACCACTGAATTACGCCCTGAGCGAAGCGAAGGGCCAATTACTATTAATTATTGGCTCGCGGATCAACGCGGATTTTCAAACGCTGATCTACGTGGAACATCAAATATGGAACGCGGAACAACCTCCGCAAACATTCCGCCCCTACGGGGCTCTTAGCATTCCTGCCTGCCTTTTTGCTACAAACATACCGCGCCTACGGCGCTACCACCTTGAACCTTGAGCTTTGAACCTTGAACGTGAAACAGTTGCCGGGTGCTGGTTGCTGGTTAATTAATGGTCAATACTTAACTTTTAAATACAAAACGAAAAACGCTCTGCCTTCACCACCTGGCTCCGGTGCAGCTCAACTTAATCGCGGTAGTTTCGGTGGATAAAGTAAAAGTGGAATGCCAATCCGAAAGAAATAAAAAATCTACTTCAAAAAACAAAAAAGCTTTAATCCGAAGGCTTACATTTATTGAAAAAGTGACAAAAAAGTTAAAAAACATAGATATATTTGTTAATTGTCAGTTATTAAACGATTAATTTATTATGGTTAAAAGTTGGTGAAATAAATATTTATAGCGTCTGATGCAGTATGAAAAAATTGGAGGAAATAGAATTATACAGGATGACACATTTAGAAAATATATTGCACATATTGAAGAATGGCATTACTCATAAGAATTCAAAAAATGCAGATCCGTATTATAAAAGTATTGGCGATTTATCCTTAATTCAAACAAGACAAAATAAAGAAGTAAGAATTACCAACGGAATTTATGACTCTCAAAATGAACGTGTAATAATATTAGGCGATTTTATTCCATTTTATTTTGGTGTAAAAATGCCAATGCTTTATGTAATTCAGAATGGAGGTAATTTTGTAGAAGAAGCTGTTTCACCTGAAAATATAATTTATCTTGTTTGTGATTTAATAAGTTTAGTCAGTTTGCAACAGGAATTTTATTTTTCTGATGGTCATGCAACAGATAGACTGACAACATTTTATGATTCAAGCAGAAAAGATGGGTTAACTCATATAATAGACTGGGAAGCTATTGATAGCATTTATTGGGGAGGGATTGAAAATCTGGAAGTCAAACGGAAAAAACAGGCCGAATTTCTGATTAAAGGAGACATCCCTTTCCGGTGCATTAAAAGGATTATTTGTTATAATAAAAATGCAAAGGAAAAAATCCTTAAATTTGGAATTAAGGAAATAATGATCGAGATAAATAAAAATGCCTATTATTAAAGGAGGGAATAGTTTATGATTTTTTATAAAAAAGGCAATATTCTCGAAAGTCAGGCACAGGCGCTGGTTAATACTGTAAATACTGTTGGTGTAATGGGCAAAGGTATTGCTTTGCAATTTAAAAAAGCATTTCCTGAAAACTTTAAAAAATATGTTGATGCCTGCAAAAAGAAAGAAATTGATATTGGAAAGCCGTTTGTTACAAAAGTACATTACCTCACCGGGGAAAAAATCATAATTAATTTCCCTACCAAAAAAGATTGGCATAAGCCCTCAGAATATGAATATATAGAAAAAGGTCTGGATGCATTAATAAATATTATCAAAGAAGATAATATTAAAAGCCTTGCTTTACCCCCACTGGGTTCCGGAAGTGGAGGTCTGGTGTGGGAAAAAGTTAAACAGTTAATCGAAAAGAAATTATCAAATGTTGGCATAGATATTTATGTATATGAGCCAACAAAAGAAATTCAGGAAAAATTAAAGAACGAAAAAGTCAAACTTACCGAAGCACGCGCTTTAATGTTGTATGTATTATATGATCTGGTGAGAAACGGGGAATATGTTTCTGAATTTTCAGCAGAAAAAGTTTGTTATTTCTTACAGCGATTTGGGGCTGAAAATTATTTTAAGTTAAAATATCAACCAAATTTCTATGGTCCCTATTCAGGCAAAGTCCGCTATGTAATTAACTATTTGAATGGTAGTTATATTTTGGGATACAGTGATCTTACCAAAAAACCATTTGATCCATTACTGTTAGTCGCGGACGGGTATGAGGATGTGAAAAAATACATTGAACTTAACAGTGAACTCTTTTCAATTGCAAATAAAACGACAAAATTTTTAAATGGTTTTTATTCTGATTTTGGATTGGAACTTTTGTCTTCAATTGACTGGATTATCAATGAAAAACATACATATGATTTTGAAACTATAAAAAATGAACTGGAAAAGTGGAGTAAGAGAAAACGAAGCAAATTTTCCAATGATAATTATATACATATAGCTATTCAACATTTGAAGGATTTTGGCCTAATTAAGGAGCCTGTTAAAAATTTAATGTAGACTGATAATTAACAGTTTAAACCAACTCTTCAGTCTGATCCATATTTTTTCCTGAACTCTTCGCTCTGTGCCCTCTGCCCTTCCTGACTATGAGATTGGTTGACCATGTGGCTTATTATGCCTTCTCTTCGCAAAGTCGCCCACTCATTCCATGCCTGTAAACATCCCCCTAACCCCCTTCAAAGGGGGAAACCTCGCCTTCAATCCCATGTCCTATGCTTCATGCCCTCCACCGTCATTGGCGCTATGACGTACAGAGCATGCTCCATACCCTTTTTATTGGCTCGCATATCAACACGGATTTTCAAACGCTGATCTACGTGGAACATCAAATATGGAACGCGGAACAACCTCCGCAAACATTCCGCCCCTACGGGGCTCTTAGCATCCCTGCTTGCTTGTTTGCTACAAACATACCGCGCCTACGGCGCTGCCACCTTGAACCTTGAGCTTTGAACCTTGAACGTGAAACAGTTACCGGGTGCCGATTCTCTATGCTCTCCGCCGTCTTCGACCATGAGACTGTGCGACTATGCGACCGGGCGACAAAGAGGCTATGCGGTTTATTATTTCTCCTTTTCGCCAAGTCGCCCCCTCGTTCAATGCGACCATGAGACTGTGCGACTATGCGACTGGGCGACAAAGAGACTATGCGGCTTATTATCCCTCCTCTTCGCCAAGTCGCCCCGTCGCCAAGTCGCCCCGTCGTTCAATGCGACCAGGCGGTGTGCGGCAACTGGTAACCCTAAGCTGACTCCCAGTAACGCGTGAAGATGTGTTATTATATGGGAATGATTCAATGCACCGCCGGCAAAATAGGAATGACATGATCTTTTTCTTCAGGATGCCTGCGATAGCTCTATGAACCCGGATATTACCGGGATTATTGGACTTAAAAGTTCCGCTAAGGAGGTGCAGGCTATCAGACTTTATCTGATCATTGCTCTACATCCTGTCACGAAACAAAGATTTAACTCAAGGACTATGGATTTTAAATCCATTATCCTTGGGATTTATAATTTGGTTTCGCTTATATAATGATACAGTAACTACAGGCTGTCACCAAAATCTTTTTTAAATTTCTCAATAAGCTTGTCAGTCCAATCTGTAATTGGTTCAAGGCGTCCAAGGAAGAACCTCAGAACTTTAGGTTCCTCAACAAATTTCAAGCCTCCGATAAGGCTTCTATTGTCGTAAAGCCAAGTTAATCGGTCGATTGCATAGTTTACCTGCGATAAGGTAAAAACTCTTCTGGGCAATGCTAACCGTACAAGCTCCATATCAGCTGCAACATCATTGCCATTTTCGTCTCGGTCAGTAGAAATTGTACCACGTTCCATTCCTCTTATTCCGCTGGTTATATATATTGCGGATGCCAATGCACCAGCTGAATATTGTAATTGAGGTACATGTGGAATAAACTGTTTTGCGTCGATATGGCAACCTAATCCCCCTGCAGGCATTACAACCGGGATACCTCTTTTATCAAGCTCTTCAACCATATATTTAATAAACATTGGCGATTGTGAAATTACGGTTTCATCTAAAGTTTCATATAATCCCACAGCCATAGCTTCAATCTCCCGGACTGACATTCCACCGTAAGTTAAGAATCCTTCAAAAAGGGGCACCAAATCACGCATTTTTAAATATAAATCGTAACTATTTGTAGCAATACCCCCTCCACGAGTACAACTTACTTTGCGTCCGGAAAAATATATGATATCTGCATATCCACACAGTTCATGTAAAATTTCTTTAATTGACACATTCTTATACTCTGGCTCCCTTTGTTTGATGAAATATACATTTTCCCCAACAAGACTAACATCCAAAACAAGAATTATTCCATTTTCCTGAGCCACTTTTTTAACTTCACGGATGTTTTGCATCGAAAATGGTTGGCCACCTATTAAATTGGTTGATGCTTCCATACGAATGTATGGAATCTTTTCTACGCCATAAGTCTTAATGAGATTCCGAAATTTATTGACATCAATATTACCCTTAAATGGATTATCACTTTTGATGACTAAGGCTTCATCAGTGAAAATTTCAGTTACTTTACCTCCCGCTAATTCGATATGGGCCTTTGTTGTTGTAAAGTGATAGTTCATAGGTACTATGCTGTCTTTACCAACAAATACCTGTGAGATAATATGTTCAGCAGCTCTGCCCTGATGTACAGGTAAAAAATATTTTTTCCCGAATACTTCTAATATTGCCTTTTCAAGCCGGTTATAACTTTCGGATCCGGCATAGGCATCGTCAGCTACTAACATTGAGGCTACCTGATTGTCGCTCATGGCATTAGTGCCACTGTCAGTAAGCATATCAAGAAATACATCCCTGTTTTGTAATAGAAATGTATTAAACCCGGCATTTTTTATTGCCTCATGGCGTTTTTCAATTGGCAGAAGATTCAGCCTTTGTACTATTCTAACCTTATGCATTTCTAATGGAAGATTGCCTCCTTTGTAAAATTTAACCATATGTGAAAAATTATTTAAGTGATTAATAATTAATTATTTAAATTCAATAATATCCACTATAAAAAAATAAAAAGTTACCCTTCCCGGTGCATCAGGATAAAAAAACCACATTTTCAATTCAGTGATAGCGAATTGAAAATGTTGATTATTCTTTATCTCATTGCATCAGAATATTCTAATACAATGAACAGGGTTTAAGCAAACAACATACAACGTTGGCAAATATATAGAAATATAATTTTGTTTTTCCCGGTGCATTTAAGAAATAATATCTGGAGAACAGCCAGATCATCATAAATCCTGATAAGATTAACTTCTTAATAAGTCTGAAAATGGTTCAAAACGACCTTTAACATTCTATTCTAAAAACATATATTTGTTATGTATTTTAAACAAATACCCATGATGCCAAGAAATATAATTTCTGTTATCAGACAGATCAAAAAAGCCAGATGTCTCAACATCATCTCAGTTATTCTGCTTGTTTTCGTTATCCTTTTTGCTTTAAAGTCCTGTTCCGACGAACCGGTGCTTCTTCCCATTCTCACCACCCTAAAGGCTGCCGATGCCGATATAACTGATAACGCAGCAGTGCTGAAGGGCCGGATCACTTACCTTGGCAACCAGAAAATTATTGAATATGGTATTGAGTTGTCCAAAAACCAGTTGTTCAGTCCCTCCGACACCAGCGGAATCAAAAGTACCCCCGATACCGGCACCTTTTCAATTACATTCCGAAACCTCGACCCAGGCACACTTTATTATTATAAAGCCTATGTACTGATAAATACCGCCCAGGTCTATTCCCAGAACGTTGAGAAATTTACCACTAAGGTAAAATAAACCCCTGTGCCCTCCGCTTGGGGGTCAATAAAAAAAGGAATGATCGCTGGCAGTATCCAGCAAAAGATAAGATTTTCCAAAAAAAACAGACGGTTGCCCGCCTGTCCAATATCTATTAGTTTCTGCTTATTGTACTATGGTCATTTCATCCACCAGATGTTTTGCACCGGCATAGATATCCATTACCCACAGAACGTAACGGATGTCAACAACAATTGTTCTCTGAAGTTCCGGTTCATAGGCCACATCGCCACTCATTGCCTCCCAGTTGCCATCAAAAGCAAGTCCGATAAGTTCACCACTGCCATTGATAACCGGACTGCCTGAATTGCCTCCGGTAATGTCGTTATTTGTCGTGAAGCAAACCGGCATATAACCTTTTGGAGAAGCGTATCTGCCAAACTCTTTGCGGTTATAGAGGTCTATCTGCCTTGGCGGAACGTCGAACTCATAATCACCTGGTTTATACTTTTCCATTACACCTTTAAGGGTTGTATAGTATTTATAGGTGACGCCGTCACGAGGTTCATAATCGAGCACTTGCCCGTAGGTTAGCCTCATCGTGGAGTTTGCATCGGGATACAGTGTTTTGTCGGGGATCATCTCCATCAGGGCAGCCATCCAGAGCCTGCGGCCTTTTGCCAGGTCCGGATCATACTGCCTCAGATTATTTCCTACCTCACCGCTAACCTTGTTTATTGATGTGGAAGTCAGATATACAGGATCATTTTCAAGCACCTTAAGAGATGGCTTATCGAGAAATGCCATCAGTTTAGACTGATCTGAAAAAACGGACCTTGCAAACATGTCATCAACAAATCTGTCAATATCTCCCCTGAACTTTTTGTCAACAACATTTACATAGAAATCGGGATGAAATTTCTGCGGCACATCCTGGCGGTATAGTTTCATCATTGCTTTAACCGATTTTTTGTCAGTGGGAGGATTGTAATCCTTATAAAATGCAGAAGCAATGTTATTTTTAATGTTGTTTGTAAGATCTGCCACTCTTTTCTTATCTTCTGATTTTATAGCCGAAATAAGAGCTGATGCAATCTGACTTAGCGAAAGGATTTCACAACCCTGATTGAAACATTCGCTTATATATTGCTGTGCATTAGCATATTCTGCTCTTTTTTCAGTTGCATTTTTAATCAGGTTTAATGCATCACCGTATTTTGCTTTTCTTTCAGGGTTCTCATTTACCCATTTATTGAACTGTTCTTCAATCTGCTGTTTTTTGGATTTTACATTAAGTTTTTCCAGTCCTGCTTTCTGACCTATAGAATATTTCCAGTAGTTTGATGAATTGGAGTATTTTGATGCGTACTGGATATTCACTTTAGGATCGGCCTGCATGTCGGCCATAAGTATATCCTGACGGATTCCTCTTATTTTTACCCTGTTGGGATGGGTTATTTTAAGGAGCTCATCAACTTCGTATGAGGTATAATACCTTAGTGTTCTGCCAGGATAACCGAGTATCATTGCAAAATCACCCTTGTTAAGGTCTTTGATGGAGACGGGCAGATAATATTTTGGTTTCAGGGGGATGTTATCTTTTGAGTAGGATGCAGGTTTCCCATCGGGTGCTGTATAAACTCGGAAAACACTGAAATCGCCAGTGTGTCTTGGCCATTCCCAGTTGTCAGTATCAAATCCAAATTTACCTATTGCCGAAGGAGGGGCTCCTACAAGCCTTACATCATTAAACCGTTCATAAACAAGCAGAAAAAACTGGTTGCCGTTATAAAATGTTGATACGGTGGCATTATACCATGTACCTTCGGTTGCTTTTCGCTGTATTGCCAGTCTGGCTTCATTGATAGCATTATTTCTCTGGTTTTCACTCATCCCTTCCTTTACTCCTGCCAGCACCTGGGCAGTAACATCTTCTACTCTGATAAGAAAAGTAACAGAAAGATCCGGATTCGGCAGTTCTTCTTCTTTTGTCATAGCCCAGAACCCATCTTTAAGGTAATCGTGTTCCAGTGAACTATGTGACTGTATGGCGCTATAGCCGCAATGATGGTTTGTTAGGAGAAGCCCCTGCGGTGAAACTATTTCAGCTGTGCAGCCTCCGCCGAAAATTACAATAGCATCTTTAAGGCAGGCTTTGTTTACACTGTAAATATCTTCCGCGGTGAGCTTAAGTCCCATTTCGGTCATTTTGCCGATATTAAGTTTCTCAAGCAGAGGCAGAAGCCACATGCCTTCATCAGGCACGGCTTTTAACGCGAAGCCTGAGAAGATCATTAAAAGGACAAGTAATAATTTCTTCATGATTATTAATGGATTGAGGTTTAATTACGGGCTAAAAATAACTTTTTAAGTTGATAAAAAGAATCTCAGAAGTCAATTTTTAACTGGGGATTGATAAGAGTGAACGACCGGCGGTGGTACGGCGATATCCCGTGTTCAATTATTGCCCTGCGGTGAAAGGCGGTGCCGTAGCCTTTGTTTTTGTCCCATCCGTAAACGGGATACTCGTTGTGAATCTTCATCATGTATTCATCGCGGAAGGTTTTTGCCAGTATTGATGCAGCTGCAATTGACATGAACAGCGAATCGCCCCCGACAATTGTTTTATGCTCAATATTTTTATAAGGGAAAAAACTGTTGCCGTCAATCAGGAGAAGGCCCGGCTTAACTTTCAGTCCGTCAATTGCCTCATGCATTGCTTTGATGGTTGCCCTCAGTATGTTCATCCGGTCTATTTCCCTGTTCCCGGCAAATGCAACACTCCAGGCAACGGCTGCTTCAATGATCTCCTCCTTAAGTTCTGCCCTTATTTTGGGTGATAATTTCTTTGAATCGTTAATAAGCGGGTTTCTGTATTTTTTGGGAAGGATAACCGCGGCGGCCACCACGGGACCTGCAAGGCATCCTCTGCCGGCTTCGTCGCAGCCCGCCTCGGTAACATTACCGTACAGGTAAGGGTTCAGCATTTCAGGTTAATTTTATAACAGTTTCTGAAGTGATCTGTTAACAGATTCCGCGGTGTTTTCCCATGTAAATTTACACGATTGAATTATCCCTCCGGCAGATAAACGTTCCTTAAGTTTTTTACCGGTGGCAATTTTAATCATTAAACCGCATATTTCTTCCGGGTTGCCGGGATCTGCAAAGAGCGCCGCATCGCCTCCTATCTCGGGAAGTGATGTTGATGATGAGAGGATTACGGGGGTTCCGCATCTCATGGCTTCGGCCGCAGGTATTCCGAAACCTTCGAACCAGGGTACAAAAACCAGTGCTTCGGCTGCTGCATAGTACAGGCGCAGTGAAGAATGGTCAACTGAACCAGGCAGGATAATATCATCGCGCCATGGCGAAAGAGTGATCATTCTGTCGGTTTCGCTGTTCAGGAAGAGGCGGCCTCCGGCCAGCACCAGCCTGTGGTTCATTCCCGTCTCCTGCCTGAAAAGATGCCAGGCCTTTATCAGTGATGGAATGTTTTTCCTGGGCGAAAAATTTCCCACAAAAAGAAAATACGGAACACCCCCTGTGAGGCTCATGCGGAACTGATCCTTTTCTTCTTCCGTGGCAGGTCGGAAATATTCCGATACCCCGTTCCATCCCACATCAATCACCGAGGGGTCAATGCCGAAGTATGAAGAAATATCCTGCCTGCAGAATTCCGAAACTGTTATGATGCGGGCGGCACGGCGGGCAAACCTGCGGTAATAATGCCGGTAATATATGCCTGTAAATAAAGGAAGATCGCCCCTGCGGTGATAAAAACTGATGTCGTGTATGACCGCGATCTGAGGAATGTTGGTCCGCAGGGAGATAATCCCGTCGGGAGAGAGAAAAATGCCTGCATTAAGTTTCTTAAGCAGCGGAGGCAGTTTTATTTCGTGCCACAGATAACAATTTAACGGGTTGGTGGTTCCGGGTTTCAGTATCACCCCTGTGCAGTTGGGGGAAAATAGCAGCGACCTGTCATACTCACGGTCAAAGATCAGTATGAACTCATGCGACCGGTTGGTCTGAACCAGCCTCCTTACGGTTTCGTATGTGAAACGCGAAACTCCGTCGTGAGGCTTACTCCTGAGGTTCCGTGCACTAATTGCTATTATCATCAGGGCGAATGTAAGAAATTATTGCAGTTTTAAAGGAAAGGAAAATTCTTTAAAAGCGACGAAGAAATAATGCCGCAGTTAATCAAAAATCAAGAAAAAGTTCTGTTTAAATGAAGTTTTTAACAAAAAAAATCAAAGTTGTTGATAAATTGTTGAAAAATATTTTATTTTTGGTGGTTTTCTGTTTTTAAAAATGAAGGGGAAAGTGTTTATACCGGCAATTGCGTTTATTGTTGCTGTTAATGTTTATCCGCAGCAGCTTTCACATCAGGTTCTTGTGCCGGGTGCAGGCATCGCTCTGTCGGGAGGAATCCATTATTCCCAGACTATCGGCGAAACAGCGGTAGAAATTATAGGTGACTTTGAACACATTCTTACGCAGGGGTTTCAGCAACCGAGACTTAAAATTACAATGGGAATCCCTCCTCAGGGAAACGGTGTTAAGGTTTATCCCAATCCGGCAACAGATTATATAAATATTGAATTTTTCGGAGAGTCATCACGCAGTTTCATACTCACTATAATAAATATAAACGGGCAGAAAATCTTTGCCGATGAACTGGATTTTACAGGAACTCATTGGTACGTGAGGGAGGTATCGTTATATAACCTTGCAAAAGGCTTTTATTTTGTGAGGGTGATGAGTAAAGACGGACTGATTAACAGGTCGTTTAAAATTGAGAAGATGTAAATTCATTGCGTATGAAAACCGGGAAATCTCTGACATTAATAATTTTTGCCTGTATATTTTTGTTCAGCCGGAGTGGTTCTGCACAGGATGTTCCGCTGGGGATTCATTATCAGGCTGTAGCACGCGACAGCTATGGTAAAGAATTATATGACAGGGAAATAGATGTGAAATTTTCCATATATTCCGGAAATCCGCTCGGCACTCTTGAATATCAGGAACTTCATTCAAAGGTTAAAACCTCAAGATATGGAGTCTTTTCACTGGTTATAGGAAACGGCATCAATACAGGAGGAAGGGTATCGAAACTCAGTGATATTGCATGGGAGACAGCAAACCATTACTTAAAGGTAGAGGTTAAGTTTGAAAATAATTTTATGGATATGGGCACGATTCAGTTTCTTGCTGTGCCTTATGCTCTGTTTGCTAAAAAGTCGCTTGAACCTGGCCCCCAGGGACCCAAAGGCGACCCCGGCCCGCAAGGTCCAAAAGGAGATACCGGTCCGCAAGGTCCAAAAGGTGACGCAGGCCCGCAGGGACCTAAGGGAGATACTGGCCCGCAAGGCCCTAAAGGTGACACCGGCTCACAAGGCCCAAAAGGTGATACCGGCCCACAAGGCCCAAAAGGAGATACCGGTCCGCAGGGTCCCAAAGGTGACCCCGGCGACCCCGCAACAGATGACCAGACACTCTCCTTCGACGGCGCAAACCTCTCAATAAGCGGCGGAAATACTGTAAACCTCTCAGGCCTTGTCATTCCCCACCAGCTTAATATTATCGGCGATACCCTCTCAATACTCGGCGGAAACAAGGTGCAGCTTCCAAACCATATACAGGATCTGACACTTGATGTTAACAACATACTGAAGATAACCAAAAACGACTATGCTACTCAGATAAACCTTTCGAAGTACCTTGATAACACCGACAATCAGAGTCTCAGTTTTAACCCTTCCACCGCAAAGCTTTCAATATCAGGAGCCTCAGGCGAAGTGGACCTTTCTTCACTTAAGAATGATGCAGATGCTGACCCCGCAAATGAGATACAGGATCTTGTGCTGAACAATAACGAGCTCTCAATCACCGGGAAAACCTCGCCGAATAAAATAAACCTTGCTCCCTATCTCGATAACACGGATAACCAGCAGCTTTCGTACAATCCTTCCACCAACACACTCTCACTTACAAACGGAGGCAGCGTTACTCTCGGAAGCCTTATTGCTTTCAGGGCAAAGAAGCTCATTTCAACGCCTGCTTCATCACTTACTGATATAACTTTTATTCCCAATAGTGTTGAATATAATGACGGGAATGCATTTAACAGTTCTACAGGTGAATTTATAGCTCCGGCAACAGGTTTATATACTTTTACCGTTTCATATACTGCAAATGGTTCTGGAGGTTCAAGAAAATTATCAATTTATCTTAATTCAGATTTATATGAAGAACTTGCTCTAGAGATAACTGCAGAGACCTTAGTAACTCGTTCACTTACTATGAAACTCATTCAGGGTGATGTGGTAAAACTAATAATCAATACCGGATGGGCTACCCAGACAGGCACCGGAACATTTTCAGGATTCAGGGTATACTGAACTGAATTGCTGAAATATTTATCCGGATTAATGATTCAGGTTGCCGGTTGCCGGATTCAGGTTGCCGGGTGGAGTTAAGTTTAAGATGATTTATTATCTTTGCACCGCATTATAAAGAAAGCCGATGATAACAACCGAACAGATTAATGATTTGACAGAACGACGCGATGCGTTAAGGAGGTATCTTTGACATTGAAGGCAAAACCGGGGAAATAAGCCGCCTCGAAACCGAAACCAGAAAACCTGATTTCTGGAATGATCCCAAAAAGGCAGAAACACTACTTAAAAAAATTTCCGGGCTGAAATTCTGGGTTACTGAAGTTAACAGGGTATCAACTGCAATTGATGACCTGATGGTGCTTTACGAATTCTACAGAGACGGTGAGGCACCGGAGGATGACGTTGATAACCAATATGAAAAATGCCTTTCCCTTGTAGAAGACCTTGAACTCCGTAATATGCTCAGAAAAGAAGAGGATCAGCTTGGTGCAATACTTAAAGTAAATGCCGGTGCAGGAGGAACGGAAAGCAACGACTGGGCAGCAATGCTCCTGAGAATGTACATACGCTGGGCCGAGCGTAATGGTTATAAAGTTAAACAGCATGATTATCTGCCTGGCGACGAAGCCGGAGTTAAATCAGCAACAATTGAGATTGACGGAGAAAAAGCCTACGGGTACCTGAAAAGCGAAAACGGTGTGCACCGCCTTGTGAGAATATCTCCCTTCAATGCACAGGGAAAACGCCAGACAACTTTTGCCTCAGTATTTGTTACCCCTCTTGTTGACGATAATATCGAAATAGAAATCAACCCGGCCGATATTACGTGGGAAACATACCGCTCGAGCGGTGCAGGCGGACAAAATGTGAACAAGGTCGAAACAGCAGTAAGATTACGGCACCATCCCACCGGAATCGTGATTGAAAACCAGGAATCCCGCTCACAACTTGCAAATAAGGAAAATGCCCTCAGAATCCTTAAATCACAACTCTATGAACTGGAACTGAGAAAACGGCAGGAAGAAAAAGCAAAAATCGAAGGAAAAAAGAAAAAAATAGAATGGGGCTCACAAATACGCTCCTATGTGCTCCATCCTTATAAACTTGTAAAAGACCTGAGGACAGGTTATGAAACATCTAATGTCCAGGCAGTCCTCGACGGGGAAATAGATGGGTTCATAAAATCATACCTCATGGAATTTGCTGAAAAGGAAGAATAACAAACTGATAAAATTCATACATGGATTTCAGTATAGGCATTTAATTTGTAAATACTTTTAAACGGTATAATGTCAGACCACGAAAAATTGTTTGAAGAATTTCCCCCAGTCTCCACACAGAAATGGATGGATAAAATTACTGCCGACCTTAAGGGGGCCGATTTTCACAATAAACTTGTATGGAAGACAAGGGAAGGATTTGAGGTAATGCCTTTCTACCGCAGAGAAGACATTCAGAACCTGCCTCATACAACATCACTTTTAGGAGAGTTCCCATGGGTGAGAGGTACAAAAACTGACAGCAATAACTGGCTGATAAGACAAAATATTGACGTTGAAAATTACCTTGAATCAAATAAAAAAGCTCTTTTTCTGCTTGACAGGGGAGTTGAATCACTCGGCTTTAAAATAAAGTATCCTGATACAATTACTTACGAAAATATCAGTACGCTGCTTGAAAATATCTCTCCTGAAAAGGCTGAAATTAACTTTAATTCCGAAGGAAAGGCAAAAGAAATTGTTAAGATAATATTAAAACTTCTTGAGGAGAGGAATATTGAGCCGGCTCTTTTAAGAGGAGCTTTTGAGTCCGACACTCTTGGCAGGCTTATGGTTAATGGAAAACTCTGCACAACCATTGACGAAGGATTTAGTTATGTGACAGATCTTTTCAAAATTGCAGCACCTCTGAAATCGTTCAGACTGATTCAGGTAAATGCTTCGTTTTTTTCTGATGCAGGTGCTGATGTTGTAACCGAACTGGCATATGGCCTTGCCATGGGTAACGAATATATGGCTGCCCTCACTGACAGGGGCATCAGTTCTGATACTGCTGCTTCACGGATAAGATTCAGTTTTGGCATAGGTTCAAATTATTTTTTTGAAATAGCGAAACTTAGAGCCGCCAGAATGTTATGGGCTCTCATTGTCAGCAAATATCAACCTGACAATTTAGCCAGTACGGGAATAGAGATTCACTGTGTAACAAGCCGGTGGAATAAAACTATTTACGACCCTTATGTAAATATGCTTCGCACCCAGACTGAAGCTATGGCTGCAACACTTGGAGGTTGCAATTCATTGACAGTTGAGCCTTTTGATGCGGTTTTTCAGTCACCCGGAGAATTTTCTGAAAGAATTGCCCGCAACCAGCAACTGATCATGAGGGAAGAAGCATATTTCGGAAAAGTGGCCGACCCGGCCGGAGGTTCATATTATGTTGAATCACTTACAAACCTGATCGCAGAACACGCATGGAAAATCTTTACCGGCACTGAGGCACATGGAGGATTCCTTAAAGCATTGTATAACGGTTCGGTACAGAAAAGAGTAAAAGAATGTGCCGGAAAAAGGTTTAAAGATATCTCCTCAGGAAAAGAAGTATTTACAGGAACAACCATATATCCTGATTTTAAGGAAACAATTTCGCGGGAAATTGACACCGAAGCGCTTTACAGAAAACCTTTAAAGGAAAACGGTTATGAGGTTGAACCGTTACCAGTTCACCGGGGAGCTGAAGAAATCGAAAAACTGAGACTTGTTGCTGACAGTTCTGAGTGCAGGCCGTCAGTTTTTATGCTTCCGGTAGGCAACCTTGCAATGGCAATGGCAAGGTCGCAGTTTTCGTGCAATTTCTTTGCATGCGGCGGCTACAGGATTATTGATAATCCTCTGTTCAGAAATATTGACGATGGTATTGGTTCAGCACTTAAATCAGGTGCAGAAATAATTGTGCTTTGCAGTTCCGATGAAGAGTATGCTGTTCTTGGGCCTGAGTTGTATAATAAACTGGAAGGCAAAGCAATACCTGTAATCGCAGGAAATCCTCCATGCATGGAAGAACTCAGAAATAAAGGACTGAAATATTTTATAAGTATCCGCTCCGACCTAATTGAGACACTTTCAATGTTCCACAGGCTGACCGGATTAATAGTTGAATGATATTTTTAACAGATGAGACCGGCATTTACATACGAAGATTTCAGAAGACTGGTTTTCAGAGAAAGAGATTATAAAAAATGGGAACAGGAAAAAGGTGTGAAATATCACTGGCTTACCCCTGAAAGAATCCCTGTAAAGAGTGTATATACACCTGAGGACCTAAAGGATTTGGAGCATCTTGATTTTGCGGCGGGAATACCTCCTTTTCTCAGAGGACCATATTCAGCAATGTACACAATTGTTCCCTGGACAATCAGGCAATATGCCGGTTTCTCTACTGCTGAGGAGTCAAATGCTTTTTACCGCCGGAATCTTGCAGCCGGGCAAAAAGGACTTTCAGTGGCATTTGACCTTGCTACCCACAGAGGTTATGATTCTGATCATGAACGTGTTGCCGGTGATGTGGGCAAGGCAGGAGTGGCTGTTGACTCAGTACTCGACATGAAAATACTGTTCGACCAGATACCTCTGAATAAAATTTCAGTGTCAATGACCATGAACGGAGCTGTGCTTCCTGTTATGGCATTTTATATTGTTACGGCACTTGAGCAGGGAGCAAAGCTCGAAGAACTTTCGGGAACAATCCAGAATGACATCCTGAAGGAGTTCATGGTGAGAAACACCTACATTTATCCTCCTGAGTTTTCGATGAGGATTATTGCCGACATCTTCAGATTCACCGCAGAAAAGATGCCGAAATTCAATTCAATCAGTGTTTCGGGCTATCACATGCAGGAAGCAGGTGCTACATGTGATATTGAACTTGGATATACTCTTGCTGACGGTCTTGAGTATCTGAGAACAGGTATCGGGGCGGGACTTGACATTGACGAATTTGCTCCGAGGATATCTTTTTTCTGGGCTATTGGCATGAATCATTTTATGGAGATAGCCAAGATGAGGGCTGCAAGGATGTTGTGGGCAAAGATTGTAAAGGGTTTTAATCCGGAAAATCCAAAGTCAATGGCGCTGCGGACTCATTGTCAGACTTCGGGCTGGAGTCTGACGGAACAGGATCCGTTCAATAATGTGGGCCGGACATGTATTGAGGCAATGGCAGCAGTACTGGGTCACACACAGAGCCTTCACACAAATGCGCTTGATGAGGCGCTTGCACTTCCAACCGACTTTTCTGCAAGAATTGCAAGGAATACACAGTTGTATATTCAGAAAGAGACAGGTGTTTGCAGGCAGATAGATCCCTGGGCAGGTTCATATTATGTGGAAAGGCTTACTCATGAGATTGCCTGCAGGGCATGGAAGCATATTCAGGAAATTGAGAGCATGGGAGGCATGGCAAAGGCTATTGAATCGGGTCTGCCTAAGCTGAGGATTGAGGAGGCAGCAGCCAGGGCTCAGGCAAAAATAGATTCAGGTCAGCAGGTTATAATAGGCACAAACAAATACAGGCCTGAGAGGGAAGAAGTACTTGAAACCCTTGAGGTTGACAATACTGCAGTGCGCGAAGCCCAGATAAAGAGGCTGGCTTTACTGCGGTCGCAAAGAGATGAGAAGGCATGCCAGGCGGCACTTGATGCACTTACTGAGTGCGCCCGCACAGGTGAAGGAAATCTGCTTGAGCTTTCAATTAATGCTGCAGCCTGCCGTGCAACTCTCGGAGAAATTTCTTATGCACTCGAAAAAGTAGCAGGGAGGTACAAAGCTGTGACACAATCAGTTTTAGGCGTTTATTCTTCGGAATATAAAAATGATGACGAACTTGAAAAGGCAAAAAGACTTGTAGCTGAATTTGCCTCAAAAGAAGGGCGCCAGCCCAGAATAATGATTTCTAAACTGGGTCAGGACGGGCATGACAGAGGTGCCAAAGTAGTGGCTACCGGTTATGCTGACATTGGCTTTGATGTGGATATTGGCCCGCTCTTCCAGACCCCTGAGGAGGCAGCTCGGCAGGCAGTTGAAAATGACGTACATGTTATTGGTATATCAAGCCTTGCAGGAGGCCATAAAACACTCGTGCCTCAAGTGATAGAAGAACTGAAAAGGCTCGGACGTGAAGATATAATCGTTGTGGCTGGCGGAGTAATCCCGCCTCAGGATTACCAGTTCCTCTATAATGCAGGTGTGGCAGCAATATTTGGACCGGGAACATCAGTTGCAAAAGCAGCACAACAGATAATGGAATTATTACTCCATACTGCCAGGTAAAATTAACATTCAATAAATTATTTATATTTTGTAACTTGCAGAGCTAATATAAAGGCTTTTATGAAAAAACAGGGCATTATATTAACGATATTTTTAGTTATAATAACCGGGTGCAAAACATCAAAAACATTGACATCCGGTTTAGGGCAGGTTAAAGAAGAGCCGGCAGTAATTAGGGGAAATAACACTGTTGAAGAAAAAATAAATTTTTCCGCACCCGAGACTTGGATTTTAGGTTATTTCAGACCTGAACAACTGAACCGGCAGCCTTATTCACAGTGGTTTGTGCCGGGTTACGACCAGTATCAGTACGATGAGGCTGTTATAAGAAAACTACTTGATATGGAAAAGCAGGATGTCTCAATAATGATTGTGATGGGTACATGGTGCCCTGACAGCAGGAGGGAGGTGCCAAGATTCATGAAAATACTTAATGCAATAAATTTTCCGTTAAACAGAGTTCAGTTACTTGGTGTGGATAATGCGAAAATAGCGCCGGTGGATAATTACAATTCATTAGTAATACAGAGGGTACCGACTTTTATATTTTTTGTGAAAAATGTTGAAGCCGGACGCATCATTGAGAATCCTTCTGCGTCTTTAGAACAGGATATGCTGAATATCCTGACTAAAAAAGAATAGATAATAAAAATCATAATTATGGAAGAGGTTAAAAGAAATTCGGGTCAGGCTCTGGGTACAGCAGCGCTTATTACGGGGATAATAACATTCATGATTGCCGTTATACCATGCGTAGGTATTGCAGCAATACCCCTCGGTATTGTAACGGTTATTCTTGCGGCATTTGGAATTTCACAGGCAGCAAGGGATGATTCCCCGCGCGGTTTAATGATAGCTTCTCTTATCATTGGAGTGGTTGCTTTGATGATTTCATCATCGCAGTTATTTATCGGGAAAAGAATTGCCCGCCATGCTGATAAATTTCCGGTTGAAATCCGCAACGTGATAAAAGACGTGAAACAGGATGTTCTGAAAGATCTCGAAGATGCCAATGTGAATATCAAAATTGAAAACAATGGCGAAAAAATCGAAATAAATGCCTCAGGCATTTCTGCTGACAAGGAAAAGCTTGAAAAACAGCTTGAGGAACTTGAAAAAGGGAAAGAGGCTAAAAAAGATACCCTGCCCGGGAAATGAACCGGTTTCAAAGCATTATAAAAGCATTTAAAACAGAACCATACATTACAGTAAACAGCGTTCTGGCGGTTGTGATCATCATGATTATAATCTATTCTCTCGTTTTCTCACCCGCCAGAGGAAACTACCCTGTAACCTGTATCCATGAAAAGATAACCGGCAAACCATGTATCTCCTGCGGCCTTTCACACAGTTTTTCATTGATACTGAGGGGAAGAATAAATGAAGCATACAGCTGGAACCCATACGGCATGAGAGTGTTTATTTTTTTTATGGCCCAGCTGATTATGAGAATAATTTTTTCGGTTTACTACCTGAAATCACAGGGATACCACCGGCAACTGATTATTTATGATATTGCAGGTTCAGTATTGACTTTTCTGATCGTGTTCTTACCTTTCCTCAGGTATATTTTTAATTGTTAACTGACTATATTATTCAGGGCGCAGTTATTCTTCGTTTTCAAGCAGTTCATAAACAAGATGGCTTTCAAATCCTTTTGAAACTGCATACCTCGCCAGTTTACCTTTGAGTTCAAAAGGATTAGCTGACTTAACTGATTTTTTATGATTTGCAATAATTTTTCTGAGGATTTCTGTATACTGTCCGTCATCAATCAAATCAAGTGCTCTCTGAATGGCTTCTTCGCTTAAACCCTTTGCTCTTAGCATTGCCGCAATTTTTATCTTTCCCCATTTATTGTAACGGAATTTATCGTTCACAAAGGCTCTGGCATAGCGGTCTTCATCAATAAATTTACCACTTATTAGCTGTTCAATAATTTTCCTTCTTGAAGGAGCATCAATTCCCATATTTTCCAGCCGGTTGTCAATCTCCTGGCGGCAGAATTCCCGTTTTGCACAAAGACTCATAGCCCTTTTAAGAGCTTCGTTATATTTCTTTTTTTCATCCATTGAATGTGCATGTTAAAAATCTGTCTTTATTATTCAGGTCTTTTATGATTCTTACATCAGTAAAACCATGATGCAAAGCAAGAGATTTTAATTTAATTCCCATTTTCTCATGCATTTCAAAATACAATCTGCCGCCCGGCTCCAATAGAAAATCTTTCTTTTTAAGTATTGCTCTGTAATAAACAAGCGGGTCGGAATCAGGAACAAAGAGGGCTGATGCCGGTTCAAATTCTGTAATATTGACATGAAGATTTTTCTTTTCCGATTCAGGAATGTATGGTGGATTGCTTGCAATAATATTAAATTTTGCCACTTTCATTTCAATGTGGGGGCTTAAAATATCGGCTCTGAAAAACGTTATATTTACCTTGTTCAGACTAGCATTTTCTTTTGCAGTTTCAAGCGCCTCTTCCGAGATATCAGTTGCAGAAACGGACGCCAGAGGCATTTCCCCGGCAAGTGCAATGGCAATTGTTCCGGACCCGGTTCCGATATCGAGGATTCTTCCACTGAACCCTTTATTTTCTCTGATTATTAAATCAACCAGCTCTTCTGTCTCCTGACGGGGGATAAGGGTTTTATTATTTACTTTTATCCTGTAGCCGTAAAAAACTGTTTCCCCGAGAGCGTATTGCACCGGCATCCCTTCAGCCAGTTTTTCACATATTTCATAAAGTCTTTCTTTTACTGTGCCAGAAAACCGGTAATCAGGATTCTGAAGCTGATGCAACCTGTCAAGACCTGATAGTGTCTTGATTATAATAATGGCAATTGAATCAATCTCATTTGCAGGATAAAGGTTACCAAGCCTGCGATGCAGATGATTTCTGAGATCTTTAATGGTATTAACATTGTTGTTCACATTTCAAATTTACTATTTTCGCATTGATGTTAGAAGAAACTGATAATAAATACATGCGCAGGTGTATTGACCTTGCAGTGAAGGCAGAGGGCTATACTTTTCCCAACCCTGTTGTGGGTGCAGTAGTTGTTTTCAGGGATTCAGTAATCGGTGAGGGTTATCATCTTCAGGCTGGTAAGCCACATGCCGAGGTAGTCGCAATTAACTCGGTAAAAAACAGGGAGCTTTTAAAACTTTCGACGCTGTATGTTTCACTCGAGCCATGTTGTCATTACGGAAAGACTCCTCCATGCACAGATCTTATTATTTCTTCGGGTATTCCCCGAATTGTAGCCGGAACCATTGATACCAGCAGTAAAGTTTCGGGTAAGGGAATTGAAATTCTGAAGGGAGCAGGGAGGGAAGTAACTGTAGGGATAATGGAAAAGGAATGCAGGTGGGTAAACAGGAAGTTTTTTACTTTTCATGAAAAAAAACGCCCCTATATTACACTTAAGTGGGCTGAAAGTGCTGATGGTTTTATTGATACAGAAAGAGAGGCCTCTTCAACACCAGAACCTTACTGGATAACCGGTATGGCGGAAAGGGTTCTGGTACATAAATGGAGGGCGTCAGAAGAGACAATCCTTGTCGGCGGTGAAACAGTAAGAAAAGATAATCCGAAACTGAATGTGAGATACTGGAGTGGCCGGGACCCGTTAAAGGTTATTCTGAGCAGATCGGGCAATATTTGCAAATATCTGACTGAAAATGAAACAAAAAGCAAAATTTTTACGTTTACAGGTAACAGAAATTTCAGTTCCGGCAATACTGAGATATTTTATCTTGAAGAGGAAGCTAATGCCGGTAAAACGATTTGTGATGTATTGTATAATAATGGTATACAGTCGTTAATGGTGGAAGGCGGAGCAATGGTATTAAACCATTTTATCTCGGCAGGATTATGGGATGAAGCAAGAATATTTAAAGGTTATGAAAACTTTCACAAAGGCGTCAGAGCACCATTTATTGAAGGAGAAGAAATTTTCAGAACAGAATTTGAAACAAGTTCTTTAAGGATAATTATAAATAAAAACCGGTGATTCCGGGGTTATTTTGTTAATGATTGTTAAAATATGTAATTTTGAAGTTTGGTGTAGTAAAAACAGTTAAAGTTTCAGGGATATGAAATGGAAAATTTTTTCAACCGTGTTGCTGGCATTTATAGCGATGTCAGTTGTTTCAGGTCAGAGCGGAAAAAAATATTTTAAAGCCGGTAATCAGTTTTTAAACAGTAACAAGTATGATGATGCCATAGTACAATTTACCAATGCTATAGGAGCTGAACCGACCAATGCTGATTATTATGCTGCAAGAGGCAGCGCATATGAACTCACAGGCAAGCTGAATGAGGCTTTTGCTGATTTTGAGAAGGCTCTTATTTTCAAACCCAAGGATGTTCCTTCTCTGATCAATATGGGGCGTATTTGCAACAAACTCGGGAAATATGAAGATGCGCTCGGATATCTTAACAGGGCAAAAGCTCTTGATAAAATGAACAAAACGCTTTATCCCGAAAAGGTTATTGCCCTTATGGGACTTGAAAAATACGATCAGGCTTTAAAGGCTTGCGATACTGCTCTGCTGATTAAAGAAACCGCCCAGAATCTTTATTATCGCGGAAAAATATTTGTTAAACTGAATAATGATATTCTGGCTCAGCGGGAATTTGAAAAGGCAATTCAGAAGGATAAGAGCTTTTTCGAACCCCGCCTTGAACTGGCAGATTTGTTTATAAGGAATAACAAACAGAAGGAGGCAATGGATCAGGTAAACCAGATTCTCTCCGCTGATCCGAGACATACCCAGGCATACATTGTAAGAAGCAGAATCTATAAGGCAAATCTGGATTATCCCAATGCAATAAATGATATTTCCAAAACAATTCTGATTGACCCTGAAAATCCTGAATATTATATGATCAGGGGAAAGTATTACCAGGAGTTCAACCAGCATCTTAATGCCATATCGGATTTTTCAAAATATATTTCACTGAAACCTGATGATCCGGATGCATATTTTGCAAGAGCAAAATCGTACCAGGAGATGATGAATTATGAAAAGGCAATTGAAGATTACAACAAGATTACAACGCTTTCGGAGTTTGATGCGAGGGCAAGGAAAATGCTGAAAGAAGCACAGGAGAGACTTTATGAGCTGAACAGGGAGAATGTGCCACCGGAGATAAGTATTACCTCGCCGGTTATATCAGCTGACAACATTATGGAAATAAAAGGTAATGCCACTTCTGTTACAATAACAGGTAAAATCAGGGAAAAAAGCAAGATTGACGAAATATTAATCAACAACCAGAAAGTGGTTGCAGGGGAAAAGAAAAACAATGAATGTGAGTTTATAGCAACTGTTGACATCCGTGATGTTGACAAAATCACAGTAACTGCGCGTGATGAATATAACAACCAGAAAACTCTTGAGTACAGCTTAAAGAGGACAGAAATCAATCCGCCAAAAGTTTCCATAATTGCGCCATATACTTCAGAGGATGATCAGATTTATCTCGACAGCAATTCACCGAGGCTGGCAATTGAAGGCAGAATAACCGACGAAAGCAGGATAAAATCAATTTTTATTGAAGGCATTACGGCGGCCTATGCAGTAAATGAGTTAAATCCTTCTTTTACGGCAACCATAGATGTTCTTAACAAGAATAAAATAACTGTTATTGCTGAGGATATTTACGGTAACGTTCAGGAAAAGGAGTTCAGGCTTAACAGGGAAGTAGCTGAGTTATCGGCATCAAATCCCATGGGTAAAACATGGGTTGTCTTTATTGAAAATTCAAAATACACCTCATTTGCACCCCTGGACGGGCCTGTGAAGGATATAAACATGATGACCCGTGCGCTTGCAAATTATCAGATTCACCAGATAGTTTATAAAAAGGACCTTACAAAGGCAGATATGGAAAAATTCTTCTCCATAGAACTCCGTGATCTGATAAAGAGCAACCAGGTTAAATCACTGCTTATATGGTATGCCGGCCACGGGAAGTTTATCAATGATGTCGGCTACTGGATACCTGTGGATGCAAAGAGGGATGATGAATTCACCTATTTCAGTCTCAATACCCTGAGGGCATCAATGGAAACCTATATAAACTATCTGACACATATCCTGGTGGTTACCGATGCCTGCGAATCAGGTCCCAGCTTTTATCAGGCAATGCGTTCCGACCTGAAGGTAAGAAGCTGTGACGATTATACTGCTACCCAGATGAAATCGTCTCAGGTGTTCTCTTCTGCCGGATATGAACTTGCAGTGGATGATTCACAGTTCACACGCACATTTGCAAATACACTTGCCAATAACCCCAAATCGTGCCTCCCAATAGAAGAAGTGGTGCTTAATGTGACAAATGCCGTAACAAGTAACAACCAGCAGAAACCCAAATTCGGCAAAATAACCGGGTTAAGAGATGAAGACGGGACATTCTTCTTTATAGCCAAATAATTTTAAATGAAAATAATTTTAAAAATTTCAGGCAGTAAGATCATCAGGTGCAAAGGCCTGATGATCTTGTTTTTACTTGTTTTTTCCGGTAGTCTGAAACCTCAGACGGTTTTTTTTGAGAAGTTCGGAGTGGAACATGGGCTGGGTTCTTCAAAAGTATATTCAGTTATTCAGGACAGAAATGATTTTATATGGCTGGGAAATGAAAGCGGAGTTTCAAGATTTGACGGCAACAGGTTTGAAAATTTCGGAAGTGCCCATGGAATGGCTGCAGGTGGTGTATGCTCTCTTACTGAGGATACTACCGGCAGGATATGGTTCGGACATCTGAACGGCGGCATCAGTTATTATGAAAACGGAAAATTCAGGAAGGTAAGATTTGATTCCCTGAATATTACCAGTGATATAACGGGCATCCGGCAGGCAAGCTCTTTTCTGTGGATGACAACTTCGGCAAACGGGGCTCTGAGAATTAATTTTCCAGCAGCGGGTGATACTGTTATCAGAGGCAGGCACTATGCAGGGCGTGAAGGCTTGAGTGACCAGGTCTTCAGCCTGTATATTGACAGAAACAATAATCTTTTCTGCATTACAGATGCTTTTATTAAAAGATATAATGCCGGACAGGATACTTTTGTAACATTTTCACCAAAGGGTCTTACAACCTATTTCAACGTGGTTGCAATGTTTCAGGATTCAAAAGGCAATTACTGGTATGGCCTTCATAACGGCGGCCTCTACAGACAGGATGCAGCCACGGGCGAAATGAGAATATTCGACATACTCAACGGCCTTTCAAGAATGTTTGTAACATCATTTTCTGAAGATTACAGGGGCAATGTGTGGGTAGGCACCTGGGGAGGCGGAATTACGGTTTTCTCAGGAGACAAAACGACAATCTACAATAAAAGCAACGGACTTAATGCATTGAATATTCACTGCATATATGAAGACAGAGAGAAAAACATTCTTATTGCGGATCATTACGACGGGCTGAGCATTTATAAGGGCAATTATTTCCTGACATACAACACACCAGAATTCGTTCCCGACAATAATGTCTGGGCGATATCATGCGATGAAGCCGGCAGATACTGGTTCGGAACAAATAACGGGATATCGGTAATTGATCCTTCAGGTAAAGGCAAAGTTACAGTTTATAATGAAAAGACGGTAATGATTGGCAATAATATAAGATTTATTGTCCGCGGTGATGCCGGGAAAATGTGGGTTGGAACCCAGGGTCACGGCGTTTACAGATATGAAATAAAGCAGGGTAGATTTATACTTGATACAGAAATAAACGGCATGCTTCCTCTTGACAGGATAGTTACAGGTCTTGTTATTGACAGGAACAAAAATTTATGGATCGGGAGCAATGACGGTCTGGCCCGGTGGAACCCTGTTGCTTCGGAAGGTTATGTTTATACCCAGAGCGGGGGACTTGCCGGAAATATTATTACTGCACTTTTTTGCGACAGCAGGGGTACGATATGGGCTGGATCGGAAATGAAAGCCGGCCTGTCAAGACTGTCGCCTAATGCAGAAAAATTCACAATAGTAAATATAGGTGAGGGAATTATTCCTCAGACAATAGGCGAATCAGCTGATGGCACAATCTGGATAGGGACTGTAAACGGCCTGATGGAACTGAAAAATGACTCAGTGAGAAAAGTACTCACAGTAAATGACGGATTACTTTCAAACAATATTAAATTTATACAGTCCGACGGTGGTAAATACCTGTATATAGGAACAAACATGGGGCTTAACAGGCTGGACCTTGAAACAGGGATTATAGTTTCCTTTACAAAGTATACCGGCTTCACAGGAATTGAAGCCTTGCGCAATGCATCGTACAGGGATCCCGGAGGCAAGCTATGGTTCGGAACTGCCAATGGCGTTACAATGCTCGACCCGGAAAAATTACCCCCTGCATGGGAACTCCCGAGGGTATTTATAACAGGCATGGAGGTAAATTACCAGCCACGTGAAATGAAAGCGGGACTTAAACTCAGCTACCGGGAAAAATCAATAAACTTTTACTATTACAGCGTAAGCCTTCTTGATCCTAAATCGGTAAGATACAAGGTTATGCTCAAAGGTGCTGACCCCGACTGGCGGCCTGTTACTGACCAGACCGTTGCAATTTATTCAGGACTTCCCCCGGGGCATTATACTTTTATGGTAAAGGCAACAAATAACTCAGGCCGCTGGAGTGAGACACCGGTAGAATATTCCTTTGTGATAAAACCGCCATTTTACATGACACCCTGGTTTATGATTTCTGTCACAATCCTGCTGATTATTTCAATAATTATATATATAAAAATCAGGGAAAGAAACCTTATCAGGGAGAAGAAAATACTTGAGGAAAAAGTTGCTGAAAGAACTGCGGAACTGGTTCAGAAAAACAAAATAATTGAAGAAAAAAACAGGGATATTACAGCGAGTATCAGGTATGCTGAACGGATACAGAGGGCAATGCTCCCCCGGGAAGATAATTTTGAGGAAACTTTTGTTCTGTTTCTTCCGAAGGATATTGTCAGTGGCGACTTCTACTGGATGTATGATAACGGTGATGTCAGGCTGATTGCTGCAGTTGATTGTACAGGACATGGAGTGCCTGGTGCATTTATGTCAATCATCGGGCATAATTCCCTTAACAAAGTTGTGCGTGAATATGGCCTTATACGGCCATCTGCTATACTTGATCAGCTTAATGTTGAGGTAAGTAAATCAATAATTCAGAGTCAGGAGAAGGGAATAACTGACGGAATGGACCTTGCTCTCATAGCATACAACCGGAAGAAATTCACCCTTGAATATGCCGGAGCCTATAACCCTCTTTATCTTGTCAGAAACGGTGAGGTTATTATGTACAAGGGCGACAGATTCCCGATTGGCATGGCTTCTATGGAACAGAAAAAAAACTTTACCAATGTTAATGTGGAAATCAAGCCGGGCGATATGATTTATATGTGTTCCGACGGATATGCCGATCAGTTCGGATCATCTGACGGGAAAAAATTTAAAGTAGTTAATATCAAACGAATACTTTCAGAGATATATAATCTGCCGGTTATTGAGCAGAAGATGAGACTTGAGAAGGAGATAATGGACTGGAAGGGGGATTTACCGCAGGTTGATGATATTCTGTTTGTTGGTATGAGAATAATAGCTTAATCAATTTTTGCAAAGGTTCTCGGATTATCATACCAGCCGTTGTAATTTTTAATTGTTTTAATTACTTCTGCCGGCGTATTTGCCACAGACCATATTTCTCCATGCTCTTTCCTGAGGAAGTTTCCTGAGATCATATAATTCAGAAAATCGAGCAGTTTATCATAAAAATTCAATGTATTCAGAATTACAATAGGGCCTTTGAAAAAGCCAAGCTGTTTGAGGGTGATTGCTTCGGTCAGTTCTTCGAGGGTACCTATGCCTCCGGGCAGTGCAACAATGGCATCAGCAGAGTCAATCATTTTCTTTTTTCTCTCACCCATATCGGAAGTAATGATCATTTCGGTTATACCCTTGTGCCCCCATCCTTCATCTTTCATAAACTGTGGAATAACGCCTGTTATTTTTCCTTTGTTTTCAAGAACAGCATCGGCCAGTTTACCCATCAGACCTATTCCTCCTCCCCCATAAACAACTTCTATTTCGTGTTTTGCTATAAGGCAGCCGAGTTCCGCAGCCGCCTTGCCATAAACACCATCAACCCTGTTGCTCGATGCTGCAAATACACAAACCCTCATTTTATTTCTTTTAATAAAAGACTCTCTCAATAAACCTATATTTACCCCTGTTTAAGTCCCACGGCATAGAAAAAGGAATTGATAAATCAAAATAAAGGACATTGAAAAAATATTTCTGAGATAGACTTTAAGATATCTCTGGCAGGATTCTATAAAATATTATCAAGTTTTGATGTAAAGTTCTTTTTTGGAGCTGCCCCAATCTGCCTATCAACAACATTTCCGTTTTTAAAATACAGCACGGCGGGAATATTTCTTATCCCGAATTTAACAGCTAATGATGGGCTGTTATCCACATTGCATTTTGCCACAACTATCTTTCCTTCGTATTCCCTTGCTATCTCTTCAATAATCGGGGATATCATCCTGCAGGGGCCGCACCATTCAGCCCAGAAATCCACAATTACCGGTTTCCCGGATTTAAGAACAATTTCGTCAAAATTTGTTTCGTTTACTTCCAAAGCCATAAATTAAATTTTTTATAATGTTAAACTTAGTGTTAAGAGCAAAATTAATCAATTAACTTTAAAATCAAGGACAGGGTGGTCTTCAAGAAAAGCAATAAATTCATTGTTGAGCCTTATTCTTATATTTCGCGAAAACATTGGCAATGACATTTTACTCTCGGGATCGATGAAAAGAAATTTCAGTTCTGTTTCACCCTGATTAGCCTTTATCATCTGCGCAAGCTGATTAATAAGTTCACGGTTGATGTCGGGTGCTTTCACCTTGATAGTCACACTTTTGATAAGTTCATCCTTTACGCTCGACAGCATGGTAATGGTTTTAATTCTGAAATCCAGTTCATTTTCGGCATATTTTCTTCTCTGTATTCTGCCCTTGACCAGCAGGAAAAATCCGTTTACAATAAATTTGCTGAATTCCACGCAGTCTTTGTCAAAAAGCACGAATCTGAAAGAATCAGTATAATCCTGAAGGGTGAATGAGGCATAAGGTTTTCCGTTTTTACCGACTCCGTTCCGGGATTCAGTTACCATGCCTGCTACTGTTACCTCCCTGTCGATGAAATCTTTCATATTTTCTTTCAGTTCTTCGAAAGTTGTATTTGTGAAAGTTTCAATTTCAAGCCGGAAGTCATCGAGTGGATGAGACGATAGATAGATGCCGATTACTTCTTTTTCGCGGTTCAGTTTTTCCAGTTTTGGCCATTCAGGGCACTGGGGGGGCAGGGGCTTTTTCATGGTGAAGCCGTCCTCTTCGCCGAACAGAGTATTTTTACTTGAGTTTCTGAAAGTTTTTACATTATTACCATATCTTATAAGGTTTTCAATGAATGTGATTCCTTTTGCATCGGTGGCAAAATATTGTTCGCGGGAAATACCGGTAAAGCAGTCGAATGCTCCGGCAAGGGCCATAGCTTCAAGGTTTTTCTTGTTGAGTGCATTAAGGTTGACCCTGCTGACCATGTCATAGATATCGGTATAGGCTCCGTTTTTTTCCCTTTCTTCGATAAGCTGCATTACAGCACCCTCACCAACGCCTTTGATAGCGCCCAGTCCGAAACGTATGTTTCCGTCCCTGTTGACTGTGAACTTAACTTCACTTTCGTTCACATCTGGTCCCAGGACTTCAATACCCATTCGCCGGGTTTCATCCATGAAAAGGGTAATTTTTTTAATATCGCTGATGTTCCGGCTCAGGACAGCAGCCATGTATTCAGCAGGGTAATGTGCTTTCAGATAACCTGTCTGAAAAGCTACAAGTGCATAGCAGGTTGAGTGGGACTTGTTGAACGCATACTGGGCAAAATGTTCCCAGCCGCTCCATATTTTGTTTATTATCTCTTCACTGTATCCTTTTCTAGCGCATCCCTCAAAAAAGCGGGTTCTCATCTCATCCATAAGAGATTTTTTCTTTTTCCCCATGGCTTTTCTGAGTGAATCGGCCTCACCTTTTGTAAACCCTGCAAGTTCCTGTGATAACAGCATCACCTGTTCCTGGTAAACAGTTATGCCATAGGTGTCGGCAAGATATTTTTCCATTTCCGGAAGCAGGTAATCAATTTTTTCTTTTCCGTGTTTTCTTCTGATGTATTGCGGTATGTATTCCATTGGCCCGGGCCGGTAAAGGGCATTCATGGCAATAAGGTCCTCGAACCGGTTGGGCTGTAGTTCCCGGAGGTATTTTTTCATGCCTGTTGACTCGAACTGGAATATTCCGGTTGTATCACCCCTGCTGAAGAGTTCAAAAGTCTTTTTATCGTCCAGTGGCAGTTTTCCAACATTAATGTCAATCCCGTGTCTTTTTTTAATGTTTTCAACTGCATCTTTAATTATTGATAGGGTTTTAAGGCCCAGAAAATCCATTTTCAGAAGGCCTATGGATTCAACATGGTTACCTTCGTATTGTGTTACAAAAAGGTCAGTATCTTTTGCAATGCTCAGGGGGATATAGTTATCAAGTGGTTCCTTGCTGATTATTACTCCGCAGGCATGAACGCCGGTTTGCCTTATGGAACCTTCGAGGGCTTCGGCAAATGCAAGGGTCTGGCTAATAAATTTATTTGAAGATTCTTTTTCTTTTGCCAGTTCAGGCACTTCGGCGTAAGCATCTGCGAGTGTGACACCCGGTCTCTCGGGAACCATTTTGGCAAGCCTGTCAGCTTCTGAAAGTGGCAGTTTCTGAACCCTTGCAACATCCCTGATGGCCATTTTGGCACCCATAGTGCCGAAAGTAATTATATGTGCCACCCTGTCGTGACCATATTTATTGACCACATATCGCAGGACACTATCGCGTCCGTCTTCATCGAAATCTATGTCTATATCGGGTAATGAGATTCTGTCGGGGTTAAGAAATCTTTCGAACAGGAGACCATACTTTATGGGGTCAATATCGGTGATATGCAGACAGTAAGCAACTGCTGAACCTGCTGCTGAACCTCTTCCGGGTCCTACTGAAACACCCATTTCACGAGCTGCCCTGAGAAAATCATAAACAATAAGAAAATATGCCGGAAATCCCATCCGGGTGATTGTCTCAAGTTCAAATTCAATCCTGTCGGTCTGTTCCTTTGTAAGAGTACCCCACCTTTCTGCAGCCCCCCTGAAAGTCAGAAATCTGAGATAGTCGCTTTCGGAGGAAAATCCGGGAGGGATTTTGAATTCGGGCATAATCGGGTTGTTGTCGAGCTTGTACTTTTCAACCCGGGCTACAATTTCCGAAGTGTTCTCAACAGCCTCTGGAATGTCGCTGAAGATTTTCAACATCTCCTCTTCACTTTTCAGGTATTCCTGTTTTGTATACCTCATTCTGTCAGGATCGTCAAGATCCTTTGCTGTATTAATGCATATCAATCTGTCGTGAGCCTCTGCATCTTCACGGTTTACAAAATGCACATCATTTGAAGCAATTATCTTAACGCCATATTTTTCAGATAACTTTCTGAATCCTTCAATCACTTTCTGTTGCTGCGGAAAGGTAGTCTGGTTGGCGTCTGGATCGGCTGTTTCATGCCGCTGAATTTCAAGGTAAAAATCTTCTCCGAAAATATCCAGGTAGCTCTTTAAAGCTTCTTCCGCTTTTTCCATGTTGCCATTAAGAATTTCACCCGGAATCTCGCCTGCTATACAGGCTGAACTGGCAATCAGTCCTTCCCTGTACTGCTTCAGCACTCTTTTGTCAATTCTCGGTTTATAATAAAAACCTTTAGTCCATGCAATGGACACGAGTTTTACAAGGTTATGATATCCTTTAATATTTTTAGCCAGCAGAATCAGATGATCACCCGACCTGTCTTCAGTCCCTGTCTTATCTTCAAGATTTCCTCTGGCAACATAAATCTCGCAACCAATAATTGGTTTGATGCCCTTTTTTGTGGCATAGTTATGAAATTCCTTTACACCGAACATATTGCCATGGTCGGTTATTGCCAGAGCTTCCATACCAAGCTCTCTGGCCCTGTCGATCAGAGCCGGAATTGAAGATGCTCCGTCGAGAATAGAATATTGAGTATGTACATGTAAATGTGCAAATAATCCCATGTTCCACATGTTTTCGCCGGCAGGCCGGTCTCACAAAAATAGGTAAAAAATCAGGCATCTTTGTTCCGCATGACTTTTATTTATTTTTTATTACTTTACACCGTTATTAATAATCTACTATTTTAAATACCCGGGGCTAATGAGATTTAATATTTTAATGTAATGAATAATACTGAAAGGAGTTTGATAAAAAAGGGTTCTCTGTTGATAATTATTTTTTTCTGGGTTTTTTTATCATTACCGGCCCAGCAGAAAACAATATCAGGGAGAGTGTTCTCTGCTGAGAGCAATCAGCCGCTTGCAGGTGCCAGGGTTCAGGTTAAGGGGACCTCTGAGATTAAGGTGACAGGCCCTGACGGCAGATATGAAATAATTGTGCCGGAAGGGGAAGTACTTATATTCTGTTATCCTAAAATGGTGAAAAAGGAACAAATTACCGGTACTTCTGAATTCATGGATGCCATGCTTGAGACTGACTATTATGGTCTTGAGGATACATTACTGACAGGGTACTCAAAGCAGGTCAGGTGGAAAATAACTGGCGTTGTTTCGGAGGTTAAGGGGGAGAAGCTCGGAAATTTCCCGCTATCTTCGTTTGAAACTGCCTTGCAGGGGAAAGTACCGAGTCTTTTTATTGAACCTGTAAACGGGAAAGTGTCGTCAGCAACACTGATGAGAATAAGGGGGACCTCTTCAATTTTCGCGTCAAGCCAGCCGCTCATTGTTGTTGATGGTATGCCTGTTTCAACAGAGACAATAAATTTTTCTGGGGCACCCGTTAATCCGCTCTCCACTCTCGATATAAATGATATTGAATCTGTTGAGGTCTTGAGGGATGCAGCCTCGCTGGCTATATATGGTTCAAGAGGAGCAAATGGTGTTGTGATTGTCACCAGAAAAAAGGGTTATAACGGTGATACGGAGATAAATTTCACAGTACAGTCGGGTTTCAGCGAAGCTTCGCGACGCCGGGAGTTTATGAATTCGGCGGAATATGTCTCATATCTCAGGGAAGCGGCTACAAACGGGGACCTTATGTTTGACAGGTATTATGGTTACCCATCAGGAACAATAGACTTCTGCAGAAATGATGTTGAAACAAAACTCAAAACCTTCTCAGGGTGGGCTGCAGTTTTAAATGGTTCAGGCAATTTTATCAGGTCTCAGGTCAGCACCGATTGGCAAAACCTTGCTTTCAGGAAGGGGAAGATTTATTCTGCCGACCTTTCGGCAAGGGGAGGAAATGAAAAACTGAGATACTATGCAGGCACTTCATACAGTAAACAGGAAGGCATTCTGATATCCAACGGAATGGAAAAAATTTCAGTCCGTCTAAATGTGGAAAACAATATAAGCAAACTGATACAGATCGGCTTTTCAATAGGATTAAACAGAGCGGGAATTGACCAGGTGTCGGCCGATAATGATTATTCATCTCCCATGCAGCTTGTTGCATTATCGCCGGTAACCCCTCCCCGTGACACCAACGGAGAATTGTACAGTTATCCTGTAACAACCTATTACAATGCACTTATTGATACGGAAGAAGCTTCAAAAAAAATTACCGAATACCGCTCACTGGCAAATGCATTCATCACTTTAAACCTTTACAGGGGAATAAAATGGAAAAACGAAATAGGTTTTGACCTTTACAATATCAAGGAAAATGCCCGTTATGGCGAGAAGACAATGGAAGGCACGGGGAGAAGCGGGTACGGTTTTGCAAATTACGGACAGAATCAGAACATTTTAGCCAGATCTTTTGCAGAATATAATAACAATGCAGGTGCATTTAATATGAAAGCACTCTTGGGTACAGAGTACCAATATACTACTATTGAGACAGTTTATGCTGAAGGAGAGCGGTTCCCCTCAGATGCATTGAAGACCCTTGCAAGTGCAGGGTTGATTTCCGGAGGTTCATCCACATTGACACGTTACAATTTTCTGTCCTATTTCTCAGGTCTGGATGCCAATTACCAGGGAAAATACCTTCTCTCGCTCACAGGCCGGGTCGACGGTTCATCAAGATTTGGACGCAATAACAGGTATGGATTTTTCCCCGGATTATCTGTCGGGTGGATTGCAACTGAAGAGAATTTCCTTTCAGGAGTCTCTTTTCTGAGCTTTCTAAAAGCAAGAGCAGGTTATGGAATCACTGGTAATGCCGGCATTGGCAATTACTGGCATGCAGGCCTTTATGATGTTGCAAGTTATAACGAAGCCTCAGGCCTTGTGCCGGGCCAGGTCGCAAATCCCAATCTTAAATGGGAAACAGTGCGACAGGCAGATTTCGGAATTGAATACGGATTTCTTAACAACAGAATATCAGGAGAAATAAATTTTTATAACAAGAAATCAGATGGTTTGCTTCTGAACGTACAGGTGCCTTCAACAACAGGATTCCAGACCCAGCTTCAGAACAGGGGAAAAATGGAAAATAAGGGATTTGAGTTTATTGTCAGCACCGTTAATTTCACAGGCCATCTTAAATGGAATACATCACTGAATCTTGCTGCTAACAAAAACAAGGTAGTAAGTCTGGGCGGACAGGATATTATTGATTACGGCGGTGACAGGTATATGAATGTTGTAAAACCGGGATATCCTCTGGGATCATTTTACGGGGCGGAATATGCAGGAGTTGATTATAAGAACGGAGATGCACTATGGTATGTTAACCAGCAGGATGCAAACGGGAATATAGTCAATCAGGACAAGACAACAAATTCCTTTCAGGCTGTGAATTTTATTATTCTTGGAAGTCCTCATCCTTCTCTTACAGGTTCAATAACAAATAATCTGAAATACAGAAATTTTGAGTTGTCCTTTATTTTTCAGGGGGTTACAGGAAATAAAATTCACCTGGCCGGCGACCAGTGGATGGCTTCAAACGGAGTGTGGTACGATAACCAGCTCAGGTCGCAGCTCAGAAGCTGGAAGAAAACAGGGGATGTTACTTATGTACCGCAGGCCAGACTGGCATGGAATAATGGAAATCAGAGCCGAAGCAGCAGATATCTTTCCGATGGTTCATATCTGAAACTCCGTGAAATTATTCTTAGCTACGAAATACCTTCGGAGATAATCAATAAAATAAATATCAGAAACTTAAAAATATTCATTCAGGGAAGAAATTTGCTTACTTTCACAAGGTATGAAGGCTGGGATCCGGAAGTATCGGCTGATTTTATGGTTAACAATATCTTTTCGGGCTTTGATTTTTATTCAGCACCTCAACCGAGGTCGGTTGTTTTTGGAATTACTATGGGATTATGATTTAAATAATGAAAGCTATGAAAGGGAAAATCCTGTTATTTTTTTTAATTTTTACTGTTGTTTCTGCCGGATGCAGTAAACTTTTTGATATTGAACCCTCTCAGAATGTAAGTGAGAAAACTGCTCTTTCCACAGAAGCAAATGTTATAAGCGTTCTGACAGGTGCATATTCTGTATTCAATAATCCTGAAATGTATGGCGGGAATATACTGAGGAATTCAGAACTTCTTGCGGGCAACGGCGAGATAAACTGGGTGAATTCAGAGACATATTATGAGCCTTATCAGTTTTTTGAAAAGAGTATAGTGACTACGAATCAGGAGGTTCTTTTACAATGGATGAGCAGTTACAGGGTTATAAACACAGTCAACAATGTTCTCAGTGCTGTTCAGGTTGTTAGAGAATCCAACCGTAACTGGGTTGAAGGGGAGGCTCTCTTTTTAAGGGCGCTTGTTTATTTTGACCTTGTGCGATTTTTTGCCCTGCCATACGAGGCTGGCGCTTCGAACAGCCAGTATGGAGTTCCTTTGATACTTACTCCCACGAGGATAATTGACAGTAACATATATGTAGGTCGAAATACAGTGGAGGAAGTATACAATCAGGTAATAGAAGATCTGTCATCAGCAGTAGAAAAACTTCCGGAGAGTAACGGGATTTACGCATCAAAGGGGGCGGCAAATGCCCTTCTTGCACGTGTCTATCTGCAGAAAGGAGACTATTACAATGCAAGAGAATCAGCCAATGCTGTGATTAATTCCGGCAGGTACAGTCTTATGCCGGTGTATCCAGATATTTTCAACCAGAACAAACCAACCAGTGAAGATATTTTTGTGGCAAAAATCACATATCCTGATGAGTATAATGCCCTGACGTTATCATTTTCTTCATCTTATTATGGCGGTTATGGCGATATAGAGATTCTTGACGGACATCTGGAATTATATAAAGCAATAGACAAAAGGCTCGATATGTTTTATACGGGTGATGGTGCCATAAGATGTGGCAAGTGGAACAATTTATATGGATGTGTCAATCTGATACGCCTGGCTGAGATGTATCTGATAAGGGCAGAATGTAATATCCGGCTGGGCCCTCCTTACACAGGAAGCAATCCGCTGGACGATTATAATGCAACACACACAAGGGCAGGATTACCGGCAGCAAGCTCAGTGACTCTTGATGATATCATTCTTGAACGAAGGCTTGAACTTGCTTTTGAAGGACACAGAATTCACGACATAAAAAGGTTAAGACAGAACGTTGCAGCATGGCCATATAACAGTCCGAAGCTTGTTTTCCCGGTTCCTGCCAGGGAAATTGAAATCAATCCGGCACTCCGTTCTCAGCAAAATCCGGGCTATTAAAGGCGTAAATGATTGCATAAAACCGGAATAAACAAAGCAGCTTTTTTAAAAAGATGTCAATTAATTTCCAATAATTGTTTTATCTTTGCACCCACAATTTTTTAAAGTAGGTTAATTAACTAAGCGTAAATTAATGGCAGTTAGAATTAGATTAGCTAGGAAAGGCCGCAGAAGGCTGGCCTATTACCACATTGTGGTAGCAGATAGCAGATCGCCACGGGATGGCAGGTTTATTGAAAGACTCGGGATTTATAATCCACGTACTGATCCGGCCACTATTGAAATTGATTTCGATAAAGCGCTGGATTGGCTGCAGAAAGGCGCACAACCTACCGAAACATGTCGTGCTATCTTATCATACAAAGGAGTACTCCTTAAAAAGCATCTGCTTGAAGGAGTGAAAAAAGGTGCATTTGATGAAGCTGAAGCTGAAAGGCGTTTTAATGAATGGCTGAAGCAGAAGGAAGCAAAAATTGAAGCCAAGAAACAGGGAATTGAAAAGGCTGAAGAAGAACAGATGAAGAAGAGGGTTGAGGAGGAAAGAAAAATCAATGAAAAGAGAGCTGCTGAACTGGCAAAGAAAAATGCCGAACTGGCAGCAATGGCTGAGGCTGAAACTAAAGAGGAATCAACTGACAGTGAACAGGCTGCGGCTGATACACAGCATGAAAATGCACCCGGGGAGCAGACTTCAGAAGGATCAGCCCAGTAACAGAATCACGATCCTTCTAATACAAATCTTGCATGGAGAAACATATTTTACTCGGCAGGATTGTAAAACTTCACGGTGTTAACGGGGAAGTAACTGTAAGCACAGAACAACCTCTGACAGAAAAATTACCGGAACTGAAAATGGTTTTCCTTGAAATTGACGGGAAAATGGTTCCTTTTTTTGTTGAATCATGCAAGGGTCGGGGCGAAAAAACATTAATTCTGAAATTTGAAAGATATAACCATCCATCTAAGGTAAACGAATTTAATGGGTGTAATGTATATATTACGGCTGCTGAAAAGAAAAAGACACAGAAAATTTTCAATTGGAATGATCTTAAGGGTTATCGTGTCATTTCAAAAAACAGAGAAATATCCGGCATAATTACAACAGTTACAGATAATCAGGGAAATATTTTGCTTGAGATATTAACCGATAAAGGAACTGCAATGTTTGTGCCGTTTCACAGCGATCTGGTAATTTCATTCGACAGGAAAAGGAAATCCATCGAAATGGATTTACCTGAGGGTCTTGAGGATATAAATCTTTAAGATAAAGAATATTTTTTACATCCTTATGATTTTTATTTCACCATTCATTCCGACCCTGATAACAGGGGAAGGTTTTCCTTTGCGCTGCTCCTCCCTTCTTACAGTTACCACATAATCAGCTGAACTGATGATTTCATGTGAAATTTCACTGAAATTTACAGGAGCAGGTTTACCACTGACATTTGCTGAGGTTGAAACAACCGGTTTGCCGAATTTTTCAATCAAGGCGGAACAGAACGTGTCGCCTGCAATTCTTATGCCCACACTGCCGTCTTCAGCAGAGACACCAGGTGCAAGATTACGGCTCCGGGGATATACTATTGTGACAGGTTTGTCGGAGACTTTGATTATTTCTTCTGCCATTGGAGGAACAGCATCAACATATTCTGAAAGCATTTCAAGACTACTGACAAGTATGATAAGGCTTTTGCTGTCGTGGCGTTTTTTTATAGTGAATATTCTTTTAACAGCAGCTGCACATGTTGCATCACAGCCAAGTCCCCATATGGTATCTGCAGGATAAAGGATAATGCCGCCTTTATTCAGAATTTCAAGAGATTTCTCAATGTCTTTCTTCATTATTTTAAGTTATCTCCTTCCCCTTTTCAAGCATCCTAATCCTTTTTAATTTGGCATACTTAAGGAAACAGCCGTAAGCAGTGATGGAACAATGCATGTATCCAAGAAAACCGTCAAGAAATCCTGCATTCAGAACGTACGACCTTAAGAAATTCCATATCATATGAAAAATGCCGGTAAGGATACCTCCTTTTTTACCTGCCCTGAAATACTCTTCTGCAGCTATGGTCGAAAATCTGTTGATTTTATTCAGATGATCCTCAAATGATTCATAAATCCAGTGATATAGATCTCCCTTGAGTCTTGAAGTTCTGGCCTCATTACCAAGCCTGAAATGGTCATGTGGGTTAGGCCCTACCCATTCCCCTTTTCCTGAAATAAATAACCTTAGCTGCTTGTCAGGGTAAAGCCTTGAGTATCTGATCCATCTTCCACAATAATTATTTAAGCGATTAAAATAATAACCATCATATTCGAAATTTTCCTTCACTTTAAGAATTGAATTTTTAAGTTCTTCACTGAGTGCTTCATCTGCATCAAGTGATAAAACATGAGGATATGTTGCCAGTGAAGTAGCATAGTTTTTCTGTTCAGCATACCCTTCAAATTTATGCTGAATAAACCTTACATTAAATTTTCTGCAAATATCAGGTGTAGAGTCGGTTGAATAGGAATCTACCACAATTATTTCATCAGCCACACCCTGAAGTGATTCAAGGCATCTGCCAATGAAGCTCTCTTCATTATATGCAATTATAACTGCAGATATTTTTATCATAAAGTATATATTATTTCTTATTCGATGATGAATTATTAATTATCCTGAAAACTGAAATTACAAAGTAATATTGTTTTATTTCTTCCGCAAAATTAATTCTTGTTAATCTTATTGATCAGACTATTTAAAGTTAAGAAAATGATATTCAGCATAATCAATGAATAATTAAAATTTCAATACCGTTTTTTACCTGCACTGAGTGAAAAAACATTTTTTATTATATTATCAATTTTGAACAGTTAATTTCTTTTAAAATAGTTGCAGAAAAAAAAATCTGATTAGTTTTGCAGGAATTTTTAATATAAATGTGTTAAGAACAGAGTATAGTTTAAATAACATTAAATTTTAATCTTATGTTAAGCAGTTTATTTTGGATTGTTCCGGTAGCAGCGCTTACTGCGCTACTGTTTGCATGGATTTTTTACAGAAGTATGATTGTCAGGGAAGAAGGCACTGACAGGATGAAGGAGATTGCCCAGTATGTAAGAGAAGGTGCCATGGCTTACCTGAAGCGCCAGTACACTGTGGTGACAAAGGTTTTTCTTATTCTTGTTGTTTTGCTTCTGATACTGGCTTATATGGGGATACAGAATCCTTTTGTGCCGGTTGCTTTTCTTACTGGCGGTTTCTTTTCAGGTTTATGTGGTTATCTTGGTATGAGGACTGCCACCTTTGCCTCTTCAAGAACTGCATGGGCATCATCAACTTCTTTGAATAAAGGACTTCAGGTTGCATTAAGGAGTGGTGCTGTAATGGGACTTGTAGTTGTTGGTTTCGGGCTTCTGGATATTGCTCTGTGGTTTTTGCTTCTTAACTATGCCATATTCACTCCCGAGCATATGGAGGCTGGTCTTAAATTTCTGGGGCTGACTTTTGTTTCTCCGGGGACAACTGACCATCAGAAACTTATCGAGATTACAGCAACGATGCTTACTTTCGGTATGGGTGCTTCAACGCAGGCTCTTTTTGCACGTGTCGGCGGCGGTATATTTACCAAAGCTGCTGATGTAGGAGCTGACCTGGTAGGAAAGGTTGAAGCTGGTATCCCAGAGGATGATCCTCGCAACCCTGCAACAATTGCCGATAATGTTGGCGATAACGTAGGTGATGTTGCAGGAATGGGTGCCGACCTTTACGAATCCTATGCAGGTTCCATTCTTGCCACTGCAGCTCTTGGTGCAGCTCTCCCTTCCCTGAATGTTGAAAACCAGATTAAATCCATTATTGCTCCGATGATAGTATCTGCCGTTGGCATTATACTTTCAATTCTGGGAGTTTACATGGTACGTGCCAAAGAGAGTGCTACCCAGAGGAATCTGCTCCGTGCACTTCTTTTAGGAACCGGCGGCAGCTCTTCGCTGATTCTGGTGGCACTTGCAGTAATGGCATTTACAGGATGGATTACATGGGGTGTTTTCGGTTCAGTTGTTGCAGGCCTTATAGCAGGTGTAATAATCGGACAATCAACTGAATACTTTACATCAGACGAATACAAGCCTACACGCGGCATCGCAAAACAGTCGCAGCAGGGCCCGGCAACAGTAATAATTGAAGGGATGGCTGTAGGAATGTTTTCTACATGGGTGCCGGTTGTTACAATTGTTGCTGGTATTGTTGCTGCTTTCAGGTTTGCAGGCGGTTTCCACGATTTTGCACAGGGTGTTTACGGAATAGGTTTTGCTGCAGTGGGCATGCTTTCAACACTTGGCATCACTCTTGCCACCGATGCATTCGGCCCTATAGCAGATAATGCAGGCGGGAATGCTGAAATGTCACACCTTCCCAAAGAAGTCAGGGAAAGAACTGATGCACTCGATGCCCTCGGCAATACTACTGCAGCAACAGGTAAAGGTTTTGCAATAGGCTCGGCTGCTCTGACCGCACTGGCTCTTCTGGCAGCATATATTGAAGAAGTTAAAATGTGGTTGGGAAAACTTGCCGACAGGGCTCCTGAAGGATTCAAACAGGTAGGCGACATACTTTTTTATAAAAGTCACGTGCCTGCAGTTGTTCATGAAGGCCAGAGGGCTGTTGATGTCGCTCATGCAACCATAGGCGATTTTATTGCGGCTTACAATCTTTCAGTGTTTAACCCTATTTTGCTTGGTGGTGTTTTCATTGGTGCAATGATGGCTTTTGTTTTCTGTGCAATGTCAATGAAGGCGGTAGGTCGTGCAGCCGGCAGGATGGTTGATGAGGTGAGACGCCAGTTCAAGGAGATACCCGGAATTATGGAAGGTACGGGAAAACCTGATTATGCAAAGTGTGTTGAAATATCCACCCGCGGAGCCCAGAGAGAAATGATGGCACCCGCTCTTATGGCTATTATAGTGCCTGTTGTTATAGGTGTTATCTTCGGAGTTCCTGGTGTTGTCGGTCTTCTTGCAGGGGGAATGACCGCAGGCTTTACCCTTGCAAGTATGCTCAATAATGCTGGCGGCGCATGGGACAACGCAAAGAAATATATTGAAAAAGGCAATTACGGAGGCAAGAAAAGCGACCCACATAAAGCCGCAGTGGTTGGAGATACCGTTGGTGATCCGTTCAAGGATACATCAGGCCCCTCACTCAACATACTCATTAAACTTATGTCAATGGTATCAGTTGTTATGACCGGCTTAACCGTAGCTTTCAGACTTTTTTAAAAATAATCATAAAAAATATTCTGCAGTGCCGGAAAAAATACTCAGACTTTTCCGGCACTCTTTTTTATCTTTGAGCATAGGTAAATATATCAGTTATGAAACTGCCGGCACTTTCCGATATTCAGCAGGCACATCAGAGAATCAGGACTTTTATTCACAGGACTCCCGTTATGACATCACGTCAGATTAATTCATTATTGGGGGCTGAAATATTTTTTAAGTGTGAGAACTTCCAGAAAGTAGGGGCTTTCAAGTTCAGAGGCGCAACCAATGCTGTACTGCAGATTGAACCGCAGGAGAAAGAAAAAGGAGTAATTACCCATTCCTCGGGTAATCACGCTGCTGCCCTCGCTCTTGCGGCCAGATCGGCAGGAGTAAAAGCCTACGTCGTTATGCCGTCTAATGCTCCGGCAGTAAAGAAAAATGCTGTTAAAGGATATGGTGCAGAAATAACCTTCTGTGAGCCGACACAGGCAGCAAGGGAGAAAACCACTGCGGAAATAATGGAAAAAACGGGAGCAACTTTAATTCATCCCTATGATAATTTCAATGTTATATGCGGGCAGGGGACCGCAGCAATTGAGCTTCTGGAGGAGGTATCCGAACTAAATATTGTTATTGCACCCGTTGGAGGCGGGGGACTGCTGAGCGGAACATCAACAGCTGTCAAAGGACTGAAGCCGGGGATTAAAGTTTTTGGTGCAGAACCGCGTAATGCTGATGATGCTTACAAGTCATTCACCACAGGCCGGATTCACCCCTCAGTATCACCAAAAACCATTGCCGACGGTCTTCTTACATCTCTGAGCGAACTGACCTTTGCCATTATAAGAAAAAATGTTGACAATATTTTCACAGTGTCGGAGGAATCAATTATTGAATCAATGAGGTTAATATGGGAAAGGATGAAAATAATTGCTGAACCTTCGGCAGCAGTTCCGCTTGCGGTTATAATGGAAAATATGGGGATATTCAGGGGGAAAAGGGCAGGTATCATCATTTCGGGCGGAAATGTTGAACTGAGCCGACTGCCGTTCAGGGAGCCTTCCTGAACCATGCCTTTACAGGATAATGGTCGGAATATTTCACTCTTAATATTTCAAATTTTGTATTTATCAGTGAATCGTCATAAAGTATGTAGTCAATCCTGTTGGGAGGGTAATTTCCCCGGTAGGTGAATCCTGCTCCGTAACCTGAAGTTACAAAGGAGTCTTTCAGCCCTTTCCTTATCTTTCTGTAGGTATAGGAAACAGGTGTGTCGTTGAAATCGCCTGCCACAATTACAGGATAGGGCGACCGGTTAATGTAGTCTTTTACAACCTGTGACTGCAGTGCTCTTTGCACAAAACCTTTTTTCAGACTTACAGAAAGTGACATTATTTCATTAAGAGCCTCTTTGTTTTCCGATTCTATCAGTTCTTCCATAAAAGATTTTTCTACTTTCTTTAGTCTGAACGACTGCAGGTGATTGTTAAAGACCCTGAAAGTATCTCCTGAAATAATAACATCGGTGTATATTGAGAGACTTGATGATCCGGGATGAATAATCTCACCTCTTCCGGCAATCTTATACTTTGTATATGTGGCAATGCCATAATATTTATTCTTTCCTTTTCCGAGAAGTTTTAAATGGGAGTAATATTTCCCTCCCAGTGCCTTTTTAATTTCTTCATCCTTTTTTTCAGCATCGCCTGTTATATATAATTCCTGCAGAAAGAGTATATCGGGTTCACTTGACTTAAGCAGGGATAAGATTTTTTTCTCAGTTTCTTTGTTATCAGGGCTGAGGTAATTACTCAACAGCATCAGATTATAGCTCATAACCAAGATATTTCCGGTTTCTTTCTCCCGGTGTCTGAATAACCTGATATAATTGGAAAAATGTGTAAAACCTGCCAGGATGACCACAACTGAGATAAGAGCTTCGGGTCTGAGTTTTACAGCCCAGATAACTGAGAAAACTATATTTACAAGCAGCAGGTAAGGATAGGCAAGTCCGAAAAATGCCGGCAAAGTAAAATCGCCTGGATTAATATGAACGGCAAGGTATGAAAAAATCAGGCAGAGGCTGAAAAAGACATTAAAGCCTAAAAACAGCTTATGAATCAGTTTTTTCACCCCGGAAATTTTATGTTTTTTTTCAGGTTTTCTCAAAATTAGTTTTTTTCTGGCTTTCTCTGAAAAGAAAATCTTTTTCCTCGCGTGTGAGGCTGTCATATCCGCCTTTGGAAATCTTGTCAAGTATCTGGTTTATTCTGTTCTGGCGTTCTGCTTTCATTCTGTTATATTCGTAGTCGTCAGTTACTTTCCGGCTGTAAGTAACTTTCAGTTTCCGGCGGGGCTTTGCCAGAGATACTATTACGTCAATAATTCTGTTGAGCCATTTCCCGAGGTCTTTTCCCTTTCGGTAATAAACAGTGTAAATATATCCGAAAAGAGCTCCTCCGATATGTGCAAGTTTGCCTCCTGAATTTGCAGAAAAATCAACAAGTGATGTTAAGATGAAGATAATCAGTGCAATGTGTTTTATTTTTACTCTGCCAAAGAGAAACAGAAGTACTGTATAGTTGGGTACATAGGCGGCTATTGCAACAACAACTGCCATTACAGCAGCGCTTGCGCCGAGCAGAGGTATTGAACTTCCGGCAAATGACGAGAAAGCCGGGAAAATATTATATGAAACAACATACATTACCGCACCGGTAACTCCTCCGAGCAGATATACTGCCACAAGTTTTTTCTGGTCGAAATACTCCAGAAAAATTTTTCCGAACCAGTAAAGCCACAGAAGATTTACAGCTATATGCAGTAAATCCTTGTGGGTGAACATGTAGGTAATAAGAGACCATGGTTTCAGGAGGAGGGTTTTTAATGAAGAGGGGACTGAAAGCATGCGGATGGTATAGTCTGATATTTCGGGTTTGGCCAGCAGGAAGCTGATTATCCCTATAATGGAAATAATCAGGAAAACTGCACTATTAAGGATTATTAACCTTGTCAGGCTTGTTCCGTGCCGAAAGGTTGATTTGATTTCACTCAAGGGACTCATCAGTATAGCGTTTTGGTTGTTTTTCGCCAGATACGTATGAGTATATATCCAAAAATCATGCCTCCTAGATGAGCGGTATGTGCAACTGAACTGCCGGGTTGTGTGATTGCCAGGTAAAGTTCCAGCCCGCCGTAGAGCATAACGAAATATTTAGCTTTCATCGGGATAGGCGGGAAGAGTAGCATCAGTTGTGTATTCGGGAAAAGCACGCCGAAAGCAAGAAGAACACCGAAGACTGCACCTGAAGCCCCAACCGTGGGGGTATATAATATCATCTGAAGATCTCTCATCGCCGGCTCTATATAGGCTTTCATCTGAAGTGAATAGGTATAGCCGTTATCAATTACTTCCTGAAGACCTTCGGGACTGATCAGAGCCAGTGCTTTGTAGTACTGGATTGCCATTATTGTCATATGGGTTGCCATTGCCCCCAGTCCCGTTACAAAATAGTAAATAAGGAAACGTCTCGGACCCCATACCTGTTCAAGCACCTGTCCGAACATGTATAATGCAAACATGTTAAAAAACAGATGCCAGAAGCCGCCATGCATGAACATATGGCTTATTATCTGAATAGGTCTAAACTGATCAGACTTTGGAAAATATATTCCAAGAATTCTGTTCAGGTCGATGTCAAAAACAGCTGCAGCAGCATAATTAGCTAAAAGCATCAAAATATTTATGTAAATAATGTTTTTGACAACCGGGGGCATCCCGAAAAAACCTCTGTAATAGCCGTTCATTAACTTGTTTAACCGTTAAATGAAAAATTTCAAACTGTCGGGCAAAAATAATTAATCATTTTGTTACTAACAGATTATTCTTAAGATTATTTGAATCTTTTGTCAATTTCTTCGGTGGTAAGGATGCTTATTACCGGTTTTCCTGAAGGGGAGTAATTTGGCATTTTGCATGCAAAGAGTGAATCTACAAGTTGTTCCATCTCTTCTTTTGTCAGGGTTTTACCGTAAGGTATAGCTGCCGTACCTGCCATTGCTGTGGCTACTTTTTCCCTTATGTCGGCTGGTATGTCGGGTTGAAGGCTTTTATATGTGTCGAGGATTGACTTAAGAAGCTCACTGCCGGTTTCTGTCAATGACAGCGAAGGGTAGCATTTTACTGATATAATGTAGTCTCCTTCGTATTCAAATTCAAAGCCCAGTCTCTTTAGTTCGACTTCAATTTCTTTAAGAGTATAGAATGCAGATGCATCCAGTTCAAGTTTTTCAGGGAATATGGTTTTCTGTCCGGGATTTGAGCGGTTATCAAAGCAGGAAATGAATTGTTCATATAAAATTCTTTCATGTGCTCTGCGCTGGTCAATAAACATAAGTCCCGATTTTACAGGACAGACGATATATCTTCCCCTTACCTGCATCATCCTTCTTTCTTCCCTTTTCAGTTCATGGTTTTCAGGAGGCTGAGTTTTTATGTGGCCTTCAGCATGGCCGGGGTAAAGTTTTTCCCAGTGTGCAAGCTTTTCTTTTTCGAACCTTTCGACCATTTCAATTCTTGAACGCTTAGGATTGTCGTCAAAGGGATTATATCCGGGGTCTATTTTGATTTCAGGAGGTGAAGGTATAAGGTTGTCGGTTTTTACCGGAATATCAAAATATGAATCGCTACCAAAGTCAAGAGCGGGAACAATATTAAACCGTCCTAGAGACTCCCTTACTGCTGCAAGCAGTATCTGCCAGATAGCCCTTTCGTCTTCGAACTTTACCTCGGTTTTTGTGGGATGTATGTTAACGTCAATCCGAGAGGGGTCAACCGAGATGAAAATGAAGTAGGAAGGAATAACATCAGGAGGTAGAATTTTCTGGTATCCCTCAATCACTGCTTTATGCAGATAGGGATGCCTGATATACCGGTTGTTTACGAAGAAAAATTGTTCACCGGAAGTTTTCTTTGCAGTTTCAGGTTTACCTATAAATCCTGTAATATCGGCGAGAGAGGTTTTAGTATCAAGGTTGAGGAGTTCCTGGCTGCTGTTTTTCCCGAATATCCCTGCAATTCTCTGTCGGGTATTTGCTGGTGGAAGGTTATAAATATCGGAATCGTTATGGGAAAGTGAAAATTTTATTTCGGGGTGAGCGAGAGCTACTTTCTGAAATTCGCTTATGATGTGCCTCAGTTCGGTGTTATCGGATTTAAGAAATTTCCGTCGTGCCGGCACATTAAAAAAGAGGCTTTTGACAGCGAAATTAGCACCGGCCGGGCAGCTGCACATTTCCTGTTTTTCAACTTTTGAGCCATTGATAACAACAAGCGTGCCTGTTTCATCTTCCGCCCTGCGGGTTCTCAGTTCGACCATTGATACTGCGGCAATTGAGGCCAGTGCTTCACCCCTGAATCCTTTGGTTGTTATTGTAAAAAGGTCTTCGGCACAGGATATTTTTGAAGTGGAGTGTCTTTCAAAAGCCAGCCTGGCATCTGTTTCTGACATGCCTGAGCCATCGTCTATCACCTGTATAAGTGTTCTGCCTGCATCCCTGATTATTACCTTAATGCTCTTTGCACCGGCATCAACTGAGTTTTCCATCAGCTCTTTCACAACCGAAGCGGGGCGCTGGATAACCTCGCCGGCCGCAATCTGATTGGCTACTGAATCGGGTAATAATCGTATAATATCAGGCATCTGTAAGCAGTTACCATGCAAATATATTAATAATTGCAGGTCTGTCAGCTATTTTATTTCTTTCAGAGCCTCCACAAGCACATCGAGTTCAGCAGTTGTGGTAAAGACATTCGGAGTGATGCGGCAACCGTGAACTCCTGCCCCATCAATCGGAGCAGTGTATATTTTGTATTTTTTAAACAATATATCAGCAAGATCAGCCGGCTTAAGGCCCCTAACACCGACTGTGGCTATTCCGCACGAGCGCGCTGGATCATCAGGTGTATAAATTATTATGTGTGGCAGATTTCTTACCTTATCGCTCCAGTAATGTTGAAGATACCTTAGACGCGCTTCCTTGCGCTCAGGACCTATCATAAGATAATATTCTATTGCATCTTCTATAGTAAGAATGGTATGCACAGGATAAGTACCCGTATGATTAAGCCTTGCAATGTCATCATCAGCTTTGTTGCCAGGTGCCATCAGCGGCCATATTTTGCTTATATGTTCTTTCTTTACCCACAGTATTCCTGTTCCCAGTGGTACGCTCATCCATTTGTGCAAACTACTTCCGAAATAATCGCAATCCAGCTCCGGAATAGTAAATTTTATATGACCAACGGTATGGGCGCCATCAACCATCACCTCAACGCCCCTGCGATGTGCCATTTCGCATATTTTCCTCACCGGAAGTATATGGCCGGTTATGTTGATCATGTGACAAATCATGATTAGTTTAGTCCTTCCGGTAATGGCATTTTCATAAAGATTTACAATCTCTTCGTCCGATTGAGGGTTATGCGGCACTGAAACAATCCTGTTTACCACACCATATCTTTTTTCAACCTGCCGGAACATGCTGAGCATTGAAGGGTAGTCCTGTTCTGCCATAACAGCTTCGTCGCCTTCTTTCCAGGGGTATCCGCTTATGATTGTATCGAGCGACTCGGTGGTGTTGCGGGTTATTATAAGCTCATCCGGAGGGCATCCCAGAATCTTTGCAAGCTTTGCAGCCATTTCATTCTTTTTTTCCAATTGCACCGTCCGCATATACATTGAACCCTGGTAATTAACCTCCTTCACATGAACAATTAATCTTTCAAGTGTCTGTAACGGGATTATGTTGTAGTACCCGTTTTCAAGGTTTATTATTTCAGGATTGAGCCTGTAGCCATTTCTGATTTCAAGCCAGAAATCCTCATCATATGCCAGCTTCTCAGCCGGCACGGAAGCATATTTGTTAATCATTTCAGCAAAAGATTTGTTTATCAACAAAGTACCCATGCCAAGTATCCCGGCTTTTTTAATAAATGTTCTTTTATTCATTTTTTAAAACTTTTATTTAATTATCCGCTGGACAATTTTACCTGTTGATTTTTCTTTCAGGATAATTTTAACTATTCCGTCAGGAATTATTTCTCCTTTTACAAATATATGTTTTTTTCATATTCCCTGACTTCGACAACTTGTTAAGCTTTTTCCTGTCCTCTCCACATCCTGAGGCTAACAGGTTTCCATTAACTCGTCACAAATGTCTATACCACCGCGGAAACTTCAGCTCAACCCGGATTGTTCTATGGCGCCGTTGTCGTACCTTACCCAGCCGAGTGAGTTATCTTAGGCCTCAATGGGTTTAACGAGTATGTCGGCGTTGCAGCCGGGAGGTTTGATGCACAGAACTCTTTTACCGGCTTAAGCCTCCATCTTTACCGCTTCGAAGTGAAGATTATTCGGAAGACCGGCAACAACAATTAAAAACACTTCTTCATTCATAATTCGTTAACCGATATTTGTTATTCAAAAGAGGCCTCTTTCCTGTTGGGTTTGTACATACTGAAAACTGACAGGGTATTCTAAAGTATTAGAGAGTGTTGAGAAACCAACCCGTCTTGCTCCCTGGCGGGAGCGGGATGGGTTGGCTGTTTTTCAGATGCAATTTTCAGCCTGTTTATTAATCCCTGAGTAAATATCAATTTTTCTGAATAAAACCATCATATCTTTCCACTTGAAGATATATTTCAGAAGGATAATGAAAATAACGGATGCTATCAGCAATCCTGTAAATTCTGTCCAGGGATGAATAATTTTCTGTTCAAAAACTGCAGGTGTCTGAATAACTGATGATTTGCTGGTAATCATCACACTGAGGAATATGTTGTTGGCGGCATGTACCCCGAGGGGTATCTCAATACCATCATCTATTATTGTTATTATTCCGAATACCAGACCGAAAAGAATATATTGGGGCATCATTGTAAAGAAACCGAACTCTTTTATTTCAGGATTCCAGCCATGCAGCAGGCCGAACAAAACAGAGGTAGAGATCAGAGGGGCCCACCGGTTGCGGAAAAGTACTGCAAAACCCTGCATAAGATAGCCGCGGAAAAGCAACTCCTCAAAAGCCGCCTGGAATGGAATGAACAAAACAGAAATAATCACGAGTGGAATAAGTGTCTTGCTGATATTGTTCAGAACGAAAACATCCGGGTCAGATTTCATCTGAACAAATAGATACAGTGCAGAAATAAGAAGCCAGATTAAAGCTGAAATGCCGGTTCTTCCCCATCTGACAGATGATCTTCCGTTAATTGTTTTAATTAATGTTCTGTTATTAAGTGGCTTTATAAGCAGGGCAAACGTTATTGCTCCGGCAAGAAAAGGGAATAACATAACAAAGAGACCCATGTTTGGCTCAAGTCCCAGTGCTACCAATTCTGAAGAATTCTGAGAAAGTCCGGAAACAACTTGGGGCTCAGATGCTGCCTTTACAATTAATGCAACTATCAGAGGTATTGCTCCTGCTGTGTTCGCCGCAATAAATACTGCAGCAATCATTACAAGATAACGCCAGAAAGCGTTCTTACCTGAAAATGCCGATTCAAGATGGTTCATAAATTAAAGTATCAAAACTCTGACGGCGAATGCCTCGGATAATCTATTGAATAATGCAATCCCACACTTTCCCTTCTTTTGCTCGCCATTTTTATAATAAGATATCCTACATTTATAAGATTTCTCAGTTCACAGATTTTTTTTGAGATGAGTGATTTTTTATAAAGGTTCTCTGTTTCCTGGTATAATATCTCCAGACGTTTCAGTGCTCTTTCGAGTCGCAGATCTGACCTTACTATACCGACATAGTTACTCATTATCATTTGTACTTCCTTTGTGCTTTGTGTAATAAGAACCATTTCCTCGAGGTGTGTGGTTCCCTTGTAATCCCAGTCGGGAATTTTTTCCACAAAGTTTAAATTACCCACTTTGGATCCGGCATGTTCAGCGGCCCTGTGTGCGTAAACAGCTGCTTCAATAAGTGAATTTGAGGCAAGCCGGTTTGCTCCGTGCAATCCGGTAGAAGAACACTCTCCTATTGCATAAAGTCTGGCTATTGAGCTCTGTCCACAAGGATCAACCTTTATTCCTCCGCAGCAATAATGAGCGGCGGGTACTACAGGTATCATATCATGGGTAATATCAATCCCTCTTTCAAGGCAATATCTGTAAATATTCGGAAAATGGCTTTTTAGTCCGGCCGGGTCAAGATGTGTGCAATCAAGCCATACATGGTCATCTCCCCATATTTTCATTTCATTGTCTATGGCACGTGCAACAATATCTCTCGGGGCGAGTGAGCCACGACTGTCGTATCTGCTCATAAACTTTTCCCCTGCCATATTTCTCAGTATTGCACCATAACCTCTCAGGGCTTCTGTAATCAGAAACGACGGGCGCTTGCCGGGGTCATACAGTGCTGTGGGATGAAACTGAATAAACTCCATATTTTCAACCATGGCTTTTGCCCTGTATGCCATTGCTATTCCATCACCCGTTGCAATTTCAGGATTGGTAGTTGTAAGATACACATTCCCCACTCCACCGGTGGCCAGTACGGTAATTCTTGAAAGGAATGTTATAACACGCGGATTGACAAGGTCAGCCACATATGCTCCGTAACATTCTATTCCGGGTGTCTCTTTTGTTACTTCCTCTCCGAGATGATGCTGTGTCAGAATCTCTATCGCAAAATAATTTTCATATATTTCAATCTCAGGAATTGACTTTACTTTTGAAACAAGTGCTTTCTGAACAGCTTCTCCGGTATTATCTTTGTGATGCAGAATCCTGTATTCTGAATGACCTCCTTCTTTGGCCAGATCAAAGGATCCGTTTTCATTCCTGTCAAACTCCACACCTATTTCCAGAAGATCCTTAATCCTTTCAGGCGCTTCCCTCACTACCATTCTTACAACTTCTTCGTTGCAAAAACCATCACCTGCTATCAGGGTATCCCTTACATGTTTTTCGAAGTCATCTGTTTCACTGAAAACCGCTGCCATTCCCCCCTGTGCATATTTTGTATTCGATTCATCAATGACCGACTTGGTGACGATTGCCACTTTGCCATATTTCGAAGCTTTGATTGCAAACATCAGCCCCGCAATACCTGAACCAATAACAAGAAAATCTGTTCTCTTCTTCATCTCTCAAAAAAATGGAAACGTAAAGATACAAATCACCATACCAAAAACAAACTTTTTTAGATATCACCTTAATAACCATTACCCTGATCTGAATCAAATTTGAAAAATTAAGATTTTAAATTACTTTTGCCTTCCTGTTTAACATTCATTACAGAATAGAATGGCTCTGGAAGATACTTTCAAAAAGATTGTGTCGCACTGCAAGGAATATGGCTATGTATTCCCATCAAGTGAGATTTATGACGGATTAAGTGCAGTTTATGATTACGGACAATATGGTGTTGAACTGAAAAACAACATCAGAAAATACTGGTGGGACAGTATGATCCTTTTAAACCACAATGTTGTAGGCATTGATGCTGCAATTTTTATGCATCCCACCACATGGAAGGCATCAGGACATGTTGATGCTTTCAACGACCCGTTGATAGACAACAAAGACTCGAAAAAAAGATACAGGGCCGACAACCTGATAGAAGAACACTTAGAAAAAATTGAGGAGAAGATTCAGAAGGAAATTGAAAAGGCAAGACAGAAATACGGTGAGGCTTTTGATGAAGCAAAGTTCAGAAGCACCAATCAGCGTGTTTTAGGCTATCAAACTAAAATTGATGAAATTCATGCACGATATACACGTGCAATGAAAAATAATGATTTCACCGAATTAAGGCAGATAATAATCGACAATGAGATAGTATGTCCTGTCTCCGGAACAAGGAACTGGACAGAAGTGAGGCAGTTCAATCTGATGTTTTCAACAGAAGTAGGTTCAACTTCCGAAGGGGCGATGCGGATATATCTCAGACCGGAGACAGCACAGGGCATTTTCGTCAATTTCCTGAACGTTCAGAAAAGCGGCAGGATGAAAATTCCCTTCGGTATTGCACAAACCGGGAAAGCCTTCAGAAATGAGATCGTTGCACGCCAGTTCATCTTCCGCATGCGCGAATTTGAACAGATGGAGATGCAGTTCTTTGTCCAGCCGGGTACGGAACTGGAATGGTATAACCACTGGAAAGAAAAAAGAATGAAATGGCATCAAGCCTTAGGTTTTGGTGCTGAAAATTACCGCTTTCACGACCATGAGAAACTTGCACACTATGCGAATGCGGCATGCGACATTGAATACCGGTTTCCGTTCGGATTCAAGGAAGTTGAAGGTATCCATTCCAGAACTGATTTTGATCTGAAACAGCACCAGCAGTACAGCGGAAAGAAAATGCAGTATTTCGACCCCGAGAAAAATGAATCATACATACCCTATGTAATCGAGACATCCATCGGCCTCGACAGGATGTTCCTGCAGGTTATCTCTGCTTCATATTCCGAAGAGGAACTTGTTAAAGAGGACGGAACGAAAGACATGAGGGTAGTGCTCAGGCTCCCGCCCTATCTGGCCCCCGTGAAACTCGCTGTGCTTCCCCTGGTAAGAAAGGACGGCCTGCCGGAAATAGCCGAAAGAATTGTTGACGACCTTCGGTTCGACTTCAACTGCCAGTACGATGATAAGGATTCAATCGGGCGGCGCTACCGCAGACAGGACGCCATCGGAACCCCTTATTGCATAACCATTGACCATCAGACACTTGCCGACCAGACGGTTACCATCAGGTACCGCGATTCAATGCAGCAGGAAAGAGTCAGCATTTCAGCACTCAGAGATATAATCGCAGAAAAGGTAAGCATCAGGAGCCTGCTAAAGCAGATTTAAAATGAACAGGGTTCTTATCATAACCTACTACTGGCCGCCCGGCGCAGGAGCAGGAGTTCAGAGGTGGCTGAAGTTTTCAAAATACCTGCCCCAGTACGGATGGGAGCCGGTAATTCTTACTGTTGATCCTTCCTTTGCGCAATACCCTGCCGCCGACAAATCCCTCCTTGATGATATTCCCGCTGACCTGAAAATATTCAGAACCCCCGCACGTGACTATTTCCGCCTTGCCGGGAAAGACAAATCAAAAATCCCTTCGGCAGGCTTTGCAAACGAAGAGAAGAAAGGATTTCTGCAATGGCTGATGAGATTTGCAAGGGGCAACTTCTTTATCCCCGATCCGCGGCGAGGCTGGAACGGATATGCCTTCAGGGAGGCCTGCAGATTAATTGAAACGGAAAAAATCGAAAGGGTAATCACCAGCAGCCCTCCGCATTCAACCCAGCTCATCGGCCTCAGGCTGAAAAAGAAATATCCGCATATCAGATGGATAGCAGACCTGCGCGACCCCTGGACCGATATTTATTATTATAAAGAGTTCCTGCATACAATGCCTGCACGGCTGCTCGACAGCCACTACGAAAGAACCGTTCTGCGTGAATCCGACAGAATCATTACCGTAGGCGACAGGCTGAAGATTATGCTGGCATCAAAAGTAAAAGGCATTGAAAGCAAAATTTATGTGGTTACAAACGGTTTCGATGAGGACGATTTTTCCGGTATCAAATCTGCCCGGCCTGAAATATTCACTGTTTCATATATCGGCACCCTTTCGCCTGCCTATCCGGTGGAAGGTTTCGCAAAAGCAGTAAGGAAAATAATTGATTCGGGCAAAGATATCCGGCTGAAATTCGTCGGGACAATCGCCCCGGTACAGAAAGAATTATTGCTCAGGCATATTCCTGAACAATATATAGAATTTATATCCTACATCAGCCATCCTGAGGCTGTCAGGCAGATGGCATCCTCATCGGCACTGCTTCTGATTATCCCCGATCACTCCGGCAATAAATGCATCCTTACCGGCAAGCTCTTTGAGTATATCGCATCGGGCAGACCGGTATTGTGCTTAGGCCCTTCCGACGGGGACGCTGCACTTACCCTCGAAGCATCCGGCGCAGGTGTAACGGCAGGCTATCACGATTCTGATACCATCAGTAAAAAAATTAAAGAGATTGCAGAAGAGAGACTTAAACCCTCATCAGAAAAAACTTCACTCTTCTCACGGAAAATTCTTACTGAAAAAGTCACGGAAATTCTGAAATTCTGATACCCGGCTTCACACTTTATTTTCTTCTTTTACCACGGGAGATATCTTTCGAATATTCCTGCAATACCTTCCCTGAGCCTGCGGATTTCGATCTTCTCGAAAAAATTTAGTTTATAGAGTGCCAGCGGGAAAAGAGCCAGAAGTACAAGGCGCAAAGCCCATGCGGCAGGCAGGGGAAGCGATCCGGTGAATGATCCTGCGATAAAGAGTGCTATTGCAATAAAATAGATCATGAATATTTTCAGCCATTCGAACGATATACGTATAAAGCGCGATGAAACGGTTGCAAGCAGGGCAGTGTAGAGAATCTGTGCGGCAAGATTGCTGTATGCAGCTCCCATCATACCGAGCCCGGGGATCAGAAGAAAATTCAGAATAATATTAGCAGTAACTGCAGTGAATGAAGGGATTACGAAATAAATCATCTTCTCTTTAAGGTATAAACCGACGCCCACAAAATAATTCATTCCCATAATCATAAAACTGAGTGAAAGTACCGGAACAACGGCAAGTCCGTCCCAGTAATCACGGTTGGTAGCCACAAGTGAAAGCAGGTCGCGGTAGAAGAAAAGGAAACCCAGGATTATGAATGCAAGCAGAAAACAGTAGTAGGTCAGCATCTTCCTGTAATATCTTGTGCTGTCCTGTTCTTTCTCCTTGCTGAAAACCGACGGCATATAGCTCAGTCCGATTGTTGATACAAATATCAGGTTGATGAAATTTGCGATCTTAAACCCGAAAGAGTATTTACCGGTTTCAATATCGGTGCTTAGCCAGTTAAGCATGTACCTGTCATTTATCTGGAAAATCAGGAAGCCCAGGTTGCCGGCTATTGCCGGAAGGCCGAAGCGCACCGAAATACGCAGCAGCGACAGGTCGAACACGGGAGTGATCCGTGGGATTATTTCAAGAATAAGAAAGGCAGCTGCTGTGGTCGCTGCGCCTGCCAGCCTGGCTGTGAGAATTCCTTCAATGCCCGCCGAACGGTACCTGACAAAATAAATTGTGAGGCCGAAACTCATTACAAGCTTGAAAAAATTATAAATTAGGTACCTGAAAGGCTTCCCCTCGTACTGTAGTATCTGAAGGGGGATAACACATAGAATTTCCGCAAGCACAATCCAGAAGACCAGCCTCAGATTGCCGGCATTTCCTGCATTACCGAAAAGAAGTCCGGAAATATCGGGTGAAAAAACAAGCAGCGGAAGTACCGAAACGGCAGTAAGTACAATATTGCCCAGGTAGTTATTAAAAAGAAAAGCACCGTAATTATTTTTCTCCTTTTCAATGAAGAAATACCTCTGATGACCCGAAAATACGCCGTAATGAAGCAGCGATGAAAGCAGCAGGATGGTTGTTTCCATAACTGCAAGGTCGCCGAACCGCCCTATCGGGATATAGTTGTTGTAAAGGGGAATAAGCAGAAAACCAAGCAGTTTGTTGAGGACATTTCCCATCCCGTACACTGCCGTCTGTTTTCCCAGTTTCTTTATCTGGCCAAGCATACCTCTTCAGTTAATTCGTTAACAGTTCCCTGTACTCCTCAACCATTCTGTTTTCGCCGAAATTAATAATCTTTTTCCTGCTGTTCATGTAAACTTTTTCACGGAACTCCTCATCGAAGCACATTTTTTCAATTCCAGCGGCAAGATCTTCAGCATTATCCGGCTCGCACAGGATACCGTCAACGCCATGAGTGATTATCTCCGAAGGCCCTGTAGGACAATCTGTTGAAACAACATGTCCGTTAACGTACATTGCTTCAAGCAGTACATTCGGAAAGCCTTCCCATTTCGAAGAGAGGACAAAACATAAGGCACCGGTCATGAACTTGTAAGGGTTAAGCGCATAGCCGGGCATAAAAACCGAACCGCTCAGTCCTGCTTCCCCGATTTTCTTTTTCAGTACCTCTTCCATCTCCCCTTTTCCGAGGATCACCAGGCATATATTTTCGTGTCTGCTTTTCACCAGTCCGAAAGCATCAATCAGGAGGCTGTGGTTTTTCGATCTGCTCAGGCTCCCGGCAGTAAGTATGTACCTGCTGCCGGAGGGGAAATCAATTTCTGTAACTGGTTCATTTTTAAGCTCATCAAGGTGTTTGAAGGATATCCCGTTATAAATTGTCCTTATTTTTTCAGCAGTTATTCCGAAATCGTTCATAATAAATTCTGCCGAGGCATCTGACACTGTGATCACTTTTTCCGCTCTCCTGTAAGCAAGCCGGAGCAGGAAACGCCAGACTCTGTGTTTAAATGAACTTGTCAGGTACAGCCGGTGGTTTGACCGTTCGGAGAGGATAATCGGGATATTAAGTCCGGCGACGGCCAGGTAAGTGATGATATTCGGATAATAGAGGAATGAAATAATTTTATCCGGTTTTTCTTTGCGCAATATTTTTCTGAGACGCCATGCAAAATTAACCGTATTTCCGCGTTCTGCCCTGAGGGTATGGTATTTCATTCCCCGGAGGAAGCCGTCTTCATTAAGAAACCGGCCGCCGGCATAGAAGGTGACAAGGCAAATCTCCATTCCGGATTTCAGGTTACGGAGAAGGCTGGCTATGATTTTCTCTGCTCCTCCTCCTTCCAAACTCAGAGTAATGACCAGTAATTTGATTTTCTTGGACAAATCAGTATTAAATTATTTCTGGTTGCTTAAGGTCGGGTCTGTTAAGAAGATCCTGTAACTGACAAAACTGAGGCCAATAATGGCCTTCATGCCATTTAAAGTCTCTGTCCCAGTAACCGTTACACTCGTAAACAGCCCGGTCAACAAAAGAATAGCTAATCTCTGAGAATTCAGGCTTGTGGTTTTTGTTATATAAAAAATCATAAGCCATTGACTGGAAGTTCATTTTCGCAGAAATTTCAAAAGCAATTTCAATACATCTTAAATCAATTTTACCGGTGTCATGGTCAATAATTCCTGAACCGGAAGATCTGAAGTCGTTCTTTCTGGTAAATCTTCTGAAAGCAAACGCCCGGTTGCCTATTATCGTTACTCTTGTATCATATTTATTATCAGGTAGAAACTCCTGAAAAAAAACATAATTCTTATTTATCTGATAAACTGTTTCAACTGGTGCTCCCTCCAATTTTCTTTTAATTTTCCAGAGAAGTAATTTTGAATTGTTAAGAATATTAAACTCGCGTCTCATTATACTCCCTGAGAATGAAGGTCCCAGATTTACTATCCCTTCCCCGAACATTTTCCTTATTAGTTTTTTTGCTGTTTTTTTGTTATCAACAAGTATTACATTCTGCGATCCTGCTCCTCCTTTCAGTTTAAACACAACCGGATATTCTGCCTGTTCTACCCATTCATATGCTTTCTTTTCATCCCAGAAAATCCACGATTTGCACATGGGAAAATTATAAAGTTCCATTAAATAGTATTGTTTTATTTTATCATCAAAATGCCAATCGGTTACGGCATCAGGGAAACATTTGATTTTCATAAAATCCCTTACAATAGGCAAAATAGTGGTTGCCAGTTGCCGGTCATAGTCATAATGATACCACCTGTAAATAAATACATCAAGCTTTTTAACCCTTTTGAAAAAATCATGGTCATTAATACTAATATACTCACAATCTATATCATTATGTTTCAGAATAATTTCATATTTCCTTATGAACTCTGATATTCTGTTATATCTCTCAGGATGAATACCAACTTTCATTTTTTAAAAAACATTAGAAGATGAATTTTCTTTTTCAATATAATTCTTCCACCCGTTAGAAGGTTCAAACTTTGTAATAGTTCCTAAATCTTTTAATGCTAAATATTCGTTGTTAAAACAAATCCGTATATCATTAAGGTTCTCCTGACCAAATCCAAATAATTTATTATCAAGTGCCTTCATTATTACATTAATTTTCCCGTAGTCAAAATTAATCAGTGTAGCTGCAATAATGTCAATAATTACTGGATTCCATCCGGCTATTAAAACTCCGGCAAATTTATTATCAGGTTTCAGTGGCCCTTCTTTTTCACCACCAATAATACCATCAACTAAATAAAATATTTTCCGTTGAATTGTATCCGTCATTTCTCCATTCTTATCTGAATAAAACAGAATGTTGTTAATGTCCAGAATCATTCTCCATAAGGTATTGTTCCCATGCCAATCCCCTTCAAAAACCGTGTTAAGTTTCAATTTTTTTATTAATCCATTATTTATCCCTATAATGAATGTCAATAATTTTTGTAAATTTTTACTGGTATTCCCCTCTCTTTTGTCATAAATATATTCATTCATGTACTTCAGAATATTGAAATAAGGATATGCATCACCGCCACATTTTTTACTACCTTTGAGATGATGTACAAGTGCATCTTTTGAACAATTTATGCCAACACTGTTTTTCAGGCAGCAACTCAATCCTGCTTTTCTGTGTGTTTTGATTTTCGGAATATTGATTAATACATCCGAGTTAAGAACCGATTTATGAATTACGTAAATATTTTTTCCAGGACCATGATATTCAAACATTTTGCGGTGATTATAATTTGTAACCCTGAATCTGTTTATTTTATCAGCAATAGAAGAAAGATAACTGTTATGTTTGAGATCTACGTTAACAAATATTGCATCATTGATTCTTTTATGAAAAATTATATTCCCTGATTTATCATACCTCTTTATTTCCTGCCTGAAATCTTCTACAGAAATTTTTACATTTGTCTTGCCACTGTAAAACTTTAGAATTTTTTCTATCCCTAATTTTGATTTTAATATCTCAAAATCTGCAGATAGAACAGGCGCATCTCCAATTATTATCTCTCCCGTATTCTCAAGAGCAATCAAAGTGTAATCTATAATTACACGTATTATGGATGGATGTGATACAAGACCTGAGATATCTTCATTTAAAGGATTTGCGTGATGCACCCAATTGGGTTTTATAACAACTCTGTTCCCTGGTAAAATAAAATCTTTGAATGGATTCCATCTTTCACTATCATAATTTTCCGCATCTAATCCCAAATTAAAAAATAAATTCCGTACACGGCTGTATAATTCATTAGGTTCTGAAGAAAATTCATTAAACCGGTATTCCGGATATTTCAGAGAAGGAGAAAAAGGTGGGTCTACAGGATACTTTAATAAAATATCATATTCGATTGCAATATTGTTTAACATTCCTGAAGTAATTGAAGACAAAGATATTATTTTTGGTTAACAATTCTAATTTTTAACTTAATAAGCCAAACCCTTGCCAATGAACAAAGAAACTAAAAAGTTATCATCAAAGGAATACTGGGATGACGTTCTTTCAAACGGCAGGATTCCTTTTGAAGTACATAGTAAACAGTACAGCACATGGTTAATAGATTCATTTTTTAATAAGTACATTCAGAAAAATACCCACAAAACATTGTTTGAAGCAGGAGCCGGAAGCTCGGCATGGTTACCTTACCTTTCAAAAAAATATAATCTTACAGTATCAGGTCTTGACTATTCTGAAACGGGATGCAGAATATGCGAAGAAAACCTTAAACTTCTTAAAATCAAATATGATGAAATAATATGTGAAGATATATTTAAATGGCATTCTGACAAAAAATATGATATCATTATTTCTCTGGGACTTATAGAACATTTTGATAATCCCTTTG
>Ga0078972_1002381_pt1 | contig 62493 bp, 58 predicted proteins | sample YelNatPaOPGAMG01_FD_67568 | JGI IMG/M metagenome (GOLD analysis project Ga0078972, IMG submission 67568) | Hot spring thermophilic microbial communities from Obsidian Pool, Yellowstone National Park, USA - OP-RAMG-01 (SPADES assembly) (version 2) | ecosystem: Environmental > Aquatic > Thermal... | reverse complement strand
TCTTGACACTGCTTTCGAGGGTCATCCCGACCAAGATGGACCATAAGATCAAAGGCGAGATGACGAAAACATTCGTCTTCCGGATTCACAAGCCCGGCGAACCCTTTCCTATTCCGGAAGCGGGTGAAGAAGACCGCGAGGCGAACTGACGACCTGATCACCCTTACACGGCCCCTCTCCTACGGAAGGGCCTTCCTGCCCCGAGACATATTAACTCCGTTGATGGCTTTCGTCACACTTTCGTAACTGTTATGAATGTGTTATGATAATCCAATGTCGCGATGTAAAATGTGCCGCAAAAAAATCGAAAAAATCAAAATGGGGAGACCGCCTCTCTATTGCGGGTCGGCGTGCCGACAAGCGGCATATCGGAAGCGCGAAAAAGGAAACCTGTCCAAACAGGCCGCGACTATCCAGAAAAGATTGGTACGGAAAGCCATGAAGGCTATGGAGGCTTACGAAAAGTGCCTTGAGATGGCGCGGAAGAAATTTTCCATCGAGGTGTCCCCCACGGAAAGGGAGATGGGACCTTATTCCAGGGAGATAGACCCTAATTCCTTCAAGGTTTCCCCGCTGGACAAGGAAAATTCCGGGCACAAAAAAATAGAAGCTCGCGCTCAGAAAGAAAAAGAGCGTCGTCATCTGGAAGATTTTTTCCGGCAGATCGCGTCCACTCCCTCCGAGCTAGACGAGTAACCGCTCCCTAGTCCTCCCCTCACGGAGGGGCCTTTCTTCCTCTGGACATCCTACCCTACCAGCCCCCCCGCGAAACAGGGCTTAAATGACCATTTAGGCCCCATTCTTTTTTGGCACCCGACCTGAAACTCCCTTTCCGGGGAGAAAAACCGCAATAGTAGCGATAACCGCAGTAGCAACACCCCCGAACGGAAAACCGAAGACCGGGGTTTTGTAGGTTCCCCTTCCCATAAATCTGTCAGAATTTTTTTCCGTGGATAGCCACAAGGCAAAAAAGGGGGAAAGTCTGCCGAATGTTGAATATGTGTAGAACGCGATAAAAAGGGAAGTGGACTAAATTCAGGCGATTATCCTGAAACCAATCAAGATCAAATCAACAGGAGAAATTTTCCTCCCCGGGGCCGTGGTAGACCGTGAGCCGGAGAAGATCCAGGCGCGGGCGGCGGAAATGGACGCGGGAATCGCTGAAAAGAAAGGCCGCATGAGTGCTGCGGAGAAAAACAGGATCGATGCAAAAGCCCTTAAGGTGCTTGACAAGGGGAAGAAGAAAAAGAACTGAAAGGGATCGGGAAGGAGAAAAAGCCGGGGGGGGTTATCCTCCCGGCACCCTCTCGTTTAGATTATTTCCCGGTATAACCTGATTGTCCTGGAAGATCGAATGGGACGATGGGCCCACCCACTGCATAAGGATTGTTCGGGCTCAATGGAGAATAAGGGCTCCCATAGATCCCATAAGGGTTCTTGATACTATATGGCGCATAGGGACTACCATACCTCCCATAGGGATTGTTGACGGAATTGGGATCATAGGGATTGCTGTTAAGATCTCCAAGAAATGTTCCGTCAGGGGCATAGATTCCTGGGCTTCCAGCCAGCGCAAGAGACGGGAAGACCAGCACCATAAGAATTATTAGAGTTTTCATGTCATACCTCCTCATGGTTCGATCCTGCGAAGTTCAAATTCTTCCAGGTAGTCAAATTCCTTCCTCACATCCTCATCAGAGGCATTGGTAGCGGCCATAAGTTTCCATCGTTCTTTGACTCGCTCTTGCCTTTTGGGTTTCTTCGTTCAAATGACTCGCTTGGATCGATTAGAACGCAATTTGTCCTGACCGGGTTACGTCGACAGGGCATGATGCCTGGCCATTCCTCAGAGGGGATGGTTGGAATGGGCCGGCGTCAGGGGCAATGGAAGAACAAAAAGACGGTGCAGATCCGTCCGGGCGTTTCCAGGGATGTCTTGAAGGCGCAAAAGAAAATACCTGAGCCGTGAATAGAGGGGAGCCTTCCGGGAAAGAAGCTGATCGGCATAGGGCTTGTCTTCCCCAACAAGGGCCTCTTCCAGATAATCCGAAATCATCCCCGACAGTTTCCGTTTGGCCTCATCAAAGGTATCCGCTTGCGCGGCGAGACACAGATCAAGGCAGAAAGCCTGCCATTGACCGTTCTTATGCTCTGCATAGCATCGGAGAATAAGGTCGCGTGGTTTCAATGTCATGACCCCTCGTGGAATGCTCCCGATAAAACAGGATCAACCTGTATCAACCCGTATCAAAGGATGCCATGGGGTATTATCGATCATCAAGGATCGAATCAGGGGTCTTCAAGAGAACTTCGGTAAAACATTCTTACATTTTTTTCATCGCGGTAGACAAACGGTAATTTTTGTCGAATTTTTCATAGAAGGACTGGGATATCGAGGAAATCCGATCGGAATTCTTCACCATGTCGAGCATAAGTCGACCCATCTCCTGGTAACCGTCCAGAGGAACCAGCCATTTTCCCTCATCGATATCTCCCAAAATTTCGATTCCGCCCGCTGTGCTGGTAGATATAACGGGCAAACCATATCTCATGGCTTCGATCATGACAATACCAAACGGTTCGTATTCTGCCGGGTGTATCAAACAGTCAATTGAGGAGTAAAAACTTCTCATATCTTCGCAAAATCCAGTAAAAAACACCTTGTTTGACAAATTCATGTCCTGAACTTTTCTTTTCAAGGCTTCCATGCGTTTTTGAGGATCTCCTCCGACCCAGCGAATTTCCCAGCCATCATAATCTTTCCTGATTAGCGCTCATCTTCATCCCGGCTTATAATGAGGACTGGAACCAATTTTTCGGAGTTCTCCTACCGGTTCAATCGCCGGTTTCACCTGAAAGGCCTCCCGATCCGCCGTCTCGTAGCCTATGCGACCACAGGTTCTTACCCCGAACGCGGACTCAGAGTGGAGGGTGCAGATCAGCGCTAATCAGGTAATCTTTAAGCTCATTCAAAAGTTTCAGAAAAAAATTCGAACATCGGTCAGTTTCACACCACTTAAAGTTGTTGGGGTTATGCCATACCATCTCTCCAGGATGACCCGCTTGATCATTCTCTACTGAATGTCAAACACCTTTAAAACCTCATCGCCATAATGATTGATTACTTTCACTGCAATCTTGCCCGATTCAGGCTTATCAAATGGTCTGCTTATTGTGCTGTAAAGGCTGCTCCATGCCGCTTCATCGATTTCTGCCCTCAACGCTCTTTTGAGATTGTCATAAGGCTCATCGGCTCCAGTAAAGTATGCGTGACGAACAAAGAAGCTTTCCCCATTGTAGTCGGTATCAATGAACCAACAGGCGATGTCATCAACAGAAGAATTGCGAATTTGCCCAGTGGTCGGATCGTAAACATCCACACCCTTGATCTCAACAACAATCTGATCCTTTTCTATTTTTATCTCGACATCGGGTTCTCCAAAGACCATGAAAAGATTCCCTGAACCAGTCTTCTTGAGAAGTTCGTCCCCCATCGCCAGATCGGTATTCATTCTGGTAGGCAAAACGGTGAGATTTCCATATCTCTTTGCCTCTTCCCCAACATGGGGATCAAAGGCAAACCCACAGACAATCAAAATATCGAACCCGACCCCTTGAACGGCCTCCTTTGCAGCTTCCTTGAGCTGCTGAGGTCCAACTGTTCCATGCTCCGGTCCGATCGAAACTGCCACTCGTCGACTTTTACCTTCAGCATCCGTAAAGTCTCCAGAGGCATTAATCCAAACTCCAGCATAGGGATCAAGACGATCAAATTTGATCCGTTCCTCCTTGCGGGTATTTTGCACTCCAGATTTTTTCAGATTTTCTAGGATCATGGTAGTAAAATCGTGTTGTTTGCAGGCTTCCTGTTCGGTCACCGTACTTCCCATATTCTCATCGGCGGTGGACAACACGCGATGAGGGGACAAACTTTCAACGGAGAACGGCCCGCAAACTCGCACACGCTTATTGTCTTCGTAAGGTTGGTCGAAAAGCAGTTCGGTTTCAGCATGACGTGCTATGGCAGCATCGACCTCCTGACGGGACATTCCTTCCTTGATATCCAGGTTGTTGGCAATGGATCCAAGCGTGAGGTGCGGGACGCGCTTGTAGACGAAGCCCTTTTTGATGTCGTCTTCCGTCTTGTATTCGGGGGGCATCTTACCGGTCAAATCGTTTTCCTTCTTGATCCCCTCGGCTGAGTCGGCCAGTAGGTAGTAGGGATATTTAGCGGACATCAGACGCGTGCGCGCCAATGCCAGGGCGACTCTACTAGTGTCGCAAGTAATCCACCGCCTTCCCCAATGTTCCGCAACATAGGCGGTGGTGCCACTTCCACAGGTCGGGTCGAACACCAGATCGCCTGGATCGGTAGTCATCAGGAGGCAACGTTCGACAACCTTCGCACTAGTTTGGACGACATATTCTTTGTCGGTGGCACCCTGCGTGTCCATCCACATATGGCTAAGTTCTTGGACCGGATAATCGTCAAAGTACAGCTTGTAGCGAAGAGAATCGCCTGGGAAGAATAGCCGATTAGCTACAAGCAGCTTTCGCATTCCATCGAGATTCGTCTTCCAGCTCTTCCCGCCAGATGGAAAGAACTTCTGGCCAGCGAACTCGAATTCGAAAACGCACGATTCTGTACGCCCCGACGAACGTAGATCCATTGATTGGAAGAGTCTTCCCCCGAGAGGGACAACGGCATTGTCACCTAGTTTGGCCCGAGACACACACTCGCCCGAAGGCAGTTCAACATATCCATAGTCTCCATCGGGCGAATCGCTTCGGCTCATAAATAGCTTTTTAAATTTGGTCTGCTTAGCATCCTTTCCGTACCATACGAGGTAATCGCACATCGTGAAAATATACGTCTCCCTAAGTGGCATTTTCTTTTTCTTGAAAGCGATGTTGGCGACAAAATTCTCGCTCCCGAACACCTCATCCATTACGCACCGCACCAGATGGACATTCTCATCCCCAATCTGCAAGAACACACTGCCTGTCTCAGTCAACAGGTCACGTGCTACCACCAATCGATCCCGCAGATAGGCCAGATAGGAATGAACACCCAACTCCCAAGTATCACGGAAGGCCCGGACTTGCTCTGGCTGACGCGTGACATCCTCGGCCTTTCCATCCTTCACATCCCGTTTTCTCGTACTCACCTGCCAATTGGAACCGAATTTAATTCCGTAAGGAGGATCTATATAGATGGTCTGCACCTTGCCCTTGAGCCCTTCTTTCTCTGAAAGCGAAGCCATCACCAAAAGGGAATCCCCCAAGATCATCCGATTTGTCCAGTTCTGTTCGTGATGATAGAAGTCGATTTTCTGATCAAAGTCGTGAGGACCCCCATTGAAATCTGCAAACAGTCGTGACATCCCTTCTCCAGGCTTCTTGATCCGGGGAAGATCGTCGATAATCGCCTGCGGGTGAATCTTCTCCTGAATATAGATCGGCACCACCGGTACTGCGAGGTCTTCTCGATCTTGATCATCCTTCCCCTTCCACACCAGTTGCGGATCGAGCGAAGGATCACGCGGATAGAGCATCTTCTTGGGAGCCCCTTCCTCCTCTGCCACAAAATCTCGAAGCTCTTCCGTCGGGATATTCACCCGCTTGTCCTTATGCCGGATGGATTCAATGCTCTTGGAAGAGGAGCTGCTCTTTTTAGCCATGAACGATTTCCTTTTCTTGGTTTGCCAACGACCGTTTCAGAAAGTCTCGAATGAGATTCTGTGCATTCCATGGATCATTGATCTCAATAAATCCCCAACGACCAAAACCACCATAACTATTGACGGCCGGAACCCAAAGAGTTTGGGCGGTAGAAACCTTGGCCTCCTTTTCCTTGTCCTTCTTTCCCGTAACTTCAACGATCAGATTCAGAAGATCCTCCTTCCCATGCCCATCTTCAATGCACGCAATGAAATCAGGAAGGTAATTCATTTCTTTCGTATTCAGCGTATAGGGGATTGTAAAACCAAGATGGTCGTTCTTCACATAGCGAATGACTTCAGGCATGCTTTCCAATGTTTGGGCCATCTTCTGCTCCCAAGAATCAGTATCGGCCACAACATGAGAAATATGGCACTTTTCGGCATCAGTCGCATAGACCGGCCGGATCGTATCGAAATCGACATATCGCGTTGAGCCGATCAGATCGAATGGCCGAAGAATCGGCTTCAGAACCGCCGTATCATCCGTCGATGCCACAATCGCCTTGTAAATTCTGTCCGAAGCATCATGGGCAAATTCGATCAGCAAGAGCAGCTGTGGGAATGTGTTGTCCTTGAGCGTGACGCATTCGGCAAGCCATCGCTTGGAAATATCCAATAGTTGCGGAAAGAGCCAGGCTTTCACCTCTGCGTCGAAACTGTGTTCCTTGGGTCGCTCGGTCCGTATTTGCCCATCCTGCCTAAAATACTTTTCAAGCGTAAGCTTGGCCAGAAGAAAAGCCACCTCATTGGGCCGGCGACGCTTAAGATCATCAAGGGTATGGATGCTGGACTCTCCGATAATGGGAGCATTTTCGGTCTTGGTCGGAATGTTTTCGGTAGAAAGTGTCAGTCGTGAATCATCGGTAAAGGTTGCAGTGACACGATCTCCGACTATGTCGTAGCGGTAACCGAGCAACCGCGGGAAGGTGATTTCACACGATTTCCGGGACTCGATCGCCCGGACCCGGGTCGAAGGCGGTCCAATCTCCGGCTCGGAGGTTGCCCCGCTGACCGGAATGAAGGAAAAGGGGACCCCATAGACCTCGGCATACTCGGGATCGAAATGGCCTTGATCGTTGATCGCATAGCTCCTTCTCCGCAAAGCCCGTCCTACCACCTGTTCGCAGAGAAGTTGTGTTCCGAACGCTCTTACCCCCAGGACATGGGTGACGGTATTGGCATCCCAGCCTTCGGTCAGCATCGACACACTCACCACGCACTTGATGTTCTCGCCCAGTTTTCCCGCTTTGCCCACCGTATTCATAACCTCTCGCAGAAGATCCTCATCAGTCAGCGAGTCCGCATCACGTCCCGGGAACCGGATACGGTATTCGGCCTTGAACTCCTCTATTTCCCGAGTAGCGATTTTTTTGAAGTCGTCACTCATCGACTCGCCGGATTCAAGCTGCTGACTATCCACCAGAATCGTGTTCGGACGATGTTGCCAGGAGCCGTTTCCATCGTCGTTCCGGAAGATGGGAAGCTGTCCAGCCTGAACAATTGACGTTTCCCCAATCTGCCTCTCCCATCCGGCGATATAGTCGAACACTATCTTGGACACATTGGTATTGTTGCAGACAACGATGAAAACGGGAGGGGTGATTCCCCGGGCGCGTGCCTCGGCATTCTGCTCCCAAAGCCGGAAATATTTTTCGTAGTTTCCGTACAAACTATGCAGCGCTCCCTGAAGTTCGGCGGGGAGATTGGGTTCACCGCCTGTTTTCTCAGTCTTTCGACCCTTCTTAGGCAAGTCCTCCCTAATTCGCAACCAGAGATTTCTATAGGTGGGCAATTGACCGGCCATCGAGTCGTCGGCCACGGGTACACGAGGCACCTTGACGATTCCCGATTCGATGGCATCGATCAAGGAAAAATCCGAAACGATCCAAGGGAAAGGGGTACCCTCGGGATAGCCTGACCCACTCAAATAGAAAGGTGTGGCAGAAAGATCATAGACAGCCCGTATGCCGATCTTGGTATTGACCGCTTCGAGCCCGGAAATCCAAACCCGGGCTTCCTCCGCCCGCTCCTTCGCTTCCTGACGATCGTTCCCCGTCAGAACCTCATCATCTTGACTGTCTTTGCGCCGATAACAGTGATGTGCCTCATCGTTGAGAATGACGATGTTCTTCTTGTTGCCGAGTTCTCGGCATACGCGGCGAACCATCTGGTCGGGGGTTTCGGTGAAAGGGCTTGATTGACCATCGGCGAGAATTGATTTTGTGATTTTTTCTGTCTTAACGGTTTCCCGCAGTTGAAAGGCATGAAAGTTGGTAACAAGAATCTTGGCCTGTTCAAGTTTCTCCCGCAGTTCTCCCGGGACGATATCGTGCTGGCGGTAATAGTTTTCCGGATCGTTCGGAAGCAGAACCCGAAGCCGGTCTCGTATCGTGATTCCAGGGGTCACAATCAAAAAGGTGTCGGAAAAACGAACATCCTGTGGAGATTCGCGTTTATTGAGGGCATTCCAAGCGATGAGCATGGCCATGACCACCGTTTTTCCGGAACCCGTCGCCATCTTGAATGCCGTCCGAGGAAGTCCGTTGTTGGCGTCAAGGTTGGCTTTCCTTAATGTATTTTCAATCCAGAGATCGTTATTCTTCCGAGCGACCTCCGTCAGATAAATGATGGTTTCGAGAGCTTCGATCTGACAATAGAACAGTCTTTTTTCCCGCTCAGGATTGGTCCAGTGAGAGAGAAGTCGGCTCGTGATGGGGTTCACCCCTGGGTATCCCTCTTTACGCCACATTCCGACCCGACGACGGATATCATTAACAAGTTTATTCTCTTCGATTCGGTCCTCAGTCCATTCCGTATCTGAAGGAAAACTTCTGGAGTTCTTTTTTTTGGGTTTTGCGATGGGGAGGAAGTAGGAACTGGAGCGACGGCTTTCAACGATTTCATTGGTAATGCCGTCGTCGCTGAATTTGAAATGGCGGGCCGGTTCTTCGAAGGGAGAATTGATAATCGGGTTCTCGATAACAACCTGGCTCAATATGCTCTTCCTTATTTTTCGTTGGACTCAAAATCTCATTCAAACCGATAGGGGAACCCTCATGCCGATGCATCCCTCAACGACAAGATTCGTAGGCATTAATATATTCATAGGGTCTTAGGAAGAAAAGACCGTTAATTTCGAAGTGGATTTTTCCTGAGCAATTTTAACAGGGTCTTATAAAGGTCTCCATGCCGATGATTGAAGCGAAATTCCGTTTCCTTCAAATGCCAATAGAACGTCTTCCTGGAGATTCCGTTGAACTTGGCCATACGTCTTTTGGCGAAGCGCAAGACACGATTCGATCCCGTTCATGTGATTGGGACCCCGGGCGAATTCATTCTGTCCATGATGGACCCGAAAATGCTTGTCGAATCCCAAGTCGACCAAGCCGTCATACCCTCTCCATCCGTCGGTGTGGATGAGGCTCTCGGGATCGGCCTTGCCCCGGATCACCGCCTGGAGAACTGCCTTGCTCGCATTGGGGACGATTTCCGTATACACCCGATCGCCGCGCTTCAGAAGTCCGAAAACGATCGTTTTTCCACCGGCACCCCGGCCCCTTTTTCCCCGGATCCGATGCGGACCAAAATAGGATTCGTCGGCTTCCAGGGGCCCGGCCAGGGGAGACTCCCGTTCACAGGCTTCCGCAAGCCTCTGCCGGATCCGAAGGAAGATCGCATTGACGGATCGGACCGAAAGCCCGGTGAAGGCTGAGGTTTCGGTCGCAGTCAGGTCCAGTGCGAAGCATCGCACAAGATGGCGAAACCTCGCCTCGGAGATTTTCGAAAACGTGAAGTAACGATTCTTTCGGTCCATATTGGAAGAGTAGCGATTTTTCCTTCGCTTTTCTTCCTAAGACCCATTCATATTTTTTCAGGACGGTCAAGTCCAAAAGTTGCTGTAATTTCGCTTCCTGAGAAACAGTCTTCATGAATCATTCGACGACCGAGATGTCCGCCTCACCATAAATTTCTTCTTTGTTGCGAAGCCGGGAGATCATTATAACGTTGCTCTGTTACAAGAAAAAAAATTCGCGGGGAATAGGAATCCTACTTTCGCGTATGCCGCTTGCTTCCGGTCTGTCCTCTTCGCTTCGCTCAGTTCGGTCAGCACGGATTCCATCGGGATTCGTTCGCGAGGAGCCGTTCCACCAGCGCGTCCGGGGACATCCTCCTTCCGAGAGTTCCGAACCCGGACAGGGCATAACGTATGTCTTCGGGCGTCCTATTTTCGGCCAGCCGCCTTAGTCCTTCGTAGGGCCACGGGATCTCCCAGCCCGTCTTTTGAAGAAGGGCCCGGATACAATGCATCGTCCGCAGTTTTTCCCTTCCCGCCTTCAGAACGGCTTGTATCTCGTCTTCCCGGCCCGCGCGCCTCGACATGTTCCACGATTTTAAGCCGTTCCGCCGTTGACGCAGGGTGTTCCCCTTCGAGAACCGTCCCAGGGGGTCCCGGTCCGCCACCCTTTTCCGCCGTCTGTCGAACCTCTTCCGTCGAAGTCCCATGAGGTCATTATACCGGAGGCTCCTTATACCGGATGGCAAATTGCCATCTTCCAAGAAAACGGGATTTGTCGCGGGAGGGCCCGGAGTCACCGACAGGTAGGCTCTCCTGGAAGCGACGCTCGACCCTCCGCGAGGATCCCCCAGGGTCCCGGCCCGGATGGGACCCGTAAAAAGGGGTGCGCCCCGTCTGGATCGTCACGGAAGGGCTTTTCTCCCTGCCATCCCAAGGGGTTTTGTCGGTTTTGTCAGTTCGCTTTCCCAGGAATCCGTCAGAATTTTTCCCATGAGGTGTTTCCGGGAGAGGGGGAACAGAAGACAGACAAAACGTCCCCTTTCCCCTCTGATGTTACCTATGTGTTACCTGTTGGTGTTTTTGGACTTATCGAGGATTTATTAAGTTATTCTGGAATATGGTGGAGCTGACGGGGGTCGAACCCGTGACCTCAAGACTGCCAGTCTTGCGCGCTCCCAACTGCGCCACAGCCCCTTCGTTATTGGAGGCCGGTGAACACCGGCAGAAGTCATCCTAGCAGATACCCGGGCAGGATTCAATAGTGCCGGGTCTTGAGATCGGTTCTAAAAAAAACATTGACACCAGTCTGACCCCGCGTTAGTATTTGAATCAATCTCTCTGGTGGAGTGATTTGAGACTATTGCAACCACCTTAAAAAAAAGTGCTAAAAGTCCAGGAATACTCGATATATTCGATAAACCCTGTGCTGAATGGCACTGGGTTTTTTTTTGTCTTCAATCCAGGAGGATTTGATGGCCAAGAGCCACTACCTGTTTACCTCGGAGTCCGTTACCGAAGGGCATCCGGACAAAATGTGCGACCAGATTTCCGACGGCGTTCTCGATGCGATTCTCTCCCAGGATCCCATGGGCCGGGTGGCCTGCGAGACCCTGACCACAACCGGACTTGTCCTGTTGGCCGGGGAGATCACAGCCCGCCACAACGTTCAATTTGACGAAGTGGCCCGTGAGGTCGTCAAGGATATCGGATATACGGACTCCGCCACGGGGTTTGACTATAAGACCTGTGCCGTGATGACGACCATTCATTCCCAGTCCCCCGACATTTCCATGGGGGTGGATACCGGCGGTGCCGGAGACCAGGGCCTCATGTTCGGCATGGCCGTGGACGAAACGGAAGAGCTCATGCCGATGCCGATTCTTCTGGCCCATCGTCTCACCCGGCAACTTTCCCATCTCAGAAAATCGGGCGTTCTTCCCTATCTTCGCCCTGACGGCAAGGCCCAGGTCACACTCGAATACGATGGGGATCTGCCGGTCGCGATTGACACGATCGTGGTCTCGACCCAGCATGCACCGGAAATTTCCCAGGAGCAGATCTACAGCGATGTCATCGAAAAGGTGGTCCGTCCGGTTCTTCCGGAGAATCTCCTGGGAAGCCGTCCCGTGACCTTCCACATCAACCCCACCGGCCGCTTCGTGACCGGAGGCCCCCATGGGGATGCCGGTCTGACCGGGCGCAAGATTATCGTCGATACCTATGGCGGTGCCGGACGGCACGGGGGAGGAGCTTTTTCGGGAAAGGATCCCACCAAGGTCGATCGTTCGGCCTGCTACATGGCGCGCTACGTCGCAAAGAACATTGTCGGGGCCGGTCTCGCCAAAAGGTGCGAAGTCCAGATCGCCTACGCGATCGGTGTTGCCGATCCTGTTTCCGTGCATATAAACACCTACCAGACCTCCCCCGTTTCCGACCGTCTCATCGAAACGGTGGTCCGGGAACTCTTTCCCTTGACCCCCAAGGGGATCATCGAACACCTGAAGCTTCGGCGTCCGATCTATCGCAAGACCGCCTCCTATGGCCATTTTGGGCGTAGCGAGGAGGATTTTACCTGGGAAAAACTCGATATGGCCGAAAGCCTCAGACGGGAAACCGAACGGCTGGCCTGATCACATCAACCCAACTTTCATGAGCAGACGGGAGCTTTGAATGAAGTTTGACATCAAGGACAAGAAACTGGCGGCCATGGGTGCCGCCCGGATCGAATGGGCCGGGCGGGACATGCCCGTCCTGGCAGATATCGCAAAGGATTTTGCGAAATCGAAACCCCTCAAGGGAATAAAGGTGGCCGCCTGTCTCCATGTGACCAGCGAAACGGCCAACCTGATGAAGACTCTCAAGGCAGGCGGAGCCGATGTCCTGCTCTGCGCCTCCAACCCTCTGTCGACCCAGGATGATGTTGCCGCCTCACTGGTCGTCAATGATGGAATTCCGGTCTTCGCCATCAAGGGAGAGGACCACGACACCTATTACAGCCACATCCGGGCGGTTCTCGAGACAAAGCCGCAGATCACGATGGACGACGGGGCCGATCTCGTCTCGATGCTCCACTCGGATCTCAAGTCCCTTCTCCCCCACGTCATCGGGGGAACCGAGGAGACCACGACCGGGGTCATCCGGCTCAAGGCCATGGCCAAGAACAAGGTCCTGGGGTATCCCATCGTCGCGGTCAACGATTCCGAAACCAAGCATCTCTTCGACAACCGGTACGGAACAGGCCAGTCGACCCTCGATGGAATCATGCGGGCCACAAACCGCCTCTTTGCCGGCTCGACGGTCGTCGTGTGTGGCTATGGATGGTGTGGCCGAGGGATCGCACGGCGCGCCTCCGGCATGGGTGCCAAGGTCATCGTGACCGAGATCGATCCGATCAAGGGCCTCGAGGCGGCCATGGACGGATTCGGTGTGATGCCGATCCGAGAAGCTGCCAAGGTGGGCGACTTTTTCATCACCGTCACGGGGGATATCAACGTGATCGCCAAAGAGGCCTTCAAGGTGATGAAGGACGGGGCCATCGTCTGCAATTCCGGCCATTTCAACGCCGAAATCGATATCCCGGCTCTCGAGAAGCTCTCGGTCAAGAAGAATCCCCTTCGGGACTTCGTTGAAGAATATGTCATGAAGGACGGACGCCGGATCATGCTCCTGGGAGAAGGGCGTCTCATCAATCTGGCCTCTGCAGAGGGTCATCCTGCCCAGGTGATGGACATGAGCTTCGCCAACCAGGCTCTGGGAGCGGAATACATCGTCAAGCACGCCAGGACCCTTCCCAAGGATGTTTTGACCATTCCCAAGGATGTCGACCGGGAGATCGCCCGGAGGAAGCTGTCCGCCCTCGGGATCGGAATCGATATCCTGACGCCCGAACAGGAGCGATACCTGGCGTCATGGGAGCAGGGAACCTAGGAGTCCGCATGGAGATCAGAGTCAATGGAAAGGCCGAAAAAGTAGCCGACAGGAGCACCGTCGGCTCTGTCCTCGCGGCAAAGGAGCTCGATCCGGCCCTTGTGTCGGTTGAACATAACGGGAAAATTCTGGAAAAATCCGATCTCGACGGGACAATCCTGTCGGAGGGGGATGAACTGGAAATCCTCTTTTTCATGGGAGGGGGAGGCGCCTGACCTTTGGTCGGGTCACCCTTTCCTCCAGGGGACAGTCCTCGTGACATTTAAAGACAAGGGAGGGGCTCCGGCCTCTCCCCTTCTTGACCTTATCGGGCGAACGCCGCTTGTGCCTCTCTCAAGGATCAGCTTTGATCTTGGCCGGACAATTCTGGTCAAGCTCGAATCGCGGAGTCTTGGCGGAAGCATCAAGGACCGGCCGGCCCTTTTCATGATCGATGATGCCCGGAACCGGGGTCTTCTTCCGCGTGGGGCCCGCATTGTCGAGGCAACAAGTGGTAATATGGGAATAGGGCTGGCCCAGATTGCAGTCCTTTACCGGCATCCCGTAACGATCGTCATGCCCGAGGGAATGAGCCAGGAGCGTGTTTCTCACCTCCGGGCCCTTGGAGCGACAGTCGAACTGACACCCTCAGCCGGAGGAATGCAGGCGGCCATCAACCGGGCCGAGGAAATCATGAAGGGAGAACCCGGAGCCTTCATGCCCCGCCAGTTTGAAAATCCCGCCAATGCCGAGTCCCATTACCGGACGACAGGACCGGAGATTGTCGACGCACTAGGGGGTCTTCCTGACGGCTTTGTGGCCGGTGTCGGCACGGGCGGAACGATCTCTGGAGCCGGTCGTTTCCTTCGGGAGAAAAATCCCTCCATTCCCGTCTGGGCCCTGGAGCCGGAAACTTCAGCGGTCCTGTCCGGAAAGGCCCCGGGGCCCCACCGGATTCAGGGAATCGGTGCCGGATTCGTGCCAAAGATCCTCGACAGGTCGGTGATCTCGAAGGTCCTGACAGTGACTGATCGTCAGGCGATCGACACCGCGCACCGCCTGGCCCGGGAAGAGGGGATCATGGCCGGCATTTCTTCGGGAGCCAATGTCTTTGGCGCCATGGCCCTGGCCCGGACCCTTCCCGAGGGGGCCCGGGTGGTGACTGTGGTCTGTGACAGCTATGAACGCTATTTTTCGATCGAAAAATATCTCTCTCTTTAGGGGGTCTTTATGGAACTGACCGAGGACCGGATCGAGCGGTATTCCCGCCACATTCTCCTTCCGGAGGTAGGAGGAAAGGGACAGCAGCGCCTTCTTTCGTCCCGGGTCCTGATCATCGGAGCCGGGGGGCTCGGCAGCCCGGCAGCCCTTTATCTCGCGGCCGCCGGAGTCGGCACACTGGGCATCGTAGACATGGATGTCGTGGACCTCTCCAACCTCCAGCGCCAGATCATTCACACCACCGATGACCTTGATCATCCCAAGGTTCTTTCAGCCAAGGAAAAAATCGAGGATCTGAACCCGGATGTCACGGTCCGGACCTATCCCTTCGCCATTACCGCGGCCAATGCCCGGGACATTGTCTCTGACTATGATGTCATTCTGGACGGGACCGACAACTTCCCGGCCAAGTTCCTGATCAACGACCTGGCGGTCATCACCAGGAAACCTCTCGTCCATGGAGGAATATTGCGATTCGTTGGTCAGGTCCTGACCGTCCTGCCCGGAGAATCGGCCTGCTACCGGTGCCTCTTCAGGGAGCCACCACCCGCCGGAGCGGTTCCCACCTGTTCCGAGGCGGGAGTCCTGGGGGTGATCGCCGGCGTGATCGGTACCCTCCAGGCCACCGAGGTTCTGAAGATTCTCCTCGGAAAGGGCGATCTTCTGGCCAACCGGCTTCTGACCTACGATGCCCTGACGACGACATTCAGGCCGGTCTCGGTCCGCCGAAGCCCCAAGTGCCCCGTTTGCGGGGATCATCCTTCGATCACGGAGTTAATCGATTATGAACAGCCAGTCTGCACCACACCAGGAATCTGAACGGACCCTTGCGGAAGGGGGAACTGCCTCTTCTCCGAAGGAGTCGAAGATAAAGGGACTGAAGTGTCGTGAATGCGGCCGGCTCTATCCGGCCGTGGCCATTCATATCTGCGAATTCTGCTTCGGACCCCTCGAAGTCGACTACGACTATACCGCGATCGGCAGGAGAATCAGCCGACGATCGATCGAGGAGGGACCCCAGTCCCTCTGGCGTTACCACGAACTGCTTCCGGTGACCGGGTCACCGACCGTCGGCCTCCATGCCGGCATGACCCCCCTCATCCATGCGAAACGTCTCGGGAAGCTTCTGGGCCTCGACAACCTCTACCTGAAGAATGACACCGTGAACCATCCGACCCTTTCCTTCAAGGACCGCGTCGTGGCGGTGGCGATGACGCGTGCCCGGGAGCTGGGATTCGATACGGTGGCCTGCGCCTCGACCGGAAACCTTGCAAACTCGGTCTCGGCCCATGCAGCGAGTGTCGGGATGAAGTGCTTCGTCTTCATCCCCCACGATCTCGAGGCCGGAAAGATCCTGGGAAACCTCATCTACAATCCGACGGTGGTCGCCGTCAGGGGAAACTACGATGATGTGAACCGGCTCTGCAGTGAGATCGGGGGAGAGTATCCCTGGGCCTTTGTCAATATCAACATCCGCCCCTACTATGCGGAGGGTTCGAAGTCCCTGGCATTTGAGACGGCCGAGCAGCTCGGATGGCGGATTCCCGATCAGGTGGTGGTCCCCATTGCCTCGGGTTCCCTTTTGACGAAGATCCGGAAAGGCTTCCAGGAATTTGAAAAACTTGGACTGGTCTCCCCGAATGACCGCCTCAAGGTCAACGGGGCCCAGGCGGAGGGCTGTTCTCCTGTCTACCGGGCCTTCGTTTCCGGGAAAAACCACCTCGTTCCCGTCAAACCGAACACCATTGCAAAGTCCCTTGCCATCGGCAATCCGGCCGACGGATTCTACTCCCTTGACGTTGTCTTCAAGTCCGGGGGAGCGATCGCTGCCGCAAGCGATCCGGAAATCGTGGAAGGGATGAAGATCCTGGCCGAGACCGAGGGAGTCTTTGCCGAAACGGCGGGAGGCGTGACCATTGCCTCCCTCAGGAAGCTTTGTGCGGAAGGACGGATCGGGCGGAAGGATCTCACCGTGGCCTACATTACGGGGAACGGCCTCAAGACGATGGAGGCGCTTGCAGGAGCCCTTCCGGATCCTGTCAGCATCGATCCGACCCTGGCCTCCTTCCGGAAAACAGTCAATCCCACCAACTGAACCACGCAGAGAAAGGATAGCCATGGCCGTAGTCGTACGCATCCCCACGCCCCTCCGAAAGCTCACGGGCAACCAGAACGAGGTCCGGGAGGAGGGCGGGACGATCCGGGAGATCCTGAAGAACCTCGAGAGCCACTACCCGGGCATCGGAGAGCGTCTGGCGGACGAGAGCGGGGAGCTGCGCCGATTTATCAATATCTATGTCAACGAAGAAGATATCCGTTTCCGGGACGGGCTCGATACGACAATCAAGCCGGGGGACGAGGTCTCCATCATCCCGGCGATTGCGGGTGGCGCAAAATGACGCAGATGCGGCTTCACCTGACATTTCCGGAGGAACGCGTCAGGGAGCCGATCATCTACGAAATCTGCCGGAAGTTTCCTGTGGTCGTCAACATCCGGAGGGCGGACATCTCGCTTGACAGCGGTTGGGTCGAACTTGAAATGGATGGAGAGCTGGCGGATATCGAACGGACCGTTTCTTACCTGAGAGACCGGGGCGTTCATGTGGACCCCCTCGAAAAAAGCATCCTCGAGGGGTAGGGAGGGCGTTGATGGCATTTCGCGAAGACCAGATCTCACGCTATAGCCGGCACATCATCCTGCGGGAAGTCGGCGGGCGGGGACAGGAGCGGCTTCTTTCATCCCGTGTCCTGGTCATCGGGGCCGGAGGACTTGGGAGTCCCGTGGCCATGTATCTGGCGGCTGCCGGAGTCGGGACGATCGGCCTTGTGGATATGGATGTTGTGGATGTCTCCAATCTCCAGAGGCAGATCATGCACTCGCAGAAGACGGTCGGAATTCCGAAGGTCCTGTCGGGGGCCCGGACCCTTGAGCGGATGAACCCCGATGTGAAGGTCATTCCGATCCAGGAGAGGCTGACCGCAGAGAACGCCACGGACCTCTTCTCAGGCTACGACGTGATCGTTGACGGATCGGACAACTTCGGGACCCGCTATATCGTCAACGATGCCGCCTTCTTCCTGCGCAAGACCCTCGTCTCCGGTTCCATTCTCCGCTTCGAGGGCCAAGTGACGGTCCTTGAAGGATACACCGATGCTCCCTGCTACCGATGCCTCTACCCGGAGGCCCCGCCACCGGGGCTTGTTCCTTCCTGTTCGGAGGCCGGAGTGCTGGGAGTCCTCGCGGGAACGATCGGGACCCTCCAGGCCGCGGAGGTGGTCAAGAAAATTCTTGGAATCGGCGAGCTCCTGAAGGGCCAGCTCCTTCTGTACGATGCGCTTTCCATGACATTTCGCAAGCTTCGTGTTCCCAAGGATCCGAAGTGTCCCCTCTGTGGTCCCCATCCGACCATTACCACCGTCTCCGGCTCCTCCGAGTGGGTATGTCAGGTTCCCGCCACCTGAGGCCGGAAGTCCGCCTCCCGTCCGCCCTGGCCAGCGAGATTCTGAACCATTGCCAGTCGGTCCGGCCGGAAGAGGCCTGCGGTCTTGTGGCCGCCGATTCCAAAGGAGAGCCTGTCGCCATCATTCCCGTCACCAATGCCCTTCACTCCCCTGTTCGCTACCAGATGGAGACCCGGGAACAGTTCGATGCCATGAAGCGCCTCCGGAGGGAAGGGTGGTCCCTCTGGGCCATCTTCCATTCCCACCCCCATTCCGAGCCGGCTCCCTCTCCGACCGATATCAGACTGGCCTTCTATCCCGACTGCCACTATCTCATTGCCGGTCTCGGCACAGATCCCCCCGTGATCCGCTGCTTCACCATTGTCGACGGAAAGGTCTCGGAGTCCCCCTTGAGGCTCATATCCTGACCGCTCCTTAGGCCTTGTCTTGATTGACCTTGTTTTCTGACTGGAATATTCTTTTCCTGCAAACGGATGGAAGGATTGAAAAAGGCGGAGGCTCCATGGCCAAGAAAATTCTTCTCATTGAGGACGATCCTGACATCGCGGGACTCATCATGCACTATCTCAAGGCGGAGCACTTCGATGTCGACCATGTCTCCGACGGAAGCGCCGGCCTTGCCCAAGCCCGGAGGATGCGTCCCGATCTCGTTCTTCTCGACCTGATGCTCCCCGGTCTGGACGGTCTTTCGGTGAACCGCATGATCAAGCAGGATCCGAAGATTTCCGGCATTCCTGTCGTCATCGTGACTGCCAAGGGGGAGGAGACCGACCGGGTGGTCGGCCTCGAAATGGGGGCGGACGACTATGTGGTCAAGCCCTTTCACCCGAAGGAGCTGGTGGCCCGGGTCAAGGCCGTTCTCCGGCGTCGTGAGTCGCTTGCCACTCCGGCCGACCGCCTTTCCATCGGACCGGTCTCGATCGATGCCGCCCGGCATGAAGCCACCTTCAATGGGGTTCCGGCCGCCCTGACCGCCAAGGAATTCGACCTCCTCTTCGCCCTCATGAGCCAGGCCGGGAGGGTCATGGACCGGAACGCCCTTCTCGATGCCGTCTGGGGAGGGGACTATGAGGGGACCGACCGGACCGTCGATGTCCATGTCAGGCGTCTGAGGAAAAAAATGGGCCTGACCGCCCCCTGGCTCGAGACGGTCAAGCAGATCGGGTACCGTTTCCGTGAAGAGGGGTAGGTCGGCCCTGTGAGCTTTCGGGCGTTTGTTCTTGCGGCGGGATTTTTTTCCTTTCTGTGCGGCCTCATATTCGACAATCTTTCGGGTCATACCTCCCTTCGGATTCTTCTCCTGCTCCTTTTTTCGGCCCTTCTCCTGGGAGGGATCTGGGCCATTCGCCTCACGATCTCAAGACAGAGCGCTTCCGCCCTCCAGAATCCCCTCACCATCAAGGCCCAGGGGATATTCGATGACCTCTTTGACCCGATGCTCAACGGCCTCATCCGTCTTCTCCGGGAGAAAAATGACATTTCCGTGCGTCTTGCGGAGGTCTCGAGCCGCTTCGAGGGAGTGCTGGAGCATATGGTGGAAGGGGTGGCGGTCACCTCGTCCAACGCCCAGATCCTTCTTGTCAATTCCGCCTTCGAACGGATCCTGGAGGTCGGCTCTGAGGCGGCCGTGGGAAACCGGCTGGGTCTTGTGATCCGGGTCGCCGCCATCCATCAGCTGGTCGAGGAGGTCTTTCGGACCCGGACCAAGGTCGTGCGCGAGGTGGAGTACCATGAAGGAGGAAAGAAAAAGACCCTGAATGTCGTGGCAACGGTGACCGGACCGCAGGGGGGAGCCGGCAAGAGCTATGGCATCTTTCTTTTTTACGACATGACGACAATTCGGGGCCTTGAGCGGATCCGGAAGGACTTTGTCGCCAATGTCTCCCATGAAATCCGCACCCCCCTGACCTCCATCCGGGGTTATGCCGAGGCCCTGACCGATGGGGCCCTGTCGGATCCGGAACTCTCGAGAAAATTTCTGGGGATCATCTCCGGACAGGCCGACAGACTCTCCCGAATGGTGAACGACCTCCTCGAGCTCTCCCGACTCGAATCGGGAACGGTCGAGCTGAATCTCTGCGAAATCGACCTGGGATTCCAGACGGAAAGGATGCAGGAGGTTTTTTCCTCCCGTCTCAGGGATCGGGAGATTTCTCTGGTGGCAGACTTTCCCAAGCCCTTTTCCTATGTCTCCGACGAATCCCTGACCGATCTTGTGCTGACCAATCTTCTCGACAACGCCATCAAATATTCTCCTCCTGGCCGAATGATCCGGATCTCGGCGGAACAAAAGGAGGGAAAGGTGATCATCTGCGTCATCGACAACGGGGTCGGAATTCCCCGGGATGACCTTCCCCGGATTTTCGAACGCTTCTATCGGGTCGACCGCTCCCGGAGTTCCAGTGTGTCGGGGACAGGACTCGGCCTGTCGATTGTTCGTCATGTGGTCACCCTCCTCCAGGGCCGGGTCGATGTCAAAAGCGAGCCCGGAGCTGGAACGGCCGTGTGCCTGACCTTTCCCCAGAAAAGCGTCAGGGTCTGAACCAGTCCTGGAGAGACCCTCTCTCCTTCAAGACTCTCGCAGGGAGGCCTCTCCCACCCGCGATCCTTGGGTCCCCTCCTGAAAAGATGATTTTTTCGGTTTTTTCGATCTTAAAATATAAGATTACAGAAAATCCTGGTGGATTCCCCGGCCAAAATGCCCTCTGTTGCTGTTTTCGGCCCCATTTGCTAGGGTTGGCAGAACAGGAGGACTTGACCGAACCATTTTGGAGGAGGTGTTCCATGCGTCTGGGGATGATCGGATTGGGGAGAATGGGGGGCAACATGGTTCGCCGCCTCCGGAAGAGCGGGATCGAGGTTGTCGCCTACAGCCATACTCCCGCGAGGGTCGAGGCTCTGTGCAGGGAGACGGGAAGTATGCCTGCGACCTCGCTGGACGACCTGGTGGGAAAGCTTTCGTCTCCCCGCATCATCTGGCTCATGATCCCGGCAGCCGCGACCGATGCGCAGATCTCCGAGATCGTTCCCCTCCTGTCGAAGGGGGACATCTTAATTGATGGGGGAAACTCCTATTATCATGACGACATCAGGCGCGCAGGGGAACTTTCGCCCAAGGGAATCCATTATCTGGATGTCGGGACAAGCGGGGGAGTCTGGGGACTCGAGAGAGGCTACTGCCAGATGATCGGAGGAGAGACGGAGGTCGTGAAACTTCTCGACCCGGTCTTCCGGGCCCTGGCCCCCGGACGGGCGGCGGCCCCCCCCACACCTGAGCGCGCGAAGTCCGGCCGGGGAGGAACGGCCGAAGAGGGATACCTCCATTGCGGGCCGGCGGGAGCGGGTCATTTTGTCAAGATGGTGCACAATGGGATTGAGTATGGGCTGATGGCCGCCTATGCCGAGGGGTTCAATATTTTAAGGAACGCCGGCATCGGAAAAAGCTCCCACGAGATCGATGCCGAAACGGCGCCGCTTCGGCATCCGGATCATTATTCCTATGACATGAAGCTCGAAGATATTGCCGAGCTTTGGCGCCGGGGGAGCGTGGTGGCCTCCTGGCTTCTCGATCTTTCCGCTTCAGAGCTGGCCAGGGACCCAGAGCTTTCGGCCTTTCACGGGCGTGTCTCCGATTCGGGTGAAGGACGATGGACGGTCTCGGCGGCCATCGATGAAGGTGTTCCGGCCCCCGTGCTGGCGACTGCGCTCTTTTCCCGCTTCGATTCCCAGGGAAAGGGCGATTTCGCTGACAAGGTCCTCTCGGCCATGCGGCACGCCTTCGGTGGGCACCTCGAAAAGCCGAGCTGACCCCAGAATTCCAGGAGGGGGGCAGCATGCCCCCCCTCTTTTTTTTGAACATTCGTCGATTTTCCCCCCCTTTCTGATCTCTCCCTGCCTCTCCCCCATTTTCTTGAACCTTGATGCCCGCCATGGTGACCGGATTGACTCCCTTTTGTATGTGCGTTATTATTTACATTACGAGCTTTATAAAAAACATCCTGAAGAAGTATCAGGATTCATCTTGTGCCTTTTTCTTGAAAAGAGGTCGTTGTGGCCAATATTTGCATGGATCTTGAGGACCGTTCGTTTTTAACGCCATCGGCTCCCATGGGGGGTGTGGTGTTGCCCGATCATGGCCATGGACTTGTGATGGGACAGGTCGTTCTAGAAGAGAACGCCATTGAGAATGCGGCCAGGAAGATCGCCGGTGCCAGAAATCCGACCATATTTCCGGGTCCCCTTGTCCTCTGGAAATCGACGCACGACTCGGTCCGGATGGCGGGAGCCGTCTTGCGGCTGGCCCAGGCCGGTTCGATGAAGATCATCCCGATGGCCGACTACAGGCCCAAGTACCCCAAGATCAATCCGGAAGAAGAAATCAATCCCAGCCACCCCAACCTTACGATCTGGCACAACCGGATCGATGTCTGTCTTTTCGTGGGGGTCCATTGTCATTACTCGAATATCGCCCTGAAGATCATCCGGGGAGGGACGGACTGCTTCACGATCGCCCTCTGTTCCTATGCCGGCGATGATGAGGCCCACCTGACGATCCGGGATCTGACACCCGAGACGGTGGACCGCCTGGCGGCCTGTGTCACGAAAATGAAAAAAGGCTAGGGACGGGTTCTGGGGTGGTGTTCGTTTTTCTGAATGTCTAAAAAAAAGGGGCCCGGATGAAAAACAGGGAGAAGGAGCTGGGTGTCGTTCCTTCCGTTGTTTCGGAACAGGTTTTTTCGGTCTGGGTCGACGAAGGGGGGGCTCCCCAGTTCCTTGAGGATCCCGCATCGGAAATTCCCCCCGAATACTTCGTCCATGTGGATCCCCGGAGAGCTCCCCTGGCGGAGGACTATCTTCTTCTTTCCACTCTGGATGGCCTGGTCTTTGGCCGGGTGAGCGAGGACGGGGCTTTCGTCCATATCGGCTGCCAGATGGCTTCCCTCGAGGCGCCAATCCTGGTTCTAGGCGTCGTCATCGCCGGCTTTGAATGGTTTACGCTCCCCTGAAAGACCCCTCACCGGACCCTGCGTCAAGCGGGCGTCCTTAAGAAAGGATGATCATGCCAAACGGATTATTGTCTCCCGGACCCGCCGGCCTCCTGCCGCCGGCAGCCACTGCGATGGGACTCGACCTTCCGGTCGAAGGGACCGGAGCCGTCGAGGGCCGTATCCTCCCGGAGGCTCAGGTTCTCGAGGAGGCCGCCCGGAAACTCGCCCACGCCAAGGTTCCCACCTTTTTTCCCGGTCCGATGGTCCTCTGGCAATTTACCGAGGAGTCGCGTCGTGTCGCCGATGCTGTCCTTGAGGTTGCGGAGTCCAATGGAATCGCGATCATTCCCATGCCCGACTACCGTCCGAAATATCCGAAGATCGAGCCCGAGTCGGAGATCAATCCCAACCATCCCAACCTCACGATCTGGCATAACAAGATCGACGTCTGTCTTTTTGTGGGCGTTCATTGCCATTATTCCAATATCGCCCTCAAGATTATCCGGGGAGGGACAAGCTGCTATACGATCGCCCTCTGCTCCTATGCCGGCGACGAGGAGGCAAACCTGACGGTTCGTGACCTTTCGGCTTCCAAGATCCTGGAGATGGGACGTCTCATCCGGAAGATGAAGACCAATTCCCGGGGCTTCTGAAGGTCGTCCTGAAATGGATGGGAATTTCATAGAGGCCGATCCCCGCCGGGGGATCGGCCTCTTGTGATTTCAAGGGAGCCATCCGAAGGGACGGAAGGATTCCGGGGAGGAAAGAGATCTCCCGTTGGGGTATGATGGAAAACCGGGAAAGATCCCGAATCCGGTGGGGAGAGGGTGAAAGGGCCTTGATCCTGCCGTTGCTCCGGACACTTCCGCCCGAGAGGAAATCGGCCGGGGAAGGGAGGCTCAACTGACCTGCGGGAGGTTGGTTTGCTCTATCTTTACGAAAGCCAGAGGCTTGAGGTCCTTGCAGATCTCCTTGTCGACCGCATGACAGGGTGGGCCAGGGAGGGGCGTTTGGATCCCCTTCGCCCGGAAATTCTCATTCCCCAGAACCCGGTCATCGGGCGATGGCTCTCCTACCGGATCTCCGGGCAGACGGGAGTCTCTGCAAATCTTTCCTTTCCCCTTGCCGGCCGCTTCATTCGTGACCTGATCGAGCGGGCCTGGGGAGATCCCCGCCATCCGGTCCACTTCGACAAAGAGACCCTTCTGCTTCGTCTCTTCGAATCTCTCCCCGGCCTTCTCTCCCTTCCGGCCTTTGCCGAAGTCAGGGGATTCCTGGGCCAGGGAATCCCCGAGAAACGTCTCTACGAACTCTCGGCCCTTCTGGCCGACCTTTATGACCGCTCCATGATCTATCGTCCCGCCCTTCTTTTAGCCTGGGAGGAGGGAGCCGGACCGGAGGGGTGGCCCTCTATCCTTTGGCGACATCTTGCCGGAAGCTCCCGTCCCCTTCATCGGGCCCGGATGATGGAGATCTTTTTCCAGCACGGGGGACGGGAACTTGAGGGTGTTCTTCCGCCCCGTCTCTCCCTCTTTGGTCTAACAGGGATGGCGCCGGTCGACCTCCGCTTTTTCAGGAGCCTGGGAGAGAGAGGTCTGTGCGAGGTTCATTTCTATTTTCAAAATCCTTGCGAGGAATACTGGGGGGATATCGTTTCGGCAAGGAGGCGGGATCAGGCTCCGAGCGGTCAGGAGATCTACCTGGAAACAGGAAACCCCCTCCTCTCCTCCTGGGGGGAGCAATTCCGGGTTCTTCACCAGAGCCTCTCCGACCTTCCCGAGACGGAAAGAATCTTCCCCGCCGGACCAAAGACCCTTCTTGGTGCTCTCCAGGAGGATATCCGGATTCTTTCGGACAGGGGAGCCAGGGTCCGGGAGAAGGCTCTTGAAAAAATGACCATCCCTGTGGGGGACCGCTCCATCGAGCTGGTATGCTGCTCAAGTCCTGTCCGGGAGGTCGAGATGCTGAGAGACCGGCTTCTTGGACTTTTTTTCGAGATCCCCGGACTCTCTCCCGAGGATGTCGTGGTCCTGGCTCCCGATATCGGCCGTTACACGGGAATCATCCGGTCGGTCTTCGGAGCCCCTGTCCGGGGGGCCGGAGCCGGCGGGGGCGATCCCGAAATCCCCTTTGTCATCTCCGACCGCCGGGAACTTCTGGAGGAGCCCGCCTTCGAGGCCCTTCTCCTCCTTCTCCGTCTCCCCACGGTCCGTCTGACGGCTCCCCTGATCTTCCTTCTTCTTTCTGTCCCTGCCATCGCCAGGAAGTTCGCTTTGGAGGAGGTCCGCCCTGCCCGTCTTCAGGAAATCCTCCAGAGTTCCGGCATACGATGGGGGCGAAGCGGATCGGACCGGCCGGCCCCCTATGCGGGACGGATCGAGAATACGGTCGCCGAGGGCCGGTTGCGGCTCCTTTTGGGATATGCCTGCGGAGAGGAGAGGATTTCAAAGACTTCCGGCGGCCCTGATCCCCTCTTTCTTCCGGAGGATCCGGACGGCGCGATCGCCGGATCCCTCGCGACCTTTTTCGAAACTCTCGACGGCCACATGGACGAGCTGTCAGAGAGCCATTCCGCGGAGCAATGGCCCGACCTTCTCAGAAGGCTCCTCGGGGCTTTTTTCGATCTCGACCTTTCCCGGGGGATGGACCGCGACCTTGTTGCCCTTCCGGAGCGTCTTGCCAGGGGGTTTTCGGAGGCCGGGACCCATGTGAGCTTCTCTTCCGGAGTTCTGGCCCGCCATCTCGAGAGAATGGCCGGCGCCGGGGAGGGATCCGACCGCTTCTTTTCGGGGGGTGTGACCTTCGGCCGCATGGTTCCCCTGCGCTCCATCCCCTTCCGGGTTGTCTGTCTTCTCGGGATGAACGATGCCGATTTTCCCCGGCCCTCCTGGCCTCCCTCCTTCGACTGGCTGGTGGCCAGCCCCCAGCCAGGGGACCGTTCGGTCCGCGACGACGACCGGACCCTTTTCCTGGAGGCCATCCTCTCGGCCAGGGATTGTCTCTGGATCAGCTATGAGGGAATCGATAGCCGGGACGGGAGCTTACGTGAGCCCTCGGTGCTGGTCCGGGAGTTGATGGACCAGCTCTCCGAGGGGTTTTCCGGGGAGAGGCAGCCCATCACTGACCAGATCACCCTCAAGGCTCCCATCGACCCCCTTTCCCCGGAGCATTACTCCCGGGATGGCGACCCTCGCCTCCAAAGCTATTCCCGGAGCTGGCGGTCGGCGCTGGATGCGGCCAGGAGGGCTCCCGCCCGGGAGAAGGTTTTTTTCGATCCCCGACTTTCCTGGAGCTCCCGGGACAGGGAAGAGACCTCTTCCGGGAGGGTGGGGATCGCGCTCTCTGATCTCCGGGAGTTCATCAGGGACCCTGTGCGCTATTTTCTGATCCGGCAGATGGGGCTTCCCCATTCTGACCGGACCCTCCTCCTTGAAGAGGACGAACCCTTCGGAGTCGATGAAAAACGGCTGGCCTCTCGGAGACTTCGCGGAAAGCCGTCCTGGGAGTCGGAGCTCCCCTGGCCCCCGCTTCGCTCCCTTGTCAGAGACCGGATCGAGGCGGATATCGCTGCCTATCGGCGGACGGTGTCCAAGAGAACGGGGCTCTCCCTTCCGGAAAGTCCGGGATCCGTCCCGGTGGAGGGTCTGGAGGGGCTCTTTCACGGCGTCCGGCTTTACGGGTCGGTCGAGGGTCTCTACCAGGGACCAGACAAGGGCCGGATCCTTCTCGTTGAGCGCTGGCCCCGGACGCCCTATCCCGCCGATTATCTGGAGAGCTTTCTCCTCCACCTTCTCTCGAGTCTCTTTGTCGAGGGATATGAGGGCTGTGTCCTGACGGGGAAGGGTGAAAAAAAGGAGGGGGAGAAGGATCCTTCCCGGATTCCTGTGGCTCTCTGGCGCTGGAATCTCCTTTCGGAAGAAATGGCGGCCCGCCATTTTCTCTCCTGTCTCCGGGCCTTCCGGAAGGGATCTCTCTCCCCCCTTCCCTTCGACCCGGAGGCCTCCATGGCCTATGCCAGGGAACATGGAAAGTCCCGCCAATCGGGCGCCTTTCCCGGATCCCACTCCCCCGGCTCTCCCGCAGACCGGGCCCGCGCCATGATCCGGGCGGCCCGGCTTCCGCCCTTTTCTGCCCGCAACGCATTTTTCGATCCCCGCCGCCGATCGACCTTCTGGAGCGCGCTGGCCTTTTCCGGCCGCGACCTGGCAGGAGAACCGGCCTTTGCCCTCTGGTCCCTGCGTCTTCTGCGCCCGCTCCTTTCGGGGATGACCGAGGAGGGGGTCTCGTGACGGGCGATGATCCCCTTCTCGACCTTCCCCTCTCGGGGCTTCATCTGCTCGAAGCCTCTGCCGGAACGGGGAAGACGACGGCTCTGACCGGCCTCTTCCTTCGGGGAATCCTGGAAGGGATCGGGGTTGAGCAGATCCTCGTGGTCACCTTTACCGAGTCGGCGGCCGAGGAGGTTCGCGGGCGCATTCACGACATTCTGGTGTCGGCCAGGAGACAGGCCCTGGGAGAGCCGGATCCGGACAAGGTCTCGCCCTTCCTCTCCCTGGTCCGGCCAGACCATGTCCGTTTTCTCACCAGGGCCCTCTTCGATTTCGACCGCTCAACGGTGACCACCATCCATGCCTTCTGTCGACGTCTGCTTCGGGAATACGCCTTCGAGTTCAAGGCCCCTTTTTCCCTCGAGATTGAAGAGAACCCCGGGGAGTCCCGGTGGCCGGCCTTTCGGGAGATATGGCGGCGCCGGGTCTATCCGGAATCTCCGGAGATTGCCCTCCTGATGGCTTCGGTCTTTCCCGGGGGACCCGGGGATCTTGGCTCCCTGGTCTCCGACGCTGCCCTCTTTGCCGAGTCGGAGCATGTTTTGTCCGGATCGGTCCCGGAGAGAGATGATTTTTCCGTTGTGCGGGAGCCCTATCTTCGGGATCTTGCCCTCTTGCGCCGGGTCCCTCCCGCCCGGGTGGAGGAGGCCGGGCGTCTTTGGGAGTCGGAAGACCTCCCGGCAAAGGCGGGTCGCGGGAAAAAAAGAAAAGGTCCGGAGGGAGAGAGAGAAGGGACTCATCTCCCCCTGATCCGTCGCTTAAAGGAGCTTCTGGAGGGCGGTCCTGCGCCTCCCCCGGGCTTTGCTTCCCTGGACGGGGAACTCAGGGCCGCCCTTAACCGGTTGCCTCCGGAAATCCGAGGGGAGTTCGCACCCCTCCTCCGCCTTCTCGAGGGAGCGGGAGAACGAACCCGGAGCCTGAGGAACTCTTTCAGGAAGGACCTCCTCTCCTATCTGAGGACGGAGGATCTTGCCTTGAGGGAAGGGCGGGGAAAGGAAACATTCGACGACATGATCCTCCGGGTCCTGGAAGGCCTGCTTTCCGATACCTACGGAGCCCTTTCGGAGAAGATCCGGACCCGCTTTCCGCTGGCCTTCGTCGATGAATTCCAGGATACAGACCTTGCGCAGTTCAGGATTTTCGACCGGATCTACTCTCTCTCCTCCCCCTCTTCCGGAGTCCAGGGGAAGGGGAGTGCCCTCTTCCTTGTCGGCGATCCGAAACAGTCCATCTTTCGTTTCCGGGGGGCGGACATCTCGGCCTATCTCGAAGCCCGCCAGAGGGCGACCTCCCTTCCGGGAGGTTCCCTGATCAGCCTTTCCGTAAACTACCGGTCCGACCGGCGTCATGTGGAGGCGTTGAACCGCCTCTTCGACCTTGTCCCGGATCCCTTCCGGACCGGGGGAGCCATCCTTTATGAACCGGTCCGTCCCAGCCATGAGGGGGCCTCCCGGTTCCGGGATCCCCTGGGGGAACGGGGGGGTGAGGCGGCCCCCATCCTTCTCGAGCCGGGCGGGGAGGGGGAGAGGATTGACGATTTTGCCAGGGGTTGTGCACGGGAGATCTCCCGCCTGCTTGGCGGAGGACCCACCATTGACGGCCGTCCTGTGCGACCGGAGGATATTGCCGTTCTCGTCCGGCAGCACTCCCACGGCAAAAAAGTCCAGGAGGCGCTGGAAGATCGGGGGATCCCTTCCGTCTCCTACGGGTCGGGGAGCGTTCTCGAGACCGACGAGGCCTTCGACCTCGAGATGCTTCTCCTGTCGCTTTCCTCCCCCGATGACCGGCGTCAGGCGCGCCTTGTCTTTGCCTCCCGCTTCTTCGGGATGACCGCCTCGGAGCTTCGGGAGATCGAGGAGTCCCCCGAGCTCTGGAACCAGAGGGTTGACCCCTTTTTCCGGGCGGCCTTCCAGTGGGAGAAGGGGGGAGCGATGGGAACGCTCCGGAGCTTCTTTCTGGATCAGGGAATCTTTTCGAGGCTTCTTTCCGGGCGGGGAGGGCGGAGGCGCATCACCCATCTCTTTCACCTCTTCGAATTTCTGGAGGAGCTGGGACGGGACAGGCCGCCGCTGGTCCTTCTGGTTGACCGCTATCTTGCGGCCCGCCGGGAGGCGCCCGGGAAAAAAAACGACAGGAATGCCCCCCGTCTCGACACCTTCGGGGGGAGGGTCAGGATCCTGACTCTCCACAAGGCCAAAGGGATGGAGTTTCCGGTGGTCATCCTCCCCTTCGGCCTTCCCTCACAGGGGGAAAGGGAGGATGAAGAGACACTGGAAGGGTCCGGAGACGAGGCGGAGGAGATGCGGCTCCTCTATGTCGCCCTGACGCGCGCCGTTCACCGGACCGTCATCATGATCCCCTCCCTGACCTTGCCCCAAAGGGCGCTGGGGCACCTCTTCGGACTTTCACCGGAGCTCGGGAAGGGGAAAAAGGCCTTCATGGACTTCCGGGAGAGGGTCGGGAGTCTTATCAAGGGAGACCCCCACCTGTTCGCCCCCGTCCCGGAAGGGAGCCTCCTCCCGCCCCTGCCTCCGATCCTCCCCGCTCCCGCCCCCGACCTCGCCCCGCTCAAACCCCTGCCCCGTATCCCTGCCCCGAAAAGGACCGAAAGCTTTTCCTCCCTCCTCCGGCGCTCCCTCGAGGTTTCGGGAGAGGGGGAGGAGAGGGGGAGTCTTCGCGCCGAGGACGAAGGGCCGGAGGAGCCTCCGGCGGGGGAGCCCGGGGAGGAGAACCTGCCTGCCGGACCCCTTTTTGGCTCCTACTTCCATCGGATCATGGAACATCTCGGCGGGGAGGGGGAGAATTCCTCCCTTCTTTCCGGACGCCTTCCCGAGGGTCTCCCGGAGCTCTGCCTAGGTGAACTGGGCCTTAACCGGGATCCGGCCTTCGCCTCCTGGCCCGAGGCGGTCCGTCCCCTGGTTGCGCGGACCCTGGCCACGAACCTTGGAGTGGAAGCGGAAGGTGAGAGGAAGGGGGAGCCCATGACCCTGGCCCATGTCCTTTGCGGCGAAAGGGCCGTCGAACGGGAGTTTCTCCTTCCTGTCCGGGGGCTTCTGGCCTCGGACCTTGAGCCATGGCTTCTCCCCGACGGGCCGCGGCTCTCCTTCGATCCGGTCACGGGGTCCATAAGAGGGTTTGTCGACCTTTTCTTCCGGTACCGGGGACACTATTTTCTCCTGGACTACAAGACAAATCGCCTGACAGCGCCTTCCGGGGCCGCCCCCTATGCCCCGGACAACCTCTCCCGCACCATGGCCGCACACCGGTACGACCTTCAGGGGCTCATTTACATTCTGGCGATCCACCGCCTTCTCTCCTTTACAAGACCCGAATACGACTATGGGCGGGATTTCGGGGGAGCGATCTTTCTGTTTGTCCGGGGGAGCGGGAGTCCCGGAGACGGAATCTGCCGGATCCGGCCTTCCCGGGAAGAGCTCGACTCCTTCGATGACCTCCTGTCGGGGAGGAGGCCATGAACGATGCCCGCCTCTTCCCGCGACTCCCCGGGCCCTGTCTTGCCTGGTTTTCCCGGGCCGTGGAACGGGGGATCCTCTCGTCGGCCGACCGGGCCCTGGCCGCAACCCTTGCCGATCTGGCGGGGGGAATTCCCCCGGAAATCCTGGGGGTCTATGCCGTCGCCGCCGCGCTGACCAGCGCCGTTTCCCGGGAAGGCCACACCCTCCTCGATCTGGGGGCCCGATCGGCCTCTCCGTATCTCGATGATCTTCCGGACTCCCTTCCGGTCCCTTCCCGCTGGCCGGGGATCCTGGCACCGGTTGCGGGATCCCCGGAAGATCCGGCTCCGCTCATCCTGGACAGGGAGGGTCTCTATCTCTATCGATACTACTGCGCGGAGGTCCGGGTGGCCGAGGCCATCGGCCGCCGGCTCATCCGTGACCGCGGAGCCCTCTCCCTTCCGGCCGCTCCCTCCCTCCTCGACCGCTTCTTTCCCCTGGCGGGCTCTCCCTCCGACCCTGTCAATGCCGGAAGGAGGGCCGCGATTTCCTCCCTTTCCCGATCCCTTCTTCTTCTGACGGGGGGACCCGGAACCGGGAAAACCTGGACCGCCGCCAGAATCCTGGCCCTTCACAGCGCCCTCTTCGAGGGATCAAGGATCGCGGCGGCCGCCCCCACCGGGAAAGCAGCCTCCCGGATGGCGGAAGCCCTCTCCCAGGCCGGTTTTCCCGGAGCCCCTCCGCCCACGATGACTCTGCACCGTCTTTTGGGAGCGGGCCGCCACGGCTTCACCCGGGGCCCGGACAATCCCCTGGACTGGGATCTGGTCCTGGTCGATGAATTGTCCATGATCGATCTCTCCCTCATGGACCGTCTCCTGTCAGCCCTTCCCGAACGCTCCAGGCTCGTCCTGACGGGAGATCGCGACCAGTTGTCCTCTGTGGGGACCGGGTCGGTCATGAGCGATCTTTGCGCCACCCTCCAGGGGAGGGGGGAAAAGGGTCCGGAGTCCGGGTCCCTGACCATCCTGACCCACAACTTCCGCCAGGCAGGCTCTCCGGGACTTCGGGCCTTTGCGGCGGCCGTGGCCTCCGGAGATGCCGTTCGCGCTCTTGGCCTTCTCGAGGAGGGGGCAGAGGGACTCTCCTTTATTCCGGCCGGACCGGAATCATCCCTTCCCCTGGGGGCCCTCCGGGAAGGGTGGGATCCCGTCCTCCTCCCCCGGGAGGGGGAGGTCTCCCCCATCATTCTGGACTCCTTCATGGCCCTGACCGCCCTTCGGGAAGGGCCGGTCGGAAGCCATGCCGTCAACCGCTCCTTTCATGCCCACATGCGACGTTATCGGGGCGGTTATGCCTTCCCACAGCCGGTGATCATCCTTGAAAACAGCTACGAGACCGGCCTCATGAACGGAGATCTCGGCGTTCTTTACCAGTCCGCTCTCTTTGTCCAGAAGGGAGGGGTCTCCCTCACCCTTCCACAACGACTGGCCCCCGCCTGGGAGTATGCCTATGCAATGACCGTCCACAAGAGCCAGGGCTCCGAGTTCGATCATGTGCTGCTCCTTTTGGGGGGATTCGATCATCCCCTCCTGACACGCCCTCTTCTTTACACCGGGGCGACCCGGGCAAAAAAACGCCTGACCGTTTGGGCTTCCCGGGCGATCCTGGAGAGGATGCTCCGTCGTCCTCTTGAACGCCTGTCGGCCCTTTCCGAGCGTCTGGCGGACCGGCTGTCCCGTCCTTGATCCTCCGCTAAGGGCCCATCCCCTTTGTCCGGAAAATCCCTTCCAGGCAGCTTCCGGAATCATCCTGAAATAAATATATCAATGCTGATGCTGAAATTAACAAATAAAAAACAAAAAATAAAAAATTACAATCAATATTTTTTATTATATTAAACTAAAAACTATATAATATATAAACTTAAATAGGTTATTGACAAGCACCATAATAGTGTTAGAATGACACTATGAAAAGGATGACGCTGCGCATGAATGAAGCGCTTTACAGGATCATCAAGGAACGGGCCACACGAGAGCACCGTTCGATTCATGCGGAGATCCTTGTCGTCCTTGAACGCTTTTTCGGCAGGGGACGGGGGGAAGAGATCCTGGCGGAAGAGGAAGGGAAGGGATCCGAATCGACGGATCTTTAGAGGAAAGGCCGGCGGGGGCCGGGAAGACAAACGGATGGCAAACGGAAAGGAATCGACAATGCTTGGTGACAAGGACATCAACAAGATTATCAACGCCGTCAAGGAATACAACGACCTGCTCGAGAAATCCTCGGTGGTCATGGACCGACTGGCCGAGACCAAAAAGCAGTGGGACATCCTCCTCACCGACCGGGACGCACTCCGGGCCGAGTCGGAACGGATGAACCGGTTCATTGCCCAGTTCAAGGAGGACTACCAGAACTTCCACGCCCGGGAATCCCAGTGGGTGAATTCGGTCGCCGATCTTCATACCAAGCTCCAGTTCATGGTCGACGAACTCAACACCATTGTCAGCCATCACCGGAGGAATTCGGTCGAGGGAAGCGGCGTCATCAACTAACGCAGGTTAGGCGGACCGGAGGGTCTGTCCACAAGGAGCGACACGATGAGACACAAGACACTTTCAAGACCGACATTTCCAGATGATGATCTGATCCGAAAGGCGGGCCATGAGGACGGATTGGCGGGCCTGCCCGCCGGAAGCAGCTATGAGCCGGGCCCCTTCGAGCGCTCGATCATTGCCGCCGGCGAGTCCAAGATCAGTGAAATTTATGCCCAGACGGCCCAGGAGCTTTATCGCCACGAGGGAAGGTCGTCGAATCTGGCCAATGCCTACGAGTCCAACCAGTACCGTCTGAAGGATGTCCTGCTCCGATACAAGAACCGGAAAGAAATCGTCGGCCGTGATGTGGTCATCCCGGTTCCCTATTTCATTCACTGGCTGGTGGTCATCATGCTGGCCATCGGGGAATTTCCGCTGAACGTGGTCGTCTTCCGGATGTTCGGCGAGCCGGAGCTGATGACCTACGTCATGAGCATGACCCTGTCCTTGACCCTTCCTCTGATAGGCGTCTTTCTGGGCCTCCAGATCCGGACGCTCGTCAAGCCGAAGATCGCAACGGCCATCATGATCCTGCTCGCGCCGACGACCGTTCTCGGGGCCCTCACGGCTCTCTCCTTCATCCGCAACATGTATGTGACCCTCCATGCCGAGCACAGGCTGGGAGATAATTCAGGAAATATGGTCTACGCCATGTTCGCGATCAACCTCCTCATCTTCATGGGAGCCTACATGGTCTCCTTCTTCGCCCATGACCAGGACTCGGAGCTCGATGCCCTCCACGTCGCTGTCGTCCGGCTTGACAAGAAGCGGACGAAGCTCAGGGAAAAGCTTTCCCGGGCCATCTCCAGGACCAATGCGGTGATTCGGGCCGGACGGGGTGAGGCGGAACGGGTGTTGTCGGAGGTCGCAGCCAAGATCGCCATCTATCGCCAGGCCAACATGGCCTCAAGAGGCGGAACGGTGGCTCCCTCCTCCTTTTCGAGGAATCCCGAGTCCCCGACCCTCAAGCGCTGGTGGCCGGATCTCAAGATTCCTGATGCGGCAGAGTCGATGGCGACTCCCCCGGCCGGAGGGGCCACGAAGCCGGCGGACGGACAGGGGCGGACCCTATTTTCTACAGGGAGGGCGTAAGATGAATACATGGGGAGAGAGGGCCAGCCGTTTTGTGGCCGGCCTCGGGATGGGGGTGCTGGCGATCCTGGCGGCCCCTGCTGTGTCGGGACTCTGGACGGGAGGCACCGGCCCGTCAGTCGCCCGGGCGGATGACGCACCGGATCCCGGCCGGGACATCCTCGTCTTCGTCGACGAGACGGGGAGCACCGGCCGTCAGTTCGACGTATACAGACGGGCTCTCCTCGACCGGATCGTGCCGGAGCTTAAGGCCGGCGACCGTCTGCGGGTCGCCCCGATCGTCGACGACAATTCGCTGGTGTCGAATTTCATGGCGGAAGGGATCCTTCCCGGCCGTCCGTCCTTTGACAGCCTGTCGGACAATGAAATCGACTACAAGAACGAGGTCAAGAAGGAAAAGGCCAGGGACAACGAGATCCGGGCCACCCTTTTGACGACACTCAAGGTCAAGCTGGCGAAGCCGGGAAAGTCCCGGTATACCGATCTCTTCGGGGCGGCCCGGATGGCCTCACAGCTCTTCTCCGCCGACCGCCGGAGACCCATCGTCGTCTTTCTGTCGGACATGCAGGAAGACCGGGGGAGGTTCCGGTACCGGGACATGAAGTGGAATGACAGGGATCTGAAGCGGGTGGAGAAGGCCTATGGCTTCCCCGACCTCAAGAATGTCTGTGTTTATGTGATCGGGACCCGGTCTCCGTCGATCGAGAAGACTCGAAAGATGGGCGAATTCTGGCTCAAGTACTTTAAAAAGTCGGGCGCGGATATTTCTCCGTCCCATATCGGATCAATGCTGGTCAACTGGCCTCCGGGAGAGGGGTGCGGCAAACCCCGGGCCCTTCCGAAGAAGGGAGAGAGCTGGCTCCAGAAGCTCCGCAAGCAGCTCTGAGAAGCCGGCGGGGGTTCCAGTCCCTGTCCCGAGCCCTCCGGCCCTATGGCCGGAGGGCTTTTCTTATTTCCCGGTCGGCCGTCTCAAGAATGGACTGAAGGTGGGCCTCGTTCCGGGTGCTTTCCCCGTAAATCTTGAGAATCTCTTCGGTCCCGGAAGGGCGTGCGGCGAACCATCCCGAATCGCACTCGACCTTGATTCCCCCGATCGGCTGGCCGTTGCCCGGAGCCACGGTGAGGACCTTCCTCACCGGCTCTCCTGCCAGTTCGGAAAGGGAAAGACGCTCGGGGGTGATTTTGGAAAGGGCTGCCCGGAGCGCGGGATCGGCCGGGGCGTCGATCCTTTGGTAGAAATGGGGACCAAACCGAAAGACAAGGTCTTCGTAATGCCTCCCCGGTTCCCGTCCTGTGACGGCCGTGACCTCGGCCGCACAGAGGCCGGGGATGAGGGCATCCTTGTCGGTGGTCCAGACCTTCCCGTCCTTCCGGAGAAAAGAGGCTCCGGCCGATTCCTCTCCTCCGACTCCGACCGTTCCGTCAAGCAGCCCCTCCACGAACCATTTGAAGCCGACAGGGACCTCCAGGAGGGGATGGCCCAGGGATTCGGCCACCCGGTCGATCATTCGGCTCGAGACGATGGTCTTGCCGACGCGGACCCCGGACCCCCAGGCCGGCCGGTGGGAGAAAAGATAGGAAATCAGGACCGACAGGTAGTGGTTGGGATTCATGAGTCCGGCCGACGGGGAGACAATCCCGTGCCGGTCATGGTCGGTATCGCATCCGAAGGCGATGTCGAAGCGGCTGGACATTCCGACCAGGCTTTTCATGGCATAGGGGGAGGAGGGGTCCATCCGGATCTTGCCGTCCCAGTCGACGGTCATGAAGGAAAAGGTCGGATCGATCGTCTCCCGGACCACCGTGAGGTTGAGTCCGTAATCTTCGGCGATTCGTCCCCAGTAGTGGACGCCGGCCCCTCCCAGGGGATCGACGCCGATCGAGAGGCCGGAGCTCCGGATCGCCTCCATGTCGATGACCTCCCCCAGGTCGGCCACATAGGCGGAGAGGTAGTCCCGTCCATGAACCGTTTCGGAGATGATCGCCCGTTCGAAGGGGATCCGGCGCACTCCGGCGAGCTTCTCCTTGAGAAAGCGGTTGGCCGTATCCTCGATCCACCGCGTGGCCGCGGGTTCGGCCGGCCCCCCTCCAGGGGGATTGTACTTGAAGCCTCCGTCCCCGGGCGGGTTGTGGGATGGGGTGATCACGATTCCGTCGGCCGGGGAGGGGGGGGATCCGCCATCCCGGGGCCGGTTGTAGGTCAGGATGGCGTGGCTGATCACAGGGGTGGGCGTCGGTTCGTCCCGGTCGGAAACAATGGTGGTTACCCCGTTGGCGGCGAGTACGGAAAGGGCGGTCACGAAGGCGGGGCGGGAGAGGGCATGGGTGTCGGCCCCCACGAAGAGGGGCCCCTCGATTCCCTGGCCCTTCCGGTAGAGGCAGACGGCCTGGGTGATTGCCAGGATGTGGTCTTCGTTGAAGGACCCTTCGAAGGCGCTGCCCCGGTGGCCGGAGGTGCCGAAGGAGACCCGTTGGGCGGGGTTTTCCGGGTCCGGTCTGATGGCGAAGAAGTCGGTGACCAGCCGGGGAATGTCGACGATCAGGGAGGGCGGGGGCAACTTTCCGGCGAGAGGGCTTACGGTCATGGACGGCTCCTATGGACAGGGGGACGGGGAAGCAGGATCTCGATGTCGAGATCGAGAAGATCGGCAATGTGGCCCACCGACAGGTCGGGGGAAGGAGAGGAGGCCTGAAGGGCCGGATCCAGGGCATAGTGGCCCTGGCGCGGCAGGATGGTGGTGACCCGGTCCTGCCAGACCTCCTTGAAGGCGGTCAGGATGCGGATCTTGTCGTCGATGACGACATAATGGTCTGCCGGGAACTGCTCCTCGATATCGGCGGTCATCTGTTCCTTGTGGATGTAGACCAAAACCTTTCCCTCCGCGGCGGTCCAGAGTCCCGAGCGCTCGATTTTCCGGGGCTGGAAGACGGCATCCCCGTCGGAGAGGATGACGACCTCTCCTCTCTTCCGGAGCTCAGAAATCACCTCGAGGGCCTTGGGATGAAGGAGGGTGGCAAAGGGGTAGTCGACCATCCAGGACGACATCTTGAGAAGCCGGGGGTCGTGAAGCTCCTCCTCACGGTAGAGCTGGAGGGCCCCCAGATAGTCGGCATATCCGATCCGCTCCCACCGGTCGGTGAAGAGGGTCCAGTAGCGATCCCGGGCGGCGGGCCCGTACTCTTCCTCCAGGTGCCGGACCAGGTCGGCCTGGAGTCGGTCGTTGTCCAGAAGTGTGTTGTCGACGTCGATCAGAAAGACTCTCCGGTGAACCATGACGCTCCTCCGTTTGGGGTCAGGGGATCGGCTCTCCGAAGGGGGACCCGGGTCCTTCCCAGAGGGCAAAGTCCCTGAAATCAAAAGCCGGGGCCACCGTACAGGTGGCGAGGCTGAAACCTCCAAGGGACCGGGCCTGTTGCCAGTCTCCGGCCGGAACGACGGCCAGACAGTGGGGAGGATCCCGGTCGAGCCGGAATCTCTCGGGAATGCCCTCCCGCCCGAAGGAGAGGAGGAGCGGCGCCCCTCCGACATGATGCCAGATCTCGCAGGAGAGGACCCGGTGCCAGCGGGTCTCCACGTGGCCGGGTATCAAAAAGAGAATGAGCGAAACGGCGCCCCTCACGCGCTCCGGTCCTCCGGTTCTCACCTCTTCCATGGAGCGGTGAATCTCCCGGTAGTACCCGCCTTCGGGGTGGGGATGGAGGCCATGCTCCCGGATCTTCTGGAGGACCTCCGGGTCCTCCGGAGGGTTCTTCTCCGGCCCGGGCACCTTCAGAACCTCAGACAGATCTTGCCGGTGAAGTTTCCCTGTTCCAAGGCCCGGAAGGCCTCGGGGGCCTCCGCAAAAGGAAGGACCCGGTCGATCACGGGATGGAGCCCGTTTTGAACGATGGCTCCGAGCATGGTCTCGAAATGGGCCCGGCTTCCGACATAGACCCCCTGGAGCCTTAGCTGTTTTGACAGGAGCGGGAAGACCGGGATCTCCGCCTGGCCCCCGGTGAGGACCCCGATGATGGCCACATGCCCCCCGGCCCGGGTGCAGGCGAGAGAGCGGGAAAGGGTTCCGGCCCCGCCGACCTCGATTGTGTGGTCGACCCCTTCCCCGTCCGTTCTGGCCAGGACCTCCTTCTCCCAGTCGGGCCGGCTCCGGTAGTTGATTCCCTCATCGGCCCCCAGGCGGGCGGCCTTTTCAAGCTTGCTGTCGGAGGAGGAGGTCACGATGACCCGGGCTCCGGCCATTTTTGCGAACTGGAGGGCGAAGAGGGAGACGCCTCCAGTTCCCAGGACCAGGACCGTTTGTCCCGGACGAAGTTGTCCCGAGACGAAGAGGGCGTTCCAGGCGGTGACGGCGGCGCAGGGGAGGGTGGCCGCCTCCTCGAAGGAGAGGGAGGGGGGGATTTTGACAACCCCCTCTTCCGGGAGGAGGAGCTGTTCGGACAGCACTCCGTCCCGGTCCCCTCCCAGGGCCAGTGCCCGGCGGGGAGGCGGACCATCGATCCAGGTCTGGTTGAAAATCCCCGCCACCCGGTCGCCCACTCCGACCCGGGAGACCCCGGGTCCGGTCGCGGTCACCGTTCCTGCCCCGTCCGAGAGGGGGATCACAGGAAGCCTGAGATTGGGGTATTGTCCCTTCAGGACGAGAAGGTCCCGAAAGTTTAATGAGGCCGCCTTCATTTCGACCACGACCTGGCCCGGTCCGGGGACGGGAGTCTCCCGTGAGGCGGGCCGGAGTCCCGTGATCGATCCGGGGTCCCGGATTTCAAAGACGTTCATGGTGACCCTCCACAAGTTTTTTCAGGTGACACAAGGAAGACTATCGGAATGCCCCGGGAGTTTGCAATGGGGACTTTGTCGCATCGGGACCTTCTTGTGTTAAAATCGGATTCGGGGTTCTTCCCTGTCCCACCTTCATGAAAGGAACGTGATGCCGGACATCTCTTTTGCCCGTTTTTCACCGGGAGGGCGCCTTCTCCCGTTGTTGTCGTTTCTTGTTTTCGTGCTGGCCTTTCCCCTGACGTCGTACGCCTCATCCCTCTCCGACAGGCTCGGGATCTCCCTCTTCGACGCCCGGGAGAAGGCTCCGGAAATCCAGGCTCCCGACCTTTCCGGCCGGCTTCTCCACCTCTCGGACTACCGGGGAAAGGTTGTCCTCCTGAACTTCTGGGCCACCTGGTGTGACCCCTGCAAGAAAGAGATTCCCTCCCTGATCGCCCTCCAGAAGAAGCTGGCCGGACGCCCCTTCGTCGTGGTCAGCGTGGCCATGGACCGGCAAATTCTCCATATTCCCCCGTTTGTCCGAAAATTCGGGATCGACTATCCGGTTCTGGAGGGCCGAAAGGGAGAGGTCGACGCCCGTTACTTCGGGTTGGGCCTTCCCCAGAGCTATGTGATCCTTCCGGACGGGACCCTGGTCGGACGCGTGGTCGGGGGGCGGGACTGGAGTTCCCGGGGATTTGTCGACTACTTCCGTTCCCTTGCGAAGAAGAATTCAGGCGGAGAAACCCCCCAGAGTGCCAGGGGGAACCTGTGAGAAGCCTTCGGGTAGGGCTTTTCCAGATCAATGCGGTCGTGGGCGACCTTGACGGAAATACGGACAAGATCCGTCGCCATCTCAAGTCTGCCGTCTCCCGTCATCTCGACATCGCCGCCTTTCCGGAACTCGCGATCACGGGATATCCTCCCGAAGACCTTCTTCTGAAGCCCACCTTTCTCGAGAAAAACAGGAAGGCCCTCTCGGACCTTCTGAACGTTGCGCCCGAGATCCTTCTCATCGTGGGCTTTGTCGAGCAGGCCGACGACATCTACAATGCGGCAGCCATGATCTATGGCGGAAGGGTCGTGGGGATCCAGCGGAAGCAGTACCTCCCGAACTATGGGGTCTTCGACGAGAACCGGTACTTCCAGTCCGGGACCGCAAATACCATTCTCCGTTACCGGAACGTGACGATCGGGGTGAACATCTGCGAAGATATCTGGTACCCGAAGGGTCCCCTCTACCACCAGACCCTCGATGGAGACGCGGAGGTGATCATCAACCTCTCCGCCTCCCCCTTTCATGCGGGAAAACGGGAGGTCCGGGAGTCGATGCTCAAGACGCGGGCCGCCGACAACGGGACCTACATCGTTTACACCAATCTGGTGGGAGGCCAGGACGAACTGGTCTTCGACGGCCAGAGCCTCGTGATCGGCCCCGAAGGGGAGATTGAGTCGAGGGGAAAGGCCTTTTCCGAGGATGTGCTCGTAAGCGAGATCGACGTGGACCGGGTCTTCGGGGTCCGTCTCCACGACCCCCGACGGCGGAAGGAGAAGCAGGCCCGCCTCTATGGCGGAGACTGGGGGACCTGCCCCATGACGGAGGTCAATCTCGATGGGGACGGTCCCGTCTCTCCCGGCGTTCCCCGCCCTCTCGTCAGGGGACCCCTGACAGAGCCTCTGACCTCCATCCGGGAGGTCTATGAGGCACTGACCCTGGGGGTCAGGGACTATGTCGGAAAGAACGGACTCACCGATGTCCTGATCGGCATCTCCGGGGGAATCGATTCGGCCCTTGTGGCGGCGGTGGCCTGCGATGCCCTGGGCCCGTCCCATGTCCATGGCCTCTTCATGCCCTCGGTCTACACCTCGGAGGAGAGCCGGGAGGATGCCCACCGTCTTTCGGCCTCCCTGGGATTTTCCCTGGAGACGATCCCGATCGACACCCTGGTCGGAGAGTTCCTGAACCGGCTCTCTCCCCTTTTCGGAAACCGGGGGCCGGACACGACCGAGGAGAATCTCCAGCCCCGGATCCGGGGGATGCTTCTGATGGCCCTCTCGAACAAATTCGGCCACCTGGTGCTGACCACAGGGAACAAGTCGGAGATGAGCGTGGGCTACATGACCCTTTACGGAGACATGGCCGGAGGATTCGCCGTCCTGAAGGATGTTCCCAAGACGGTCGTCTACCAGCTTGCCCACATGAGAAACCTCCTTCATCCGGGGGGCATCCCGGACCGGATCCTGACACGAAAGCCCACGGCGGAGCTCAAGGAGAACCAGTTCGACACCGACAGCCTTCCCCCCTACGAGGTCCTCGACCCGATCATGGAGGCCTACGTCGAGGAGGATCTGGGGTATGAGGAAATCGTGGGGCGGGGATTTGCCCCCTCGGATGTGGCCCGGGTGATCCGTCTGATCGACAAAAGCGAATACAAAAGACGGCAGTCCCCGCCGGGCGTCAAGATCTCCATGAGGGCCTTCGGAAAGGACTGGAGGCTTCCCATGACCAACCGATTCAAGGGTGTCTGACCAAAAGAGCCCGACACGGCGGCAATGCCGGCAGAAAGAGAGACCCAGAGTGTCGACAATATCCATTGAAGAGGCGATCGAACGCATCAGAAACGGCAAGATGATCATCCTGTCCGACGACGAGGACCGGGAAAACGAGGGGGACTTTGTGATCGCCGCCCAGTTTGCGACCCCCGAAGCGATCAACTTCATGGCCAAATACGGCCGGGGGCTGATTTGCATCACCCTCACCCAGGAGAAGGCCGAATCCCTCCACCTCGACCCCATGACCTCGGTCAACGAGGCCTCCTTCGGAACGGACTTCACCATCTCTGTCGATGCCAGGGAGGGGATCACAACGGGGATTTCCGCCTTCGACCGCGCCCACACGATCCAGCTGATGGTCCGGCCGGAAGCCAGTCCCTCCGATCTGGTCCGGCCCGGCCACATCTTCCCGATCCGCGCCAAGCCAGGAGGGGTGTTGAAGCGTGCCGGCCAGACGGAGGGATCGGTGGACCTGGCCCGTCTCGCCGGGCTGATCCCGATGGGGGTCATCTGTGAAATCCTGAACGAAGATGGTACAATGGCGCGTTTTCCCGACCTCAAGAAGGTCTCCGAGGAGCACGGCATCCCCATCGCCACCGTCCGGGACCTGATCGCCTACCGGAAGCGGGAAGAGAAGCTCGTGACCGAGGTGGCCTCGGCCGACCTTCCGACGGAACTGGGCCACTTTCGGGCGGTCGTCTTCGAGGATGTGGTGGGGAGCGGTCCCCATATCGCTCTCGTGAAGGGGGAGATCAACCGGGAGATTCCGACCCTGGTGCGGGTCCATTCGAGTTGCGTCACCGGGGACATCTTCCATTCCCTTCGCTGCGACTGCGGCAGCCAGCTCGAGGAATCCCTCCGGATGATCGAGAAGGAGGGGCGCGGCATCCTGCTCTACATGAACCAGGAGGGCCGGGGGATCGGACTGGCGAACAAGATCAAGGCCTACCGCCTCCAGGAGCAGGGGTACGACACGGTGGAGGCCAACCTGAAGCTCGGATTCAAGGAGGATCTCCGGGATTACGGCCTGGGAGCCCAGATCCTTTGTCATCTCGGGGCCTCGAAGCTCCTTTTGATGACCAACAATCCCCGCAAGATCGTGGGTCTTGAGGGCTATGGACTTGAAATCGTCTCCCGGGTCCCCATCGAGATTCCCCCCCGGGAGTCCAACAAGCGCTACCTCGCAACCAAGCGGGACAAGCTCGGGCACATCCTCAACAAGCTCTGAGAGAAAGGACGGACCTAGGGTGAAAATCGAGGAGATCGTTCCCGGGGAAGCGCCGGCAGGCGGATTCCGGTTTCTTTTGGCGGTGGCCAGATATAACAGTGTGGTCACGGACCGTCTTCTGGAAGGGGCCCTCGGCGTCTTCCGGAGTGCGGGATCCGAAATCTCTGCCATCTCCGTGGTCCAGGTCCCCGGAGCCCTGGAGCTCCCCTTTGTGGTCCGGAAGGCGGTCGACTCGGGCTCCTTTGAGGGGGTTCTGGCCCTGGGGTGCGTCATCCGGGGCGAAACTGGCCATTACGAGGCCGTCGTCTCCGGGGTCACCGCCGGCTTGGGCCAGATCAATGCCGCCGGAACCATTCCGGTCGTCTTCGGGATCCTCACCACCGACACCCTTCTCCAGGCCCTCGACCGCGTCGGGGGAAAGGCGGGGCACAAGGGAGTGGAAGGGGCGGAGACGCTGATTTCCATGGCCCGCCTCTCCCGTTCTCTTCCGGGAGGAGGAAGGACGTGACAAGCGGGGAACGTCCCGCCCCCTCCCTGTCGCCGGGGCGGCGGCGGGCTCTTCGTGCGGCACGGAGCAAGGTCCTCCAGCGCCTCTTTGCCGACGAATACGGATCCTTTTCCCAGGACGATCCTGTCCTGCGGAAGCTCCTCCGGTGGGAGGGCGAAGATCCCATGGCCAATGCCTTCGGGGACCGTCTCTATGCGGAGATCCTTTTCAGGAAGGCCGAAATCGACAGCCGGATCGAGGAGCTGGCGAGGGGCTGGAGCCTGGGGCGGCTGACCCGCATCGACCGGAACATCCTCCGTCTCGGTCTTTGCGAGATCCTGTTCGATCCCGGAATTCCCTTCCGGGTCTCCGTCGATGAAGCCCTGGATCTGGCCCACCAGTTCTCGGAGCCTGAAGCGGTGGCCTTCATCAACGGCATTCTTCATGAAGCCGCTGTCCGGTATGCGCCTGAAAAGGGCCCTTTCTCTCCCATCTCGTCGCAGATGGCGGGGAAGTCTGCGGGGGGGCCTCCCGCTTCGGGAGGGGAGGGCTCCTCGTGAGCCGGCTCCCCGATAGCCATCTCAATACGGGACTGTCGGGACTGGTGCTCTTGTGGGGAGAGCCCGTCTTCGGCCCCGAAAGGCCCCTCCGGATCTTCCTCCAGCGGATCGGAGCCCCCCTGGGGCCCTCCCTTCTCTGGGTCGACCACTGGTATTCGGGAGTTGTGACCCGGACGCTCTCCCCCTTCTGGCGGGGAGACCGGAGAGAGATTCCGCCCTCCTTTCTCTTCATCCCGGGAGAGGGGCCCTACCCGGGGGGCTTCGTCATCCTTCCCTTCAGGCCAGGAGAGACCGAAGACCTCGTCACGCGTCTCTACGACACGGCGGCCGGCCTTTCGGTCACGCCGCTGGTTCTTGACAGCGAATCCCTGGTTCCGGAGGTCAAGCCCTTTGTTCAGGATCTCTCCAGAAATCTTCTCGTCCGCAAGGATGTCCGCCTCCACGTCTCCGATCCGGCGGCCCATCCCGCCACCTACGGGTGCATGCCTTTCGCAGGAGTCACGCCGTGATTGACCGATATTGTCGCCCTCCCATGAAGGGGCTTTTCGAACCCCTGCACCGCCTCAAGACCTGGCTCAGAGTCGAACGGGAGGTGACCCGGGTCCTTTCTAAAAAGGGATTCGTGGATCCGGAAGGAGCCCGGATCGTCCTCGAGACCCCCGTCCGGATCGACATCCCCCGCATGGAGGAGATCGAGGCCGAAACCCGACACGATGTCATCGCCTTTCTGACGATGATCTCCGAGCAGATGCCGGAGGCGGGACGAGCGGTCCTCCACTATGGCCTGACCTCGACCGATCTCGTCGATACCGCCCAGAACCTTCTCGTCTCCGACGCTCTCCACATTGTGACCGACGAGCTTCACCGGTTTGTCGGAATCCTCGAGCGACAGGCCCGGGCCCACCGGAAGACCCTGATGGTGGGACGCTCCCACGGGATCCATGGCGAGCCGATCGTCTTCGGGATGAAGTTCCTCTCCTGGCTCTCCGAGTTCCGCCGCCACCAGGAACGGCTCCGCCGGGCCTGGGAGTCCATCCGGGTCGGAAAGCTCTCCGGGGCCATGGGAACGGCCGTGACCATTCCCCCGGAGGTCGAGGAGGAGATCCTCCAGGGGCTGGGTCTTTCTGTCGAGCCGGCGGCGACCCAGGTCGTCTCCCGCGATCGCCATGCCGAGCTTTTTTCCGTGCTTGCCGGAATCGGAGCCTCCCTCGAACGGGTGGCCGTCGAGATCCGCCATCTCCAGAGGACGGAGGTCCAGGAGGCGGAGGAACCCTTCCGGCCGGGGCAGAAGGGATCCTCCGCCATGCCGCACAAACGGAATCCCGTCGGATCCGAAAACATCACCGGCCTGGCCCGGCTCCTCAGGTCCTATGCCGGGGCGGCCCTCGAAAATGTGGCCCTCTGGCACGAGCGGGACATCAGCCATTCGTCGGTGGAGCGGGTGATCCTTCCGGACGCCTTCTGCCTCGTCGACTACATGCTCGACCGGATGGGGTCGATCCTCCGTGACCTGGTGGTCTATCCGGAGCGCATGCGCAAAAATCTCGAAGCCACGGGAGGGCTCGTCTATTCCCAGAGCGTCCTTCTCGAACTCGTCCGGAACGGCCTTCCCCGGGAGGAAGCCTACCGGATCGTCCAGGAGGCGGCCATGGCCACCTATCAGGAAGGGGGGCAGTTCCGGGAGCGCCTTCTGGCTCATCCGGACTTCCCGAAAGGGGATGAATGGGCGGGATTTCTTGGAAAGGCGTTCGACCCCGTCCGGTTTACTCACAATATCGAGGGTATTTACCGTCGGGTGCTGGAGGATTCCCAGAGCCCCGATGGAGACCCCCGGTCAGGAAAGGTCTGACAGTGCTGCAGCAACCCGATGCGACGCTTTATGAAGGAAAGGCCAAGATCCTTTATGCCACCACCGATCCGAAGGTGGTCATCCAGGAGTTCAAGGACGACCTGACCGCCTTCAATGCCCAGAAGAAGGGGAACTTTTTCGGCAAGGGAGCCATCAACTGCCAGATCTCCGCAACCCTTTTCCGGCTCCTGGCCGAGAAAGGGGTTCCCGTCCACTTCCGCTCGCTCGACTCTCCCCGGAGGATGGTCATCGACAGGCTTGAGATGGTCCCCCTGGAGGTGGTTGTCAGAAACAGGGTGGCCGGATCCCTGACAAAGAGGCTGGGGATCCCGGAAGGGGAGGAGCTCTCCTTCCCGGTAATCGAATGGTATTACAAGCGGGACGACCTGGGAGATCCCATGGTCAACCGGGATCATATCCGGATCCTGAAGCTCGCCTCCGATGCGGTCCTGGACGAGATCCGGACCCTGGCCCTCCGGACGAACGAGATCCTCCTTCCCTTTTATCGTGAAAGGGGACTCATCCTGGTGGACATGAAGCTCGAGTTCGGCTGGAATTCTTCCGGATCTCTCGTTCTGGGCGACGAGATCGACGGGGACACGAGCCGGCTCTGGGACGCCGGGACAGGAGAAAAGCTGGACAAGGACCGTTTCCGGATGGATCTGGGGTCGGTCAAGGAAGGGTACGAAAAAATTTACGAAAGGGTGGTGGGCCATGCCGTCGAGTCGTGAGACAACCTCCCGGGTCCGGGTCACCATTCTGGTCCGTATCCGGGAAGGCGTTCTCGATCCGCAGGGGGAGGCCGTGCGCCAGGCCCTTTCCGATATGGGACACTCCCAGGTCGAGGATGTGCGGATCGGGAAGCTGGTGGAGGTGATCCTCCCGTCGGAGCCGGGTCTTCCCGAAAAGGCCCGGGAATGGTGTGACCGCCTGCTGGCCAATCCGGTGGTCGAACGCTACGAGATCACCCGCATCGAGCCGGTCTAGGGGGCTCCGACGGCTTCTTCCGCCGGCCGGACCGGCAAGGGGGGACAGGTGAACTCTGGGCCGGGATTTGCCAGGCTGTGGCTGGGCCGTCTCTTCTGGGGGCTGGTCGTCACCCTTCCCCTGGGGGGGCTGGTCCTGGTCCTTCTCATGATCTCGGCCGAACTTCGGGGGCTCGACCATGCCCGCACCGGGGTGGAGTCGGCCAACAGCCTTCTTTCCGCGGCGATGCGTGCGGGCAAGCCCGAATCGGTTCCCGAGGCGATCCGGCAAATGGCCCAGGCGACGGGAACTACCCTCATTCTTTTCAGGAACGACGGAACGCCCGCCTATTCCGACAGCCGGGCCCTCGACCGGATCAAGGCCTATTCGGCAATCCCGGACGCCTGGAAGACCGCCCCCCACAGTCCCAACCTTTTTCTGTGGCCCCCAGCCTCCCTTCCGTCATCCCTGGTCCATGAGGTGGACCGAATCTTTTCCCTCCGGTCCGCCCATCTCGTAACGGACCTCTCCGGTCAGGCAAGCCCCCTGGCCGTCAACGGGGGATACGCCGTCTGGACGTCGTCGATTCCGAACAGAACCTCCTGCGCCCGTTGCCACGGATTTGACAGGGAGGTCCTGGGCCACTGGGTCGCCGTCTCCTCCGTCGCCCCCATGGCCGGTCCCCGCGGAAGCCTTCTGTGGGGATTCTGGCCACTTCCCGGGGTCAACCAGAAGATTCTTCTGGGCGGGACCCTCTCCCTGGCCCTTTTTGCCATTTTCGCCGTCTCCCTGGCCGAAACCTGGACCCTTCGGCGCGGATTCAGGGGGAAGAAGGAAAAAGCGGAGCCCGGGAAAAAGGGTGCGGAGACTCCGGCAGGGCAGTTTGCCCGGGAACCCGGCACTTCGGGTGAAGAGGGGGAGATGACGGTCTCCCACGAAGGATGGGAGGAGCTTCACCGACGGCTTGAGACCCTGGATCGCCAGGTTCTGGCCCTGGCCGAGGAGATCCCGAGGGCTGGGGTTCTCCCCCAGAAGCATCCCGACAATGTGATCTCCGTCAATGCCACCCTGGGCGAGCTTCTGGCAGACTGGAGCGACCGCTTCGAACTTGGCCTTCAGGAACTTGAAGCCCATCCGGCCCTGGCCACTGACCCCGTCTGGGCCCGCTATCTGGAAAAGGCCCGGGAATTCCGCTCCCAGGCGGTCTCCTATGCGGACATGGCCGTCCAGGAAACGGAAGAGAAGAGCTACGGAGCCCTGAAGGCCCCCTTTTTCGAATCCCTCTCCGAGGACCAGAAGGACTGGACGGACCGTCTGAGGGTGGTCCTGGGACATCTCCATGCCGAGATCCGGTCCATGGAGGGAATCACCAAGACAGGCCTTGCAAGAACGGAAGCCCCCAAGGGAGAGGCCACCGACGGCAAAACCCGGCCCTGACCGCAAGGAACAGGGACCGGCCTTTCCGACCGGGGGCAGCCGGCCTTTGGAGACAGGAAAAAAGGGGGAGGGCGCGGGCCTCCCCTATGCCCTTTTTTGCGGGGCCATGATGAGGAATCAGGACGGATGACGAAGAACCTGAAGTTGCCAGATGCGCCCTCTCTCATCTTCCATTGCGGGACGGGGTCGACGATGACCCCGGCGGTCCGGGACTTTCTTGATTCGATGATGTCGGAGCTCAACGATGGTCTTCCGGAGGAACGGTCCGCCCTGGAACTTGCGGTCCGGTGCGTGGACCGTCTTGAGGAATCCGGCCTTTTCAATGCGGGGAAAGGGGCCATTCCCCAGTCCGACGGGGTGGTCCGGAGGGATGCGGGGGCGATGGATGGCGGGAGCCTCGAGGCGCTGGGACTGAGCCAGGTGAGAGGGATCCCCACCATGGCCCGCCTTGTGGCCGCCCTGATCGGACAAAGCGCCCATGTGCACCTTTCGGGAGAGATGGTGGAGCGCTGGGCGATCCGTCACGGATGGACCCTCGAGACCGGCCCGGAGGAGGGGGATCCGACCCTTTTCTGGGAGGGATCCCGGGGACAGGCGGGGGAGGGGACGGTCGGGTGTGTCGTTCGGGATCTTCGGGGAGTTGTGGCCGCGGTGACCTCGACGGGCGGGATCGGCCGGATGTGGCCGGGTCGGATCGGCGACAGCCCGATCGTGGGCGGGGGCTTCTACGCCGACAATGACCGGGGGGCCATCTCCATGACCGGGGTGGGCGAGGCGATCCTCAAGGCCGGCGGGGGTGGGGCCCTTCTGGCCCTTCTTTCGACTGCCGACGATCAGGATCCAAACCGGATCCTTACCGGCTTTCTCGAGCGCATCCTGAAACGGTTTTTTGGCGAGGCCGGCTGCGTCGGCATTGACCGGGATGGCCGTCCCTTTGCCGCGCACTCCTCCTCCCGAATGGTTCATGGCCTCATTTGTCCCGGAGTCTGTTATGCAGGCGACTCGGCCAAGGGTTTTTTTGACCTCTCCTGAGGGAACGATCCGGCTTGGGCGTTGTTTTGGGACCGAAACGGCCCTTATAATGAAGAGACCTGTGTCCGGTGTCTCTCCCGCAAGCGAGGGGCCCTGAGGAATCCATCATTTTTCAGGAGACGTCCCCATGCCTCATCCCTATTTTGATTATGACCCCGCCGAGGATATCGATATCCCTTATGCCCAGCTGAAGACGGACGGTCCGGAATGTCCCTTCTGTGGAGAAGCCACCCTGCTTGTCGACGGAGACTTCGTCTGTCTCGAGTGCAACGGGGGGTGGTATGGTCCGGAGGTCGGGTGATTCCCGGATTCTGGACCGTCGTCTTGACTTTTATCCTTTTTCCTGCGTAACATCCATGGTTGTCCGGCCCCGGATTCCTTCGGGGCCTTTTCCTTGGCGACATTTCCTCCTCTTTTCCCTTCCATCATGCCCCCGTAGCTCAGGTGGACAGAGCAGAGGTTTCCTAAACCTTTGGCCGGGTGTTCAAATCACCCCGGGGGCACCACTCCAAAATCGCAAAAACTCCAATGCGGTGACTTCCTAAGTCTTCCCAGCCATCTCCTCGCCTGGTTTTTAGAGAAACCTGTCATCCATCATGGTTCCAGAGACTTGAGAAGAATCAGGGGTGGCTTCCCGAGTTCAGAGGACGGGAAAGAATTCCCGGGGATTTCTTCCCCTCTCTTATGAAACCGACGCTCCCTTCCTCCGCCTCATCCCTTCCCCCTCCCCGAACAAGGGTCCCTTTTTTTTAATCCTTCGGCAAAAAAATTTTCGGTTCCCCGGCTGAATCCTTGGTGGCCTATGACCTCTCCTTTCCAAGAGGGGACCCGGATCAAAATATCGATTGTTCTGAGGGAGTTTATCGAGGATCTGGAATCAGCCCGGGTTGGAGGATAAGGAATTTTGAAAAGGGTTGGGGCGTAGAAAGCTTGACTCAAGGTTAGTCTCCTTTCCTCCGACAAGATATTGACGGGATCAGGAAAATCCTGAGGGGGAAAAGCTAACGCCTATAAAAAATAATAAAAAAAAATTATGTATATGGAAATTTTTTTAAACAGTGGTAATATTGAATCAAAGAAATATTTTTGTGATTAATTTTTTTTAAAATAAAGAAAAAATAATTAATTTTAGGATCAGGCCTAAAATTACATTAAAATATTTTATATTAATTCTTGAGTTTTTTATGGACATTGGTGACGGTCAAAAGCCCTCCATCACGATCATCGATGACCAAATTATCGGGCGAAAGGTCCTCCAGGAGATCGTGAGCTCCCTTGATCCCGAATATCGGATTAAAACCTTCTCCGATCCCCTGAAAGCCCTTGAGGCCTCACGGATGGATCCTCCCGATCTCGTTCTGGTCGATTACAAGATGCCTGGAATGAATGGCGTGGAATTCACCCGGAGGTTCAGGGCGATTCCCGACTGTGCCGATATTCCCGTGGTCATCGTGACAGTCCTCAAGGACAGGCAGGTTCGCTACGAATCATTGGAAGCAGGAGCGACAGATTTCCTGATGCGGCCCCTGGATACCTATGAGGTCCGGACCCGGTGCAAGAACCTTCTGGCCCTTCGGAGCCTTTCGAGACTTGTCAAGGATCGCTCCCGCTCCCTCGAAAGGGAGGTGGCCGAGGCCACGCGAACCATTCGGGAACGCGAAAAGGAGACTATCTTTCGATTGGCCAAGGCCGGCGCCTACCACGACCGGGAAACAAGTATCCATTTGGTCCGGATGTCCAAATACTCTCGCGAGATCGCGGAGGCGATGGGTCTCCCGGAGGACGAATGCGATGCGATCGAACTGGCGTCGCCCATGCACGACATCGGGAAGATGGGGATTCCGGACGAGATCCTTCGAAAGAAGGGAAAGTTCACGCCCGAAGAATACGAAGTGATGAAGAACCATTCCTATATGGGATTCGAAATCCTGAGCGGAAGCACCTCTCATTTTATCACCCTCGGGGCGGTCATCGCCCTCAGACACCAGGAGCGCTATGACGGTTCGGGATATCCCTCAGGGCTTCGGGGAGAGGAGATTCCTCTTCCGGCCAGGATTGTCGCCGTGGCGGATGTTTTCGATGCCCTGACATCAGTGCGGCCCTACAAACCGGCCTGGCCGCTTGAGCGGGCGGTGGAATACATCCGGGAACAGTCGGGGATTCTTTTTGACCCCCGATGCGTTGAGGCATTCCTGTCGCGACTGAGCCGGATCCTGGGTTATGCAGTCCAATTTAAAGATCTGGACGGAGATGATGGCGATGAAGCCTGTGGTTGACCACGGGAAATCTTCTGAGGTGGCGAGAAAAGGGCTCGTGGAAGAGAAACGAGGGCCGGAGGGGGAGGGGTCCCAGGATCGGGAGAGGCTCTTCCGGATCAAGGCCTGGCCCCGCCTGATAAAAGAGCGGCTTCAGAGGCGTTCCGACAGCGAGCATGAACAAGCCATCATCCGTTTCGTTATTTCCTTTTTTGTCCTGGCCTACCTCTTTATCCTTCCCCTGAAAAATCCTTTGGAAGGCTCAGGGCTGGCGATCAATGCCAGGGAGGCCATCCTTCTCTTTCTCTTATTCTCCATCCTTGTCCTTGCCGACATCATCATCCATCCGGCCGCCCGTCCTTTCCGGCGATATCTCGGAATTTGCGGGGATCTTGGAACGACTGCCTACATCATGGCGATCAGCGGGAAGTCCGGCCTTCCGCTGACTGTCGTCTTCCTTTGGGTGATCATGGGGAACGGGTTCCGGTACGGTCCCCGGTACCTTTACTTCGCAATGGGGATCGGTTTCCTCAGTCTTCTTTACGTGTACGGCAATGATCCCTTCTGGAGAAACAATCCGACCCTTTTCTGGAGCCAGCTTCTCTCGATCACCCTCCTTCCCCTTTATATGGTCGTCCTGCTCAAGAAGATGCAAAAGCTCATCTTGCAGTCCAACGAGGCCAACCAGGCGAAATCCCGTTTTCTTGCCAATATGAGCCATGAACTCAGGACACCCTTGAACGGGATTATCGGCATGAGCGACCTCCTCCTCGAAACCGGGACAAAAGTCCCTCAGCGGTCTCACCTGGCCACGATCCGGTCTTCGGCCCATTCCCTTCTCGAAATCGTCGAAAGGATTCTCGATTTTTCCAGGATCGAATCCGGGAAGCTTCCGACCCAATCGATCGAATTCCATTTCCCTTCCTTCCTGAAGGAAACCATGGGGATGCTCGAACCGCTGGCCCGGAAAAAAAGATTGGGGTTCGTGACATGGATCGATTCGTCTGTCCCGGACGATTTGAAGGGTGATCCGAGTCACCTTCGACAGATTCTTGTCAATATTGTCGGCAACGCCATCAAGTTCACTCCCGAGGGAAGGGTCGACGTGAGCGTCCTCTCCCGGAAGGACCCGGACGGAAAGGTCCGGCTCCGGATCAATGTGACCGATACCGGGATCGGAATTCCGGAAGAGGTGCATGACAAGGTCTTCGAAAGCTTTTCCCAGGGCGATGAATCTGTCACCAAACGTTTTGGAGGGACGGGACTCGGGATGGCCATCGCCAGGCAGCTTACCGAATTGATGGGAGGAACGATCTCCTTGACAAGTCAGGTCAATGAAGGAACGACCTTCCGACTCGAGATTCCCTTCGAACCAGGGGCAAAAAAAGAGGTCGCCGATCGGAAGGTCTTTGTCCGGAAGGTCCTTGTGGCGGCCTCCCCTCCTGCCTCTGACCATTTTGTTTCCCTACTGCGTGACATGGAGATCGACTCTTTGTTTGTAATCACCGAAGAGGGCGGATTCGTGGCAGGATCCTTTGATGCGGTCATCGCCGATTGTCACCATTTTGAAGAGATATCGGAGGATCGGCCTTTAAAGCCTGATATTGAATCCCCCTTTCCCGTGAGGTTCCTTATCGGTTCGCAGGATGAGGGGATTGAAAAGTTCAAGAAGAATTATTCAACAGGGTTTTCGGTTGTTTTCCGCTCTCTCCCCGATCGCGAGACCCTCACAAAGGCCCTGGGTCTTGCCCTCATTCCGGCGGAGGATCTTCGGGAGCTCTCGGCCGGGACCCTCCCGCCCCTCAACTCCTCCCCCGAAAGAAAGCTCTTTGTTCTGGTCGCAGAGGACAATTCGGTCAACCAACAGGTGATCAGGGGGATTCTCGAATCAGGAGGGCACAGGGTCCATCTGGTGGATAACGGGGAGCAGGCCCTTGATCTCCTGGAAAGCGGTCTTTTCCAGTTCGATCTCATGATCCTCGACATGCACATGCCGAAGATCGGCGGTCTCGAAGTCCTGAAGGCCTATCGTTTCATGGAGCGGGAACGACCGATTCCCTCCATCATTCTGACGGCCAACGCAACCATACAAGCGATGGCCGATTCGGAAGAGGCGGGGGCCGGACTCTATTTGACGAAGCCGATCGAGGCGAGACGGTTGCTCGAGGCGATCGGGACCCTCACCGGAGAGGCATCGCCGTTCAAGGCCGATAAGGGTCAAAACCTTCCGGATCATGCGGAGTCCAACGCCCGGATTGACCTTGGATTGCTGAAACAGCTTGAGGAGTTGACCTCCAAGCCGACCTTTGTGAAAGAGCTTATTGATCATTTTGCGCGGGATGGGGAGGAGCTGCTCAAGGAAATCGAGGATGCGGCCTTTAAAGGGGATTTTTCACGATTTCAGGATGCCATTCATGCCCTTAAAGGAAGTTCGGCCCAGATTGGAGGAATCCAGCTGGTCAAACTCTGTGGAGAGGCTGAAAAGCTCAGATCCTTCGCGATGGAACCCTTTGGTCCCATGACTCTGGTGATGGAGATCCGGAGAACCTTTCTGGCGACTGCCCAGGAACTGGAGGGATTCCCCTGGGCAAACCTCCGGAATGGGTGGGGCTAATCAGACCACATGATTGAGCGCTCCCGCCTGGGGGGCGAGATTTTTCTTCTCGGTTTGCCGGGAGACGAGACGTTCCATCATCCTCAGGTCCCGCGACTCAAGCCTTAATGCGGTATCAACCCAGACCTCGGTAATTCCCAATAATTCCGCGTAGGGGACCGCCTTGACTGAGCCTGCGGCTTTTCGGTAGGACCGGTAGCCGTTCCGGAATTTGTTCTCCTTTTTGATGTATTCGTAGACGGCCTGCTTCCCCTTCCCGTCTTCCGCCAGGATATCGACGACCCCCATGTGGTAAAGCTCTTCTGCGGAGTAAAGGTTTCCCCCGAGGATCATCCGGTCTGCCATTGACCCGCCTATTTTTCTGGATAGGAGGCTGTAGGCGCCCATTCCCGGAAACAGGTTGAAAAGAATCTCCGGAAGGCCGAGCTTGGCCGATTTTTCGGCGATCAGGACATCCGAGGCGAGGGCGCATTCGAATCCTCCGCCGAGGGCATCGCCTTCCACGAGCCCGATGACCGTGATGTCCCTGTCGAAATGGACGATCTTGGCAAAAAGGGCGTCGATGCAGGCCTTGGCATAATGAAAAAGCCCGGTGCGATTTTTGTTCCGGATCAGGTCCATGAAAAGATAAAGGTCTCCCCCAAAACTATAGACTCCCGAGACATTGGATGCATGCACCATGTACTGGATCTCTCGCCGGTTCTGCACCGACAGGTGTTGAAAATAATCCATGAGTTCGGAGAGCATCGTGGGGGTAAAACATTGTCTCGGAGACCCATGCATGTAGCACCACTCCAGGAGGTGGTCCGGGTCCTGCTGGATCGTGATTTGCGTATAGGCTTCGAGTGAATCGGGAACCGTGGGAGGATTGACGAGAGGTGGTTCGTGGTTTTTCAATGCTCGCTCCAAGGCAAAGGTTGGTGTCGAGTTCAGTCCCAAAATTCCCGTGAAGCAAGATTCATTGGAATCTCTATCGGGTGGTCTGCCTCCGAAGACCTGTGCCCCTTTTGTCAAATTTCGATCGACCTTCAAAACCTATTTTATGTTTTCCTTATGAACGAAAGTTCAAGAATACCGGAATTTTTCCGGCTCCTTAGAAAAGGCCAAAGAGAACAAAAAACGGTGGAAGACACCAATTTTTCAGGAGCATGGGAGGCGATTCTTGAATCAGGGCCTCTGACTCAGGCTCCGGCTGATCCGGGAAGGCTCAGGGAAAGACCAGTCTTTTGCCGGAAGGTTCTTCGAGCCCAAGCGATACATAGAATACCAGATAATTTTATGATGTAAATCTTGGAGCTCCCATCCGACCGCTTTCCCGGAAAAACGGGGAAGGATTTGACGGCCCAGGAGCGACTTTTAAGACCATCTCGCAGGTCGGGGTTCTCTTGTTCAAGATCCGCTGAGGGATTTTCCTGGAGGAGGGGCCAGATCAAAGGGGGATCCCGGGGGATCGAGCCGGAAGACGGGGAACCCCCTCACAAAAGAGGGGTGATGGGCCAGATTTTTAGTCCACAATGCCTCTCTTGGTTTATGAACTTCGGTTCGGGTGGAAAATTCGAATTTGTCGGCAAGATGGTCCAAACCTGCCTTCTGTGGATGCGCATTGGAAACAGTGGATATCCGAGGTGGTCGGGTTCCGGAATCGCCCTCCATCCCCCGATCCCTGATCCGGTCCTTGGTTTGAGCCAATCTTGAAAGATCCTTCTTCCATCCTCCCGTGCAGATCAGGTTTTCCTTCGCCCCCGCAGGAAGGCCTCTCCCTCTCCGATTCGCGGGACAAGGGATGAATGGCCGGGGATAAGCCCCTTTGTCTTTTCGCCGTTCCTATGATCCAATAACAGGGTTTTCAGTCGTTTCCCCAAGCCAAGAGGAACTCCGGGGGCCGCCGGGATGCGACCGGCAAAGGATATTTGGATGGGTTGGGGAATCTGCCTCCATGGACCTTCATATTTTCCAGCCTCAGACCGAAAAGACATCCAGGATGACCGATTGACGTTTTCCATTTTCCAGACACCGCGAAATCCCAGCCAAAGGAGCGCTCCATGACTTCCGTCAATCTCCGTACGTCATCTGCTGAGGCCATCTCTTCTCCTTCTTCACCGGAGATGAGGCTCAAGGAGCTAGAGACGCTCTGGGGGGCCATCAACCGGACCACCGCCATCATCGAGTTCACCCCTGACGGGGTCATTCTCGAGGCCAACGATAACTTCCTGAAGACGGTAGGATATTCTCGGGAGCAACTCAAAGGCCAGCACCACCGGATCCTCTGCAAGCCCGAATATGCCCAGAGTGCGGCCTACCAGAACTTCTGGCGCCAGCTGGCCTACGGAAATCCCAACCACGGTTCTTTCGAACGGATCGACCGAAACGGCAAGACTCTCTGGCTCGAAGCCGAATACACCCCGATCACCAACTCTTCCGGCAAGGTGGAGCGGGTTGTCAAGAATGCCCGGAACATCACGGCCCAGGTGGAGTCCGAACGGAAGCTTGTCGAAGTGACGGCCAAGCTTGAATCGAAGATCCGGGAGGGAGAACAGGCCATCTCCGGGGTGAACGGACGGATGTCCGAGGTTCTCGAAAAAAACTCCCATTTCAAAAGCTCCATCGAAAGCCTCTCTGGCCAGGCAATGGAGATCAACAAGATCGTCGGAACGATCCGGGACATCGCCTCCCAGACCAACCTTCTGGCCTTGAATGCTGCCATCGAGGCGGCCCGGGCCGGGGAAAACGGCCGGGGATTCGCGGTGGTGGCCGACGAGGTCCGAAAGCTGGCCCAAAGGGTCCAGGACGCCACCCGGGAGATCCAGAACAACACCCAGGCCATCACACAGGCCATGGGCGACATCGCCAAAAAATCCTCGGAAAACAGCACCCTCATCGAAAAGACCCAGACTGTGGCCTCGGAGGCCAACAAAAGCTTTGGGGGCCTCACGGAGGTGACAGGCACCATCAAGTCTCTGGTCGAATCCCTGAACAAGGCCGGCTAGTCCGCCGGCCTTTTCTTATCACACGAAAAGCGCTGATTCTCCCGGTCATTGTCCCTTTCCTTCCTTCTTTTTCTCCCAGGAGTCGATCAGGGCGGCCACCCGGGGATGGAGCTCCCTTGCGAGCTCCCCGGCCGTCTTTCCCTCCTGGTCCCGAATGGCCGGATCGGCGCCCGCCTCCAGAAGGAGACGGACAAGCTCCCGGTCGCCCGTCAGGGCGGCCCACATGAGCGGCGTCCGTCCCTCCCCGTCCGCCAGGTCGACGTGGGCCTTATGGCTTAAAAGAAGGCGGGCCAGCGGGAGGCTGTCTCTTCCTGCGGCCAGGATCAGGGGGGTCATATGGCTTCGGGAGGAGAGGTCGGGGGCGCTTCCGGCCGCCAGGAGAAGCCGGGCCGTCTCCTCCTGGCCGGTGAGGACGGCGGTCATGAGGGGGGTGATGCCGTTGTTGTTGGCGGCGTCGGGATTGGCTCCGTCCGAAAGAAGAAGCTTGACGATCCTGAGATGGCCCTGGGTCACAGCCCACATGAGGGGGGTGTTGCCAAAGCGTGTGCGGGTGTTGATGTCGGCCCCCCTGTGAAGGGCCTGGCGCACGGCCGGGAGATTCCCGGCGGAGGCGGCGTCCAGGAGCTCCTGGCCGGGCGTTCTTCCGGAGGCCAGGGCCGAAGGGAGAGGAAGGCCTGCAAATACTAAGGTCAGGCCCAGTGGCAGGAAGGCCGGGCCGGCAAGGGTGAGAAGACTTTGGAGGGCTCTCATGGAGCGATCCTTTCGTTCGGGGTCATGGGTGGGATGATCCTACAGGAGTCCGGGTTCGAGACGCCGGACAAGGCCAATCGCACCCACGGCGACTCCGGGCCAGCCCTGTCCGGGAAAGGTGCTGTCTCCCACGAGGAAGAGATGGGGAAGGGGGGAGAAGGACGACGGATATCCCAGGGGAAAGTCTTCCCTTCTCAAGGGGATTCCGCCCACGGTGCCGCCCGTTCTCCGGGTATAGCGGGCAAAGGTGCGGGGCGTTCCGGTGAGGATCTCCCTTCTTTCGGCCTGGCGAAAGAGGGGAAGATGCCGGGTGAGGTTCTCGAGAATGAAGCGGGTGACCCCTTCCTTCCGTTCGCGGTAGACATCCCGTGAGAGCCCCTCCCAGAGGGAAAGGGAGGTGTGGGTCGAGAGGGTGACGCTCCGAAAGTCTTCCGCGGAGAGGCGGTCGTCCTCAGGATCCGAAAGCGAGAGGAAGAAGGAGCGGCTTTTTGTCCAGGGGTTGGGCTCGTGGTGGATCTGGTGGTGAAGCTCGAAGTTTTCGGGAAAGGGGTCCCGGATCCGGAAGTGGAGGGTGACCGCTCCCCAGCGCTGCCGGAACCGGGCCTTCCGTTTCTCCTGCAGGCGGACAAGGGCGGGATCGTCCAGGAGATCCGCCACTCCCCAGACGTCGCGGTTTAGGATCACCCGTTTTGCCTCAAAGGTGCCCCGGGTGGTCAGGAGACGGAAGAATCCGCCGGTTCGTTCAATCTTCCGGACGAGGGTCTTTCGGCAAATCGTGGGAATCTTTTGGGCGAAGGCCGCGAGAGCGGCACTCATTCCTCCCAGGACGGTGTAGTTGTCGAGGGTGGGGTAGGAGAGTCCCATGGCCCCCGACAAGAACGGGACCTCCTCCGAGGGGGCCTGGTTGGTGATCAGGAGGATCTGGTCAAGAAAGTTTTGGTAGGGGGTGGTTTTGACATGCCGGGCCATGACGGAGCTGGCGGACCGAAGGAGATCGGGCCCTCCCCGCATGAGGAGGGAGGCTCCCGGTCGCAGAAACGAAAGGACCTCCGAGGGGGATTTCGGGGGGAAGGGGGGAAGGGAGAGAATCTTTGTCCATGCCGCATCGGAGACCCGGAAGATCCGGCGCCAGAGGCCCTGGTGATCGTCATCGGGAAAGGCCGCGGTGAGCTCGTCCATGAGCTGGGTCCGATCCCGGAAGAGCCGGATCGACCGGTCGGGAAGATGGACCCTGAGGGAGGGGTCGAGGGATTTCACGGGGAGGGAAACCCCAAGAATCCGCGAGAGATAGCCCAGGGGAAGGGCGGGACCCAGGCCCACGAATGTCGTGGCCCCGGCGTTGTAGGAGTGGCCGCTTCGTTCGAAGGTTCCGGAGCATCCTCCCAGGTAGTCCATGGCCTCCAGAAGAAGGACATCGCGGCCGGCGTGGCCAAGCATCGCCCCCGCCAGGACCCCGCCCACTCCTCCTCCGACGATGGCATAGTCATGTCGCTCTGGTCCGGATCTCGTCAAAGGTACTCCCGCTATGGGGCCTGTCATGAAAAGGCCGTGTTCCTTCTTCCTACCAAGATGATAGACTGGGATGTGCGCTCTGGAAAAGAGCTCCTTTAGGGGGAACCCATTCGATGAACTGACAGGAGAGAGTCCCGATGGAACCATTCGCGATCGCCCCGCTCGATGAGACGGACATTCCTGAGCTTCTCTCGCGACAGTCCCGGGCCTTCGAGTCCCATGCAAAACTTTTCGACATCTCGGTCTGGACCGGGGAGACTGCGGAAGAGTGCCGCGCCGAACTTCCCTTTACCCGGATCCTGGTCGCCAAGGGTAAGGATGGCCGGATTCTGGGAGGGGTGCGTGGACGGGAAATGGAAGGGGTCTGGCTGATCCGGAAGCTTTTCGTGGAGCAGGAAAGCCGGAAAGGGGGGGTGGGACGGGCCCTGATGGAGGCGGTCGAAAGGCTTGTCCCCTCCTCCTGCCACAAGATTTCCGTCTGCACGATGCTCGTTCTGGGGGAGAATGTCAGGTTTTTCCTCGATCGGGGGTATATTCCGGATTTTCTGATGCCCGATCACTACAACAGGCTTCACCTGATCTGCTTCAGGAAAGATCCCTCCCTGGCGGGAGGTGAATTTGCCAGACCGCTCCTTTCCGATCAGGAGTAGAAGGAGGGGGGATTCTCTGGAGGAGGTTGACCTTGGATTGAATTTTTCGTATCTTAAACGGGCTTCTCCTCACACCGTTTCGCGGGAATAGCTCAGCGGTAGAGCATCGCCTTGCCAAGGCGAGGGTCGCGGGTTCGAATCCCGTTTCCCGCTCCAGTATTTTCAATGGTTTCCGACTTTCCCATTTTTTCCGAAATTTTCCTGGTGTCCGTTCCGATTTCTTTCTTCGTAGAGGAAGCGAGTCCTTCGACGGCATTCCAGAGGAACTCTCTCAACAGCGGAGGACTTTGTCCGGAGGCTTGATGAGACTCTTGGACATCCTGGAATACGACGCGGGATCCGACGGGCCCTCTCTCTCCGAAACTTTGAGAGAGCTCATCAGGAAGATCGATCGCTTGACCGAGATCGTGCAGAAAAAGAGCTTGTAATCGAGATTCCCCTTCCGGAACAGAAGTCCCGGAAGAAAGAACGGGAACTGTCCTCCCAGGAACGGGGACTGGGATTGTAGGGATGCCGCAAACGATTGTCCGGATTATTTCCTTACTTCCTCCGTCCATGGTCGCGATCGAACGGGACAATCCCACGCTCAAAGGGGTTCTTCCCAAGGATTTTAATCGGCCCGCACTCAACAAGCAGCGCCTGGGTGAGCTGATCGATTTGATAGGAACGATTGGGCTTGGGAATAAAGAACACCGCTCAAAGGACATCCTAGGCCGGGTGTACGAATATTTTCTCTCCCAATTCGCCAGTGCCGAAGGCAAGAAAGGGGGGCAATTCTCATCGGTCAATAGTAATATGGCTGACCCGATCACCGACTATGTTTAGACATCCCATGCGGCTTTCGAGATGCACCGCCGCGGAATATCCGAAGAAATCCTGCGGCAGATCATGCATTTTCCCGAACAGCGTGAAATGGAAAGATTGAATTTCAAACCACAGCACTAAGATAGAAAAGTCATCCAATAGGGAGGATTGCTTAATATGAGCACGATCACCCCGCACTACCGCACCATTCAACAGCTTCTACAAAATCAGTCCTTCTCCATCGATGAGTACCAGCGCGAGTACAAGTGGGAGAAGGAAAATATTGATGAACTGCTGTCCGATTTGCAAGCCAAGTTTTTCAGCCACTACAGGGTGACGAAACCCCTGCGGTGAGCAATTACGGCGAATACTTCCTTGGCTCTATCATCCTCAGCAAGCGCAACGGCAAGAATTTTCTGATAGATGGACAGCAGCAGGTAACCTCCCTGACGCTGCTACTGGTTAGCCTCTACCGGGCTGCTCAGGGAAAGGGCCTCCATGTGGTCAAAACTGTAGCGCCGCTGATCTTTAGCGACAACTTGGGTCAGCTCAAATTCAACCTAGACATCCCCGAGCGGCTTCCCGTCATCAAGGCGCTTTTCGAGGGACAGATCTTCAATCCAGATGGCAAGGACGAATCCATCCAAACCAGGTATGCCCGGTATCGCGACATCGAGGACAGCGACCTGCTTGATGAGCTAGGAGACGCCTTGCCGCACTTTATTTACTGGTTACTGACGCGCGTCGGGCTTATCGAGATTTCCACCGAAAACGACAGCTACGGTTATGCCATTTTCGAAACTATGAACGACCGAGGCAAACCACTGAGCCCGGTGGACATGCTCAAGGCCTACCTTTTAGCACCGATCGAGGAACCTTAGGCCAGGAATAAGGCATGTAAATCGCAAAATAGATTTGACCCTTTATTGAAAGATAAAACTGACCCCCCTTCGAAAAGAAAATTGTTAAAGTCCTCTCAGGAATTTCTTGAGAGGAGGGAAGGGGATGGGCAGCCTAGATCTACTGATGACCAAGGGTGGATCTCAATCAGGAAATCAGGTGGAGCCCTTTGGTGAAATTTGGCACGGGGGGACAAGAAGATCCTTTATTTGATCACGTATGGGCTCTCTTGATTTTGTAGTCTCATTGAGACTACAATTTTAAAAAGAGATCAATGAGGAGGTTTCACAATGAGCATGGCAGGAACATATGTTCGCGCCCGGATCGACCCGGGTACCAAAGAACGAGCGACCGAAGCGCTGGAAAAGATGGGGTTGTCGGTTTCGGATGCGATCCGTCTCCTGATGCTCCGCATTGCGGAAGAGCATCGAATGCCGTTTGAAATCAAGGTTCCGAATGCAACGTGCGTATTCTGGTCAAAGAGGACACCCGTTCTGACTGAAAGTGGACAGCCAATCCGGAGGAAAGAGGACACCCGATCCGATCCAAAGTGAACACTCATTCTGGAGCAAAGTGGACACCTGA
>Ga0078972_1002380_pt1 | contig 62506 bp, 52 predicted proteins | sample YelNatPaOPGAMG01_FD_67568 | JGI IMG/M metagenome (GOLD analysis project Ga0078972, IMG submission 67568) | Hot spring thermophilic microbial communities from Obsidian Pool, Yellowstone National Park, USA - OP-RAMG-01 (SPADES assembly) (version 2) | ecosystem: Environmental > Aquatic > Thermal... | reverse complement strand
GAATGACCAACAAGATAAACGCAATAGGTGGAAGATGGGGAATAGATGCAGAAAACGCTGTAAGAAAATTCGCTGAAAAAATAGTATCAGACTGGGGCGGAAATGTAAAAAAATGGAACAAAAAGGTGGAAATTAAGTTAGGCGATAAAGTCATTCACAAAGAGTACGAAATAGATATAGTCGTAAAAGACGGCAAAGAAATGTTGATAGAGGTTAAAGCAAGCTTCAATAAGGACAGTATGGAAAAATTCGTTGAAGCTTGTGAACTATACGAAAGCACTGAAGGAAAAGGTAAAAAAATTGAAAGAATTGTAATCTCATTCTTCATATACGAAGAAGCTAAAGAAATAGCTAACAAGAATAAAGTTACTATTATAACAAACTAAAAAGAGTTCATTGAAAAATTCACAGGCTTGGCCTGATGCAGGCTTGGCCTGTCAGGTTATATCTATCAGGCTATGCCTGCTCCTTTGTTCGTTAAGAATTAGCACAAATACTTTAAGTAGTACCACCCGCCCACCCTATTTGTTGTAGAGAGACTTCGTCTCTCCCCACTCTTCAGTCCTCAGCATTTAATACTTATCGTTATGTAAAAAAGTGCTATGAAGCACCTAAAAGTAATTTTTAAATTGTAAAGCATTAGTAACGGCTTGGCCGTTATGACAATTGTTAAAAAACACATAAAGTTTATCAAACCTATCGCACGAAGACTTTATCTTATCCACCCACTCAAGTAGTTCACCCTCTGAATACAAATAATCGTACCTTAGCTTCTCTCCCTTGTACCACTTCGTTGCATCCCTACTATGAAACCTAATATACCCCATTCTGTTGGTAACGAAAAACTCTCTCGGCATAAGCCCCCTTATATCAGGCTCATCAACACTAACGAAGGTTATCCCTTCCTCTTCAAAGACCTTAAAAACTTCATCTCTAACCCAAGTATTGTTTCTAAATTCAATAGCAAGGACATAGTCCTTGAAAAAGTTTTTTAACTTAACTATATAATCTAAATTACTTTTAGAATAAGCAAAACTCTGAGGAAATTGACCAAGCAAAACATTAACACTACCAAAACTTCGCATACTATCAATAGCATTCAAAAATTCGTAAGACTCTTTAGGTAATTCAGTATAAGGAGGCAATAAACTTTCGGAATAGACTTGATGAGTAAATGAACTATGTAACTTTACAGTAAACTCAAAACCAAAAGGAACATTTCTAGCTAAGCTTCTGAGAACATACTTATTAGGCAGACTATAGTAAGTAAAGTTAATCTCAACAACATTAAAGTATTGCGAGTAGTAAAGAAGGAATTCATTTCTTTTTAAGTGAGAAGGATAAAAATTACCTACCCAATCGTCATAACTCCATCCTGATGTGCCAATTAGAATTTTTTTATCCATACACCCCAATAAAAGTTTCTCCCCTCACTGAGCCACTTTTCATAGTATAATGTAGGTACAAACAACTTTCTAAACTCAAAAAGCCCCTCATTACTAAAATCCCAATTACCCAAAACCTTTGTAAACAGTTCATTGACTTCACTAAAAATATACTCAACATCAGTGACGAGGTTAAATGTAGCACCAACTTTTGAGATTCTATCAACCATTATAGCACTTGATATCTCAAAAAGCCTATTTCTCCAAGTAGAAGACTTGGGCCAAGGGTCAGGAAACAACATAAATGTTTTTGAAACAACCGAGGAAGGGAAAAAAAGAGGTATTATCTCCTTAGCATCACCAGAAAACACAAATGTGTTTTCTAATCCCTCTCTTGAAATTTTTTTATAGCACTTCTTCGCTCTTTTGATATCAAGTTCTATACCTATCACATTTTTATCTTTAAAAGTCCTCCCCAAATGAACGAGAAACACCCCATTCCCACTACCTAACTCTAGAATTACTTCTCTATTGAAAAGATTAGACATTTCAAAATTCTGAAAAGAGGTGTATACCTCTGAGGTGTATACCCCTTTCTTCATAGAAGCGAATACCACCTTTTCATACACTTACCTTAACCTCCTCTACTGAATAATCACCAACTTTTAGAACCTCAAAAGTAACTCCCATAAACTCAATTTTATCACCAACTTTTGGTACAGCCCTGTTGATTTCTAATATCAAACCATTTAAAGTAAAAACTTTCGTGATGAAAGGATGTTTATCAATAACATTTTCATAAGGTATACCTAGAATACTAAAAAGATACCTTAAATTTGTACCACCATCTAAAATTAAACTTTTTCTACCATACCCCCTAACCCTATCAGCAAGAATGAGATTCAGCATATTATTGGTAAATATCTCAATATCAAAAATACCAATAGGTATACCTAAATCATCTACAACAATACCTAATTCATTATTTACTTCAAATGATTTATCATCAAATGATTTATCATCAAATGATTTATCATTGACCAACTCTCTAACACTAAAATTTTCATAAAAAAACCTTTTTATTTCTTTACAAATCTCCCCAAGCTTTTTGCTTTTAGGAATTAAGAATGAATCTCTAACATCAACATAACCTATTATCTTAAAACCATTAGAAACGAGAATTTTGGGGTAGTCTGAATCTTTGATGAATTCAAAAGCTTTGCTAAGAGGTAGATTATAAAGTAAAACAGGAACTTTGCTAATGGGTACCATCAATTCCTTTATTGTGTAATCTTCAATACTCAACAAAGATGTAAGGAATTCATAAATTTCTCTATCATCTTCTTCATCTAGTTCATCTTGGATAACAGATATAACATGTGTAAATGATTGAGGGGAAGACGATGAAGGAAGAAGCTTATTAAGCAATGATACAGGATAAAGCAACCAAGAAATCGCCAAAATTACATTCTCTTTGTAGTGTCTAGAAACTAACTTAGGTATAAGTTCAGAAAAAACGAACAGAAAAGGTGTTATAAAAAGTATAGATAAAAGAGTTGATAACCATTCTGGTAAATTAAACCTTAAGAAAACAAAGTATGTTGAAATTGAAAAACCTACATTGCTTAATGTGTTAAGAAAAAGCAAGAAAAATATCAAAACTCTCTTACCAAGAATGATACTCTCAATCTTTCTTAATTTTTTGGAAGGTAAATTTAATTTAGAAACATCATAAAAGTTTAGTGCTATAATAGCTGCCTCAACAGCTGATGAAAAAGCAGACATTATGGCAAAAGCAAAGGATAATACAACAAGTTCCATACTACTCAATAGTAGCCTCTATTTCCTCAAGCTCAAGAGGATAAATATCAGGTGTTGTTCTTAAACCTCTACCTTTTACTTTCGCCGAAGGCGAAACTATAGTGGTGCTATCTGTCTTATCGTTGTATATAAGTTTTTTATTCCCATCCCAAACTAATCTAGTTGAGTATATAGTTGTTTTAGTATCACTTTTTTGTAAAACAACATTACTTATAACTTCAGCCATGTTACTATTTTTGAATAAGACTCCCAAATCTCCTTGAAGCGATGAAGTAACATTTCCTTTAGAATTATAAAATTTTATATCTATATTCCTAAGTTTTATATTCCCGTCTTTTAATATTATAGCCTCTTCTGAAAACAATTCGTATGATTTTTTTGAATTTTTGGGATCAATGCCTAAATATTTGAATTCCTTAGATATTAAAAAGATTTCGTTAGTCTTAAAACTTTTAAAATCAACTGATATCACAGGTGGCTCAACATCATAATAACAACCACTAACAACAAAAGGGATCAAAAACAAAGTAAAAAAAACGACTCTTATTGCCTCTTTCATGAATTAATTTTAAGATATTTAAAAAACAAATATCCATAATCTATTAAGACTATTCCAAAATTCTGCTTTGTAATAGGAATAATCAAAATCAAATTTTGGAACGCCCTCTTATTTAATTTGATTGAATATGGAATTAGGATATTTTAGAATTCAAATTGGAAGGAGGATTAAATGGATGTAAAAAATATCAAAGAAATTTCAATGGACATAATAGGAAATGTGGGCAAAGTAATTATAGGTAAGGTACACCAAACAAAACTTATCCTTGCAGCGATGTATTCAAAAGGGCATGTTCTTATAGAGGATATACCAGGTGTAGGCAAAACAATGCTTGCTAGGGCGATAGCAAAGAGTATTGATGCGGTGTTTCGTAGAGTACAAGCAACTCCTGACCTACTCCCCTCAGACATAATAGGCGTATCAATCTATAATCCAGAAACAAAGAAATTTGAATTTAGGAAGGGACCAATAATATCAAATATTTTACTTGTTGATGAAATAAACAGAGCCACCCCAAAGACACAGTCTGCTTTGCTTGAATCAATGGGCGAATCGCAAATATCAGTTGAAGGAATAAGTATAAACTTACCTTCACCATTTATAGTTTTGGCAACACAAAATCCCATAGAATTTGAAGGAACATTCCCGCTACCTGAAGCACAGATGGATAGATTCATGATCAATATATCTCTTGGTTACCCATCACCAGACGAAGAAGTACAGGTCCTCACATCCCAAAAAGAAAAACATCCAATAGAATCAATATCTTCTGTAACTACAATAAAAGAAATAACATCAATTCAAGAATCTTTAACCAAAATTTATATAGAAGAAAGCCTAAAACACTACATAGTGGATATAGTCAATAGGACTAGGAATCACCCATCGGTATTCCTTGGTAGTTCTCCGAGAGGTTCATTGTCAATCTTCAAGATGTCACAGGCAATAGCCGCAATAAACGGAAGAGACTTTGTGATACCAGAAGACATAAAATCCGTAGTTATGCCGTGTTTGAGGCATAGGTTGATTCTTAAGCCAGAAGCAAAACTAAAGAACATAAAACCTGAAGATATATTAAGCAGTATACTTGAATCTGTTGAAGTACCAATAGAAGAAGCAAAGGTATGAAAATATTTCTCATTACACTTTTTAGTTTAATATTCATAATCATTTTCCCTTTTTATGGTATTATATTGGGTATATCTTCATTTTTGTTAGTAATATTGCTAAATAACATTTACCTTTCAGTAATTGAAAAATCCATCAAAATAAAAAGGTATATTGAAAATGAGAAGATATTCTTCAGTGACTCAACATCAGCAGGTATAATAATTGAGAATACCAGCATATTACCTATACCTATAATATACATTAGTGACTATACAAGTGCTTCACTTTCACTCAAACAGAAAGAAATATTCACGACATCTCTACCTCCTAAATCTCAAAAGGTCCTGAAGTTCAGAGTGTACGGCACAAAAAGAGGAGAGCATTATTTAGGTCCAACACTCTTGGAAATTAAGGATATACTTGGTACATCGCAGATAACAAAAGAATACGACACAACAGGATTCATTACAGTTTTCCCGGCTCTGTTAGCACATGGTGAAATAGAGAAAAGCAATTTACAGCCATACGGGGAAATAAAAAACAGGTTACCAATATTTGAAGACATAACGAGAACACAAGGTATAAGGGAATACCAACATGGCGATGAAGTAAGAAGAATAAATTGGAAACTTTCGGCAAAACACAACAAGATTTATGTAAACTATTATACCCCTACAGTTTCCTCAAGTAGTGTAATAATATTAAATCTATATCACTCAGACTTTGATATGAAATACCCTGACTTTTACGAGGAGTTTGCAATAGAATTAGCAACAAGCATAATATTTGACTTGCACCTATACAATCAAGAGGTTGGATTTATTTCAAATGGAGAGATAAGAAGAAAAACCTCAATTCAAGGCAAAGCACTTATAGAGAATCCAAGCGGAATTGTAGAATTTGCACCTGCATCAGGCAACGAACAAGTTATGAACATATTTGAGACTTTAGCAAGAATATACCCACAGGACAAAATTGATCTTTACAAAACAATAAACAGTATATCAATAAAAGTACCTTGGGGCTCAGCCATAATAGTAATAACTCCTAATATAGACTATGAAACATTACTTTACTTAGCGGAAATAGCAAGAAAAGGACATCAAATATTCTTATACAATGTACACCCCAACAAATCATTGCAAAACTACCAAAGCGCAAATATAAAAAGTTACAATACACTAAAACAAGAAAATACACTACAAATAGAAAAAGTTGTCTAATTAGTGCTTGCGCTACTCATCACTTCAAGAATTAAGTAATTGTGCTGAATTTTACGGAGAGAGGTTTCACCTCTCTTCACTCTTCGGAATATACTAATAAGAAGTGTTTTAATCTCTTAATTAAGAAAGTGCTTCAATTTTATCGCAGAGATGCGTAGCATCTCTGCACTCTTAAAAGGTCTTGTCAAAAAAGTATCCTAGGCAATACAAAATGTAAGTAATTTAGCGTATTCAAGAATTGGGTGTTTTAAACACTGGGTGTATAAAAATTACATGTCCACGAGAAAATAGTTCTTTCCTATTAAGGAAGATTTTTTCAACAGAATTCTCACATCTTGAAAGGAATGAGATAATTGAGATATAATTCATTTCATCTTGGGCCCGTAGCTCAGCTTGGGAGAGCACTACAATGGCATTGTAGGGGTCGTGGGTTCGAGTCCCATCGGGTCCACATTATTTTATCCCAATCATTACCATCGAACTCATCAAGCATGCATCACCAATCCTAATTTTTCCTAATGTATGGTATATACCCGTTTTCACAAGTTTTGCATACTTACCTATCCCCTTGTTATTAAGGTAAACTTTAATTAGCTTTGGAACAACTCCAAATTCAACAGGATAAAATTCCAAAACTTCCCTAAAGCCAACAGCCTTAAGTAATTTTCTAAGTCCAGTGTTTGAAAAATAGTATAAGTGCCCCGGTAAATAATAATGATAATTACCTCCCCAAAATATACTTTGAACCCCAAGAATATTAGCGGTTTGAACTAAAAAAACTCCACCTTTTTTAAGAGAATCAAAAACCTTCTCAACAGATTTAAAAGGGTCACTCAAATGCTCTATTACCTCAATCATGGTAACAATATCAAAAAAACTTTCAGGCAAATCAACATCTTCTAAACTTCTCTCAAAAACCTCTATCCCCCTCCTTTTAGCATAAGAACTAGAATAACTGGAAATCTCAACTCCGTATGGCTTAAGCCCCAATTTTGAAGCTTCTAAAAGTAAACCTCCAAACGAACAACCAATATCAAGAATATTGCTAGGTTTGATGTTATTAAAGGATTTGTAAACCTGTAACAACTTATTCAACCTACCCCGCCAAACAAAACTACTCCCCTTAACCTTTCTTTCATCAAGATAAGAATAGTAATTATTACCAAGATAATAATCTTTAGAATAAAATCTTTCTATCTCTTCTTCACCTGGCATTGGGTACCTAAAGCCTACTTTACAGTCCGAACACATAAAAACATCAAAATTATACCTTTTTGACCTTTCAAAAAACTTCACATTGGTACTGCCACATATACCACATTTCATAAATTCTTATATCGGATAACACCTTCTACAATTAAAAATTGATAACTATTTCATTCTTGAGGAATAGACTCATTAGAAGTGAACATTAGATTATATCTTATTGCATTCAACATACTTCTATGCGAAGCAAAATTCTTTCCAACTAGCCCGAAAGCAGTACCATGATCAGGGGTTGATCTAACAAATGGAAATCCCAAAGATACATCTATACCATCTTCGAAATGCAGTAATTTGAATGGTATCAATCCTTGGTCATGATACATACATATAACCGCGTCAAATTTTTGTTTCTTGTATTCTAAAAAAGCAGTATCAGGAGGCAAAGGACCAAAAAATTTTACACTTTTATCATTAACTTTACTCAATGCCTCCGCTATAATTTTCTCATCGCTACCAAGCTTCCCACCTTCGCCAGCATGAGGATTAATACCACATATACCTATTTTAAACTCCTTCTTACCAAGATAAATTCCCTTTACCCAATTCACGGTATTGTTAATTGTAGAGAGCAACCTTTCCTCAGTGATAAGATTAAATACATCCCTCAAAGGCACATGCTCGGTAACAAGAACAACCTTGATATCATCACTATAGAATGCCATATTGTAGTCTTTGATATTAAAAGATTTGGCATAGTACCAAGTATGCCCCTTAAATTCACCAATCACATTTGAAATACCTTCTTTTGAAACAGGTCCATTAACTACCGATGTTATAATACCCAAATTCAAAAAATCTACTGAAATATCTATACTCTTAATTGCTATTTCCGATGATCTAAAATAATTATCTTCTTCAAACTCCAAGCCAACATCAAACAACAAGAATCCATCCCATCTCTTATTTAATTTCTCTTCAAGTTGCTCGATGCTGTTAACAGAAGTGAATGAATTATTCAAATTGTAGAAGTTATTCCAAAAACTAAAAGCACCTTCACTACCTATAATAAGCAATTCACTCCTATATTTTGACAAATTATTCAATGACTTTAATATTACCTCAGGTCCAATACCCAAAGGGTCACCTATAGTTATACCAACCATCATGCTCCAAGTATTGCCTTTAATCTTTCCAAAACCTTCAACCTATCAAGAGGCTTAAGTATAAAGCCTTTAGCACCATTCATTATTGCAGTCTTAACGATATCCTCCCTACCCAACGCGGTAACCATAATAACTTTAGCATCTTTATCAAAACTCATTATTTCCTTGAGCACCTGTAGTCCATCTACATCAGGCATGGTAATATCAAGAGTAACAAAATCAACATTTGGATAAAGCTCTTTATACATCTTTATTGCACTTTCTCCATTAGGAGCGTTACCAACTACTTCTATATCAGCAGACATGAGAATCTGAGTTATCTGCTTAAGAGTAAAAGCAGAATCATCGACAACCAAAGCCCTATATTTACCACCATCCGACTTTCTTATGGTAATTTGGTCAATCATATATCACCCCCCTTGAGAAAAACTTTTTATTGCTAAAACTTCATTAGTGAATATTAAACCTTCACTTATACCCTTTTCAATTAGCAATTCCCTTATTTTCTCCCTCACAACAATATACCTTGCATCCATTCCTTCATCTTTGATGAAGGTAATGATTTTATCTATCTGACTAGGATCCATACAACTTACACTTATTCCGTTTAACGAGATAACAACTTTTTTTGTATTTATTTTCATATCTCTCAGTTTTTCAACAATTCCTTCCTCTAGACACCCTAATATAGTAATTATCCACACATCGCTAACTTGCCTAGCAAAAGTTATAAATCCTTTTTTGCTTATCCTCTCCATCTTCGTTGATTCTTGGGAAATCAAGTCCTTTATTACCCTAACCAGAACTTCATCCTGAAATGGCTTCTTTATATACTTGTCAACCCCTAATTTTACTATCTCTACGATATCTTTATAAGAATCATTATTCCCAAGAACGATTATTTTTTTATTTCCCTTTCTTTCTTTTAAAACTGACAACATTTCCCTTACTTCTTCGGTTGCGAGATCAATTATTACAATGGAGTCATCATCAAGTACTAAATTTGACACATTCACCCCTTTTTTGACGGGATTTGTCACTATAACACTATCAATGTCTAACTTCTTTTTTAAAGTAGATGATATTTGATTTGCTAGAATGAATATGTTACTTAGTATTACTGCCTTCATATCATGATTCCTTCAAGGCTATATTTATCTCTATTTTATCTTCACCAAAAACCACAGGAACAACCAAAGTTTCAATTTGTGGAGTATCTATTGTGTAATCATTACCTGTTACAACAGTAGGAGGTGTAAGAGCAAATGTAAAACCTTTCTTGTACAGCTTTGTTATTGCACCACCTATTATCATATTTGCAACTTCCCCTAAAGCAGATTTACCTATATCACTCAGATCTTTTATTTCACCACCCGACATTGACGAGATTATTTTCTTCGCAGTATCCGAAGTCATATCTAGAAGAACCCTACCACTTGCGGGACCTGTTAATCCTATTATTATGCTCACCCCATAATTAGGTGTTGGACTCCTCTTTAAAAACAATTCACCCCTTTTTAGATTTTCACCCTTTAAAATCTCGGAAAGTATCTCAAATGTTGCCTCAACAAATGGATTAATGTACTCTATTCTCATTTTTTACCTCCTTGCATACTTATAAAATTCTTTGTTTGTCTTGTCGATATACTTAAGTATGTTTTCTACATCTACAATTGCCATAAGAGAATTTGACATTTCAACGAAGTACTTAACGAACTTTACATCTTTCCATATATTTTCAATGTAACTCTTTAGTTGAGATTCATCAATATATATGACCTTCATAACCTTGTTGACAACGAAAGCAAAACTCTTACCAGATGCCTTCACTAATATTGCAAATTCAATAATATTACCACTTGTTTGCACTTTCGTACCAAATAGTATATTCTGCAAATCAAAACAAGGAGTAACCTCTCCACGAAGATTTATAAAACCTAAAGTAAATTCGGGCACCTTAGGAACTAAGAAAAAATCTTTTTTAACAATAACCTCTTTTATATAAGAAATCTCTATACCAAATGTTTTGTTATTGATCTCTACAGGAATTATTGATATCATCAACCTAATTATGAAAGAACTAAAAAATATTTTTCTACTAATTCAGGACACAAGAACAAAAACTGTAAGTGTAAAGAAAGGGAGGCGTAGCCTCCCTTAACCCTAATATAAAATAGAATTAACCTAATTTGATTTTGTTATTTGATCATTTTTAGTATATCATCAGAAATTTTGGAGGGGAAAATGAATACTAACATTGAGAATCCTTTTTTACCGAAGGACCTATACTACAACTATGAGCCCTACTCTTACAGATTTAGGGATTTCTTGATAGGGTTTTTAATATTTCTCGTGATTTTTATCAACTATATAGTTACTTTAACGCCATCAGTAGCAGCTGGTGATCATGGGGAATTGGCAACAACAACATATTCATTAGGTGCACCACACCCATCAGGTTATCCGTTATTTGCAGTTCTAGGAAAATTCTTTTCATATTTACCTTTCGGCAATGTTGCCTACAGAGTAAATTTGATGTCAGCATTTGCAGGCGCTTTCACCGTTTTCGTTTTCTTCATGTTTACCATAAAAATACTTGGAATTATTAAAAAGCCAACAATAGTTAGAGACAAAGAAGGATTAGATTTAAAAATATACATACCAGCGATACTTTCTTCATTAATGCTTGGATTCTCCAATCTTCTATGGAACCAATCAATAATAGGTGAAGTTTATTCACTTAATAGCTTATTGAACGGGTTAACTCTTATAGCATTGATGCTTTGGTATGAAGATGTCGCTTTTGGCTACTACCATCACAGCGAACCTTATATAGGTACTAGGTATCTTGTACTCTTATTCTTCCTGATGGGGCTAAGTTTAACCGATCACCATCTCTCTGTAGGTTACATAATACCAATAAGCTTAATCGTTGTAATCCTGATTGTTTCAACTTTATGGGGAAAAGTAAAGTTTTCATGGGGGGATCTCTTAAAAACCAACGGAATGATAATAATGGGGTTTTTATTATCGTTATTCATAGCCATAATTGTTTTTTATTCAATGGGTTGGGCTCCAAAAAGACCTTTAAAGATGGAAGAAGCAATAACAATAACTTTAATCCCATTTCTTCCTATATCTTTCGCAGGGTTGGTATGGCTCTTGTATCCCAACAGGAAAGAAGATATGTGGATAAAGGATTTAATGAGAGCATCCTTTTGGGCAATGACATTCTTTTTAATTCCAATATTCGTATTCTATGGCTACCTCCTCATAAGGAGTACAGCAATATACAACATGCCTGAAGCAGAAATAAGGGTACTAACATGGGGAGAAATAAGATCCCTTGATGTATTGTGGACACACATACTCAGAAAACAATATGGAGCATTGGGAGGAATACCTGTATATTATTCCCTCTTACAGCTATGGGAAATGACAAAGTTACACCTTTCGCAGTTTCATATACTTCTCTACCTCTTGCTCATACCGGGATTTATAGGTCTGTTTAAAAAGGACACGAACTTCTCAATATCATTAATATTTATATGGCTAACATTCAATTTACTTTTCTCTCTATTCATACAAGGTGAACCTGTAGCAAGAAGTGTAGCGTTTTGGTCAGTCTTCTTACTCCAATCATATTTTATACTAGCGCTAATAATAGCACAAGGAATGCAAACAACAATGGATTGGGTAGATGAATTACTCGTTAAAAAACAGAGAACCTAATTTCTTCTTAAGCCTTAAAAAATCGTTTATACCATGTGAAAAAGAGAAATAGATTGTATCACCTACCGTAAATATTCCTTCTCTAATCAAGTTTTCATTAGAGAACTTACCATGTTTTACCAAGATACCGTAAGGTGATAACTTCTTTATCACACCTAATTTATGAAACTTCGCGAAGGTTTTAGTCACATTCCTCTTAAGTTCAGACTCCTTCCTTGAAATCAACCCTCTTTCCCTCAAAATATGATAATAACATACCATAGATTCAAATTCACTTATATCAAAAAACCTCAACTTTTCATAATTGTGTAGCAAGATTGTATAACCATTGCTAATGCCAATAATTAGAGCATCTAGTTTCATACCTTTCAGCAATGAAAAGTACTTAAACCTAAAACCCATCCTGGAAAGGGACAAAATAACAGTATTCTTAAAAAGATAAGATCTGTCTAACACTTTTTGATTAAAAAAATTATTCATGGGTAGTACTGAACAAAACTTACACTTAAAATGTTTTAATTCAGACTTCGCTAAAAGGTTAACCTTATGAAGATAAAAAAGGAAAGTATAATCAATATTAAAAACCTCATCATGAGGTTCTATAAAAAAAAGTTTCCTTGAATGAGAATGAGTATAGGTATTATTAATCAAGGATTTAAGGTACTCACTATTAACAATAACATCAGAAGGTTTAAAGAAATTCACTACCCTTTCAAAAACCTCAATGTCATTTCTAGCTACTGACACATACTTAAATCTGTTTCTCGTAATCTTCATCACTAAAGAAATCAACCTGTATGTGAATATACCTTTAGAGTAAGAGTTAATGGTGTGTTTTAAAAAATTTTTAATCATTCGTGTTATGTACTTGTCAGTGTACCCTAGGAAGAGTTTTCCATTATTGAGGTAGAAATCAGCAAATTTTTGTCCAACAATATCGTAAATATAAACATCTTTTGTTTTTTTTGGTAAAATATTGTAATTAATAAGGTAAGAGCAACTTAAATCAGGTACATGTTTTTCTATCTCTAAATGTGGTTTTGTCCTACTAGTTTTGAAGGTTTCATAGGATGGAAACTTCGACATCAGCTAACCCCTAAGACCTCTTCTATAGTTGTTAATCCTCTTTTCACCTTCTCAAAGCCCGATTCCTTTAAGGTTTTCATACCATTCTTTATTGCTATCTCTCTAAGCTCAAACGATGAAGCATTTCTAAGTAAAGCGTTTTTTATTTCATCATTCATAACTAACATCTCAAATATTGGTATCCTACCACTAAACCCAGTTTTATTACATTTATTACAACCTGTGGGGACATAAACCTTTTCATTTTGAGAGAAATACTTCTTGAGTTCGGGATCTAAATCAAGGTTAGCCTTAATTTCAGATTTACAATAATCGCAAAGTTTTCTAACAAGCCTCTGAGCGATAATAAAATTCACTGTAGAAGCTACAAGGTACGGTGGAATTCCCATATCAACAAGTCTAGTTAGTGCTGAAGGAGCATCATTTGTATGTAGGGTAGACAAAACAAGATGGCCTGTTAGCGCAGACCTTATGGCTATTTCGGCTGTTTCAGTATCTCTTATTTCTCCAACCATTATAACATCAGGATCGTGTCTAAGAAAAGCCCTAAGGGCATAAGCAAAGGTAAAACCTATCTCGGGATTAACTTGGATCTGCTCTACACCATTTATTTGATACTCAACAGGATCCTCAGCAGTTATCATCTTCTTTTCAAATTGCTTTAAGTACATTATACCAGCATACAATGTCGTCGTTTTACCACTACCCGTAGGACCAGTAACCAATATCATACCATTTGGCTTTGACAAGGCATTTTTGTACAATTGCACTTCACTTGAGTTCATACCTATTTTATTTATATCAGATATAATGGTGGTGTCTTTGGATAGAATCCTCATGACAACATTTTCACCATATATTCCCGGTATCACTGAAACCCTTATATCCACATCCTTACCATTGTAGATAAACTTTATACTACCATCTTGCGGTAACCTCCTTTCAGATATATCAAGGTTTGACATAATTTTTATTCTTGAAACTACACTAGGATAGAGTTCTAAAGGTGGCGGATCGGATTTGTATAATCTACCATCTATTCTATATCTCAATACAACTCCCTCGTCATAAACTTCCAAATGTATATCACTAGCCTTTTTTTCTATACCCTCCGCTATCATGTTATTAACTACCTCTACAATTTTGCTTTCAGTTTTTACCTCTACTTTTGTTTCTTTTCTATCTTCTTTCTTCTCCTCATACTTTTTACTTACTATCTTACCTGTTTTCAAGTAATTCTGTATGGTATCCAGATATTCTTTTATCGCTGACTCAGTCGCAAACTTTGTCCCCACATGTTTTGATGTCAAGAACCTTATCTCACTGATCGTATCAAAGTCAGAAGGATTATCAATAGCAATTATTATGAAATCATTTGAAATATCAATAGGTGCAATTAATCTTTTTCTACAAAACTCCATAGGGAGAATGGAAAAAAGCGCAGAAATCTTCTCTCCAGAAGGAACTTCCAATGAAGTCTCAAATTTAACATTAAATATCTTTTCAAGGATACCATAAAGTTGTTCCTCAGTAAGTTTACCTTCTTCTATCAGTAGTTGGCCAAGTCTCTTTTTAGAAACTTGCTGCTTCTGGAGATACTCAACTAACTCATCTTTGGTTATTATACCAGCATCAACAAGGACCTCACCAATAGCCATAAGGTTATTATATTATTTGAATTAACCTACATACAAAATTATATGATTCTTCACTTCGTTCAGAATGACTAGGAATAATCAAATTTTGGAGCACCCTTCCTGCTTATTTTACAAAATGTAAAACAAGCGATTAAAATAACTTGAAAAATGCAGATTATATATGTAAGTAATTCTGAAGAAACAAGGAATTTTGTAAGGGAAGTGCTGTGCACCCAAAATATTTTAAGGGAGCAAAAATCCATCTCAAGTGATGAGATATTTAGTATTCCTGACAATGAAATCATTCTGATAACTGATGAATTATCACACTTCAAATACATTGAAGACTCAAGTTATTCAGTTAAAAATGTTATAAAAGTATTTTTAGCGAACATCTCCAACGATCCATTTTTGCTAGACCTAATATCAAGGAAGGAAAAATTAATGTTATCATACAAGGCGAGGGACCTAGCAAATACCATTAAAGTATTATCTGAATTTCAGAAATATCCAAATGCAAGCAACTTGATTCTCAATATCTCAACATACGATTATCCACCTACATCAAAAGCAAGGAAGAAAATATCAGGTAGTTTAAAAGATATACCCAAAAACGCAATAAACTACATCAATCAATTCATTAATGATAATGAGCTTAAAAAAGTTTTAGACAAAGATAATGTTATTATAGCAAGTTCTGAAATAATTGATAACATAATTGAACTCTATATAAACAAAGAAATAACAGCTGGTGATATAGAAATAGAAATACAATTATCCAAAAATCTATTTAGTGTTGTTATTTCTGATTTTTTTGGTGAAGCAGACATATCCAGCATTTCAAGGTCAATATCAACATCCCTAAAAAATGGTAAATTGTTTGAAGAAGAATTACAAAGGGGGAGGGGAAGAGGTTATACTATAATTAGGAAAACTACAGACAGAATCGTAACATTGATAGTACGACATGATGCATACTATAAATACTTATTCAATCATCCCCAAACAAGTGTAAACATACTTTATTACTTAAACAGAAAAATGCAAGACGAGAGGCTTAATACAGTCATAGAATTGGGCTAATTTTGAGTAGGTGACTTCAAAATCCGATAAAGGTAATAACAATTATGAAGTTGTACATTAAGCCAGGTCTTATAGTAACCCCAGACGAAGTTATAGAAGGTAAAGGAATATACATAGATATCAAAAGTGGTAGAATAACCAAGATATCTGAATACTTTGAAAAGGCTGATATTGAAATCATTTTACCTAAAGATACTATTGCCTTTCCCGGACTAATAAATGCTCACGACCATTTACTTGGTACTTATTGGCCAAGAGTGAGCGAGGGACCTCATATATCGTGGAAACCATGGGATGATGATCTGAAAGCATCAGAACTTTACAAGGAAAGATCAAAGATACCCAATTTTTATTTATACCTCTTTGGAGCCTACAAAAACCTTCTTTCAGGTGTAACTACAGTAATGGACCATGTACCTCACAAGGTTAATGAGAACTTTATCAATAAATTACCAATCAGAGTTATAAAAAATTACACCTTGGCACATGAAGTGTCACCATACGATTTAAAGTGGGGAGAGGGAATAGAAATAGAACACAAAAAGGCAGTTGAACTTGATTGGCCATTTGTAACACACATAGAGGAAGGATTTGATGAAGAGTCATTGAAAGGTATTGATTATCTAAAGCAGTACAATGCCTTAACTGATCATACCGTAATGGTTCATGGACTAGGATTATCTGATGAGGACCTTGATGATATAGCCAAAGCAAAAGCGCATTTGATAACTTGTCCTGTTTCAAATTATTTCATGTTTAAAATCATAGCACGACTCAAGGAATGGTTTGAGCGAAATATAAATGTTTCTCTTGGAACTGATTCTCCAATGTCCGGCAGTATAAATATTCTTGAGGAAATGAAATTTCTCAAAATGGCTTACAAAAGTAAATACGGAGAAGATCTAGATGACAGAATTATCTTGTTTATGATAACTAAAAATCCTGCCAAAGCCTTAAGAATACAAAATGAATTTGGATTCATAAAGCAGGGGTACATGGCAGATATAACGATCATAAAAGCAAAAGGAGATATATACTCAAGTTTGGTAAATGCCTGGTTTAACGACATTGAAATGGTTATATTAGGCGGTAAAGTAATCTACGCTTTCTCTCACTACAAAGAAATTTTTGAAAAACTCTACCCTCAAAATTCGTTCTCAAAAGCCATAATAGACGGTAGCGAGCGAATAATAATAGGCAATTTAAACACAATAATGAAGCAAGCTTACGATTTTTTAGGCTTCAAGAAAGAATTGCCCTTCATACCAATAGAACTATCTGAATAAACTAATACCTCACATCTTCATTACAAATTAAGTCCTAATGCACCATTTTCTACCTTTGTTGTCAATTATAAGGGAATTAAAAATCATCAGATTTAAAAAGATCCTTAATGAACCTTTTAAGAAATAAAGGAGATTCTTCACCTCGTTTAGTGGGATTCTTCACCTCGTTCAGAATGACAAAGGGAAGAGGCAGAATGACGAGGGAAAGGAGAATGACTAGGAATAATCAAGTGCTTATAGCACCTCGTGCTTCATAGCACTTTTTTACATAACGATAAGTATTAAATACTGAAGAGTGAAGAGAGGCAGAGCCTCTCTTCAACTAAGTAGGGTGGGTGGGAGGGCTCGCTTAAAGTAATGGTGTTAGTTCTTAATAAAGAAGGAAGCAGGTCTAACCTGATGCAGGCAGTAGCCTGTGACAGGTTTAACCTGTGAATTTTTAAACGAAATTCACACAAATTGATTTCAATATAGGAATAGATTTATCATGATTAGATTAGGAGGAATAATGGATCATCACATAAAGGACATTAACCTTGCGGATGAGGGACTCAATAGGATAGTATGGGCTTACAGAGATATGCCAGTTGTAGGTATGATAAGGGAAAGGTTTAAAAAAGAAAAGCCACTCAAAGGTATAAGAATATCGGCAGCACTACATGTAACAACTGAGACAGCAAACTTAATGATAACCCTCAAAGAAGGTGGAGCTGATGTCTACTTATGCGCTTCTAATCCTCTTTCTACACAAGATGATGTTGCTGCTTCTCTTGTTAAGCATTTTGGTATATCTGTATTTGCCATTAAAGGAGAAGATAGAGATACTTATTACCATCACATAAAAGAGGTATTATCCACAAATCCAAACATAACAATGGATGATGGAGCTGATTTAGTATCAACACTTCACTCAGAGATGAAAGAGAAGATTAATAGTGTAATTGGGGGGACAGAAGAAACAACAACAGGAGTAATAAGATTAAGATCCATGGAAAGGGATAATTCCTTACTCTACCCAATAATAGCAGTAAATGATGCAATGACAAAGCACATGTTTGACAATAGATATGGTACCGGTCAAAGCACCATAGATGGTATAATGAGGTCAACTAATAGGCTCATAGCGGGAAGATACTTTGTGGTGTCGGGATACGGATGGTGCGGTAAAGGCATTGCTTCCAGAGCTAAAGGGATGGGTGCAAGAGTTATTGTTACTGAAGTTGATCCAATAAAGGCACTAGAAGCCTTAATGGACGGATTTGAAGTTATGCCAATGTCAAAAGCATCAAAGATTGGGGATATTTTTGTAACAGCCACAGGAGATAAAAGTGTTATAACAAGGGAACACCTCCTCAACATGAAAGATGGAGCAATGATCGCCAATTCCGGTCATTTTGATGTTGAAATAGATATAAAATCACTGGAAGAAATATCATCAAGCAAAAAGGAGATAAGAAAGGGAGTAACAGAATACGAAATAGATGGCAAGAAAATATACTTGCTTGGTGAAGGTAGACTTGTTAATTTAGCAAATGCTGAGGGACACCCAGCAAGCGTAATGGATATGTCGTTTTCAAACCAAGCTTTAAGCGTAGAATATTTAGTAAAGAACAGTGATAAACTAAAAATAGGAGTATATCCAGTACCGGAAGAAATAGACAAAGAAGTAGCAAAGTTAAAATTACAAAGTATGGGTATAGAAATAGATACCCTATCACAAGAACAAATAAATTATCTTTCAAGTTGGAAAGAAGGAACCTAAAAAACTATTAATGGCACTTCTAAAAAACTTCGTCCACGAATACTGATTTTAATATTTCATCGCTTTTTACAAAAGATTTCATCTCCTTTCTTATCTCTTCAACATGGATAGTTGTATATCTATTAGGTTTAATTGAAGGTGCATTATCTATAGCCAAAAGCCATGCATTAATATTAAACTTCCCTTTTTTAACGAAATCCCAGAACCCAGTTTCATCAAATAGTTCTTTTACTTCATTCTTGCGAGGATTGTCTTGCACATTGACAGTAATATATGTAGCCAAACCGACCTGTATACCATGTAAATGAGGACTAGGCAGAATTTTATCCAATGCGTGAGATATGAGGTGTTCAGAGCCACTAGCAGGTGCACTGTCACCCTCCAGTTCCATAGCAATACCACTCATTATAAGTGAATCAACTAACTTACCGAGAAATTCCTCATCTCTAATATTAGAGGTTTTAAAATACAAAAGGCTATCAATAGATTTTTCTGACACCATCCTAGCGAAATCATCATGCTTAATGTCAGAATGAGATTCCTCAAAATCAAGGTCATATATAGCACTTATCTTTGAAACCATATCACCAATACCAGAGTATACAAAACTTTCAGGAGCACTACCCAATATCTCCGTATCAGCAATAACACCAAAAGGTATCCTAGACGGCACAGTTGTTCTTTTGCCTTCAACAATCAGTGAACACAACGGACTACAAATACTATCATTAGAAGGAGCAGTAGGGAAGGTAATAACAGGTATCTTCCTTATGTACCCAACATACTTAGCAATGTCTATAACCTTACCCCCACCAATCCCCATAATTACACTTGTTTGTGGAACTTTAAAAGCAATATCGTAAATATCATCTAATCTGTTTGACCTACCTTCAAACTTACCCAGAACCTTTACTCCCTCCAAACTATCTTCTATCTTCCCACCAAACAATTCGTATATCCCCTCTCCGTAAAATATCACAATATCATCAAACCCATACTCTTTGAGTATCTTACCTAAATCTTTAACAACACCTTTGTAAACCTTAAGAATAGAAGGTACTGATATCTCTCTAGACACCAATATTCTTTTCATAGTACACCTCCTTGAATTTACCCTCTTTAATCAAGGGTATAAGTCTTTTCGTCTCTTTCATTATATCCCCGAAATCCTTAAACTCAAAAAACTTCAATCCCTCTTGCCTAAGAATATCAGAGAGCTGATGCTTAGCGAAAACATAATCAGCAACCTTAGCAGCGTAGTAGTCAGGTCTAGAATCACCAGCAAAGAAAACAAAATCACTCTCCCTCTTTATTATCTCAACCGCCTTACCCTTATCTACCCCAAAAATATCAGAATAGTATTCTTTGGTAGCATCAGGCACCATGTATATACTTCCATTTTCATAATACCCCGGATTAGCAATAACCTTAACAATATCTTTTATACCATACTTCCCAAGAAGTATATCAATATAGTACTTACAGCCGGCACTAACAAGATAAAAATCTCCAACATTCTCAACAAACCACTTTATAAACTCAATAGCCTTCATATCAATAGGTATTGAGTAAATATCATTCAAAACCGTTTCATAATCCTTTTTTATGTTGTTGAAAACCATATTGAGAAAATCAACATCCTTTATTTCTTTCTTTTGCCACCTATGGTAAAGATTTACATACTCTTTACTAAGATATTTGTCAATAACTATCCAATAAAAGTCTCTAAGAGACACCGTCCCATCAAAATCAGAAGTAAACACTATCTTCATTCTTTTTTAACCTCCTCTAATAATGTTAATTCATCTTAAATGAAATAGAGTTGTAAAAGTAAAATTCCTAAAAACCAACTTTTGTTTTTAGTAAAGGTATCTCATTTTAAGTTAGTAAAGGCAATTCAAATGGTAAAGTTTGATAGAGATAACTTTTAGTTTTTATAATTTCTTTCATGGATCTAGATAAAGTATTAGAGGAATTCTATCAAGATATTACCAATATTGGTGATAGCGAATCCCTTTCAAAAGTCAGAATTAAGTATCTTGGAAACAAGGGAATTGTTAAGGAGTTACTCAAGAAAATAGGTGAGATTGATCCATCTCAAAGAAAAGAATTTGGAAGTAAAGTTAATCAACTCAAAGAGAGGATAGAAGAAGAAATTAAGAAAAAGCAATATGAAATTGATAGTCTTGAAATAGAGGGTAAACTAAAATCTGAGTGGGTTGACATTACTCTAACGAGGGTATACGATACTATTCCTTCAAAGCATCCTGTTAATATTGTTAAAGAAGAGCTTTGTAATATATTCCTTGAAATGGGTTTTAGCATTGTTGATGGTCCTGAAATTGAACTAGAATCTTACAACTTTGATAGGTTGAATATACCTCCTAATCATCCTGCTAGGGCTGAACACGATTCATTTTATCTTGATGTTAAAGGTATGATTGACAGGTACCTTCTCAGAACTCAAACATCTCCTGTGCAAATTAGGACTATGGAAAAATTCGAGCCACCTGTAGCAGTAGTTGCCCCCGGAAGGTGTTTTAGGAGGGATACCGTTGATGCTAGGCATTCGCACACATTTCACCAAATTGAGGGACTCTATGTTGATGAAGATGTAAAATTCTCTGACCTTAAAGGGATAATGTTAGTTTTTGCCCAAAAGATGTTTGGGCCTAAAACAAAAATAAGACTCAGAACCGATTATTTTCCTTTCACTGAGCCAAGTGCTGAGCTTGCGGTTACTTGTCCCGGGTGTGGTGGTAGTGGTTGTAATGTTTGTTCTTATTCCGGTTGGCTTGAAATAGCAGGTTGTGGCATGGTACACCCGCAAGTATTCAAAAACGCTGGTTATGATCCTAATCAAGTCAAAGGCTTCGCCTTTGGAATGGGTATAGAGAGAATAGCAATGGTGAAATATAATATTACCGATATAAGATTATTCTACGAAAATGATGTAAGATTCTTAAAAATGCTAAATAGCTAACATAAATGAATACTAATCGTCCTTCATTATAATTTCTTTTTTAAGAATTTCCTTATTCTTTTGGTATTTTACCAACTGATTCAATTTCATTTAATTCTGTTTAAAAAATCTGTGTGCTTTAAGCACCGCGTGCTTTAAGCACCGTGTGCTATAAGCACCGCGTGCTATAAGCACCTTTTAGTAGTCCCTCCCACCCACCCTAATTGGTTGAAGAGAGGCAGCGCCTCTCTTCACTCTCGAGTCTTAATAGAAAAGAACTACTTTCTTGTGGCTTGTAGTTTTTAAACACTTAGTGTTTTAAACACTTAGTGTTTTAAATATCTGGCATTTTTAACACTTAACTCTTGAAATTACTAAATTACTTACATTTTGTGGTATCTAGAATACTTTTTACTGAAAACTCTTAAGAGTGCAGAGAAGCGAAACCTTCCAACACCTTCATAAAAAGAGTATTTTAAACACTTGTAGTGATCTATTAAGTTTTTAACAAGGATTTTGGGGGGTTCCCAAATTTGATTATTCCTAGTCATTCTGAACGAAGTGAAGAATCTCTCTGAACTTCTTGAGATTCCTTGCTTCGCTCGGAATTCACAGTAAAAAGGGTAGATAGATTAATTGTACAAATTACAAAACAGAATTTAGGGTAAGTGTGCTTAATAGCACCGTGTGCTTAATAGAACTTGTGCTATATAGCACTTTCTTAATTTATTTGAGTTAAGTGAGGCTACGCCTTCCTTATAACTTTGTGTTCTTCTACACGAAGTGTTACATATAACAGTGTTACTCTGCACCATGAGAATCCAAATATTTTTTTATCCTTTCCGAAACCTCAATAACTTGTTCAACAGATCTACCAACATAATGTTTTATATCTTCAGGAATATTAGATTTGAGTACATCTGGCACATCATCCTTTTTAAGTTCCTCAAACATGTTGACACTTTTACCTTCCCTAATGCTTTCTACAACATACATAGCTTTATCCCTTATAATTTTATGTAATGTTTGTCTATCTCCTCCTCTCTTTACCGCATCCATCAAAATGTTTTCAACCGCATAGAAAGGAAGATTATCATACATTCTTTTTATTATAACATTTTCATTTACTTTAAGGCCATTGACAATTTTTTTGTATAAGAGTAATATTGCATCAACAGTTAAGAATGCTTCAGGTATTATTATTCTTCTATTTGCAGAATCATCAAGTGTCCTTTCAAGAAATTGGGTGAGGTGATTTTGTAAAGCAACAAATGTCATTGAAGATATATATCTAGCAAGGGAATTTATTCTTTCACTCAGTATTGGGTTTCTTTTATATGGCATGGCAGAAGAGCCAACTTGCTTTTTACCAAATGGTTCTTCAATCTCTCCAAGACTTTGTAGGTACCTAATATCATTTGCAAACTTTGAGGCAGATGAAGCAATTAAAGCGAGTTTTGAGAGTATTATGAAGTCATAGTTTCTTGAATATGTTTGTCCGGTTATCCAAAAACTTTCGCTAAAGCCAAGTTTCTGTGAAACTTTGCTATCAAGTTCTTTTACCTTACTGTGATCCCCATCAAACAACTCCAGATAACTTGCTTGAGTACCAGTTGTTCCTTTAATACCTCGTGTCTTTATATTTTTCAATAAGTGGTCAAGTTCTTCAAGTGCTATAAATAAATCATAAGCCCAAAGTGTAGCTCTCCTACCAACTGTTGTTGGTTGAGCAGGTTGGAGGTGGGTATAGGATAAACAAGGAAGTTCTTTGTACTTATCAGCAAAATTAAGAAGTTCAATAATCACAGCAGATGTCCTTTGTCTTACAAGGTTAAGTGCTTTTAAGTTGAGCACCATTTCAGCGTTGTCGGTAACTTCAGAACTTGTAGCACCAAGATGTATTATTGGTCTTGCCTTTTTCGCTTGCATTCCAAACGCTTCTATATGCGCCATTACATCATGATTGAGATCTTCTTCTATTTTTTTGGCTTCTTCTATGTTTAATTCCGTTTCATACCTCTTCATTTCACTTATCTGTTCATCCGTTATATCTAACCCCAATTCTTTTTGCACCTCGGCAAGCGCAATCCAGAATTTACGCCATGTGCTATACCTACTTTCTTCAGAAAATATTTCTAACATCTCATTGGAAGCATACCTATCAACTAAAGGATGCTTAAAACTCATAGAAGAATTTTAACACAAGAACCTCAAAAGTTAAAAGATTAAGTGCTTATCGTGAAAGTAAAACTTGTATTTTTTCAAACACTCTCTTTGAGAGAGCCTTTCTTCAAGGATCTACTCAATTCTTCTAATTATGTTGAAAAAAATCTTTTTACCAAATAGGAACTATTCCCTCACGAGTGTATAAAAATATACATTCAGTTCTTGGAAGTGCTTAAAGCGCGTGGTGCTTATAGCATATTCTTAATGAAAAGATACAAGGGTGTTGGGATGTCTCGCATCCCAACATTAAAAGTGGGTGGGAGGGTGGGAATTGCTTAAAGCATTCATGCTTAATAGCACCTTGTGCTTTAAGCACCTTCTTATTTATATCAAAGAGTGTAGAGAGGTAAAACCTCTTTGCAACAAAAACAAGGTAAGCGGTTGGGGTTACTTAAAGTAATGGCACTAGTTCTTAATTAAAAAAAAGCAGGTTTAATCCGTTAGTCTATTGAAAAATTCAACACCCTTCAATTCTTCTTGACAAGAATACTGCAATTTGGTATATAATAAACTTGTAGGGTTGGGATAACCCGAAGCTAAGCCTGTGGAGATGGGGAATATGAGTAGGGGTTATACCTTACATGAAAAGTACCCTATCGTTTTGCTTCCTATGGTAGAGGAGGGAGGTAAGATTGCAAAAATGGGGCCTTCAAGTAAGAAGGTTTAGGGACTATATTGGGGTGTGGATGTAGGATTCTTGGTCAAACTCGCTTTGAGCGCCCAAGAATAAACAGAAGCACTACCTGCGTCTCTATGGTTAAGGCGTTAGGCCTATCCAGCATCTTGCCAACCTCTACCGTGGGAGCTGGCTTCTTATTAGGAGGTTTTTATTATGCCACCAAAACAGGAACAAGGAATAAACAGCGTAATAGGTGAAGGATCAATCTTTCAAGGAAAATTTTTTGTAAATGGTTCCATACAGGTTGATGGTAAATTTGAGGGTGATATAAACACTACTGAGCATGTTTTTGTTGGAGAAACTGGTAAAGTAAAAACTGAGGTAATTAGAGCAAAAAATGTTACGGTTTCAGGTGTTGTTGTTGGCGGTATTGAAGCTCAAGAAACTGTTAAACTTAATGAAACTGGTAGAGTACTAGGCAACATCGTTACCCCTCAACTTGAGGTCAAACCGGGTGTTATATTAAAAGGTGAAGTTTTGATAACTGCCGGTCAGAAAAAAGAAGTTGATAAAATTATAGAAGATGCATACAACTCTGGTCCTTCAATGCCTCAGTCAAGAGAACCTCAGGACAAAAACCCCATTTTGTAGTTTTTTATAATTGGGAGAATTTAGTGGGAGAAGGGATAATAATAAAGAAGGACTATGAAATTCCATATATAAGGATGGCTTCAAGGATTATTGCCCAAGTTTTTGACCACCTTTCCACCTACATAAAGCCTGGGATTTCCACACTAGAAATTGATCACATCGCAGAGGATTTTATACTCTCAAAAGGTGGTAAACCTGCCTTCAAGGGATATACTGTTTTTGATGGCAAAAACACCTTAAGATATGATTATACAGTATGCGCTTCCGTTAATGAGGTAGTTATACACGGTATACCTTCGGATAAGGTAATTTTAAATGAAGGTGATATAATCAAAATTGATGTAGGCGTTATATATAATGGTTATTACGGGGATGCCGCTAGAACATACCTTGTTGGGCAAGTTTCTGACATAAAAAGGAAACTCTCCGATGTTACAAGAGAGGCCCTCTACGAGGCAATAAAGATCTGTAAGGTAGGTTATAGGATCGGTGATATATCAAACACTATTTATAACTATGTTAAAAAACATGGCTTTGATGTTATAAGAGGATACACAGGACATGGCGTTGGTAAGTATCTGCATGAAGATCCACCTATACCTAATTACCCATCAGGTAATGGACCTAGATTACAAAAAGGTATGACGGTGGCTATAGAACCTATGGTTGTTGCTGGTAATTTCAGAGTCAAAATATTAAGTGACGGGTGGGGAGTTGCGACTATTGATGGCAAACCTTCTGCTCATTGGGAACATACAATACTTGTCACCGATGGAGAGCCAGAAATTCTGTCTTTAGCGTAACATTCATCAACAATAGTAATTCTGTTGAAAAAATCTTTGTGCTTAAAGCACTTTGTGCTTAAAGCACTTTGTGCTAAATAGCACTCTTAATAGGAAAGAACTATTTTCTTGTGGCTGGGTAATTTTTACATACTCAGTGTTTTTAACACCTAGTGTTTTTAACACCTAGTGTTTTAAACACTCAATTCTTGAACCCGCTAAATTACTTACATTTTGTATTGCCTAGGATACTTTTTTGACAAAACCTTTTAAGAGTACAGAGATGCTACGCATCTCTGCGATAAAAATGGGCGGGTGGGCGGGAATTACTAATGATTGTTTGCCTAAGTAGATTCAAGAAAAGTTGAATTTTTCAACACAATCAACAATAGTTGTATTTATAAGATACTACAAAAGTGAAAAAGCCAATCGCACTAACAACTATTACTCAAAAAATAGGGAGAACAAAGCCCCCTTAATCAGAAATTTCGCGCTAACCTTAATTAACTATAGAGCATTAAACTGACTCAAAATGGCATCTTCTAACTCTTTCCTAAAATCAGAGGTTATAGGATGCGCAATGTCCTTGTTTTCGTCGCCAACTCTTCTAGAAGGCATCGAGATGAACAATTTGTTATCTCTACCCTCAACTATCTTGATATTGTGGACAACAAACTGCCCATCAAAAGTTACGGAAGCAACCCCCTTAACTCTGCTAGGAACTCTCCCGTTGAGCTTTGTGACTTTAACATCAGTGATTTTCATAAAATCCCTCCAGTAAAAAATAAGAATGGTTCATTAACAAATCTTACCTCATAAACAAATTTGTCAAGAACTGAGAACCTATTTACTAACTTCTCTCTCAATTTACTAAAATCAACATCTCTACTAAATAAACCATACACAGCAGAACCTGAGCCACTCATCAAAGCAAACATTGCATCCTCCGAATAAAGAAACTCCTTTATCTTCTTAACTTCTTCAATTATAAAACTTTCAAATGAGTTTTTCAACATTTTTTTAAAATCCTCAATCCCTATTTCCCCATTCATAAATTTTTTATAAAAGTACAGAGCCCATCCATCTTTATCAAAAAAACCTTTTTCATCAATTAGTCTGTAAGATTCTTCAGTAGAGACATGTATACCGGGATACACAACAATAACTTTATAGTCAACCAATTTCTCAACTAAACCTCGAAGGTGTGTCAGCTTCTCACCTATACCTTGAGCAACTTTTGCACCATTAGATAAAAAGAAAGGTACATCAGCCCCTACTTTGTGAATACCAGAAATAATATTGTTTTCTATCTCATCTGGAAGTATATTCTGTAGTTTAAGAAAATCAAGCAAACACCTAACCACTCCAGCGGCATTACTGCTACCACCACCAAGACCAGATCCTACGGGAATTTCTTTCTTAATTTTTATTCTAAAACCTATTTCCCTTTTTATGATCCTTTCAACAAAATTAACCATTTTCCAAATTATGTTTCTCTCGTCATTGGGTATATCAAAATCGCTTTCAACATTTAAACTCTTACTTAAATTATTCAGTGAAAAATCTACACTAATTGTGTCATAAATACCCAAAGGTACCATTATTGTTTCAATTTCATGATAACCATCCTCAAGTTTCCCCACAACAGTCAATCCTAAATTAACTTTGGCAGATGTTCTTATGTAATACATTGCAGAATATGGTAACTAATAGCATACTCAAATTTCAAGAGAAGTAAAAAGACTGTTCCAAAATTTGATTATGATTATTCCCAAACGGTGGAATATTCCAAACGCACAAAAGAGAATACCTGTCTAGGGAAATTGTGGATACACTCCTAATTATTCTGCCTTCCCCTGTCATTTTGAACGAAGTGAAGAATCCCTCTAAACAAAGTGAACAATCTCCTTGAGATTCCTCGCTTCGCTCGGAATTGACAGAAAAAAGGTCAGAATTGACAGTAAAAAAATAGTTAGATCGTAATTGACAGTAAAAAGGACATATAGATTAATTGTACAAATTACAGAACAGAATTTTGGAACAGATTCAGAGAAGTAAAAACATTGAAAATGTTTTAATTGAAAATTAGTTACTAATGAAATTTAAAATTATGCAGTGTCTTATGGTTTTTTAAAAAAATTGGTGATATTAGTTTTATCTGTTCTTATTCCTTTGTTAGCAAAGGGCAATCAAACTATACAATCAAATTCAAATGTTGTAACTTCAAACACCGTGGATATAGAAGATGTTCTAAAAACCATACCAACTAACAGTGATTTCAAGGTAGAAAACATTACAAACATTTTAGAGCCAAAACATTACAAAGAAGAAATATCACTAAAAGTAAATTTAGACCCCAATTACAAAGCGCCACTAGAAGAAAAACCGTTTTTTGAAAGTTTTGAGAGAAGATACCAAATAATACTTATAGTATCGATACCTGCATCTTACATGGTAACAAAATTTCTAATGGAACAGGTATCAGTTTACAACTACAAAGACTACACTAGGTCACTTAACACCCAACAATGGGCATACATAATAGCAAGTTCAATAATCATCCCTCTAATAGTAGCGACAGAAGATTATATAAAATACAAAGAAATAATTGAAATGAAATTTTAAAGTTTATTGTGCCCCATATCAGTTATATCATCGTCTTCATATACATTAAAAGTGTAAATTTTGTTCTTTCTTAGTATTGCAGGTATAGAGATATCACTATCGTCATTTTCTTTTGGTGCTTGCTTTTGCAATTTTCCTTTGGAGAAGAACTCTTCCCTAGACACTATTTTCCCTATTTCCGGTAAAACTTTCACTTTTTTAGATTTTTCGCCTTCTTCTTTAGCACTAACTTCACTTAAATTACTGTCAACCTCAGGAGTTTGAGTTATGTTGGATAATTCTCTAGAGAAACCTGTAGCGATTACAACAACTCTTATGTTGTCTCCTAAATTTTCATCAATACAAGCACCCATTATTATATTTGCTTCAGGGTCAATATTCGCTGATATTGTTTCCATTATTATTGCCTTATCATCAAGGGAGAAATTGGGACCACCAGTTATGTTAACTAGCATAGCCTTAGCCCCTTTGAAAGTTACATTATCAACAAGAGGATTATTTATAGCCTTGGAAGCAACTTCTTTAGGATCACTATCAACCGCTATTCCCATAAATGCTTCACCACCTTCCTTTAGTACAGTTCTAACATCTGCAAAATCAACATTTATAAGTCCTGGTACAGTTATTATATCTGACATTCCTTGTATAGATTGCATAAGAACCTCATCAGCTTTCTTAAAAGCTTCCTTTATCTTTGTTTTTTTGTCAAGTATTCTGTACAAATTTTGATTTGATATAACTATTATCGTATCTACATACTTTCTTAACTCTCTTATTCCTGATTCCGCTACTTCTGTCCTCCTTTTACCTTCAAACACAAAAGGTTTTGTAACAACAGCAACCGTCAAAGCACCTATTTCTTTAGCTATCTGTGCAACAACAGGCGCTGCCCCCGTACCAGTACCACCTCCCATCCCCGCAGTAATAAAAACCATATCAGATCCACGCAAAACATCATATATTGTGTCCTTATCCTCTTCCGCTGCCTCTTTACCTTTACTGGGATCAGCACCAGCCCCCAAGCCCCTCGTAGCCTTCTGCCCTATTTGTATCTTAGTTGGCGCTTTGTTAGTCGCTAAAACTTGAGCGTCAGTGTTAATCGCTATAAAATCAACATTTTTGACACCCATCTCTATCATCCTATTAACAGCATTACAACCACCACCACCAACTCCAACAACCTTAATATTAGTAAGATCAAAAGCATCAGAATATTCAAACATCTTCCCCTCCCACCTTTTAAAGATATCTCTTATTGTAAAATAAGTAAATTTGACTTTCAATAATATTCAATTCTACTGAAAAAATCTTGTGCTTATAGCCCCGTGTGCTTAATAGAATTTTCTTAATTTATTTGGGTTAAGGGAGGCGTAGCCTCCCTTATAACTTTAGGGTGGGTTGGGTGGGAGTTTCTTAAGTGTTTATAGCACTTTGTGTTTAAAACACTCAATTCTTGAAACTAATAAATTACTTACATTTTGTATTGCCTAGGATACTTTTTTGACAAGACCTTTTAAGAGTACAGAGATGCTACGCATCTCTGCGATAAAAATGGGCGGGTGGGGTGCTTCATAGCACCTTTTTATTTATATCAAAGAGTGTAGAGAGGCTTCACCTCTCTACAACAAATAGGGTGGGAATTGCTTAAAGTATTTGTGCTAATTCCTGATAAAGAAAGAAGCAAGTCTAACTAAAACAGAAGCAGACAATAGTCTGACACAGGCAGTAGCCTGACACAGGCCTAGCCTGTTTCCAACACAATCAACAAAATTTGAAAATAAGTAAACATTTCTTTTAAAAATGTTTACGATTATGATATATATTGTTATTTATTTTTCATTGTTAGCTTTATTAATTTTGACCTATGTTTTGAGAAATAAGTTTTCGTTGGCTCATTACCTTGTTTTCAATAGGAGTGGTGGGGTTTTTGAGGTTAGCATGTCTATTGTTGCTCTTGTCTTTGGTGCTTCTTCTGTATTTGGTTTATCAGGCTGGGGATACAAATTTGGATGGAACGCTCTTTGGTGGATAATACCCGGTGTCATAGGGTTATTACTCCTTTCAATATTCTTTGCTAAGTCAGTTTATGAACTCAAAGGGATAACGATATCAGATATAATAGAAAAGATTTTTGGGATTGAAATAAAAGTCATAGCAAGTACCATTTTGTTTTTTGCTTGGCTCTCAGTACTAGCAGGCCAAATAATGGCAGGTGGGAATATTACATCTTACCTATTCGGGGGGAACAAACTATTAGGCTATATCGTATTCACAGGCATATTTGCATCGTATACAGTGTTGTATGGGCAAGTATCAACTATGAGAACAGGGCACATACAGGTACTACTCATGGTAATTGGTATATTAATCCTAATCTTTTCTGTCTTCAGTAGGATAAACTTATCGGAAATAAAGGAATTCTCAAACATAAGATTCTACTTTGACAATAAGTTTACTTTTGATTTTTGGCTTTCTTTGTCAGTACCAGTTTTTTTATCGTATTTATTTGGTCCTGATATATACTCTAGGATATTTTCATCCAATTCAGAAAGGACATCTAAGTTATCATTAATAATTTCATCTCTTTTAATTCTAGCGATAGCGACTCTAATAGTAATTTTAGGTATAGCATCAAAGTATTACTTCCACAACATCAATAACCCTGATAATATCATAATAGAAATCTCCTTAAACGCGCTACCAGAGTGGTTAAAACCGCTGATGATTATATTTCTCATATCCATACCATTATCAGGTGCTGACATTATACTCATAACTGTAACAGTGCTACTTGTGAGAGATGTACTCTCAAATATTGTAAAAAAGGAGGAAATTAAAAATTCCCTTATGTCAATAAAATGGGTAAGGATATTTTCAATTTTATCCATTACATTAAGCCTTATAATAGCAATTTATGGAAAGGATATAATTTCAACACTTATGGTCGCATACAAAATATTCTCAAATACTATTACACCCTTTATCTTTGTTTCATTGGTAATGATGAGTGTAAAAAAGGAAGTTTCTTTATCAAAATTAGACAAAGAGGTACTAATAACACTTTTACTAACAACAGGAATTTATTCAATAATCGCTGAAGTATTAATACCACAACTAAAATTTAAATTTTATGAATTGGTCTTAATACTCATATCCCTATTGATCATTATTTCAGTAATATCAAGAAGAAAGTTAAAAATTTTTCTGATACACTTCTTCAAAACTTGATAAAAGAGTGCCAAAAATTAAAGAATTAAGTATAAAGGGGTAAAAATAGAAATGTTTGAGCTTGTTAAAGTGAATGAGGTTCTTATAATAAGAGTTACCAGATCTCTCACAATATTTGATGTTGATGATATCAATTCACCATTACCCGATCTTCCGAAAGATGTCAAAGGGGCAATATTAGATCTAACTTCCAGTGAAGAAATTGATTCTTTTGGGGTAAGTATCATCGTTAGAATAATGTCCTTTTTTAAATCACTCTCGAAAAAATTTTTTGTTGTTGCCAAAGAGAACAAAGTTATGTACATACTCAGGATAGACAAAATTGATAAGATTATTCCCATCTATGAATCAATAGATGAGGCACTAAAGCAGTTTTAAAAATATTATCTCTTCTTGTTTATGAATTTACAGATCACCTCATGATAATTCTGTTGAAAAAATCTGTGTGCTTAAAGCACACGGTGCTTAAAGCACTTTCTTAATTAAAAGAAGAAACAGGCCAAACCTGACAGGCCTAGCCTGTTTTTCAACAAAATCCCTAGTGGTACCTGAAAGTACCCATGTGGTTTAGAAAAATTTATGAACTCTTGCAAATACTATAAGAGGCAGTTTGCCTTGATTTTATCAGGATTTATCTTTTAAGGTTTTACTCTTTCAATAGATTAAAGTCTCAACAATAAAAAAACAGGTATAGTTTATTGGATTTTTCAATACACCTGTCTTCTCTTGAGTTTACGATAGTCAAAATTTTATATTTACTCTAGGAGTTGATTGAGGTATGTAATATGTCGAATTCCGATGTAGGGATAAAAGAGTTGATGAAATCTCTTGGAATAGTTGGAGAGTCTGAGGCCATAATTGATGTTTTTAAAAAGGTAACTACAATAGCACCTTCAGATTCAATAGTTATGTTGTATGGCGAAAGTGGTGTAGGCAAGGAGCTTTTCGCTGAGGCTATACACAAGTTGAGTAAAAGATACAGAGGACCATTTGTGAAAATAAATTGTGCCGCTATTCCTGAAACACTTCTCGAGAGTGAACTTTTCGGACATGAGAAAGGATCTTTCACAGGAGCGACGAAAAGGAAACTAGGACTTTTCGAACTAGCCAACAGTGGTAGTTTATTTCTTGATGAAATTGGTGAGATACCCCCATTAACACAGGTTAAACTCTTAAGAGTTATAGAAGAGAAAAAAATAGTCAGAGTTGGTGGTATAGAATATATACCAATTGACACAAGATTGATTCTAGCAACTAATAGAGATCTTTTTCACGAAGTGAAAAAAGGTACTTTCAGAGAGGATTTATTTTTTAGGATAAATGTTGTCTCAATATTTATCCCACCTTTAAGGGATAGAAAGGAGGATATTATACCTTTACTTTACCATTTCGTTGACCTTTTCTCTAAAAGGGAGAACAAAAAAATACTAAAGATTGAAGATGAATATATAGAATTTCTCATGAATTACCCCTTCCCAGGTAATATCAGAGAACTTTCAAATTTTGTTGAAAGAGGAGTTATTCTTTCGGAAGACGGAATTTTAAGACTTGAAACAATACACGAATATGCTCTACACATTCCATACATGCTCAACAAAGTAGATAAAGTTGAGAATTTAATTCACTCCGAGGATGATTATATTTCGGAAAAGGACAGATTGTTAAAATTTTTAACGATGTTTAATTTTAACATCACCAAGACTGCCTCTGCCTTGGGTATTCATAGAAATACACTCATGCGAAAGATGAAAAAATACAAAATACAGAAAACCTACTCAGACAACACTGCAACTAATTCTAAGTGATGCGTTTGTGGGAACATGTCAAATGGTGTTATCTTTTCAACTCTATAGTTTGAATCTATGAAAAGCTTTATATCTCTTATCAGAGTTTCATAATTACACGATGAGTATATTATTTTTTTGGGTTTACCTTTTTCTCTGTACCTTTTCACAATTGAGTTTATAACCTCTCTTTCAATACCATTTCTTGATGGATCAATTATAACTATATTTCCCATTGGCATAGTATCTATACATCTAGCTACATCTCCCTCAAGTATTTCAATATTTTTTAACCCATTGATCTCTACATTTTCCCTTGCATTCTTAACCGATGTCTTACTTATCTCTACCCCCACTACTTTTTCAAATAAATCAGAAATGAAAAACGATATCAGTCCAACACCCGAATAAAGATCCAAGCCTAGTGATTTATCATAGTTAGAATTTCTTATCTCACTTCTTATGTGCTCAATCCAGATAGGAATCATATAACTGTTTATTTGGAAAAAGCTTTCCCTTGATATTTTGAAGTAAAACTCAAGATTCTCCACCCTAACTTTATCTATTACATCTCTGTCCTCAAATTCTTTCGTTTCTATTTGATTCACCACAACATCGTTTGTACTCGTACTCCTCACTTTAAATATGTGCGGTGGGAATTTTTCCTGTGCTCTTATTTTCCCAAGCGCGTAATTTATCAATTCCGATGAAATCTTACATTCTTCTATGTCTACTAATATTCTCGTATCCCTTTTTAGAAAGCCTATCTTCTTTTTTTGTGGATCCACTCTAAACATCACACTGTTTCTATAGTATAACTCTTTCGGCGACGGCACAACATCATCAATAAGATTAAGATCAAACCCCTTTATTTCTCTCTGAAATTCCTTAATTATTATTTGCTTTTTTACCCTTAACTGTTCTTGGTAGGGCAACATCTGGAGATCACATCCTCCACACTGCCCGAAGTACTTACAGGCAGGTACAACTCTCAACGGAGAAGGTGAAATTACTTCAGTTATATCCCCATAGTAATATGGATTTATTGAGAATATTTTTACTTTAACAACTTCACCTGGTATTGCATAGCGAGTAAAAACTTTTGTGCCATCTTCTGCTATACACTCACAAAGTGCTTCCTTCTGTATACTTTCAACCTTTACAGTCACTTCATCATATTTTTGTATCATCAGTAATTATACTATTAAAACACCTTGAAGTGAAAATTTTTCCAACTTTCTGAGAATGCTATTATCAATTTGAAATACTAAACAGACAAAACTTTGAATTTCCTACCTGCAAGCACAGAGAAACTCTTAAAAAAGTAAGAAAAATAAAAGACGGAATCATTACAAAGCAAAGGCTTTATGGTTGTAATTCTGTTGAAAAAATCTGTGTTTAAAACACTTGTGTTTCATAGCACTGTGCTTAAAGCACTTTGTGCTTGATAGCACATCGTGCTCATAGCACTTTCTTATAAGTATTTGAAGAATGTAGAGAGGCGAAAACCTCTTACTCTAAGGAAAGGAGTGGAGAGGGGTTGTAACCCCTCTCAATAAAAATGGGTGGGTGGGCGGGACTACTAAAAGTGATGTGCTTGTAGCATTTTTTATTCAAATATTCTGGAGAGTGAAGAGAGGCAAAGCCTCTCTATTATAAAAATGCATCTTTTTATTTACATTTAACAATCTTATTCACAATTAGGTAGTCATTTTCTATTAAGATTTTAGCTAGATGAGTGAAGAGAGGCTATAATATCTACTTATTGTGTTAAGGGAGGCGTAGCCTCCCTTGTAACTTTAGGGCGAGGGTGGGGGTGCTTAATAGCACTTTCTTATTCAAATATTCTTGAGAGTGAAGAGAGACGAAGTCTCTCCGAGACGGTGTCTCTCCGAGACGGTGTCTCTCCTCAACTAACTAGGGCGGGTGGGAATTGCTTAAAGTAATGTACTTAAAAAGCTTTCTTAAATAAAGAAAAAGCAGGCCAAGCTTGTTTATTTGTAATTTTGTAGGTGTGTTTTGTAGAATTTCTGAGAGAGGGTAGTATGAATTACATTTGGGATGTGGTTTTTATAGTTGTTTCGTTTTTGTTAGGCTCAATACCATTTGGGAAGATAATCGCCAATGCTAAGGGGATTGATATAACTAAAGTTGGCAGTGGTAACATAGGTGCCACGAATGTATTTAGGAGTGTCGGTAAGTTTTGGGGGGTGGTGGTACTCATACTTGATGCGCTGAAGGGAGCAATTCCAACTTTTTTAACTATGTTTTTGCAAAAAAACATAAATTTTTACTTACCTGAACCGTATGTTTTCGTTGGGGTAGCATCAATACTTGGTCATATATTTTCACCTTTCATGGGATTTAAAGGTGGTAAAGGTGTGGCTACATCTTTAGGGGTTTTTTTAGTTCTTACGCCTATTGGTATAACTATAGGCCTTTTGGTGTTTGGTATAGTGCTACTTATATTTAGGGTTGTATCGGTAAGCTCAATATCTGCGGCAGTGGTAGTATTTTCTTATGTGCTCGTAGATTCAATAATAAGGTCATCTTTGCAATCTTCATACATTTTAATTTCCTTAACTTTTCTAGTTATGTTAATAGTAATATTAAGACATATACCGAATATAAAGAGAATAATTAGGAATGAAGAGAAAAAAATTTTTTAGCATCAATAAGCGTATATTCCTTTTCTATTGGCTTTTGCTTCAGATTCTGCCTGTTTTATAAGCGAGTAGTACTTGCTGCGAAAAGTAAGCATATAAGGCCTTGCAAGCCCAATTCTAACCATGTGAGCATTAACAAGCATATCTCCTAACCATACCCACCCTAAACCTCTTCCATACTTGTCAGACTTTTCTATCTCAACTTTTACGGTTTTGCCATAAACGAGGTTGTGCATTTCATATTTTGCCTGTTTGCCGAAATCTAATAACCTGCTAGGTGGAATTTTTATAAATATGTTGTATTCTCCGCTTTCCATTGTTTTTGATATATCTCTCTTGAATTTGGCGTTTCTACTTGATTCGGGGGTATCTATACCCAAAAGTCTTATTTTGTAAACATACTTACCAGAGGCAACTTCTATTGTATCGCCATCGCTAACTTTTACGACAGTGCCATTTATCGTTTCTGCATTTAAGCCCAAATCTAGCAATAGAATTAGTGCAAAAGAAATAAATAATATCCTTTTCATACAACTATTATACTTTTATTAAACATTATTAATCAAATTGTTTTGCTAAAAAATTTGTTGAAATCTAATTTGTTTATAGTTATTATTATTCTGATGAAACATACCTTATTGTTATGTTTTTTTGTCCTTGTTGTATCTTTTAATAATTTGTTTGCCTCATACCTTGTTAGTAACCTAAATTGTAGTGTTACTAATTCATCTATGAGGTTAGAGTGGTATCAGCCGAAAAATTATACAAATGCCTATTTGTACTACAATGTATACTCCTCTTCTAATTCACCTAAATTTGATAATGGGATTTTTGTTAACTTTTTAGATTTTGATTTAATTGGTGTTGTAAAGTATTCTACAAATAATCCCCTTTCGTTTGTCATAAGTAATTGTCCCAAGTACTATTATCTTGTTTTACCCGCTACTAATGGGGTCTTTGTATATGATGATTTTTATTCTTTAGTGATACCAAAAATCACTAATACCAACTTCATTTCTAATACTAATTTCACATTCATTGTCAAAGAGACTAATCAAATCCGTATGAGTGAAGTTAGCAATGTTACTATAGAGAAAACTACTAATGTTCTAGAGAAATCAAATACAGTTTACCTTGATAAGTTGGGGTATATATTAAAAACATTTTTCTTTAAGGGGAAATATAGGGCCTCGCTTGATAAGCTTATTGAAATTAGGAGTAATGTTTCTAATGATGAGGAAAGAGAATTGATTGATTTGTATATAGCGCGTTGTTATTACGCTTTAGGTAAGAAGAGAAAGGCTATTAGAATCCTCCTTAATATCAATGACCCAGAAATTAGGGAAATGTCTGAGTTTTGGTTAAATAGGTTTTCTAGGTACTTCTGATTATTTCTCTATCTCCTCTAGAGAAGTATCTTCTATTGTTTTCTGTTCAGTTTGTAGGTTCACGCCGTTTTGTAATCCCTCTATGAGTTTATCAATATCCTCTTGCCCTGTTTGCTTTCTCACTATTTCTGGTATTGCATTTGTTCCGTATGCCTTTAGTAGTTCAAGTGCCTTCCTTATATTTTCTGATTCTTCACCGTTTGGATCAATTTCTAAGTATTTTTCCCAAAGCGATATTGTAGTAGCTACATCTAACATATTGATGGATGCCATTCCACCATACCAGTACGATTTAGAAAATGATGAATTTTTTGATATACATTGATGAAAATAGTTCAGAGAATTTGTATAGTCTTTTTTTAGGTAGTAAGCGTAGCCGGTATTAAACATAAATACCCAATCCATTTTACTCAATATAATACCTTCTTTAAATGTTGTTATTGCTTTGTCAACTTCACCTGTTGCCATGTAAGAATTGCCTAACATGAGGAGAATTTCTTCATTTGTTTCTTCCTTCAGTAGTTTTTCTAATACTATCTTTGCCATGTCAAAGTTCCTATTGTAATAAAGATTTGTAGCTTTAGTATAAAATTCTGAGCCATAAGATAGGGTAGGATACAAACTAGAAAAAATAAAAACTATAACCACCAAAAACCACATAATAATAAATTACGGAAATAAAGTTTTTATTTCAAGACCTAAATTACAAAATAATTCTTTTGAAAAAATCTTTATCAATTACAAAATTGATATTATTAGTTAATATAATTTACAAATTATTTAAGAGGTAAAAAATGAAGAAGGTAGAGGGATGGATAACTATTTCATTAATTTTAGTAATATCGTTGATATTAGTAGATTTATTTGAATTACTAACTCAAGTAAAAATAAGTAACGAAATCCTCGTAATATTGAATTCACTAATATTGGTGTTAGCAGCGTCTAGTTTATTGGTATCGTTATTTGTGAATAGGCAATCATCCAAAAATTTAAATGAGTCAATAAAAAAACTTTCATCGTTTATTGAGAGAGAAAAGAAGATTGAAACAACCTTTATAGATATCCAAAGAGAATTAATACCTCTGATAACAGTAATAAACTCAACAATAGAAAAATTAAACCTACTAAAAAACATTTCTGAAGGTGTAGAAAAAACTTCAGAAGATTATAAAAATATCTTAAAAGAGCTATCAAAATTTAACATTGATGTAGAAATACCTGACCAAGAGGGATATGAAATGCTTGATGCCTTAAAAAAAGGTATATTGAACACTTTTAAGACATTTCTTGGTATTTCTTCTAATTTTGTTTTAACAATATCGAATAGCTTGAATTTGAATAGAGAGGTTGATAATTTGTCTGAAGGAATCAAGCAGCAGAGAGAGAAAATCATGTCAGCAATACAGCTTCTTGCATCTTCAATTGAAACATTAAAAACAAACTTGAAGATTCAGGAAGGTGCATCAGGAATACAAAAATCAATTCAACTACTTAGTGAGGTTTTTAGCGCATCTGCACCTAGAATTCAGAGTATATCTAGCAAACTAAATGAGATAGAGTCTTCATCAGATTCCTTAATAAAGGAGATAAAGGAAGTATCGGATATGTCAGGTAATATAAAGGAAATATCTGAACAAACATTACTCTTGAGTATGAATGCTCTTATAGAATCATCAAAGGCGGGAGAGTATGGGAAAGGTTTTGCTGTAATAGCTGACGAGATAAGGCAACTGTCAGTATCAATAAGCAGTTTATCAGACAATATTTCTTCGAAAACTTCATCTATGAGAGGAAATGTCAATAAGATACTCATACCCACAAAAGATTCAAAAGAAGAAATAAAATACCTATCGTCAAATCTTGCCTCGTCAGTCAAAGAACTAGAGGGGTTGGAAGAAATCAGTAGGGGATTACTAGAATCAACGAATTCCTTAATGTCCTTAATTGTGCCTTTAGAAAAGGTGAAAGAGGAAATAGTAAATAGTACGAATGTCTTGAGTATGTCAGAGCAAGAATTTGAAAGTATCAAAAAGGAAATAAAACAGAGGATTATAAGTACATTAAGAGTTGTAGTAGAACAAGGCGAAAAGATATTTAAAAGATTTAATGTTTCTTGGCTTACTAAACAGATATTTGATGCAAAGGTGGGACATATCTTGTTTATGTTAAAAATTGAGGATTATATGGAAGGTAAGGTGGTACTATCTGAGAGGGAGAAAGAAGAGGTATCTGATTACACAATTTGTTCCTTGGGGAAGTGGTACTATTCAAGTAAAGAGAAGTATTCAAATATTCCGGCGTTTACAAAACTTGAAAAAGTTCATAAAGAATTCCATGAGAATTCCAAGAGAGTTTTGGAGTTTTTTGACAAGGGAGATAAAGGAAAAGTGATGGAACTTTTGGGTAAAATTGAATATTCTTCTCTTGATATTATTTCGCTGTTAGACGAGATAGAAAAGGAACTATCTACCCATGAGAACGCGGAATAATCTGTTGAGTCCTTTGTCTTCATCCGGTACTTTCATGTTTTCTAACCTCTGAGCGATGTGTTTTATATGTAGTGCTGCTTGAGAATTTGGGAATGACACAACGAATGGCTGTTGTTTTCTGACTGCTACTTCAACTATGGGATCATCTGGTATGATTCCTAAACTCTCCATCTTTATACCTAAAAATTGCCCCGTGACACTAACTATCCTATCGGCGACCCTTTTACCCTCAGCAATACTCTTTACTCTATTCACAACGAGTTTTAGATCTGATGAGATTTTTAGTGATTCTGTGAATATAGCCTTGATTATTCCGTAAGCATCAGTTATAGCCGTAGGTTCTGGTGTTGTGATTATTATTGTCTCGTGAGAGGCAAGGATAAAAGATATTACATTGTTGGATATCCCTGCAGATGTATCTATAACTACAACATCATACTCTGAAAGTGTCTTGAGTTCTTCTATGAACTTTCTTCTTTCTCTATCGTCAAGATTTGCAAGTTGGGTAAATCCTGATCCTCCTGCTATTATATCCATTCCAAACTCTGTTTCCTTAATGATATCTTTGAGTTGCATGTTACCTTTTATTACATGATAGAGGTTATATTTTGGTATTACCCCAAGCACGACATTGACATTGGCAAGTCCCAAATCACCGTCCATAACGAGTGTTTTTTTACCCATTTTGGAAAAAACTATACCCAAATTTATCGCCAAGTTTGTTTTTCCAACTCCACCTTTACCACTTGCTATTGATATGATTTTTGGTTTTTCAGAAACAACGCCACCAAGAGCTTCTTTTAAACCTCTTACTTGATCCTCAACTATCATAGTTACCTCCAAGTTTCAAATAGCGGCGGAAAACCGCTTAGACAACATCGTCAAGGGCCATCTGCAATAGGTCAACTGGCTTTATAGACATTATATCTTTTTCAACTCTTTGGCCATTAGTAACGAATGAAAGAGGTACACCTGACTCATACAAAGCAGCAACAGATGACCCGTATGTTGTTGTCTCATCTATTTTTGTAAGTATTATGTTTGAATAATTCAAAACACCATACCTATTAATTATATCAAGCATGTCCTTATATTTTGTAACTGCACTCATAACGAGTGAAATAAATACATCATACTTTCTCATGATTTTTATGTGCTCATTCAAATCGTTTATCGTCATAGTGTTTTTTGGACTGGTACCGGCTGTATCAACAAATATAATATCGTTATCCTTACCAAAGTCTTGAAGAGAATTTACAAGTGTTTCTTTATCCTTTATTATTACCATAGGCACCTTGAATATTTCTGCAAATGATTTTAGCTGATATGAAGCGCCTGCTCTGTACTTATCAAGGGAGAAGAACATAAATTTATTTTTCTTTAGTGCACCCCACTGCAAGGCTAGCTTAACGAGGGTAGTTGTTTTGCCGACACCCGTTGGCCCAACAAGCATGACTATCTTTGGCTTTTTGTTGATGATTATATCAGTTGAAGTGACTTTTATACCTTCCGCTATTGTGTCTCTAATCTTACTGTAAATGAAAAAGAAATTTTGCTTTTCGTCTTCAGAGAATTCGTTGTCTACCTTCTCTAATATTTTTGTTATGAAACCGATTGGAAAATCCTTCTCGAGCATTTTCTCCTTTATTTTTTCAAAATTTGATTCTTTGTTTTTAATGTAAGAATAAGCTATTTCTCTAACTTTCTTATTGTCTACCATCACATCTTGTAGCATCTTCTTTATAGTGTCAATCTCTTTGTAAAGGGAAGATGTTGCATCATTTTCTTTTTTTGCTTCGTATTCACCAGCACTATAGTTGTTGCTCTTCAATTGAGTTTGTGTCCTGCCATCAGAATCACCTTGAGAATCAAGAATTTGAAACCAAACTTGATATACAGTTTTTGCACCTATCCCAAGAAATCCTTTTTTCCTTATGGGTTTCTTTGCAAGTATGAAAACTCTATCAGCAGAGATATTTCTCCTTCTTATTTCATCATATAACTTCGTTTTTAATTCCGATATATTATCAACCTCTATACTAAAGTAGTTCATGATCAAACTCCTACAGGCTCCTTAATGGAGATAAATCCGATTTGTTCAACACTAAAGGGAGGTACGATTTCGTTGTAAGACAGGACAGCCAATTTCCTATAAACCCTAAGAGAAACTTCTTTTATAAATCTTCTGACTCTACTTGAGCATAGCACTACGGGTGTAGTACCTTTATCAAGCAGATCTTTTACGCTATCAGAAAGCTTATTAAGAAAATCTCTTAACAATGTTGGATCAACATCGTAAATAAAACCTGTGTCTGTCTCTTTGATAGAATTAGCAAAAACTTCCTCCAATTCTGGGTCTAATGTTATCACTTTTACGGTATCGCCATCAGCATAACTACTGACTATTTGTTTGGCGATAGATTGCCTAACTTGCTCTGTTATGACTTCTGGGTTCTTCGTGTATTCAATTGTATCGGCTATACTTTCTAAAATTGTTCTCATATTTCTTATAGAAACACTTTCTCTAAGTAAATTTTGCAACACTTTAACAATAATACTCAAGTTTTTATTTATATCTAGTGCGTCAACAACAGCGGGAAATTCCCTTTTCATAACATCAAGTATTTCTTTCACTTCTTGTCTACCTAATAGTTCGCTAGCATTCTCCTTTATCACTTCCGTAAGGTGTGTAGCGACAACAGAAACAGCATCAAAAACATCAAAACCTTGAAGTTCAACTTGTTTTTTGTATTCTGTGCTTATCCATCTAGCAGGAAGTTTGAAAGCAGGTTCAATGGTATCGGTACCTTGAACATTCAGTGTCCTCTTAGGGTCAATAACCAAAAGTTTATCAGGATAAACTTTGTATTTAGCTACATCAATCCCTTTGATTTTTATCACATATTCATTTGGATCAATAGAAACATTGTCCCTTATTCTTATTGGTGGTACCCTAACCCCTAACTCTTTAGCTATTCTTGATCTAACTACCTTTATCCTGTCAACAAGATCTCCACCTTGAGATTTATCAACGATAGGAATTAAGTTGTATCCGATTTCTATCTCCATCGGCTCAACAGATACAACCTCTTCTATTGTTTCAAATTGCTTTTCTTTTTTAGTTTGCTCCTCTTTGGCTTTTTCTTTCTCCTTCTCAACCTTCATTTTCCTTTCCATCGTAATACCAAGATACAAAAGTCCTCCACCTATGGTGAATAACTGTAAAGTGGGGAATCCCGGCAAGACACCAAGTACTGACAAAAAACCGCCAGTGATGTAAAGTGTTTTAGGTTGCACTGTAAGTTGCTTAACTACATCCTTACCAAAATCTTCACCAGCGGCAGATCTGGTTACAATTATACCAGTGGCAGTAGACATGAGCAATGCAGGTATTTGAGCAGCTATTCCATCACCAACGGAGAATAGAATGTAGTTTCTAAGAGCAGCATTTATATCTTCCCCTCTGAGTCCAACGCCGATAATTAAACCCCCTATTATGTTTACAAATATAACTATTATTGATACGATGGCGTCACCTTGCACAAACCTAGATGCACCATCCATAGACCCGTAAAAATCAGCTTCCATTCTAATTTCAATCCTCTTTTGTTTTGCTTCCTCTTCAGTTATGAGACCAGCATTTAGATCCTCATTTATACTGAGCTGTTTACCTGGCATTGCATCCAATGTGAACCTGGCAGCAACTTCTGAAACTCTTGTGGCACCTCTTGTTATAACTATGAGTTGTACTATGACAAGTATGATAAAAACGACTAAACCAACAACAATGTTACTACCTACAACAAAGTTACCAAAAGCCTTTATTATTTCAACATCAAAACTAGAACCTTTTGATAATATAGCTCTAGTTGTGGATATATTCAAACCTATCCTAAAAATTGTAACTATGAGCAAAAGAGTAGGGAAAACATAAAAATCTGCGGGTTTTTTTACATAAAAAGTTGTTAAAAATATCCCTAGCGTAATGGTAATATTAATGGCGATTAATGCATCAAGAAGAAAGGAAGGTAAAGGAATAACCATCATTAAAACAGCAAAAACAGCTGTTATCGCTACAAGAATATCAACAGAAAAATCCTGAAATATATTTCTCAAAACTTCCCCTCCCTTTCCTTAATGTAAATTTTAAAGGTAAAAAATTTATCTTTCAAATGTTTTTAACATTTTATGTTTTTAACATTTAATGTTTTTAACATTCTGTTGAAAAAATCTTGTGTCTTGGACACCTTGTGCTTCATAGCACTTGTGCTTAAAACACTTAATTAATAGTAGTCCCACCCACCCTAATTAATTGAAAAGAGGCAAAGCCTCTCTGAGACAGAGTCTCTTTTCACTCTTAAGTGTGCAATTCCCTTCCTGAAAGAAAAATGCTTACGGGGTTGGAGAAGTCTACGCCTCCTTATAACTTTAGGATGTATTAAATAGCACTTAGGTGAATAGACAATTTTCAATGGAAAACATACGGGGTGTTGGGATGTTTCACATCCCAACATTAAAAATGGGTGGGAGGGTAGGGAATTGCTTAAGGTAATGTGCATTAAAACACTCTTAAATTAATAATCACTTGCAGGGTTAAGAGATGCGAAGCATCTCTGATGCGAAGTATCTTTGATACAGAGTATCCCTTAAATAATTGTGTGGGATGGGGAATTTCTTAAGTGTTTATAGCGCTTTGTGTTTAAAACACTTTGTGTTTATAACACTTTGTGCTATATAGCACTCTTAATAGAAAAGAATACTTTCCTGTGGCTGTGCAATTTTTTAACACTTGGTGTTTTACACACTCAATTCTTGAAACTACTGAATTACTTACATTTTGTGGTATCTAGAATACTTTTTACTGAAAACTCTTAAGAGTGCAGAGAAGCGAAGCTTCTCCGCGATAAGAATGGGTGGGAGGGTGGGGTGTGCTTATAGCACGCGGGCTTAAGGAACTCTTTAATAACAATGACTTATGAAGGTATTGGAAGTCAAAACATTCCAACGATAAAATGGGAGGAGGTGTTTCGTAGCACCTTTTTAATTAAATGCTTTTACGCTTCTTATTCAAATTGCTCTAGGGAGTAGAGAGGGGGTGTAACTCCCTCTCTATAAAATTGGGAGGGTGGGGTGCTTTATAGCACCTTTTTATTAAATACTCCTTACAGAGTCAAGGGATGCAAAGCATCCCTTACTTAATCGGGTGAGGATGTGCTTAAAACACAATTTTTATTTGAATATTCTGTAAGTGTAGAGAGGCTTTGCCTCTCTACAACAAATAGGGTGGGAGGGTGGGGCTACTTAAAGTAATGGTGCTAATTCTTAAATAAAGAAACAGGCCTAGCCTGTGACAGGTTTAACCTGAAACAAGTTTGACCTGTTACAAAACATTCATCTTGGACTTCCTTATTGTTTGAAGTTGATAGTTTTGGTCTAATTTGTTTTTAATAAGGTCATGTTAAAATTGAGGTTTTTAGTTGTTTTGCTTTTTTTGCCATTTGTTTTGGTTTCGTGTGGTGATAAGTTTGTGGGGAGTGTTCCGGGTTATATTGATCCGGTTGACATGAGAATTGTTGATTCTGGTACTAACTTCGTTTTCGTTTTTTCTTCAAATGAAAATGTTAAAGTGTACAACTTCGAGAAGTTAGTGTCTAGTTTTGATAGGAGAGCTGAGTTCGTTGTAACGAAGTCAAGAAAATTGGAAATTTACCAAAAAGTAGATAGTATCTTTACTTCAAAAAATCTTAAGAGTTATGGCCTTGTTGCGAGTAGGGGTGCCCAGTGGCTTTCTGTAGTGAATGGTAATGAATTCGGTTTGTACAATTATGTAAAGGGGATATCTTTTTCAGAGGATGGTAGTAGATATGGTTTTGTTTACAATGTCGGAGGATTGGTATCAAATGGTACGATTTTCGGGGGTAAGTACTATGTGAATATTGATGGTTATGATAATGGTCCTTATGATGATGCTTTACTCCCTATTTTTACTGATGATGGTAAGGTTGTTTTGGTGATTAAAGAATTAGGCCTTTGGAAGGTTAAGTACGATACATTTGAGTATGGGGATTATGAAGATGTTTTAGTTCCTTCAAACCCTGTTTATGGGGATAAGGTTATTTTTCTTTTCAAGAAAAAAAGTAGATGGTACATGAATAATACAACTAATGTTTTTAAGGATGTTGTGGTTTTTGAGTTTAATAACGGTAATTATGTGTTAGGTGAATTAAATGAAAACAAAGTTGCTGTTAAGGTTGGTGTAATAGGGGGTGGTTTTAAAGTACTGGGAACTTACGATAAAGTTATTAAGGCTATAGTTAACGAAGATGGAACTTATGCTGTGGTTTGTGAGGATAGCGGTAAAGAAATCTTGATAGTGAATGATAACTCTTTTAGCAATTATCAAGACATTGACAAAATTGAATTTTCTGAAAATAACAAATATTGGGGTATTAGATACAAAAAAGATGGGAAATATTTTGTAAATGTTAATGGTAAGGATTTGTGGAATTGTAATTTGCTTGATTTTGCGTTTAAAAACGATAGCGTATTGATTATGTACCTGGAAAAGGATAAAATTCTAGCGAAGGAGATCCCCTTTAAAAATTTATAAAGTTGAGATATGATTAGCGTCTTTAACATGAAAAATTTGAGGTGTAAGCATTGAATGGCACTCGTACTAAATAACACTTGGTGCTTGTAGTACTTTTTTTAAATTAAAAAACAGGCTATTACCTGTTTTTCAACACAATCTCTCTTAATTGAAAGAGATACCCCATTTGAACCATAATTGATTGAAAATTTCTTGTTTTGTGGAGGGTGTATGAAAAAGTGGATTTTGCCTAGTGCTATTCTAATCGTTTTTGTTTTGATTGTTAACTCATGGGGGCTCTTTACGGGTTATACTTACTTTGGTATTGATGCTAATTTAGGTGTAATAAAGCAGTATTCATCAGCGATGTGGTCCATGCTTAATAAGTTTTGGTATAGTACATACTTATTAGGCAATCAGATGGGTGTTAACTTTAATTTGTCAATGTTTTTGTCTAAAATTTTTGGTAGTAAAACACCTGTTTTTGATGTTGTCATTTACATGATAGTTTCTTTTTCAGGAATGTACTTGTTCCTGAGGAGTTCTGGAGTTTCGTTTTGGGCTAGTTTGTTTGGCTCTAGTGTTATTTCACTTACTACCTTTGGTGTTCTTTCAGTTTACGGTGGGCACCTAAACGGTAGCTTGGGATTTGTATTGCTTACACTCGGAATAACAAAGTACATTTATTCTAATAACCTTGATTATACGAAATCTTTGATACTTTCGTTTTTAGCTGGTGTGTCTCTTGGAATAGCATTTTCTGACTTCCAAAGAGTTATCTACTTTGGGTTAGTTTTTGCAGCTTATATAATTTTCTTAGTGCTAGCAAAGTATGAAAAACCCAAAGATTTGTTGAGAGAAAAACGGGAGAATATTATCAAATTCGTTATTGTACCTTTAGTGATACTAATCACTTTCGTTCTTTTCTCTGTAAATGGTATCATTGGTATGTTTGAATTTACGAAAATGGAGCAGGCAGGAGTTAAAAAAGATGATAAGGTCGCTAAATGGCAATTCCTTACTCAGTTTTCTTTCCCACCAGAAGAAATTTTAAATTTCTTTGTTCCAGGAATATTTGGATACTTTTCTGATGAGAATTCTGATTTGCCTTATTGGGGTAGAGGTGGACAGGATTTTGGCTATTCACAAACAAAGCAAGGGATGAAAAACTTTAGGTTAGGAATAGACAATCATGCAGGAGTTTTTGTTTTGCCTTTCTTGTTGCTAGCTTTTATTTATTTTGGAGGTTGGGGGAGAGAGAGAAAGAGGCACTTTATATTTTGGTTAGTTGTTGCGATATTAGCACTTCTTATATCTTTGGGTAGGTATTTTCCACCTCTGTTTTGGCTTCTCATTCAGATACCGTTCTTTGATAAATTAAGAAACCCGGCGAAGTGGATGGATATATTTGTCATATCAATCGTTATTCTCGCTTCTTTCTCGTTTGACTCGTTTATTAGGAATTTGGGTAAAAATTCAAAGGAGAATAAACAATTTTTGACATACTTATTTGTTTACTCTGGGGTATTGTTTCTAGTTTACCTCATACTTCTCGGTGTAAAGCAGGAAATTGCTTTTTCTTTGACTTCTCCGGACGCTTTGGCACCTTTGGGGTACAATGCAGCAGTAAAGGCAAGTGAGAATATAGCCTCATCTTTTGGTACAACATTCTTGTTTATATTCTTTGGTACTTTGGCTCTTTTCATGGTTGAGAGATTCTCTACTAAATCAAAATTTGAGTCTGATACAAGTGAAATAAAAAGAGAGATTATAATACCTCAGGGGGTACTAATATTTTTCGTGCTTTTTGCTTTTCTCAACATGTATTTGATTGACAAACCTTTGTTTAAGCCTGTTGACCCTAAGAAGCTTTATGAGGATAATAATTTGGTTTCTTACTTGAAGAAGGAATTTTCAGAGGACCCAATGAGAGTGGCTATATTCTCGGGATTAGCCAATCATTATTATACATTCCTATTCTCTTACAATGACCTTGAAACTATACACACTATACCTCAAAGCAGAATACCTGAGGATTACAGTAAGTTTATGGGTTACCTTAACATGGCACCTATTGGGATTATGAAGATTTACGGTGTAAAGTATGTGATAGTTGATTTGCCACCTACTACTCCTCAGATTGCTGAACTCAAGGATTTAGAGTATGTTACTAATATAAATTCTGTTGTTTACTTTGGGGAAAGTGATTCTGGACCTAGTACGATACAGCACTCAACTTATGTTTATAAACTCAATGGAGGGCTTCCGAGATTTTTCATGACGCCTAACTACATAAAGTATACTGGACAGTTTGAGTTTTTATTAACACTTCCTACGGAAGTGTTAAAGAATAGTGTACTTATAACGAATGATATGAAAGATTTTGTACCTTCAACTAACTTTTCTTATAACTTGAAGGTAGAAAAGTACGCACCGGATTATGTGAAACTCAGTGTTGAGAGTTCTGATAATGGTTTCTTGGTTGCTAATGTGTACTATAGCCCACAATGGCAAGTGTTTGTTGATGGTGTTAAGAAGGAGATAATGAAAGCGAATTACCTCATTCAGTCAGTTTACTTAGAGAAGGGCAAACATGTTGTAGAGTTCAAATTCAATGGATTTTCTTACCTTGCTATACTTCAGTTCGTACTTCTTTTGGTGTTTGTTGTTTTAGGTGGGTATGTGATTTATTTATCACTGTCCAAGAAATAAGTCAAGTGTTAAAGTTGTTTGTGCTGAAAATGTGCTTTAAGCGTATTTTTAATCAAAAATATGCAGTAATTGTGGAATATTAGGAGTTTTGAATACAAGGCATTGTCAAAATGCGGAGTATCCCAACATTAATAATGTAAGAATTGAGTTAGATGGTACCTTTTTACTTGGCAAATATGTTCAAGAGTTGTTCAAGAGTGAAGAAAGACAAAATGTTGATTTACAAGAATCACTTTTGGAAATAGAAAATCATGAGCAGAAATATTTAGATCTTATCAACAAGGAATATTCTTTTCAAGATGCTGTTAAAACTTTAGACAAAATTGATTGGGATTTTAAAAATTTTACTACACAATATCTTACTCATACATTTCATCCTTATCTGTGAGGTTCATACCTCAAATAACTCTAACTTTTATTAAAATTATTATAAGGCACACATGTATAACATGCTTTGGCTTGGAATGGATTTTGATTTGTTTAGAAAACACGAGATAGGAGGACATTCTCACTTCATTACTAACAGATTTAGATTACTTTCAGAATATTTAGGAGATATGCTTCGTTCAATGATTGAGATGAATAGAGTTTTGAAAAAAGATAAGTTATGTGTAATTGTAGTAGGAAATTCAAGTTTGGAATACGAATTAATTGAAAGTCATAAGTTCTTTGCAGAAATGGGTAAAAAAATAGGATTTAAACCGATAAAAACTATTTTTAGAAATATTGATAAAACAAGAAAATATACAAGTACAAATATCGGGAAAATTGATGATGAATATATTCTTGTGATGCAAAAAATAGATAACACCAATATTTCTGCAGATGATGACAAGTTTGTTTCTGAATCCGAAGATATAAAGGTAAAGGGGTAAGAACATGAAAGAATTTATTAGCAAAATAATATACTCAATTCTTACAGGGCAGGATTATAGAAATTTCTATCAACTTGCTTTTGATTTCTCGTGATTTTTATACTGATTTAAAAAGGGGTGAATAATGAAAAAGTTTATTATATTTCTTGGAATTTTGTTGTTTTTTAGTAATTTGTCCTTTGGACAGAGGGTAGTTTTTGATAGAATCATTGCTAGGGTAGGTGGTGAGGAAACTATTACTCTTCTGGAATATGAGAAAATGAAATCATTTCTTGAAGAGGGACTCCTACTTGGAATGAAAACAAATCTGTCTATATCAAAAGAAGATGTTATGAAAAGAATACTAACTGAGAAGGTTCTTTTGGTTATTGCTAAAAAAATGAATATCATTGTTCCTGATGATGAAAAGTTCGTCAATATCATAAACGATCAAAAAGTAGTTGATCTTATAAAAGACAATCCTGTCTTTAGAAAACAGATAATTGGTGAGTTAAGGAATCAGTTTATAATGTCTAGAATTGTGAGTTCTGATGAAGATCTAAAAAATTACTTACAGAAAGAGCCTGACGAAAAGCAACTAAATAATGTGCTTTTAGACCTTTACACCAAAAACTCAAATCAAAGCAAAACAATTAAGGTAAGTTTTCTGCTGATAACAACTTATTTACCGGATGATTTGACTCTTTCCCAAGAAAAGGAGATACAATCTATTTTCGGTGAAATTAGTAATTATATCTATTCTGATAGATACGATAAAGCTTTAGAAGTGTCTTCTAAAAAATTGGGTAAGTATGTTGTTACAAATCTTACAAGGTACCAGAGAGATCTGATTTCTTTGCAAAAATTATATTCGGAAGGAATACCAGTGGAACTTCTTAATGTAATTGGTGGTGTAAAATTAGATCAAAAATTACCAATACCCTTGAATTACAAAGTAGGGGATAAACTTTATACTATTGTAGTTAAGGTTATTTCAAGGAAGGAAGAATCTACAACATTTGAGGAATTTAAATCAAATATACTTAGTGTTCCTGAATTGAAAAACCAAGTTTATTCTAAAATAGCAGAGGATAAAATTAAAGATTGGGTAAGCAAATCTGTTAGTAACTACAAGATATCAATTGATTTCTTGGATAGCTCTTATAAAGTTGATTTATGAAGAAAATAGTTTTAGCTACAACAAACACTCATAAGTTTAATGAAATAAAAGATATCTTATCATCTGTTCTTGATGAAGTTGAGTTTTTACCTTTAAAAGGGGGGTATGGTGCACCTCCTCCTAGGGAAGATGGAAAAACTTTTTTGGAGAATGCCTTGATTAAATCGAGATATTATTACTCAAAGTTGAAAATTCCTGTTTTGTCTGATGATTCTGGCCTTGAAGTTGAGTCTTTAGGTGGTAAGCCCGGTGTCCTTTCTGCTAGATATGCAGGGGAAAATTCTACTCAAAGGGATTTGATAAATAAATTACTTAAAGAAATGGAAGGAATAACAAATAGAAAAGCTAGATTCGTCTGTATTGCTGTTTTTATGTATGGAAGTGAAAAATTTATCTTTTCTGAAGGAATTCTTTACGGTAGGATTTCGTACGAGCCTAGGGGGAATAGGGGTTTTGGTTATGATCCTGTTTTTATACCTGATAATTACGATAAAACACTAGCAGAATTGGGTGAAGAGATTAAAAACAAAATAAGCCATAGATATAATGCCTTTTTTAATCTTGCCTTAAAAATAAAAGAGTTGGGAATAATTTAGTGACAAGATGAAACACTGAAAGGAATCTTTTAAAATGTCCAAAAGAGGTGTAAATATGAAAAAAGTAGTTCTTTCTTTGGTTGTTGCTTTCTTATTTTTTATAGGTGGGGTAGCGAATCCTATGAAAATGATTACAAACAAAAATTTCGTGATAATTCAAGATTTTGAATCTAAAATTTTAACGAATAAAAGGACTATAAGGGTTTATTTGCCTGAGAATTACTTCAATTCTTCGGAATACTACCCTGTGATATATGCACAAGATGGGCAAAACTTGTTTTTTGATCAAAACAACGAAATGAAATGGGACTTAGATAAAAGCATAGAGAAATTGACTAAAGAGGGGATTATAAAAGATGTTGTGGTTGTTGGGATAGATCACATGGGAGTTGATAGGATAACTGAATATACACCTTTCCCATTTTCTAGTTATGGTGGTGGCAAAGGTAAATTGTACGGTGAATTCTTGGTTAAGGAGTTAAAACCTTTCATAGAGTCAAACTTCAGAGTAAAAACAAACAGGGAAGATGTTGCTGTCATGGGGTCATCTCTTGGGGGGCTAATATCTCTTTACATTGGTATGTGGTATCCTGAAGAGTTTGGGATAATAGGTTCTGTCTCTCCTTCTTATTGGTGGGGACTTGATAAAAATCTAGCCGAGGTATCAAATAGTATAAAATCATTAAAAACTCAAAAAATATACATAGACATGGGATACAGAGAACAAAGCACGATGTTTAAAGAGAAAAATGCAAGAGGTATAAGCAATGTCATATACACAACAAAAGAGATGTTTTTACTCTTACAAAAAAACGGTAGTTATCCGAACTTACTTTATATTGAAGATTTGGCGGGTGAACACAATGAACTTAATTGGAAAAGAAGGATTACAAATTTCTTGGTTTTCGCTTTTTCAAAGAAAAAGTTATCGCAAGAATTAAATAGTATAGAACTTTACTATTATCCAAATGAGTGGGGCATAGAAGATTTTGGTTATTTCTTCGTAAACGGGATTACTAAAGATGGGATAACAAGGACTTTCTTGGGATTAACGCCAGAACTAGATAAATTTAAACTAGTTGACAAGGATAGGGGAATAATTCAAGCAACGGATAGTGGTATAGGAACGATAAGTGTAAAAATAGGCAATCTACAATCTAAAAAAGAGATTAAAATAGAGCCAATATCCAGTATTTATTGCCTTGCAGAAATAAATGTAATTTCTCCTTCTAAAAGCTTACAGATGGTAGTTACAAACCAAGATAAACAGCCAACAAATTATGTAATTCCTTTACTATTAACCGATACCAAAAATGAAGAGAATAATGTTTTAAACATTTTTTCAACGAAGTTAACTAACTTAAGGGGTACAGTATTAGATGCTAATTTTGTTAATGAGGGGGGTAATGTTGTTAAAACTGCAAAATTTATTATGAACAACATGTATAAAAAGTATACATTTACTCTTACGAACTCTTACGATACAAACAGCAATCAAAAGTGATAAATTTTCGAGAAGTCCTTCATGAAGAGTTGGGTTAAACAATTGAGTTGAAGTAAAAAAATATAAAAAGGCGGGCAATCTGCCCGCCTGATTAATTTTATAATTTGCCAGTAAACGAAACTTCAAAGTTTATACCTTTCTGTGGGAATGCTGCAGGGTTAAGACTTATACCACCATTTCTAGGATTCAAGTTCCACCAATCCTGGTTGAGTAAGTTCCTAACAGCCACCACTAAATCGTATGAAACACCTGAAATATTAGCAATGTTATTCCATAGTAGTGAAGCATCAACTATCCAATAAGCAGGTAACTTACCAAGAGTAGTTGAAAGAGAATTCGCTACACCGGGATCTATCTCACCAACAATGTAATTCATCAAAGAAACATAAACATTCTCCATAACTTTGTAAGATACTATGAAAGACCCCTTCTGTAATGGTATTCCGTAGTAATCAGAATCTACCCAGTTAGAATTTGTAGTAGTACCACTAACTTCTGTCTTCCAGAAAGATTGATTACCTTGCTCGTATGTGTATCCAAGCGTTAACTGAATATTTTTGTAGAAAGGTAGTGTAACCTTCAAGTATTCCTCGGCGCCCCACAATCTGACGATTGGTACTTCTTTAACACCACTACCCTGTTCTGGTATCGTAACTTTGAAGTTTTCAGCGTAGTTGTAGTATGCAGCAACAGAGTTTTGTAACCAATCTTCAACCATCTGGAACCAGCTAGTTTCAAATGTCCATGTGTTAGCAGCGTGTATTTGTTGGATACCACCTTCTTTGTTTGCAGCCCCCCAAAGCTCAAAAACAGTAGGCTCTCTATACGCTCTACCTACAAGCAACTTGAGAGAGGAGTTATCAGAAATCTTGAAAACTACTCCACTTCTTGGGTTAATTTCTGTTTTTATATCAAATCCTTGATTATTTGTCTGCACTATGTAATTATCAGCCCTACCACCTAAAGTAACCAAGAGTAAGTCATTAAACAATGGTAACTCCCATTGTGCATAAGCGCTAACCTTTGTCCAAGAAGACTCATTGTTGGTAGTTACTTCTGGGTGCTCAACTATGTTCGTAGCAGAAACAGGACCACCGACTATGGTAGACCAATCAATCCTATTCCAGGAGGCAGAAATTCCATCCAGCCTATCAAAGAATACACCAGCTGTTATTCTGTTCTTCTCTGAGAAGAAATACTTTAACTGAGCCTCAAATTGATACTTCCTTGAGCCTGGAGACTTTAGGTTAGAATAAAACCCTCTCCACAACTCTATATCAGCTCTAGAGATATTTGTTACTATATTTGTTGTAGCATTACCATTGGAATCAACTGAATATATTTCAGGTACCTGAGTATGATTACCCCATAGATAATCCTGATAGAATCTACCTTCTACCTTCAGATTGAGTTTAGAAGGTATTAGGTAATCTTCAAAACCTAAAAATGCTATTCTCTGGTCTCTCCCATCAAGATCACCTGTGTATATCCACTGAACATCTTGAACACCCCTGCCATCAATTTGGTAATTATAGATAGCTCCAAGATAGAATGGGCCATAACTCAACTTTGCATAAAGATATCTATCATACCCTGTGTCATCATAATCCCACATTGTGTAGTCAGGCCTTCTATTGGTATTCTGAACCTGTGGAGCATAGATATAGTATTCCTTTACCTTATCATAGAAGTTTGGACCATCCGTCAGCAAAACTCTACCGAAAATCTTGTACTTGAAGTTACCTATAGAACCACCCAACAGCACAGAAGGAACTATAGTGTTATAGGAACCAAACTCAACACCTGCTTTCAATCCGCTTATTTCATTTTCGTTGTAGGTAACCAAGTTGATTATACCGCCAACGGCGTTAGCACCATAAAGAGCAGATGCTGGCCCCTGTATAACCTCTACCCTTTTGATAAAGAAGAGAGGGTAGTTGTGACTTATGAAAGATTCACCGGCGATATTGTTATTCATCTCAAGGCCATCAAGAAGCACTATAGTGGTATCAAATGCCCCGATGAAACCCCTCTGACCACCAAAGAGGAAGAATTCAGGATCGTAGATATCTACACCTGGAACATACCTAAGCAAATCACCCAATTCTGTCATTCCCCAAATCTTGAGCTGTTTGTCATCATAAGTATACACCGTAGCAGGTGCCTCAGAAACTGTTTGAACATTTTTAGTAGCAGCTACTACTATGCTTTGCTCAATCTTGAAGAACTCTTCCTCAGTTATCTGCGCAAATCCAAGAGGTACTAGCAAAATTGTTATTAGCAAAATTGTTAAGCTTAATCTATACATACACACCTCCTTTAAGATATTTTTTTCTCAATAACTAACAAAGTATAATCATCTTTAGGTGGCACACCTTCAGCAAAATCTTCAATTTTACTTAGCAAGAAACTTAAGAACCTTTTTCCGCTAAATCCTTGCCTATGCCCTTCTAAAACCATCTCTTTGAACCTCTCAAGTCCTAACTCATCACCTTTCAGATTTCTTCTCTCAACTATACCATCTGTATAAACTATTAACCTATCTCCTTCCATTAACTCAAAACTCTCGGTACTTGCTATATAGAGATTATCATCAAGTATACCAACTATTGATCCCTCTGTTTCCTTGATGTTTTCAAAGTTTTCGGTTGCTCTTCTATAAAGAACTGGTAAGTGGTGTCCACCTATTGAGTAATTTATTATGTTCTCTTTTTCTAAAATTCCTAAAAACATCGTTAGATAGTTTGCCATAAACTGAGAAGACATATCAGAGTTTATTATTCTGAGCCTTTTATTCAAGCTTTCAATTATTTCATGAGGTTCTTGTGTTTCAAATGCTATGTTTAATACTGAAATCTTCAGCATTGCTGTTATTAGAGCGGCAGGTATACCGTGTCCAGAAACATCAGCAACATAGAACAATAGCTTATTACCAGGTATAGGGAAAATGTCAAAGAAGTCACCACCTATCTTTTCCATGGGCTGTGAAAAACCTATTATTGTATAATCTCTCCACTTGTAACCACTGTTGGGCATTATTCCTTTCTGTATCTTACTAGCGAAATCTAACTCCATCTGTATTATCCTATCTTTTTCTTTAAGTTTCTCATAAGCTTCTCCCAATTCCTTCGTTCTTTGCTCAACTAACTCCTCCAAATGCTCACTATACTCTTTTATACTTCTTCTCATTTCATCAAATGTCTGTGCCAATATTCCTATTTCATCTTTACTCTCTATTTTTATTTGATAATCGAAGTTTTTCTTACCGAACTCTATAGCAGCATCCTTAAGCTGAAGTATGGGCCTCGAAAAACCTCTAGCAAAAAACAAAGTAAATACCATCCCCAATAGAATGAACAAGACAACCACAAGAATTGATATCAGAATATTACTAACAACACTCTGCACCAAGTACTTCGTAGTGAATCCTAACTTCAAGAAGTAGTTGACTTCAGGTGAAATTTCTATGGTCATCAAAATTTCTATAATATCCTCATTACCATAATTTACTTCTCTTATTTTTACTCCCTTTTCAGTTATACCATAGGAATCTGGGGGGATTAAAGAAACAACTTTATACTTAACCTCTTTACCTCCACTCATCTCAAGTATCTCATCCTTTGCCAATATCCTTTCACCTTTATTATCCTCAAGTACACCATAAACAATTTCCTTATCGTTGACTACGCTATCCTCTATAGCTCTCTGGACTTCGAAGAATTGAAAACCAGCAATATAGTTAGCCGAAAGACTACCTATACTTTTTGCCAAAAGAACGCCTTTTTTTATGAGCGAAGCCTTCATCTCCGAAGAAGACCTGTATATAAAAACAACGCTTATAACTGCCGTTATAACTACAACTATTGAAGATATAACCAAAACTAGTTTAGCCCTTATATTCATATTTTCAAACATATTTACCTCCTTTTATTAATTATTCAATTACTTTATCAATTGAACCAAGCATGAATTCATTAATACTAAACTTCATTTTACCGAGGTATTTTTTGTTTATAGCCGTGAATGTACCAACCGGTGGCACAATCCCTATATTTGATGGTATTTCTTTATCTTCTAAAATCTTTCTGACCATTATGCCTAACTGAGAACCTATACTTGGGTAACTAAGCGATACGCTGAAGAACCCACCAGCAATGACGAAATTCTCAGAAAAAACAACATTGGGGATGTAAGAATTCAAAGATTCTTGCAAGAAGAATGATATATTATCTTTATTCAAAACCACAGTATCAGGAACCATCCAAAGTATATCAGTTTCCTTACTAGCAGAGTAAAAAGCATTTTTAAAATCATTTGGCGAAGATATAAAATAAGGTTTTAATTCTATGCCTATCGTTTGTAGATTTTTGGAATCATTCTCTAAAAATTCTTTAAAGTATTTATCACTACATATAATCCCAACTTTAGAAATATTTGGGATAAGTGCTTTAAGGTTATAAAATATAGATTCTGAAGGTAAAACAACAGATATACCAGCTACATTTTTGTACTTATCAACCCCAAACTTTTTATAATCAATAACCATACTAAAGAGAATAGGTGTATCAAGTTTACCTACTACGCTTTCAAGTGCCATACTGCCTATAACAACAACTAAATTTACATTCTTTTGCTTAATTGCTTCCAAAGTTTGCTCAACATATTTTTTATCCCCTTTGAAGTTAACAGCAAAATAATTGTAATCCCCCTGTATTGAATTAATAAATTCGTTCTTAACATCATTAAAGCTAGGTATCTCATCTGAAATAAGAATCAATATGTTCTTCTTCCCATTGTTAGGGAAAGAATAATTTTGGAAATCTTCAAAACTTTGAGGAAACCCCAAAGTAGATATGCCAAAAAGCATTGATACTAATAAAATAAATTTTTTCATATTATCCCCCTTTATTTAAGTTTTGACAAAATTTTTTCATCACCAGATACACTATCAAAGCCCATTATATTCAAAAGTTCCTTAGCAGATGAAGAAGATAAAATATTTACTACCTTTTCAATATCATTTTGATCCCCCCATTTCGTCACACAAACGAGAGGGTTGTATATACCCTTAGTTGAGAAAACAAACTTCAGATTTTGAAAACCTGTGGGATCTATTGATTTAAAAACCTCAAGACTATCCTCAGAAACCATAGCAGCATCAGCTTGCCTAAACTTAATTGCAAGAAGAGCATCCAGATCTTTAGGGACCTTAAGTAATCTGAACCTCATACCACCACCAATAGTATATATTGCCTCTTCAAGTGAAGAGGATAAAACTTTACCACTAAGTGAATTTATATCATTATACAAGAAGGAAACTATCTTCTTCTGATAAGCATGCTTCCCATTCTTCAAAAAGATGGCAATAGGTTCTAATGAGAAATTCTCCTTCTCTTTCAGGTAAACTAGGGAATTAACTATAACAAAATCAGGCTTAAGGTCCATCGCAGCTCTGAAAGATTTTTCGTCGGCGGCGGCAATAAATTTCATTCCAATCGCACCAAAAACCTTATTCCCTTGGGCGTTTATATCAAATATTCTTCTTATATTTCCATCTGGGTCATAATAAACTACGGTTTGTGAAATAGCTGAAAAATTAGCCGCTAATAAGGTAAAAATAATCACAAGTAACTTTTTCATTATAACACTCCTTCTAATTTATTAATTAATTATTAACGATAAAAAAATGAAATTCAATAATTTTAAAATTTGTTACTAATTTGTGATAATTTTGTTGAATGTCAGGCTACTGCCTGTTTCAGGCTTGGCCTGCTTCTTCTTTAATTATTTTAAGGAAGTTTTTTTAAGTACATTATTTTAAGCAATTCCCCACCTCCCCGCCCTAATTGTTGTAGAGAGGTTTCACCTCTCTACACTCTCTAGAATAATTATATAAAGAGGTGCTAATCAGAACCTAATTGAAATGGTGCTATGAAGCATCCTCCCCAATTAAGTAACGAAGTTAATCCTTTAAGAAGTTTTTCTTTCAGGAAGGAAATTGCGAGAGTGAAGAGAGGCAAAGCCTCTTGGAGGCGGAGCCTCTCTTGATAAAATAGGGTTAGATGGTGCTACTTATTGTTCCGAAAGCATTAGCTCTAATAGTGCTTTTTACAAGGGTTAAGGGAGGCGATAGCCTCCTTTAGGATTTTAGGGTGGGTGGGCGGGACTACTAAAAGTAATTTGTGCTATAAGCACCGCGTGCTTTAAGCACAAGTGTTTTAAACACTGGGTGTTAAAAACACTGGGTGTTAAAATTACATAGCCACAAGAAAATAGTTCTTTTTTATTAAGAGTGCTTGAGGAGAAACTTGAAGAAAGTTTATTAATTAATTATAATTAATCAAAAATTTTGGGAGTATTATGAATACGAGTATTATGAATACAGGTATTATGAATACAAGTGTTATTACTGAGGAGTATGGGGTGGTAGTTATTGGTGCTGGGCATGCAGGTATAGAGGCAAGTCTTGCAAGTGCTAGGATGGGTGTTCCAACATTGCTTCTCACTCTGAATATAGATACAATAGGGCAGATGTCTTGTAATCCATCAATTGGTGGTACTGCCAAGGGGCATCTTGTTAGGGAAATTGATGCTCTTGGTGGTGAGATGGGGAGAGCGGCTGATCAAAATGGTATACAGTTTAGGATACTTAATGATTCGCGGGGACCTGCCGTCAAAGCCTCTAGAGCTCAAATAGATAAGTATCAGTATAGGAATTACATGAGAATAGTGTTGTTTTCGGAGAAAAATCTTGTTGTTAAGCAGGGAAGTGCCAAAAAACTTTTGCTTGAGGGGAATAGGGTTATAGGAGTAGAGACGGTGTTTGGTGAAAAAATATATGCCAGAGCGGTTGTTATAACTCCCGGCACATTCATGAGAGGAATGTTGTTTGTTGGCAAGGAAGCACAAATTCCCGGTGGTAGGATGGGTGAGACGCCAGTTAGTGAATTATCTGATCAACTTATATCTTTAGGTTTTACAATCGGAAGGTTTAAGACAGGTACTCCACCTAGACTTGATGGTAGAACTATAGATTTCTCGGTGATGGAGATTCAAAAGACAGACCCGAACTTTAAACCTTTTTCTATATTCACTGATAAAGATAAATTTCCCATTCAACCTCAAAGAGAGGTTTATTTAACATACACTAATGAAAAGACTCATGATGAGATAAGAAATTATTTGTTTACATCTCCCCTTTACAGTGGTATCATAAAGGGAACAGGAGTGAGGTATTGCCCTTCAATAGAGGATAAAATCGTTAAATTCCCTGATAGAGAGAGGCATCATGTTTTTATAGAGCCTGAAAGTTTGATATTTGATGAGTGGTATCCTAATGGTATCTCAACAAGTTTATCTTATGAAGCGCAACTAAGATTTGTTAGAACGATAAAGGGATTGGAAAATGTTAGAATAGTCCGTTATGGCTATGCAATAGAGCATGATTATGTTGACCCTAGACAACTTTATCCGACTCTAGAAACAAAACTCATTGAAAATCTTTTCCTTGCTGGGCAAATAAACGGAACTACCGGATATGAGGAAGCAGCCTCACAAGGTATAGTAGCAGGCATCAATGCAGCACTTAAAGTTATGGGCAAAGAGCCAATAATTCTTAAGAGGACCGAAAGTTATATAGGTGTCTTAATAGATGATTTGGTTACAAAAGGCACTAATGAACCTTATAGAATGTTTACCTCAAGAGCTGAGTATAGGTTACTCATGAGAGAGGATAATGCAGTATTTAGATTGTCAAGAGTAGGATATGAGGTTGGTTTGTTACCAAAGTATCAATGGGAAAAGGTAGAATATCAGAGAAAAAGAATGGAAGATACAATAAGACAACTGGAAAATGAGTATGTAAATCCTTCTAGAGAAAATAATGAAAAACTCACATCACTAGGGTTGATTCCAATAACTAGGCCAACTTCTTTATCTGAGTTGTTAAGGAGGCCAGACTTTAAGTGGGAATATATTTATGAATTTTCTGAAAACATACCTTATGATTTACCTAACGATGTTATAGAAAATATAAAGGTGGAAGTTAAGTATAGGGGGTACATAGATAGGGAGTTGAAGGCTGTAAAGAAATTAAGAAAATTGGAGAATATAAAATTGCCCCCTGATTTTCAGTTTAAAGAGGTAAAGTCTCTTTCAAGGGAAATAGTAGAAAAACTTGTGAAGTTTAAGCCTTATAACCTCTATCAAGCATCTCAAATATCGGGTGTTACCCCTGCGGCTATACTTGCAATAATCCATCATCTTGAAAAGAAAACATCTATACCCACTACCTAGACTAATGGTATTCCAAAATTTGACTATGTTCCCAAACGAATACATCCCCTCTAGTCATTCTGCCCCTCCCTTTGTCATTCTGAACGGAGTGAAGAATCTCTCTGAACGAAGTGAAAATCTCTTGAACGAAGTGAAGAATCCCACTGAACGGAGTGAGATTCCTCGCTTCACTCGGAATTGACAGTAAAAAAGGGCAGTTAGATTAATTATACAAATTGCAAAACTGAATTTGGAACAGTCTTATATATTCCGGAGAGTGAAGAGAGGTGAAACCTCTCTACATTAAATAGGGTGGGTGGGCGG
>Ga0078972_1002379_pt1 | contig 62511 bp, 60 predicted proteins | sample YelNatPaOPGAMG01_FD_67568 | JGI IMG/M metagenome (GOLD analysis project Ga0078972, IMG submission 67568) | Hot spring thermophilic microbial communities from Obsidian Pool, Yellowstone National Park, USA - OP-RAMG-01 (SPADES assembly) (version 2) | ecosystem: Environmental > Aquatic > Thermal... | reverse complement strand
GCGGGTGCTTTCGAAAATTGAGAATTTCAATAGGGTTTTTATGATTTAATCAAGCTGAAAGGATGATAATATGCCTTCTTTAAAAAAGCATTGTGAGGAATCCGAAAGAGTATTCGGGGAGGCATTCAAAGAGAGTCATCGCTGGTTGGATGAGTTCGCGGGAGCACCTGGGTTTGGAATGAGGCACCGGAAAAAACGACACCATGAGGCAGGCATCCAGCAGGCCATCAAGCTCTTTGGTGAGATCGGCGGCCGAGTGGCAAGACAGCACATCATTTCAGACTTGAAGGAGGAGGGTTGGACCGAGAAAGACCGTTTCCCACAGAACGAGGAAGACTATGTGAAGATGGTGCTATTCTAAAAGAGATTACACTTAGTTCTAAACGCATAGACTCTTCTCTTTTCACACATTCGCCAATATAATATGCTCTCACTCTACTGTACAAATGCCGCCATGAATGGGAATGTGAGTTCCATTCAAACCGCGGGAAAAGTGCATAGCCCATAATTATCTATTCCCTAAATTGATCGATTCTGGTTGAGTAGTTAAAATATCACCACTTTCATGAATGAAACATGAGCATTTTTTGGCTGAAGACCCTCGAAAATGTCCTTTTGAGGGTAAGAAAAGCTCAAAAGAGTGGCGCCAGGGGGAACCCCTGATGGAAAAGCCAGAATTACCCAATGATCAAGGCATACTTCACCCTGGGCTTTTGCCATGAGCCCCGGACCCCGAAAGAGAAGGCTCGCTTTGTTTGCATCCACAAGCCCCTTAGGCCCAGGCAAACCGGGGCGGTGCGCTGCTTCTGGCCCCCAGGGCGGCACACTGCAGCTCCTCCATGGCGGCCGCGGCAGATATAGCCGATCTGCAACTTTTCAAAGCCAGCACACCACTCCTGGTCGAAAAAGCCGGCGTCGAGCCGCAGGATAATGGGTACTTCCTCGCCGTGGTGCTGGCGGATGAACCTGACGACATGCGTGACCATCTTGAGGGCGGTGTCCCCGTCGTTGCTGGGTTTGCTGCCGCCCCGGAACACCGCGTCGCTCATCAGGTCTTCCCAGGTCAGGTGCAGGGGTTGAACGCCGCATCCGTTCAGGGGCCGTCTCCCTGGCGGCGGCGTAGCCCTCGTCTTGTTTCAGGGCAGCAAAGTAGACCAGGTGACGGCTGGTGCCATCCAACAAGAAGCAGCACACCTGCTTGAAGATCTCGGACACCGGCTGTCCCTTGGCGTTTTTGCGGATGGAGCCGAACAGACGCTCCAGGACCGGATAAATGGCGATGTTGCGCAGATACCGGACAAAAAGGGTCAACCCACCCCTGGAAGTCAAGGTGTCAGAGGTTGCTTCAACTCCATCAAGAACGTGGCTACTTTTATGTTTCCCGGTCATAGTAGTATTGGCGATAACCTCCCCCCCACCGGGTTTGGCTGAGCCCAGATGGATCGATATATTGGCCAATAATATCAATATGTTATCTCATTAGCAAATAACGTCCAAGTAATAAATCGCTCACTTTAGGTATAGAGAAGTATTTCAAACATGAGTTCGGTGCGGCAACCGGTCACAACTGCGTATATTTCTCCGACATCCTCCTGGACTGTCTGGAGAGCGGGCTGCCAAAGGTGGATAAGAGCGTCCACGCCGGCCGCATCGTCACCTGGCACGACTCCTGTAAACACATGCGCTCGGTCTATCTGACCTTCGGGGACGACTTCGACCTGGAAAAGCCTCGGAAGATATTATCCTATCTGATAGATATGGAAAATTTCCGAGAGATGCCCCACAACCGCTTAGAGAGTTATTGCTGCAGTGTTGGTGCCGGGGAACCGGCCGGTCCGTATGAGGCCGAGAAGACGGAACATGGTGGGTTTAAGGCCAGGGATATCATGGCTACCGGGGCAAACCTGGTGGTGGCCGGCTGCTCCGACTGCCGGACCCGGATCATGAAAAGCCTGAAGCCCAAGTTCAATCTGGACATTGAGGTGAAGTATCTTCGGGAAATGGCGGCCGAGGCCTTGATTTTTGTTTAGACCGGGAAGATGGGTAACAAACGTTCGGGGACACAGGTAACACTGTTTATGATCATAGGTAAATTAACAATATTCGTCGGGGGCGCGATGGCGGGAGGCTGCCGCCGGAACCATAAATATCCATCCCGGTGGCTGGCTCCCGCCCCGGCATCTTGAGACACCATTATTGGTCTGCTCCGCAGCGCTCCTGCTTGAGGCGGAGTGAAATCTGTCCGATCTTGTGTTGTGCAAAATAGATCTCCCAAGTACCATCGGTGGTGGTGGCCCAGATTGACCCGGAGCTCTGTGTCGGCTGCCAGGCCTGCGTGGGGGTCTGTCCCTCCGGGGCCATCAGCTACAACAAAGAGGAGGATATCTGCGAAGTGAACCAGGCCCTGTGCAAGGGCTGCGGCACCTGCGCGGCTCCCTGCCCCTCGGAGTGCATCACCCTGCCGGGCTTCAGCCACAAGCAGATCTATACCCAGATCGACGAGGCTCTCAAGGAGATGCGGCTGGCCAGGGATGAAGCCGCCGGCGGATACCCTGAGAAATTAAGGAGAACAGGGGCTACAAGGGTGAACTTATGGACGAGTCATTCGAACCGCAGATCATCGCCTTTAGGGGTGAAGCCCCGAGGGTTGGCGGTGGAGGGACGGAAGCATCGATAACGACGCATGTGTTGAAAAGCCTGGCATTATCCGGGAATCTATATTGGGGACCCAGGATGATTGCTCAACCCACCGAACCGCCGGGTACGGACCCGCAAGCCCGGTGGGGTGGGAGGACGGGGGCCGCAAGCCCCCTCCTACTCGATCTACTCTTTTGGGGCTGCGTTTTTGGCGCGAGAGGTCATTTGGCCCAGGCTGAAGCCTGCGGCTAGCTTTTGCAAAAGGGGACTTTTTATCGACATCTTACAAAGCCATCGAGGTTCAGGTGAGGTGCACGAAGACGTTTTCCCGCTGGAATTCACCCATGAGGAGCAGTTCCCGGCGGTCTTCAGAGAAGAAGGCCTTGAGGGGGAATTCTTCGTCCGGGAACCAATCTATGGAAAAGTGCAAGCCCTGTTCTGCTGTGGAGATGGTGAGGTGGGCTTCATCCTCTTCCACCAGGGGGAAGAGGAGATAGAGGGTAAACCGAGTGGACCCTGGCCTGGGCTGGAGGTGGTCTTTTTTGCCTTTCCAAATCTCGAACTTTTCCTGAAAAAGTCCGGACAGCCAATACACCGTAACAAATTCCTTCCCTTCAAGCACCCGGCAGTACCCCCGGCATCTTAATATTTCAGGATGGTCAGCCCCAGAATGAGGGCAGCCAGGAGGAGACGGTAGACGGCGAAGGGGTAGAAGGTATGGCGGCGCAGGTAATGCAGGAGGAAGTGGATGGCCAGGTAGCTGAAGACCAGGGCGGACAGAAAGCCACAAATGCCTGCGCCCCAGGAAAGGTTGTTGGGGGGGTGCTTTATCCATTTGAGGAGATCATAGAAACCGGCCCCGGCGATGATGGGAGTGGCCAGGAGAAAAGAGAAGCGGGCGGTGCTCTCCCGGGTGAACCCCAGGAACAGGCCGGTGGTCATGGTGATGCCGGCCCGGGAGACACCGGGCATGATGGCCAGGGCCTGAGAGAAGCCGATCAGGAGGGCGTCACCCAGGTTGAGATTGGTAAGGGGCCGAAGATGGCGGGCCAGGCGTTCCGCCAGGATGAGAAGGATACCCAAGCCTCCCAGGAGCAGGGCGATGCGCCAGGGTTGACGAAAGATGGTTTCAGCAGATTTTTGCAAAAGGACTCCGGCCAGGGCCCCGGGGATGGTGGCGGCGGCCAGACAGATAAACAGGCGGCGCTCCAGCCGGGAATAGGGAGAAGGCCGCAGGATAGATGTGGCCATGTTTACCCAATCCTCACGGAAATACCAGAGAAGGGCGACGAGGCTCCCGACATGGAGGAGGATGTCGAAGCTTAAGCCGCCGCCCTGCACATGAAGGTAATGCTCCAGAAGGGCCAGGTGACCTGAGGAGGATATGGGGAGAAACTCGGTGAGCCCCTGGACAAACCCGAGAAAAATCGCCATTAGAGGATGCATGAAGGTGTTATATACCATTCTTCTGCCAAGGGGGCAATGTGATTTCCCACAGAAGGCTGAGCGGGATAGGGGGAAGCACAATTAAGAAAGGGCCGGGAGGCTTATGAGCCTTCGGCCCTTTACCCGTTGAGGACTTATTTTTTTTCAAGGCGGGCTGCGAGGCTTTGCGGAGTAACGCTCACCAAGGTGAGTCCATTCGGCAAAAGAACCTCGACCTTGAGGCGGTGGCGGCCGGAAGAGAGGTTCCCGGTGGACACCGTGGCCTTCAGGTTCTGGTTTTCCAGGCTCTTGACCTGAGGCCAGGGACCCTCGACGGTGACGGTGACCTTGTCAGGGGAAAGTTTGGCCGCCTGAGGTTGGGGCACCACCGGAATGCCCTCGAAGGTGCGCTTCAGAATTTTGGGGCTGATGTCCACATCGGCCAGGATGGGGGTCTGATCGACCATGGAAAGATGCAGGTCTTGAAAGTTCAAGTCAGTGGCCAGGGTGGAGGGCTGGGTAAGATTGGTGAGGTCCACCGGCACGGTGGGGATAAACTTCAGTTCATCGAGTTCGTTGGCGGGACCCTTGATTTTGACCTTTGAGGGTCTGGTCCTGACACTTTTCACCTCGTAGCCCTCAGGGGGACGTCCCAAAAAGACGAGTTGCACCGGCAAGGTGCGGGTGACCGTGGGGGTAAAAGTGAGGACCAGGGGGTTTGGCTGAACCCGGGTAACCTGGACGCCCCGGGGAAAGTGGAAGCTCCCCACCCCCAGGGGAAAGGTCTGGCGGCCAGGCTTGACGTCGCTCAGGTCCAGGGTATGCGTGAGTCGGCTCTGGGTGAGGGTGCGGATGAGGCCGCGTGGCCCCGACACCCGGACTTGAATATGAGAGGGGACCTCACTGGTGATCATTAAATTATGAGGCATATTAAGCAGTTCCAAAGAGATGTTCAGGTTGGTTTCGGTGCGCTCCTCCCCCCCTACGGCCAGCCACAAGGCCACGGCCAGGAAAAGGGACAGGAGTTTGAGGGATCTATTGCGTTCCAAAAAAGCGAGCAAGGCGCTCAAACCACGATCCTTTCTTCTCATTTTCTTCCAGCAGGCCGTGCAATTCCTGTCGAAGTTGCAGGCGTGACAAGTTCTGCTTGATTTTACCCCCCTGGGCCAGGGATATCTGGCCATTGGTTTCACTCACAACCAGGGCCAGGGCATCGGTATTTTCGGTGAGACCCACGGCGGCCCGGTGACGGGTGCCCAGGGCAGGGTCAAGAGTGGTGGACCTGGTCAGAGGAAGCAAGCACCCAGAGGCCACGATGCGATCTCCCTGAATGATGACGGCGCCGTCATGGGTGGGGTTGTGGGGCCAGAAGATGCTGACCAGCAGTTCCCAGGTAACCAGGGAATCGAGGCGGACAGACCCCTCCAGATATTCGGAGAGGCCCACCTGGCGCTCCAGAACGATGAGGCCGCCGATGCGATAATTGGACAGGGTTTCGGCGGCTTCGCAAATTTCCTCCATGGTTTGAGGCTCAGAGGCCCCTTGGGGAGCCAGGGCCCGGCGGCCGATGCGACTTAAGACCCGGCGGATGTCGGCTTGAAATAAAATGATGATGATGAGGAAAAAACTTTTCATGACGCTGTCCAAGAGCCATTCGAGGGTGAAAAGCTCCAGATAGCGGGCCACTACATAGGACAGGAAGAGAAAAAAAAGGCCAGTGAGGACCCAAATAGCCTGAGTGCCCCGGAGAATAAGGAATATCTGGTAGATGATGATGGCTACCAGGATAATATCCAGGGCATCTTGCCATCTCAGATTAAAAAATAAGGATTCCATGTGGTTAGGCTAAGGGGTGGCGCTGAACCTGGCTGATGGCGTTTAAGGCCGTAAAAAATTGTTTTGTGTACGCGACATTATGGACCCGGACGATATGGACGCCCCGCTGGACCGCGACGGTAAGGGCGGCAAGAGTGGCAATGTCCCGCTCGGCTGGGGGCAGGCCTCCCAGAAGATGCCCCAAAAAGGCCTTGCGGGAGGGACCGATGAGGAGCGGGCAGCCAAGATTCAGGAAGGCGTCCATATTGTTCAGGATTTCCATGTTATGGCGAAAGGTTTTGCCAAAACCAATTCCCGGGTCCAGAACCAAAAGGTTCCGGGAAAGACCATGGGTTAGGGCAAAATCCAGACGCTCTGCGAAAAAGGCGCGTAATTCCCCGATAAGGTCGTCATAATGAGGGTTGGCCTGCATTTCCCTGGGAGTTCCCTGCATGTGCATGAGAATGGCGGGAGCGCCGTACTCCCGGGCCACATGGACCATGTCGGGGTCGAAGCGCATCGCACTGATATCGTTAATGATATTGGCCCCGACAGCAAGAGCGGCCCGGGCTACCCGGGATTTGTAGGTGTCGATGGAAATGGCCACCGGGGTTTGGGCCCGGACCTGTTCAATAACGGGGAGAACCCGGCTCAGTTCTTCGTCCAAGGGAGTGGGATCGGAATAGGGCCGGGTGGATTCGCCGCCGAAATCCAGAATATCGGCCCCGGCGGCGGCCAGGGCCAAGGCGTGGTTCACCGCGGTGTCATGGTCAAAAAAAAGGCCGCCGTCGGCGAAGGAGTCGGGGGTGATGTTAATCACCCCCATGATCAGGGGGCGGGGCCGGGACAGTAACTCCTGCCAAACCTCGCTCGAGGTAGAAGCCGGCGCAGGCGCTTCCTTCAGCCCTTCCGCCATGGTCAAGCCCGCTGAAATTCCAGGGGAAGAGGGCCGACCTCCTCGGGGGTGTCCGGCTCCTCGGGCTTTTTCCTGAAGGATTCGATTATCTGGTCAATCTCCTGGGAGTCCAGGGTTTCCCGCTCCAGGAGGTTCTGAGCCAGCGCCTGCAGCACGGCCCGGTTGGTGGCCAGCAGATCCTTCGCCCGCTGGTAGGCGCCCTCCACCAGATTTTTCATGGCGTGATCGATGAGGCGGGCGGTCTCCTCGCTGAAATCTTTCGGGTGAGAGATTTCCCTCCCCAGGAAGACATGCTCCTCCCGGCGGCCGAAGGTGATGGGTCCCAATTCTTCGCTCATGCCCCAGTTGCAGACCATCTTGCGAGCCAATTCGGTGGCACGCTCCAGGTCGTTGCCGGCGCCGGTGGTGAACTGATTAAAGACCAGATCCTCGGCTGCCCGTCCTCCCAGAAGGACGGTGAGGGTGGACATCAGATAATCTTTGGGGTACGTGTGGCGCTCATCCAGGGGAAGTTGCTGGGTGACGCCCAGGGCTCGTCCCCGGGGGATGATGGTGACCTTGTGAATGGGGTCGGTGCCGGGAAGCAGCCTGGCCACCAGGGTATGGCCGGCCTCGTGATAGGCCGTGTTGGTGCGCTCCCGGTCACTGAGGATAAGACTCTTGCGCTCCGTCCCCATGAGGACCTTGTCCTTGGCATGTTCGAAGTCTTCCATGGTGACGGATTCGCGGTTGACCCGGGCCGCGACCAGGGCCGCCTCGTTCACCAGGTTTTCGAGGTCAGCGCCGGAAAAGCCTGGGGTGCTGCGAGCCAGCACGGACAGATCAACGGCCTGGGCCAGGGGAGTGCGGCGGGTGTGGACCTTGAGGATGGCCTCCCGGCCTTTTAAATCCGGAATGGGCACCACGACCTGGCGGTCAAATCGGCCAGGCCGCAGCAAGGCCGGATCCAGAACGTCAGGCCGGTTGGTGGCGGCGATCAGGATGACCCCTTCGTTCGCCTCGAAGCCATCCATTTCCACCAGCAACTGGTTTAAGGTTTGCTCCCGTTCATCATGACCGCCGCCGAGGCCCGCGCCCCGGTGCCGGCCTACGGCGTCGATTTCGTCGATGAAGATGATGCAGGGGGAGTTTTTCTTGGCCTGGATAAACAGGTCCCGGACCCGGGCAGCGCCGACGCCCACAAACATTTCCACGAAATCAGAGCCGCTGATGCTGAAGAAGGGGACTCCCGCTTCGCCGGCGATGGCCCGGGCGAGGAGGGTTTTGCCGCTGCCCGGCGCCCCTACCAAAAGGACGCCTTTGGGGATGCGGCCTCCCAGGCGGGTGAACTTTTTCGGGTCCTTGAGGAATTCGATGATCTCAGCGACCTCTTCTTTGGCCTCCTCAATGCCTGCCACATCTTTAAAAGTGACCTTGACGGAGCTTTCCGTCATGAGGCGAGCCCGGCTTTTGCCGAAAGACATGGCCTTGCCGCCGCCGGACTGCATCTGGCGCATAAAGAAAATCCAGATGCCCACCAGGACCAACATGGGCAGCCAGGAGACGAGCAGGGTGGTGTACCAGGGGCTGTCATCCTTGGGTTTGGCGGTGATTTCCACCCCCTTTTTCTGGAGGAGCTTGACGAGATCAGGGTCGGAGGGAGAGTAACTTTTAAAGGGGGGGCCGTCTTTTTGCTCCCCCGTAATTTCATCGCCCTGGAGGGTGACGGATTTTACTTTTTCGCTCTTGACCAGTTCGATGAACTGGCTGTACGTCAGAGTAGCCTTGTTTCTGGCGTGCTCAGCGGTGTTGAAATAGTTAAACAGGAAGATCATCACCAGGCTGATGAGCAGCCACAGGGCAATATTTTTATAAAAGGGGCTGAGACGATTATTCATGTGAATTTTTTAGCTAATTTTTTAGCCTTGTTTTAGCCTTGTTCATGAAGTCGAGATAATTCTCGTACTTATATTTTAGATTCATCTCGGAAAAATGCAAGGTGATTCTAACCCTTGGGATAATGGCAGCCCTGAGTCGCCGGGATGTTTGTCAGGCAGCGCCGCCAGAATCGGGCCGGGTATCTATCAGCCGCCCGGCCCGTCAGCCTTCTTCAGGCAAGGTTGCCGGCAGCTCTTCGGCGGAGAAATGGCGCTGCAGGAAATCCTGGGCTTCGGCAAACTTGGGGCGGATCTGAAGCGCAGTTTTGAAGGCTTTCAGGGCCTTGTCCCTGTCCCCCAGGTCAAAATAGAGGACACCCAGGTTGAAGTGAACCTTTTCATTCCGGGGATCAAGCTGCAAGGCTTGCTGATAATATTCCAGGGCCTGCTGGTGTTTTTGTTGCCGGCGCAGAGCCACCCCCAGCCGATTATACAGGTGTGCATCCCCGGGGCTGTCGTCAATGGCCTGGCGGAAGAGCTCCTCGGCAACCTGGTTTAAGCCGGCGGCCAAAAATGTCTCGGCCATTTCGGAGCGACGGGCGGGGGGCACATATTGGCCGAAGCGCCAGGCCTCCTCGAGGAATTGTCGGGCCTCCTCGGGAGCGCCGTCCTTGAGGCAGAGTTGACCCAGGGCAAGGAGGCGCTCCGGGTTCAAGGGGCTTAATTTCCTGGCCTCTTCCAGGTAGCCCCGGGCTGAGGCCAGATCGCCCTGGGACTCCCTGAGCGCTGCCAGGTTCTGATAGGCTTTCAGGTACTGGGGATTTATCTCCAAGGCTTTGGTAAAGCATGCGGCCGCGTCTTCTTCAGACCCCAGGCTCAGATGACATTCCCCCATGAGATTCAGGACCTTGGCCTGCTGACGAAAGGGCGGTTCGGTGAGCTTTGCGAGGACAGTCAGGGCTTCACGGCAAGCGCCTTTGAGCAGGAGATCATTGGCCTTTCTGAAGAGGATTTCCCCCCGGCTCGGCCGGTACCGGTGCATAATAATGGAGCGCAAACGCCCTTCCAGGGAGTCGATCTTAAAGGGCTTCAGGAGATAGCCGTCCACTTCGCTTTCGGCGGAAGCAGCCACAAAATCCTCGGAGACTTCGCCGCTGATCATGAGAAAGGGGGTGGTGTGGTACCGGGGTGTGGCCCGCAGGTGCCGGAGGAGTTCAAGCCCGTTCATGCGCGGCATATTGATATCGCAGACCACCAGATCGAAGGTCCTCTCCTGGAGGACTTCCCAGGCCTCCTGACCGTCTCCGGCTTCCTGAATGTCCCCTTTGACCCCCAAATGCTGCAGCATTTGGCGGAGCATACGGCGGATAGTGGGCATGTCGTCCACTACCAGGACGTTTAAGGGGCCGAAGAGCTGATCGGTAGTTTTCCTGGCCGCTAAGGGACAAGGCATAGGGGAGCCTGATGCTTTAATTTCACCGCTAAGGGGTTTATCGGCAGGAATGAGAAGTAAATTGAGAGGATGAAGAATTTTTTTTGGGGGGTATCCGGTTTGATTCCTGTAACCTCTCTATCTTGTACCTGAATTGAGCGATTTCATGGAAGACTTACGTATAGCCGCAGGCTTCAGCCTGGGCTTTCCATACTCCCAGCGGTTAGCGGTTACCGGCGCCACCGAAAGGTTGCGGCTACAAATCGCTCAATTCAGGTTGTAGTTTTTCCACCGGTTCCCCGGCGGGAGCGCGGGAGCGAGCCGCGCAATTTTTTTAATCGAATTTTAGCGGGTAAGGGGCTAGGGGTCTGAAGGCCCTTAGCCCCTTTTCAGCTTCCCTTCCCAATCCCTGGCGAAGCGGCAGGCAGGCGGTGGGAAAGTCGGAGCAAGAGTTCCGTCTGCTTCGGCCCCCTAACAGGTTGTCAGGGGGGGTGTTCAGGCTAGATGAGCAAGCCTTTCAGCCCATGTTCAGGCGGCGCTCTGCAGGCTGCAGCGCCGGAGATCTCCTTGGGGCAGAGGCAAGAGCTGGAGCAGGGTTTCCCGGGAAATCCTCCAGGGTCCGGCACCCAGGCGAACGGCAGGCAGGCGGCCATCGCGGATCATGCGGTAGATGGTCCGCCGGGACAGACACAGGATCTGGGCGACTTCGTCAGGCCGGAACAACTTCTTTTTCATCATCAATTCCATTGCCTTTCTCCTTTTTGAGTTTTCCTTTTCCCTTTTCCAGGGACTTCGGGACACGTGATATGCAAGTCACGGGCCTAATTATATCTTCCTGAAATATCAAATACTTATAAATATTACTCCGACAGCCTCCTTTTATATCAGGAAAAACCTTACATAAATATACTGATTAACCCCTACAGAATACCCCTACAAAGGAGTTCAGCCCTAGTGGCAAAGGTCGCACCCGGGGGACCCAAAAGGGCAGGTGGAGGTCAAGGCGGGCCAGGGCTTGCTCATTTTCTGGTGCCAGCCGGGTGTGGCGGGAAGCCGTCGGGATGCCGGGGAGTTTGGCGTAACCCTGCGCAGGATAAGGGCTGGAGAGATTTTTACCTGGCGGGGGGGACAGGTCCAAAAGGGCCGCCGGGCGGCTTTCGTGACAACCTGGCACATTTGTTCCGGCGACTGCCACAGTTCTTGAAAGGCACGTGTGCCAAACACAAGGAGGATGAGGCATGGCTCCAGAGAGACTGTTGAGACCCAGCGAAGTGGCCGGACGCCTGGGGATATCCCGTTCCTCGGTGTACCGCTGGTTCTGGGAAGGGAAACTTAAGGGCGTCAAGTTGGTGGGCGGCCCGGTGAGGATCTTTGAGAGTGCGGTTTCCGAGCAGATGTTGGACATGGATTGCCCGGCTTGAAACGCGCAAACGTCAAGATTGCTGAAAAATAAGTGATTGCTGGTGGTTCTGGTGACGGGCGAGGCGCCCGCGCCAGGGGGCGCCCGCCCCGCCAAGTTTTTCCTCATCTGAGGATGGGCAACGGTTCACACGAGACTGCTGACATTAACCTCAAGGGATTCACGAACAGAACAGGCTACTCATGACACGGCGCTATAAAACCGGACGGAGCAAGCAAGAGGTTTACTTCGAGGAAGTGCAATCCCTTTACCTGGCCGGCAAAGAACTGGAGGAGATTCAGGAGATATTCCCGGTGACTATGCCGACCCTGAAGCGCTGGCACAAAGAAGGGCATTGGGATGAGAAACGGAAACATGCCCTGGTATCGCCCCGCTGGTTGGGGGAAGCCTTAAGGGGGGTGCTCCGGGAGAAGACGGGCAAAGTTTTGGCCAAGGGAGACGTGAAGCCCCAGGAATTGGACGAACTGACCAAAATCGTCACCCTGATCGACCGGTTGACCAACAGCGGCTGGGACATCAGAGCCGCGGCCCTGGAAGTTATGGACCGGTTCAGTGAGTTTATCCGGGGCTGGGTGAAGGAGCCGGAAGAGATTAAGCGGTTTTCCCAATGGATGCAGGAGTTTTTCCGGGTCCTGGAGGAAGACGACGAGGGACGTGGTTAAAAGGCACAAGGGAAAAAAGCGAAGGGGAACGGGGAAGGGGACCGGGGATGAATCTCAATAAAAAGCTGACCAAGACTGCGTTCCGGCAAAAGGCCGACCGGATCCTGATGCGCCTTTCCATGGACGTCAATCCCTTCTGGGACGACAACCAGGAAAAGCGGGAGCAGCGCCTCAAGAAGGCGGCGGCCGACCCGCTGTTTTTCTGCCGCACTTATTTACCCCATTATTTTTCCCATGCGCCGGCCCCGTTTCATTATGAACTGGTGCGGTTCATGGAGGAGCGGGGTGAGGTAGTGACGCCGGTGGTAGTGGCGGCTCCCCGGGAATTTGCCAAAAGCACGGTGTGTTCCTTCGGCTATGTGCTGCACCAGATCTGCTTCGGCAAAAGGCACTTCATTATCATCGGCAGCGACACCGAGGACCTGGCCAGCGACCTCACCGGCTACCTGTACATGGAATTGCTTTACAACGAGCGGCTGCAGAAGGATTTCGGGGAACTGGTCAGGGCGAACAAGCCGGTGGACGACTTTATCACCGCCAACGGGGTGCGGGTGAAGGCCAGGGGACGGGGGCAAAGGCTCAGGGGGTTGAAGCACCGGCAGCACCGGCCGGACCTGATCATCCTGGACGACATGGAAAATGACGTCAACGTGCGCAACTCGGAGATTGTGCAGCAGATACTGGACTGGATAGTGTCGGCCGTGTATCCCTCCCTGGATGCCGGCGGCACGCTCATGATCATCGGCACGATCCTCCTGAAACACAGCGCTCTTGACATCATGTTGAAAAGCCCGGACGAGCCTTACTGCCGGTTTCGCCGCAAGATCTTTCGGGCGCTCCAGGAGGACGGCTCTTCACTCTGGGAGGCCCGGCACCCCGCCGCCCGGCTCGAAATGCAAAAGCAGTTGATGGGCACGGTGGCCTTCAACCGGGAAAAGATGAATGAACCCACCCCCATCAAAGGCATGTTTCAGGAGGAATGGTTCCGTTATTACCACCCTGACACTTTGAAAGACAAGAACCTGGTGGTGGTGGGCTTTTTCGACCCCTCTTTGGAGACGGGAGGAACGGCCGACTACAAGGCGGTGGTGACGGTGGGGTATTGCCCGCAGGAACAGGTTTTTTATGTGCTGGATGCCTTTATTCAGAAGACCACCCTGGAGCAGACGTTGCAGGCGGTGTTCAACCGGCACCGGGAGCATCCCTACCACGTCCTGGGGGTGGAAGACAACCTGTTTCAGCGCCTGCTTCTGAAGGAATTCGATCGGATGGGGCGTGAGCTGGGGATATTTCTGCCGATGAAGGGCGTGACCCACCGGATCGCCAAAGAGACCAGGGTGGCCGTCCTGTCGCCCATGTTGGAACGAGGCAAGATCCGCTTCATCCGGGGGCACTCCGACCAGGGAAGACTCATCGAGCAGTTGCTGTACTTTCCTTCCCGCAACCAGCACGATGACGGCCCCGACGCCCTGGCTGCGGCGGTGCAGTTGGCCCAGACCATGACGGTGGGAGAGGAACCAAAAAAATATGAATCCATAAGACCCCGAGCCTTCGGGGGCCGCGGGGCGTTTTAGCAGGGGCTCGCGAGTCCTGGCGCATACAGGAATCATGAAACAGTTCACTCCGCCCTCGCCCCACCCCTCTCCCCCGCCGGCGGGTGGAGAGGGGGTTGTTCAGGATTTCCCGAGGGACTTTGACCTAAGCAAACGAGGCACTCATGGGATTGAGAGATTACTTTGGCAAATGGTTTAGCCCGACGGCATTGCCCGACACCCGGGAACTAGCGGCGGTGAGCCTGCAAGACCGCTGGAGTTCCTATCCGAGCATGGGGCTGACGCCGGGGGGCCTGGGGGCCATTTTCCGGGAAGCCGACCAGGGCGCGGTGGGACGGCAGATGGAGCTTTTTGAGGAGATGGAAGAAAAAGACGCGCATCTGGCCTCCCTCCTTCAGACCCGCAAGCTGGCGGTGTTAAGCCTGGACTACGAGGTGCTGCCGTACGCCGACACCCCGGAGGATAGAAATATTGCCGAGGTGTTGGGCGAGATTGTCTTTGGCATCCCGGACCTGGAGAGCGCGTTTCTCGACCTGCTGGACGCCATCGGCAAAGGTTTTGCTCTCCTGGAGATCATCTGGGGGGTGGACGGAAATCGGGCTCGGGTGGAAGCGCTCAAGTGGGTGCCCCAGAAAAAGTTGACCTTTGTGGATGACTTGGCCCCGCGCCTGTTGACTGCGGACGGGCCCTGGCAGGGAGTGCCGCTTCCCCCCTGGAAGGTCATCTACCACCGCTACAAGGCCAAGAGCGGCCACGACACCCGGGCGGGGGTGCTGAGGGTGGTGGGCTACATGTACCTGCTCAAGAATTACAGCCTGAAGGATTGGGCGGCCTTCAACGAGGTCTTCGGGATGCCCTTGCGCCTGGGGAAATACGACCCGGCCTCAACCCCCGCGGACCGGGACGCCCTGATCCAGGCGGTGCGCAATCTGGGGACCGATGCGGCAGGGATTATCAGCAAGAACACGGAGATTGAGTTCGTGGAGGCCACCAACCGGTTGTCCGGGTCCAACCCCTTCCAGGTGCTGGCTGATTTTTGCAACCGGGAGATGTCCAAGGCCATTCTGGGGCAAACCCTGACCACGGATGTCTCCGGGGGGACGGGGACTTATGCAGCGGCCAAGGTGCACGCCCAGGTGCGCAGAGACCTGGTGGAGGCGGATGCCCAGTCCCTGGCGCAGACTTTGCGGGAGCAGTTGCTGCGCCCGCTGGTGGGGTTCAACTTCGGCTGGGACAAGCCGGTGCCTTGGTTCCGTTTCCGCTGCGAAGCGGAAGAGGACCTCAAGACCCTGTCTGAGGTGTACCGGAACCTGGTGAACCTGGGTATGCCCTTGAGCCTGGAACATGTGGCGGAGCGCTTCGGCGTCCCGTTGGCCAAGGAAGGCCAGGCGGCGGTGGGGGAGGGGAAGAAAAGCGGTGCGGGCATTTGATCCTTCTCCGTCAAATTGGCAGCCAACCATCGGGTAATGCGAACAAATCCCCCCTAACCCCCCTTTAGAAAAGGGGGGGAATTATAAGGAAAGAGTCTTTGGTAACCCCAAGGGCATGTTAAAGGCAAGCGAAGGGCATGCTAAGGCCACCCAAAGAGCGTGCTAAGGGCAACCGAAGACCATGATAGGGGTACCCAAGGGCATGTTAGGGGGGGCAAGCGAAGGGCCATGATAGGGGTACCCAAGGGTATGTTAGGGGGGGCAAAAGCGAAGGGCCATGTTAGGGGTACGCCAAGGGTATGTTAGGGGGGCAAGCGAAGGGCATGCTAAGGCCACCCAAAGAGCATGCTAAGGGCAACCGAGGGCCATGATAGGGGTACCCAAGGGCATGTTAGGGGGGGCAAGCGAAGGGCCATGTTATAGGGGTAACCCAAAGGCATGCTAGGGGCAAGCGAAGGGCAAAAACAGACTCAAGGGCAAAAACAGGGGCAAAAACAGGGGCAAAGGCAGGGCAAAGGCGGGGCAAAGGCAGCGTAAAAGCAGGCGTCAAAACAGACGCGCAGGCAAAGGCAGGACCTACAGGCAAGCGCAATGGCAGAGGCAAAATTCTCACTCTTGGAGGAGGCGGGAATACGCGCATGACAGGAAAGAACACCATGGAAAAGGAAGTGCGGCTGACGATGGCAATGGCGGAGTTGCCCGGGTGGCTGAGGCTGTTGCCCCTGGGAGAAGTGAAGCTGGTGGATGGCCGTCCATCCTTTGAGGTGACCCCCGAGTCCCTGGCAGACATGGTAAAGGCCTTCGGGGAGAGGGGCACCGACCTGGTTATCGACTATGAGCACCAGTCGTTAACGGGTGGACAGGCGCCGGCGGCCGGCTGGATCAAAGACCTGGAGGTGCGGGAGGACGGCTTGTGGGCCCAGGTGGAGTGGACCGGCACAGCGGAGGAATACCTGAAGCGGCGGGAATACCGCTACTTTTCTCCGGTGCTGCGCATCGACCCGGCCAGCCGGCAGCCCCAGGAGCTTATGAACGTGGCGTTGACCAACGTCCCGGCTATCCAGGGGCTAAGTCCCCTGGTGGCCAAATGGGGCGGGGAAGCCCTGACGATGGGGGAGCCCCAGACGGAACCGGCGGTTGCGGTTGCAGAGGGGAGCTCAGCACAGGACACCATGGGCTGGGAAGCCTACAGGGAAAAGGTCACGATGGCAGTGGAGCTCAAGGCCCGCCACGGGCTGGCGCCAGAAGCTCCGGAAAAGGACCTGTGGCAGAGATCGGCGGAATTTTTCCGGGATCTGGCCCACTCCTTAAATTTGCCGGAGGAGGCGACGGTCTCCCAGTTGAAGGGAGGCCTGGCGGCCCTCAAGGCGGAGGGGGCTCAGGTGAAAGCCCTGGAAGAGGAATTGACGGCCCTGAGGGCGCAGTTGTGCGAGGAAACCGCGCGTCGTGCGGTGGAAGAGGCCATGCTGGCCGGAAAAATAAGCCCGGCCCAGAAAGACTGGGCTCTGTCCTACTGCCGCAGAGACCCGGAGGATTTCAAGAGGTACGTGGACAAGGCCCCCCGGGTGGTGCCCGTGGGAGAACGGCTAAACCTGGGGGAGGGGGAACACCGGGAAGATCAGGGTTTGTCCCCGGAGGAACTGGCGGTGTGCCGGGCCATGAACCTTACCCCGGAAGCATATTCTCAGGCCAAGGCCAGAATGGCCCAGGCCAAATAAGGCGGAGGTGACAAAAGATGGCAGGATTAACCAAGGATCGGGCCACGCCATACCGGGATGGCATTGAGATCGAGTTTCCGGTGGCAGCCAACACCAAAATTTTTGCCGGCAGCCTCGTATGTGCGAACGCCAGCGGCTTTGCAGTGCCGGCGTCGGATACCGCCGGTTATAAATTCCTGGGAGTGGCCCTGGAACAGATGGACAATTCGACCGGCGCCAACGGGGCCAAGGTGGTGCGCTTGAGGAGAACCGGGAGTTTCCTCTTCGATGCCGCTTCCATCACCCAGGCGATGGTGGGTTCCCCCATGTATGTGGTGGACGACCATACCTTTGACGATGCCAGCGGTCCCCTGAACGACATCAGGATCGGCCTCCTGGTGAAGTATGTGTCCGATACCAAAGGCTGGATTGACATCACGGCATAACAAGGAGGTAGGAAGGAAATGATCATCAATGCAGACGCCCTGGCCAGGGTCTATACAGCTTTCAGTGCGGTGTTCAACAATGCCTTTCAGGGTACCTCGACCTGGCACGAACAGGTAGCCATGACGGTGCCGGCCACGACACGGATCATGGACTATAAGTTTCTGCTGGATTTTCCCACGGTGCGTGAATGGATCGGCGACCGGCAGATCAATTCCCTGGAGCCCAAGTCCTTCCAGGTGGAGACCAAGGACTATGAGGCCACCATCGAAATTGAGCGCAACGACATGGAAGATGAGCAACTGGGGCTTTACAACCCCATCATTGCCGCCATGGCCGAGGAAGCCAAGCGTCATCCGGAACGGCTCATCGCCGACCTGCTGAAAAGCGGGACCACTTTGTTGTGCTACGACGGACAGGCTTTTTTTTCCGCCGCGCACCCGGTGGGAACCAAGACTGTGTCCAACCTGGACAGCGGCAGCGGCACCCCCTGGTATCTCATCGACACCACCCGGGCGGTAAAGCCTTTTATTTTCCAGATGCGTCGGGGCGTGCAACTGGTGCGGATGGACCGCCCTGATGACGAGCACGTGTTCCTCCACAAGAAGTTCCGTTATGGCGTGGACTACCGGGGGGCGGCGGCATACGGCCTCTGGCAGCTGGCGTATTGCTCCACCCAGGAGTTGAACTCCACCAATTACAGCTCGGCCCGGACCGCCATGATGTCCATCACCAACAGCGACAACCTGCCTCTGGGGATCAAGCCGAGCTTGTTGATCGTGCCGCCGGCGCTGGAAGGGAAGGCCCGGGAAATCCTGAATTCCCAGTTTATCATCGGGGACGCCACGGCTGGGGGTTCCAAGTCCAACATCTGGCAGGGCTCGGCAAATCTCCTGGTTGTGCCGGAACTGATTTAGATCAGAGAAACGGGGGGGGCGGCCACCCGGGCGCCCCTTACCACACAAGGAGTCACCATGAGCTGGTTCGGCGGCATCGTCATTCAAACCAACAACACCGTGCCGGGGAATTTCGAGGTTATTACGGTGAGCGACAGTTCCACCTACTTTGCCCGGGGCAAGATCAAGCCGACGACGGGCACATATGCCGGGATGACGGCCCAGGCGGCCTTGCTTTCCCTGGAGGGCGGGGACATCCGGTTCCGTATCGACGGGATTACTCCGCCCACCAATACCACGGGGCACCTTATGGTGAGCGGGGACACGTTCCTGCTGGTGGGCGCCCAGGCGGTGAACCAGTTCCGGGCGATCCGGGCCGGAGATGCGGACGGCATTTTAACCGCAACCTACTTTTTTTAGGGAATGGTCAGGGTACGGAGGAAGAGATGCTCAGCGGCAAAAAAACTTACATCATGGCCGCCCTTATGGGCCTGGCAGCCTTCGCCCGAGGGATGGGATGGCTGGATCAGAACCAATTCGAGCTTCTGCTCAGCGTGGCCGGTTCCATGGGCCTGGCGGCACTTCGGGCCGGTGTATCCAAGAGCAACGAATAACATGCAATACCAGGATCTCGCCGAACACCTGGGTGTGGTAATGACCCTTCTCGGCATTTTCGCCGGCCTGAGCGGCTTTCTGTTCTGGCGGATGCTGGTGCGTATGGAAAAGAAACTGGATCAGCTTCATGACGCCACGTTCCGCTGCCAGACCGGGTTGGCGGAACGGTTTGTGGGGCGGGGCGAGTTCCGGAAGGAGAAGGAAGACCTCTGGGGAGCGGTGAATGCCCACTCCCACAGTGCTGATGGCCGGGTCGTGAGGTAGCCTGGGGATCATTCTCCCCTGTGTGCCTCAGCGTTCAACCACCAGGTTACTCTCACCCCCCCGACTCCCCTGAAAAAGGGGAGGAATTATAAGGACTTCTTGAGCGGTTTCCCGTTGATGGGATCAGGTGTAGTGTTCATACGACTAACGGGAGAACACCATGAAAAAGTTGATTGTGGCGCTCGTAATCATCTGCCTGGGTGGCTGTGCCGGGACTCCCCCCAAACCGCCGACGGGGTGTGAAAACAGCTTCATCTGGAAGTGCGGCTTCATGCCAGAGGGGCAGGATGTGGTGGAGTTGGGGTTTGCAGCCCTCTTGACCGCGGAGCCCAAAATCATGCCCCAGGTCAAGGCCGGGGCCATCAAGGCATACCAATTGGTGCAGAATGGCACCCTGAAAGGTGCGGTGGCAGCATTGGCCGAGATCCTCAATAAGAATCCCCGGCTTGCGCCTTTGGCCCTTGCGGCCCTGCAACACCTGGACATTGATATGTCCCTGGATTCGTGCGACCAGGCAGTGCTCCTGGAGATGTTTCATAACATTGCGCTGTATGCCGGGGCCACTGACCAGGACTTCAACACCAGCCTGGCGAAATTGGACGGCCGGCAGGAATAAAAGGATAGAATACATGGCTTACTGCACGCAAAGCGATCTCCTCAGCATGATCCCCCTGCAGGAGTTGGCCGACCTCACGGCGGACTCCGGGGATACGCCCGACAGCGGGGTGGTGGATGAGGCCATCCACCGTGCCGATGCGGAAATCGACGCTTACCTGGGAATGCGCTATACCCTGCCGCTGTCGTCTCGGCCGGATCAGGTCAAGGGATTGTCCATCGACATGGCCCTCTACCACCTCTACTCGCGGCGCAGCGTCGTGCCAACGGTGCGCCGGCAGAAGTACGAAGCCGCAGTGGCCTTCCTCAAGCTGGTGGCGGCGGGAGAGTCGGTGCTGGAGAATGCCAGCGATTCCACGTCCGCGGGGGGTCAGATTGCGGCAGGCAGCGAGTTTTCCAGCGCCGCCCGGATCTTCACCCGCGACACCCAGGATTGGTAGGGAGCCATGAGCAGCGTTTCCTGGACCGTGGTGGAGGATGCGGTGGTGGCGGCCCTGAAGGCCCGGCTGGGGGAGGAGGTCAAGACCATCCGGAGTTATCAGGGCAACTGGCGGACGGACCTCAGACAGGAGGCCTGGCGGCTGCCGGCGGCGCTGGTCATGCTCACCGGCAGCAGTTCTTCCCGGGTGGGGGTGGCGTCTTTCGACCTTACTCTGGACTTCCAGATCTTGTTGGTGGTGCGCAGTCTCAGAGGAGAGGAGGCCGGCCGCCGGGGGGCGGGAGGGGTTTACGACCTCCTGGCGGGGGTGCAGGACGCCCTGTGGCAGCAGGACCTGGGGCTTGATCTGCTTCCTTTCGCCCTGGTCCGGGAAGCCCCACTCCTGAGCGATGGAGAATTTACGGTGTATGCCGCCCATTATTCTACCGCCGCGGTTCAGGACCGCTAAGCAAAGAGCGGCAATGCAGCTTTTGGAGGGATAAGAATGCCCAGGTCCATACGTAACTTTTTGGCGACCCACAACCAATTGGCGGTTTCCGCCAGCCTGCAGGAGGCCGCGATCAACCAGGAGCAGGCGCTGGACACCACGTTCCTGGTGGATTTGAATACCGTCCTCAATTACCGGCCTCTCAAGTATGCCAACCGGGATGAGGCCACAGGGCGGGAAGAGGCTGACAAACTCTACGATCTGGGAGGCACGGTGGCGGGAACCCTGGCCTTTTCCCGGGCCCAGCCCCAGCACTTCGCTTTCCTGTTGGCCTATGCCCTGGGAGAGGTGAGCACCGTTCCGGCGGGAACAAGCGGCCATCGCCACGTGATCAGGCCTCGATCCGGGGAAGTGGATGTGGCCCGGTCCAATCCATCCTTTACTGCGGCCATGCGCTTCGGGCGCCAGGTGATGAAGCGGCGTTTTGCCTCCTGTTTTGTGGACCAGGTGCGGGTGGAGTTTGCCAAGGACGGCTGGGCCAAGATCACCGGGGTGGTGAAAGGCACCGGCAAGTTCACGGACAACACCCGGCTGGAAGAGATTACGGCGGCATATAATGCGGGCAGCCTGACTTTGGCGGCCAACGGGGTGGAGGGGGTTAATGCCGCCGACCGGCTGGCCAACGTGCAGGCGGTGAAAGTATTGAACCCCACCACCGGCGCCTGGGAGGAAGTCAACTATACGGCGGTGTCCGCGGGGACGCCGGCGGTGGTGACCATCACTCCGCCCGGCAGCAGTGCCACCGGCACGACGTACCGCGTGTATTACCTGACCCGGGAAAGCGGCTGGATGACCTTCCCGGACCGGGTGGAGGAGCCGCCCCTCAAGGTGAGCCAGCTCACGGTCAATATCGGCGGGCGCTGGAACGGCACGAGTTTCACCGGCGGCTACAGCCCGTCGGCGGAAATTCGTAGGCTCCTGTGGAACTTTCAGAATAACCTGTCGCCGGAGCGCAGTCCTGGAGGGGGAGATTATGCCAACCGGGCCTATCGTACCGGCCGGGAGCAGAAGCTCTCCTTCGACCGGGATTTTCGAGACTTCCTGCTGGCCCAGAGCCTCAAGGACAATGATTACTTCGGTGTGTATCTGAAGGCCGCGGGGCCGGAGTTTGAAGCCGGGATGCCCTACCAGGTGGAGATCGTCTTTCCCCGGGTAGCGGTGTGTGCGGCGCCGGTGCAGGTGAGTCAGCGGCGGCTCGCCGAAAGTGTGGAGTTTGCCGTGCTGGAGGATGACACCTACGGCTCGGTCATTGTGCAGGTGCAGAACCTGGTGAGCAGCTACGCGGCGTAGGCCGGAAATCACAAATTCCCCCGACACACCTTGAGGAATGGGGGGATCTAAGGATTCTTTGAAAGAGTGAACGTTACAGCCTTAAGGTGAGGAAGATGCCGAGGATATTGGGAGAAGAACGTCACCAGATGGCCATTTGCGACCCGGTGAGCGGCTCGACCATTACCTTCTTTTTCAGGCCGCCCACCTCGGAGGAACGGGTGTCCTACCAGCTCTCAGTGTTCCACCTGGACGGCGGGGAGCGGCGCCTGCGCTTAAGCGAAACCCGTCTCCGGTTCGGGCTTATGATCCTCGCGGGGTTTAAAGCCGGGGATTTCCTCATCCAGGAAGACGGTGAGCCCCGGAACCTGGATCCGGAACGCCACCCGGATTGGAAGGAACATTTGGCCAAACACGCCCCGGACCTGGTGAGCTATCTCGGCCAACAGGTATTCGAGGGTCTGCGGGTCCTGGGACGGGGAGGGGCCGAATGGGGCTGACCAGGGAGCGCGGCCGGAGCGAACATACCTTTCCGGGAACCCAGAAACTCCTGCAGGAGCTGATCAGCGTCGTAAAAGGACGCTTGTGCCGGCCGGAGCAGCGGCAAATCTGCCGGGCGGAACACGGCGCTTTCACCGAGTGGGCCTGTGGCGCCTGCGCCGAATATGTCAGACCCGAAGCCATCTCACCCTGGACCTGGCATCTTATGTTTTTGCACCGGCTCAAGAAAGCCGGCTATCCTTTACGGGCCAACGATCTGAGTCTGGAGACCTGGCTGCTGCTGGGGCTGATTGAGGAAGCCCTGGCCCAACCGCAGGGAGGACGGGATGTCCACCACAAGCTCTAACAGCAACAATGACGCTCAGAAACTGGCGGATTACCGGTCGTTTCAGCAGGAAATGACCGCAACAAGCCGGGCATACAGCCAACAGCGCCTGGCCGACTGGAACCAGGAAATGGCAGGCATGGCTGCGGCCTGGAACGGTTTTCAGCAGGACTGGCAGGGAACTCTGGAGCAGATGGCCGGGAGCGCTTTCGCCAAATTCGACGAAATCAGCACCCAGGGAATCAGTTCGGGGAATCTTCTGGCCCAGGGCTGGCGGGAGGCCCTGGCGGACCTCACCACCGAGGTCGATGCCTTCGGTGAGCACCTTATGCAGACCCTGGACCAGGCGGGCCAAAGCTCCAGGATGCTGGTGGGGGGAGGCTCCGGCGAGTCAACCAATTCCCTGCTTTCCTATCTGGGCGCCGGGCTGGGCTTCGGGGGCATTTTCCACCAGGGTGGAGTTATTGAGGCCCATACCGGTTTGGCGGTGGCCCCGGAGTCCCTCCTGGCTGACGAGCGGATGATCAAGGTCCAGACCGGGGAAGGAATTCTCCCCCGGGACGCTATGGTGCAGTTGGGGGAAGAAAATTTCGAGGCCCTGCGCTCGGGTCGCTTCCAGGTAAACCAGGGAAGCGCCGGCCCCAGCTATGACATCACCATCCAGGTGCAGAGCCTGGACGCGGCCAGCGTCGCCGGCATGGACTGGGGCAAAGTGGTGCAGCGGCACCTGCTGCCTGCCTTGGAGCGGGAAATGAACCGACGCTGGTAAAACCTTTCGGTTATCTGCGGTAAATAAATAAAAGAATCTATAAGTTACCTTGAGGCAGTTCCCAGCGGTCAAGGAGAGAATATGGCCAACGCAGAGCTTGCATGGACCCCCAGGGGGGGCAGCCGCCAGAGCTATCCCCTGCCGGTAAATTTTACCTGGGATTACCAGGAGTTGTGCACGGACGACAGCGACCGGGAGCGGGCCCTGGACGGCACCCTGAGAAGCTACAGCCGGGGACTCAAGGCCCGCTGGGTGCTGCGGTTCACGTATATCGGCGCGGCCCAGAAAGAGCAGTTGGCGGCACTCAAGCAGGCCCAGGTTGAAATTGACTTTTACCGGGAGGCGGGGGGACCCAGGACCTTCACGGGGGTGTGGACGAACGATCTGGATTTCCGGGAGGTGTCTCCGGGCTTTTGGTCCGGGACCATGGTCCTGGAAGAAGTCTGATGGGGGGAGCTGTGGGTTGTGAGCAGTGCCTTTAAAACCTCGAACCTTGAACTTTAGGGACCAAGATGAGACTGGCAAGCGGGGAATTCCTTCAGGAAGAAATGCTGCTCAGGGGGGCGCGGCCCCGGGTCAAGGCGGTGCTTTTCCCTTTTGACCTGGATTATGGCCTGGGGCCGGGTTCCGGCATCTTTGAACACACGCAATACGGCGGCGAACCGGGGAAGCTGGTGCTTGAGGAGGGTTTTTCTTCAGGATCATGGACCTCGCCGGTCATGCAGACCTTGTCCCCTGCCCTGGACACGGTGGTCCCGGTGTGGGACGACCAGTCATCTTCGGGAGCAAAGGTTTATCTCAGGGGGGCGGCCACGCCGGATCAGGTGAGCGGGGCCTCCTATACAGAACTTCTGCCTCTCGAAGCATCGCCTTTGTGGCCCTCTTTCCAGGTGCGGGTGGAATTTCCGGCTGCGGGAGGCTCCGTCTCCGGGCTCAGCTTCGAGGGGCGGCTGACCATTCCGGAAAGCGAACTCATCAGCCCCGGAGAGGTGCGGGTGGATCTGGCCCGGGATTTTAGCGGGCTTACCAGCGGCAGGCATATCCTGAGGCTGGACAATCGCGAGGCCCAGTGGCTGCCGGGGGGGAGAAACTTTTCCTTGTTAGGGCTCCCCTTCGAAGAAAAACGTTTGATTCTTTACCATGGCTTCGAGCTTCCCAACGGCCAGGTGGAATGGCTGCCGCTCTACCAGGGGGCACTGACGCGCCTCGGCAATATGACTGACGGCTGGCAGGAACGCCACCGGGTGGAGGTGGAGACCGAAGATTGGATTACCCACTGCCTGAACCGGCGCCTTGGCGCTCCCGCTCCGGAAGGAGAACGACGTCCCTTTATGCGGGGGGTTTACCGGGCCCGGGGAGAGCTCGTGCAGGTAACCGATCCTGCGGTCAGCGCTCCCGCCAGGAGCGGCAGCGGCAGCGCCGTTTTAACGGTCCTGGGGGAGTACCGGGGAGCTGTGGACACCGATTTTCTGCTGCAAATTACCACGAGCGGCGAAGTGGGCGCCGCCACCTTCTCCTGGTCCATCAATAATGGCCAGAGTTGGGAGAAGGAAGGCCTCACCTGCGGGGGGGCTGATAAACCGGTGACCTTGTCGCAAGGGCTGGCGGTGTTCTGGCAGCCGGGCAGCGGCTCCGATCTGGTAGCCGGGGACCGCTTCACCTTTACGGCCCGCGCGCCGGTTTACCACTACCGTCTGGCCGGCGCTCCCTTTGCGGCCATCACCACTGTTTACCTGAATGATGAAGCCGTCTGGGAGGGCGTCACCGCCGAACCCGAAACCGGAGACATAATGGTGACCGGCAGAAGCGCCCAGGTCAGCGCCCGGGTGGTGAAGGACAACACCACCCATCCGGTGGATATCATGCTGGATGTGCTCAGCGAAGTGGGTCTGAAGGAGGCCGTCAACCAGGAGTCCTTCGATCTGGCCAAAAGCCTCACTCCCGAGTACGCCGTGGGAGTTTGTTTTGAGAATATTCCCGCCAGCCAGGCCCTGCGGGAAATTTTGCGGCGCACCTTGTACGACCTGTGGGTGGATTTCGGGGAAATCAAGATCAGGGCCTATCTGGGGGAGGAATAGGCCATGGCGCGGATCGAATGGGCCAGATCATCCCAGTTCAACTGGGTTTACGATAATTTGGGGGGAACTCCCCTGATGGAGGCGGTGGCCGGCAGTGCCAGCCAGGCCACCGTCCAGGTGCAGGCTGACGGCACGGTGCGCATAGAAAGTCCTAATCCGGGAGGCGGCCACGTGGCCTTCGTCCGGGGAGTCTGGCAACTGGGGACCAGATTCGCCTGGGACGGCTTCTGGGCTGACCCCATGGATGGGGACCTGACCAACTTCTACACCGGGGGATCCTTCAGCAATCAGGGGGAGACCACCACCCTGAACCTGGGGACCCCCTTGGCCCCGGGGACGCCGGTACAGTTATATTATCTTTACTATACGGGCGAGACCGCTGGCAAATACGAAGCTCTCAACAACTATCCGTGCATCCGTCCGGCCAACCGGAGCCGGGACGACTATACCTACGACTTTGCGGTGGACCGCCTGCTGGACCTCATGGTCTACCTGTATCTGGCAGGTCGCGAGCGGGGCGAGGACTTCAACCACGCCTGCCGGTTCATCTGGGACGCTGTAGTGGCCCGGGAACAAAGCGCCACGTCCCCCCTGGTCTACGACACCTTTGAGCGGCAACTCTGGGAGCGGGGCGCCTATTTCCTCTACCGGGACGACAGCCGGGGGGGCCAGACCTTTCAGGTCTTTGACACCGAGATGGCCACAGGCACCCCGGGCCGGGCGCTGCACGTGCGCACGAACCTGCCCGCCCAAACCGACGGCGCCTGGTGGGGTTACGGCCTGAACTGGTCCCTGGAAAAAGAGCCGTTTGCCGCCATTGACCGGGTATCCTTCAAACTCCAGGGCACGGGCTTTCAATGGCGTCTGCACAATGTCAACAAGTACGGCAGCGGCAGCGCCACCCTGATTCTTTCTGGAGACTACACCCGCCAGGAGCGAAGATATTACGTGATCCGGATTGACTCAGGGGGCGAAGTGGGGCAGGCCACTTTCAGTTGGTCCCGGGACGGCGGCAAGACCTGGGAGGCGAGCGGGGTCGTCACCGGCGACCGCGACCATCCGGTGGCCCTGTGGGGGGACGTGTCGGTGTCGTGGGAGGGGGGAGGCGGCACCGATTTCGCGGCCGGGGATTACTGGACATTCTTGGCCGGCGAACCGGCGGAGTACCCCAAAAGGCTGCTCATCACCCTCAACAACTCTTTTCCCGGCGAGGCCGACCCCTTCGGCCCGGCCCACAGCTTCGTCCACGCCATTCCGGACCGCTTCACGGAGCTGACCCCGTTTGAGATACCCTTCAGCCAGTTCTGGCGGCGGGACAACATCATCGACGACCGGGACCGGGTGCGCGCCCTGTGGGGGGGCTGGTATGCCGCTGGACAGCAGGGCGAAAACAACATCATCATCAGCGACCGGGAGGTCACTGAGGTCATTTTCGGCGATACCTTTTATACCCAAAGCCAGGTGACCTGGAATCTCCCGCCCGATGCTACAGCCTTCGGCGTCTGGATCGGCATTGATACCAGCCGTTGTTCCTCTGCGGGCCGCTCTACGGTGAATTTCCTCATTAATCCGGTGGTGGCCGGAGCCGGCTCCCTCACCTTCCGGGTCAAGGTGAAGGACGCACAGGGGAGCTATTTTTATCAGGACCAGACCGTCATCACCAACGCCTGGCAGCGGGTGAGCGTCAACCTTTCCGGGATGCGGCTGGAATCGGGCTCCTCCCCCATGGTCCATCCCCTCCAGGTGGTGGATATCGGCATTGCCTCAACTCCGCCCACCAACGGCAGCATGTCTATCACTGACGTCAAGTTTGACGGGCACCAGACTTTTTCCGGGTCGACACACTTGCGGCTCCTGGAATTCAAGGTGGAGCAGCAGGGAATCCAGACCCACGAGTGGTGGCTGGACGATGTGGGGCTGAATCTGGCCGCCGAGGACCCGTATCCTTTGGCGCCGCGCCTCGCCATTTCCCTGGGGCCTTACGGCGCCAACCCCTGGCGGGGTCCCACCCTGGTGCATTACGCCCATCCTCTCGGCCCTTATCTCGTCGATGCCCTGAATCTGAGCCGGACGTACCTGGCTTTGCACCGGGATGCACAGGAGGAATTTCACCGTCGTTACGGGGGCATAAAGGGGCCCATCCTGCCGGTGCATACCCGCAATGACCTGGAAAATATCGCGCTGTGCGGCGAGGAAAATTTCGGGAAATTCTGCTGGTGGCCCACATACCGTGATTATGGCAAGCTGTCGGGCTACTGGCCCTTCAACGATACGCCCCAGGATGCCAGCGGCAATGGCAACGACGCCACCTGGGTGGGAACCCCCACGTATGCTACCGGGCTGTGCCAGCCGGGGCACACCAGCGCCGACTGCTCAGGCTCCCGCTATCTCACGGTGGCGCACCATGAAACCCTTAACCTGGCCGGCGATTTTACCCTGGAGGCCCTGGTTTACCCCACCGCCGACGGCCTGAGCGGCGGCATCTTACAGAAAGGGGCCACCGGCGGTTGGGGCAGCTATTGCCTGGGGCGCGGGGCGGACAACAAATTTTCCTGCGTGCTGAATGGCACCATGACCCTGGCGGCGGGCACCGCCTCCCCCAAGAATGCCTGGTATTATGTGGTGGCCACCAGGAAGGGGAGCGACCTCAGGCTTTATGTCAACGGCACCGAAGTAGCCGTCAACACCTACGGCACCGCGCTCACCACGAATTCCAACCCCCTTTATTTGGGTCTCTGGCAGAATACCTCTTCTTTGTTTCCCGGTCTTATCGATTTCACGCGGATACACACCCGGGGCATGGACCAGGGGGAAGTCTCCGGCCGCTGGGCGATTATTCAGGGGGCCGCCAACGGCAGCGCCTATCCGGAGGCGGGGCACGCCCTGGGCCAGTTCTGGGCCTTTTATCGGCTGGCCCAGTATTATTTTGTCAGCAATGATCCCGAAGCCCAGTCCATCCTGGAAAACTGGCTCGCCTGGCTGGACGCCTTCGGGACGCCGGACGGCAGCGGCTGGAAATTTCCCCTCTGGTTTTCCGAATACGGCTTCACCTATGGGCCATATGACCCGGGCGCGGCGGCCTCCCTGGCCCTGGGCTGTCTCTATACGTATCTGCGGGGCGGACAATCCTCGGCCGCGGTCTGGGCCAGGCGGATCCTGGATGATCTGCGGCTCAATCGGCAAAGCACGGAATTCGGGGGCGGCTACAAAAGCGACTACCACTATGCCTGGCTCAATGCCCTGGTGATCCAGGCCTTCGGGTTGGCGGCCCACGGTCTTACGGGCGCGGCCTACCAATTCCCCGGTCTTCCCGAGGACGCCACTCACTTCACCGCACTCATGAACTGGCTCTTTGCCCATGCCGGAGATGCCAAGCCCAATCTGCTCAATGCCGACCTCATGCCCTTCACTCTCCTGGAGGATACGGATGTCTGGGATTACGCTCCCAATTACGTCTTCGTGTCACGGATGGGGTCCACGGAGGCCTTGGTTCTGATGTTGGGCGCCGCCCTGGCCCACGGCCAGGCCACCGAGGACTGGGTCTGGTTTGAGCGGCTCTGGCGCTTCATGCTCGCCGATAACCTGATCAGTCTTGATGCCAGCCGGCTTCGCAGCCTGTCCGCCGGCTATCAACTGGCGGGGGTGAAGAACCTGGTGAGGATTTACTATGCCGATTACGACCAGGACAACAGCAGATACCTGGAGGTCCGGGACGACCAGGCAGTGGCGGCCTGGGGCGAGGCTGCAGTGGACGTTGATCTGCGCTATGACGCCCCGGTGATCCTGGAAGACCCGCAGGTGGCCCGGCTGATCGCCACCCGCCTTTTGCAGCGCCTGTCCTCCCCCTGGGAGGTGGTGGACCTCACGACCTGGCTGGAAGGAGCACGGCTTGAGATCGGCGATACCCTGGCGGTCACCTCCCCCTTCCATGGCTTCACCCAGGAGGAGTTTACCGTATTCGGCAAGTCCGTAGATTTGGAGGCCCGGCGGGTCAGTCTGAACCTGGCCCGGCCTTTCGTAAAAACCTGGGCCTGGGCGGTGGACGCGGCGGGCAGCAGTTACGATGCCTTCGCCATCGATGAGGACAACAATCAGGACCCCGCTTGGGCGAACCGGGCCTATGCCGGTTAGGTGGAGCGGCGGAGGGAGCTGCATGCCTTCCCCAACAAGCCAATTTTAAAGAATATCCATGAAAAAGTGAGGCAGCATTATGGCGTTAATTGATCTTCCCCAGGCCAAATGGAACAGCGGCACCGGCCGCCAGGTCATTCTGAAGGGCGATTTCGACAAAATTGAGCAGGCAGTGGTGGAGAGCTTTGAGCTCACCCGGAGTCCCGGCCTTGAATACCTGAGCGCCTCCCGGGTTCAGGTCAATGCCACCCCGGACTGTAAGGCCCGGGTTATGCTCACGGGTTTTCCATCACCCCTGCACCGCGGCGTCCTGGTGGACGGCGGCCTTTCGGACGGTCGTTACCGGGAGAACGCCGCTCCGGCCATTCTTGATCTGGCGCTTACCGGCAGTCTCTGGGGGGCCAGGAAGGCCAGCCAATGGTATGCCGTCCTGGCGGTGGCGGGGGCGGGGGATACCACCTTCACCCTGAAGGGTATGCCGCTGGTAAGGGTATCGACCCAGGCATCCCAGACCATCACCCTGCGGAACAATGCCAATACGGCCAATATCGGCTACGGTTTCGCGGCCAACGAACTGGTGGACAGCAAGATCTTAATGCTCACCGGGGCCTCCCGGGGGGCGATACGGGCCGTCACCGGCAACAACAGCGACAACGGCGCCTCCGGCACCCTCACCTATGGGGGAAGCGCGCTGAGCCTGGCCCAGGGAGACTGGTTCGTAGTGCTGCCCAACACCAATTTCCGCTTCCTGGGGATGATCTTACAAGACGGGAGCAGCAACCTGGTTCCCTTCGACCAGGAGGGCAGCGCCTCCTTTTATCGCAGCCCCCTGGACCTGGCCCAGGGCGCCATCAATGGCTTTACGGCCTTTGACCTGGGTCTGGCTGCGCCTCCCACGGCCCGGCGCCTTTGGGGCTCTGCCGCCGCGACCACCGGCGCCGATGTCAGGCTGGCGATCTCCTACGATGGCAGCTCCCCTGCCCTGCTCATCCATGCCACCCCCCCGGCTTCGGCCTTTCAGGGCGTCAGGGGGGCCGCGGCCTTCGGCTGTCTCGTGCCTTGCAGCCACAAGCTTTACCTGGACAACGGCAACATCGCGGGCCAGGTCGTGCGGGTCACAGGCTGGGAGGAGTAAGGCTGGGAAGCGCAGCACCCAAGGGGATAGCCTGCGGGGGCAGTGGGAGTAGGCCCCTGCAAATCCACCAAATTCCCCGTTGAGAAACAGGGCCGTTCTTGTTCTAACCAGTAACTTCCGGTCCTCTAAACGTGTCTAAAACAAATGCCAGGTAGTTAAACACTGTTCAAAACCTCTTAAACCTTTGCCAGTGTTTTGCCGACATTCTGAATAGCGAGTGATGAGCCATGATCGTTCCCGTTATACCAATAATTCTGCCCCTGGTCTTCCTGGTGGGCCTCGTGGCCGGGATCTATGCCGTCTCCCTGTGGAGCAAGCTCTCCCGCATGGAAAGCAAGATGGATGCCCTCGGGATAAACTGTGAACATCATCAGCAGGCCAACGAGGCCCGGTTTCTGCCCCGGCTGGAGCACGAGGTGGAGCACCAGGGCCTCTGGGAGGCCCTGCATCACCATGAGCATGACTTTCAGGGGCGGGTGCGGCGTTAGCCTGGGGAACTGCCCGGAAAGTTAACCGGAAGGAGTCCCTGGCCGAAAGCCTGGGCCCTTCTTCAATATACAACTGTTGGCCAGGGAGGTGAGCGTTATGTTCAAATGCCCTTTTTGCGCCTCGGATATCGGCTTGGTGAACCGGTTTGAGTTTCCCTGTCCGGTGTGCCTGCAGTTAGTGGGGGTATTGTCGGACGGACCTACGCCGCAACTGGTGCGGGCGGCCCCCGACTCCCGCAAGCCCTGGTTTTCGTCCTACCGCCGGGCGAATTGAGACAATCGGGCGGTATGGGGTCCCAGGCAGGAGAAACTTGTCAAAAGATTTTTCCCCCTCCTCTAGCCCTCTCCCCCCGGGGGAGATGGAAATAATTGAATAATATAGAATGGTTAAATAAGTTATGGGGAATGACCATCCCCAAGGGGGAGAGGGTGTGAGGGTGTGAAGGAATAATATCGCTAAGAGAACCCCCATTTAGACGAGTGTTCTTCAGGAGATGCCTCAACTTTTCTCACTTTTTCCAAAATCATCAAGGAGACCCAAGGAAATTTCACCCAGGGAGCCTCTGGCAAAATGCCGCGCCGGGGTTCAGCCTGCGCCGGCGCAGGCTGAACCCCGGGGCCACCTTGTACGTTCACCTCCTCGCCGCATTGTGGACCCTGGGTTCTTATACAGGCACCTCTTCGGGTAAACCCCGTTGCCCTTCCCGTAATCCTCCCGGTTTTTCCCCTCTAAGATTCCTGCTTGACTTGCTTGCTTGATTTTCGATATAGTGACTAGTGGTGAATTTCACAAACCTTAAACATCAATCATTCTAGAATCTTCAATACCAAAAAGGGAAGGATTTATATGGCACCACAGGCCCCTCAAAAGCCGGTAGGCAAAGTGATGGTCGTGGGGGCCGGCATTGCCGGGGTGCAGGCATCCCTGGATTTGGCTAACGCCGGTTTCTACGTTCACCTGGTGGAAAAAAAGTCGGCCATCGGCGGCGTCATGGCGCAGTTGGACAAGACCTTTCCCACCAACGACTGCTCCATGTGTATCATTTCCCCGAAACTCGTGGAGTGCGGCCGCCACCTGAATGTTGAGATTCACACCTTGAGCGAGGTCACCGGGATCACGGGCGAACCCGGCAACTTCACCGTGAGTCTTACGCAGGAACCCCGCTACATCGACCCCGCCAAGTGCACCGGTTGCGGCGCCTGCACCGAGGTCTGTCCGGTGGGGGTGCCCAACGAATTCAACCTCGCCCTGGATGAAGGCAAGGCTATTTACCGCCTGTATCCCCAGGCGATTCCGTCCACCTTCGCCATCAAGAAGTTCGACCGGGCCCCCTGCGTTCGGGCCTGCCCGGCCAACCTCAGCGCGCAAGGGTATGTGCAGCTCATCAAGGCGGGCAAGTTTCCGGAGGCCCTGGCCCTGATCATGGACCGGCTGCCGCTGCCGGGTGTCATCGGCCGCATCTGCCCCCATCCCTGCGAGACTGACTGCCGCCGCCAGCAGATGGATGAACCCGTCGCCATCTGTAATCTGAAGCGTTTTGTGGCCGACCAGGTGGACTGGAACGCCCTGCCGGTACCGGCAATCGACAAACAGGAGGGAGCAGTGGCCATCGTGGGCTCCGGCCCCGGCGGCCTGTCCTGCGCTTATCATCTGGCCATGAAGGGCTACAAAGCGGTGATTTTTGAGGCCGCGCCCGAGCCCGGCGGCTGGCTGCGCTACGGCATTCCCGCCTATCGGTTGCCTCGGGAAGTTTTGGATAAAGAAATCAATTACATCAAAAAGCTGGGCGTGGAGATTCACTGCAACTCGCCCATCGGACCCGGCCGCACCATCACCGATCTCCTCACCCGGGACGGCTTCCGGGCGGTGTATCTGGGCGTCGGTTGTCAGGATTCCCTGCGCATCCCGGTGCCGGGCTCCGATGCCGACGGCGTGCTCTGGGGCGTTGAGTTCCTCAAAGACGCCTCTGCCAAGAAGGCCCCGAACCTCAAGGGGAAAAAAGTCATCGTGGTGGGCGGCGGCAATGTGGCCATGGACGTGGCCCGCACCGCCAAGCGCCTGGGCCCGGCGGAAGTCACCATCGTGTGTCTCGAAAATCGCCAGGAAATGCCCGCCAACTCCTGGGAAGTGGAAGAAGCGGAGGCCGAGGGCATTCCCATCGTCCACCGCTGGGGCGTGAAGCAGATCGTCGCCCAGGGCGGCAAGGTCACCGGCCTCGAGATGAAAGCCGTGGCACGGGTCTTCGATGAGGAAGGCCGTTTTGCTCCCACTTATAGAGAAGAGACAACCCAGGTGCAAAACGCTGACGTGGTGATCCTGGCCATCGGCCAGAAGGCCAACTTGGGCTTCATCACCGAAGCGGACGGCATCGAACTGACTCCCCGGGGGCTCATCAAGGCCGATCCGGACACCAAGGCCACCAGCCGGGAAGGCGTGTTTGCCGGCGGCGACGTGGTTTCCGGCCCCTGGATCGCCATCGGCGCGGTGGCCGACGGCCGGGAAGCCGCCGAATCCATCGACCGTTATCTGCATGGCAAGGATCTCCTGGAAGACCGGAAGCTGCCCCTGAGGCCCATCAAAGAAGGGGTCTGGAATCCCATCCCCAAGGAGTTCTCCCCCCAGGCCCGGGCTCTGTTGCCCCACATCCCCGTGGAAGAGTGGCTCCAGGGTTTCAAGGAAATCAACCTGGGTTACGATCAGGAACAGGCCCTGGCCGAGGCGGCCCGCTGCATCAACTGCGGGGTCTGTTCCGAGTGCATGCAGTGCGCCATCGCCTGTCAGGCCAAGGCCGTGGCCCACGACCAGCTTCCCCAAAAGGTTGACCTCAACGTGGGCGCCGTAGTCCTGGCCCCGGGCTTCCAGACCTACGATCCCTCCAAATATTCGGCCTATCATTACGCCAAATACCCGGGTGTGGTCACCAGCATGGAGTTCGAGCGGATTCTGTCGGCCTCCGGCCCCTTTGCCGGCCACTTGGTCCGCCCCAGCGACCACAAGGAGCCCAAGAAAATCGCCTGGCTCCAGTGCGTGGGCTCCCGGGATCTGAATCACTGCGACAACAGCTACTGCTCATCGGTCTGCTGCATGTACGCCATCAAACAGGCGGTCATCGCCAAGGAGCACGCCAAGACCTACGACCTGGACACCGCCATCTTTTTCATGGACATGCGCACCCACGGGAAGGATTTTGAAAAGTATTACTGGCGGGCCGAGCAGGAACACGGCGTCCGTTTCATCCGCTCCCGCATCCACAGCATCGATCCGGTGCCGGGCACTGACGATGTCCACCTGCGCTACATTTCTGAAGACGGCTCCATCAAGGGCGAAGATTTCGACCTGGTGGTCCTCTCCGTGGGGCTGGAGGCCTCCAGGGACGCCCTGAAACTGGCGGAAACCCTGGGCGTGGAGATTGTCCCTGAGACCCGCTTCTCCAAGTCTTCCCCCTTCACCCCGGTGTCCACCAATAAAGACGGCGTCTATGTCTGCGGCGTCTTCCAGAACCCCAAGGACATCCCCCAGTCGGTGATGGAGGCCTCCGCGGCTGCGGCCGCGGCCGGGGAACTCCTGGCCGCCGCCCGGGGGACGGAGCTCAAAAAACCGGAAATCCCGCCGGAGCGCGACGTCAGCGGCGAAGAGCCCAGAATCGGCGTGTTCGTGTGCAACTGCGGCATCAACATCGGCGGGGTCATCGACGTCCCCGCGGTCACGGAATATGCCAGGACCCTGCCCAACGTGGTCTTTGCGGACGAAAACCTCTTCACCTGCTCCGCCGACACCCAGGGCAAAATCCTGGAAGCCATCAAAGAGCACAAGCTGAACCGGGTGCTGGTGGCCTCCTGCAGCCCCCGGACCCACGCCCCCATGTTCATGGAGACGGTCCAGCAGGCGGGGCTCAACCCCTATCTCTTCGAGATGGCCAACATCCGGGACCAGGACTCCTGGGTGCACATGCATGAGCCCGAAAAAGCCATGGAGAAGGCCAAGGACCTGATCCGGGGCGTGGCCGCCCGCCTGACCAACCTGGAACCACTGCACAAGATGGCCTTCCCGGTGACCAAGTCGGGCCTGGTCATCGGCGGCGGCGTGGCCGGTATGGAAGGGGCCTTGTCGCTGGCCAACATGGGCTTCCAGGTCTATCTCGTGGAACAGAGCGACAAGCTCGGCGGCAATGCCTGGAACCTGGTCACCAGCCACCGCGGCTACGACTACCGCGGCTACCTGGAAGACACCATCAAAAAGGTGACCACGCACCCCAATATCGAAGTGATGTTCAATTCCGAAGTGACCGAGACCAGCGGGTTTATCGGCAACTTCAAATCAACCGTCAAGACTCAGTCGGGCGACCGGGAGCTGGAACACGGGGTGACCATCATGGCCACCGGCGGCAAGCCCTACAGCCCGGAAGAATACCTCTACGGCCAGCACGACAACGTCTTCCTGGCCTTCGACCTGGACAAGGCCATCGTCAACAAGGATCCCCGGGTGACGGGCGCCAGGCAGGCCGTCTTTATCCAGTGCGTGGGTTCCCGGGAGCCGGAGCGCCCCTACTGCAGCCGTTTGTGCTGCACCCATTCGGTGGAAAGCGCCCTGGAACTCAAGAGCCTCAACCCCGACATGGACGTCTTCATCCTGTACCGGGATATGCGCACCTATGGGGACAAGGAGCTGCTCTATAAAGAGGCCCGGGAAAAGGGCGTCGTCTTCATCCGCTTCGACCTGAACAGCAAGCCTGTCGTGGAAAAGTCGGCCGATGGCCGCCTCCAGGTCACGGTGAAAGACCCCATCCTGGGGATGCCCGTAACCTTGCGCCCCGACATCCTAACCCTGGCCAGCGCCGTGCTCCCCAACCCCACTGAGGAATTGGGCGAGATCTTCAAAGTCTCCAGGAACGCCGAAGGCTTCTTCAACGAGGCCCACGCCAAGCTCAGGCCCGTGGATTTCCCCTCCGACGGCATCTTCCTGGCGGGCCTGGCCCATTACCCCAAGCCCATCGATGAGACCATCGCCCAGGCCAAGGCCGCCGCCGGCCGGGCCGCCACCTTCCTGGGCATGGATATCGTCAAGGTGGGCGGTATCGTGGCGGAAGTGGATCCAGACAAGTGCGCCGTCTGCCTCACCTGCGTCCGCACCTGTCCCTTCAACGTGCCGGTCATCAATTACGATATCGATGCCGCGTACATCGACCCGGCCAAGTGCCAGGGCTGCGGCGTCTGCGTCTCGGAATGCCCGGCCAAGGCCATCAGCCTGAAACATTACACCGACACCCAGATCATCGCCCAGGAACTGGCCCTGGCTGCGGGTTGAGGAAAGGAGCAGAGCATGAGCGAGCCTTTTATTCCCAAGATCATCGGTTTTTGTTGCCGTTATTGAGCATACAGTGCCGCGGACCTGGCAGGTTCGATGCGGTTACAGTATCCTCCGGAGATCAAAATTATCCTGATGCCCTGCACCGGGCGGGTGGACATCTTGCATTTGCTCAAGGCCTTTGAGGGCGGAGCTGATGTGGTCTTCGTGGCCGGCTGTCTCGAAGGCGAGTGCCACTATCTGACCGGCAACATCCAGGCCCGGAAACGGGTGACCAAGCTCAAGAAGGACTTCGAGCAGATGGGCTTCGATCCTGAGCGCCTGGAGATGTTCAACCTCTCTTCTTCCGAGGGGCCGAGGTTTGCCGCCATTTGCCAGGAAATGGCCGAACGGGCCTATAAACTGGGGCCCAGTCCCCTGCGCGCCAAGGCCCGGGAGGCCTGGCTGGCCGCCCAACCCAAGGCGCAAAGCGCTTAATCTGACCATAAGGGGCCGGGGTCACTCCCTGGCCCTTTTCTTTTGAAGAGCTGTTCCCCATGATTTTTGCCCCGCTCTAAGGCACATCCAGGAACCCACTGACCACTTCCAGCTTATTTTCTTTCAATTATTCCTGACGGAAAGCCGCCAACCGAAAACCGGGAACTCTCAGCAGGGACCGCTTGACTTCCTCTAGGTCTCAAGACTATATTGACAAGCAAAAACCCGTGAAGACCAAATTCATCTTCATTACAGGAGGAGTGCTCTCCTCCCTGGGCAAGGGGGTGGCCGCGGCAGCCATTGGAGCGCTGCTGGAGGCCCGGGGGTTACGAGTCACTTTCCAGAAACTCGATCCTTATATCAACGTCGATCCCGGCACCATGAACCCGTTCCAGCACGGGGAGGTTTTCGTCACCGAGGACGGCGCCGAAACCGACCTGGACCTGGGCCATTACGAACGCTTCACCCAGGTCACCCTGGGCCAAGCGCACAACTATACCTCCGGACGCATTTACTTCAACGTCATCAGCAAGGAACGGCGGGGCGACTACCTGGGCGGCACCGTCCAGGTCATCCCGCATGTCACCGACGAAATCAAGCAGGCCGTCCTGTCGCTGACTTCCGAGGCCGATGTGGCCATCATCGAAATCGGCGGCACGGTGGGGGATATCGAGAGTCTCCCCTTCCTCGAGGCCATCCGCCAACTGCGGGGCGACCTGGGCAAAGACAACGTCTGCTATATTCACGTCACCCTGGTCCCCTATATCAAGACCGCGGGCGAAGTCAAGACCAAGCCTACCCAGCACAGCGTCAAGGAGCTGAGGAGCATCGGTATCCAGCCGAACATCCTCCTGTGCCGCAGCGACCGTCTCCTGACCCGCGACATCAAAGCCAAGATCGCCCTGTTTTGCAACGTCGAATCAAGTTCTGTCATCACCGCCCAGGACGTGGACAGCGTCTATGAGATCCCCCTGTTGTTCCATCAGGAGGGGCTGGACGAGCGCCTCATCGAGGTCTTGAATATCTGGACCGGGGCGCCGCGCCTCGAAACCTGGGAAAAGCTGGTGCACAGCCTCAAAAACCCCAAAGACCGGGTGGAAATCGGCATCATCGGCAAATATGTCAATCTGGTGGAATCCTACAAAAGTCTGCATGAGGCCCTGGTGCACGGCGGCACGGCCCACGAGGTCAAGGTCTCTTTCAACTACATCGACGCCGAAGCGGTGGAGCGCGACGGGCCCGAGGCCCTGCTCTCCCACCTCCACGGCATCCTGGTGCCCGGCGGCTTCGGCACCCGGGGCGTGGAGGGCAAAATCGCCGCTATCCGCTACGCCCGGGAGCAGAAAATTCCGTACCTGGGGTTGTGTTTCGGCATGCAGTTGGCGGTCATTGAGTACGCCCGGCACCTGGCGGGAATCACCAACGCCCAGAGTGAGGAGTTCAACATCTCCCCCTGCGAGCCGGTGATTTACCTGATGCGCCAGTGGTTCGACTACCGGCTGAACAAGGTGGTGAACCGGGATGAGTCCTCCGAACTGGGGGGCACCATGCGCCTGGGGGCCTACCCCTGCGTGCTCACTCCCGGCTCCCTGGCGGACCGGGCTTATGGGACCACGGAAATCATGGAGCGCCACCGCCACCGCTACGAATTCAACAACGCCTACCGGGAGCGCCTGGAAAAAGCCGGCCTGGCCATCACCGGCACCTCCCCCAACGGCGAGCTGGTGGAGATTGTGGAAATCCCCGACCACCCCTGGTTCCTGGGCTGCCAGTTCCACCCCGAGTTCAAGTCCCGGCCCCAAGCCCCCCATCCCCTGTTCCGGGATTATGTGGGGGCTTGTTATACCTACAAAAAAGATCAGGGAAAGGGCCTCGATATTTAAGATTAACCGATTATGCCCTTTGCTCTGCAAAGAGAATAATGATTTTTCCGTGGGGGGAGGGCCAGGGAGCGGCGGCTCCCTGCCCTCCCCCCTCACCCGCTCATCTTCGATTATAGATTTTGTAGAGCAAAAGACATGATCGATTAAGATTATTTGCGGCTCATAGGGCTAATGAGCAGGCTGTTGAAAAACCACCAAAAGAGGAAACTTGTCATGCTGAGCGCCGCGAATAAGCTCGCCTTTTAATGGAATGAGACCCTTCGCTGCGCTCAGGATGACAAAAAAATCAGCAGTTCCTCAAGGGACCTCAGTGCACCCGGAAGTTAATGAAAAGAATCGGTGACATCGGTTTTCAACCTGTGCCGGAACAGCCGAGAAGCGGTTGTTCTCCGTTTAGGAACTCTTAATCTAAATGGGCTTTATTGAGCGATTTCATGGAAAACGTATCTGTAGCCGCAGACCTCAGCCTGCGCTTTCCATAACCCGATAGGTTAGCGGTTGCCAGCGCAACCGAAAAGTTGCGGCTACAAATCGCTCAATTCAGGTTTAAGATAGAGTTAAAAAATTGGCAGATGCAGTTAAGGTTAAAATTGCTAACTTCCATATAGGCGCCGGCGACCTGGTCATGATCGCCGGGCCCTGCGTCATCGAGGACGCGGCGTTGACCCTCACCATCGCCCGCACCCTCAAGGAATACGCCGACGAGCTGTCTCTTCCCCTCATCTTCAAGGCCTCCTACGACAAGGCCAACCGCACCTCCCTGGCCTCGTTCCGGGGTCCGGGGCTGGAAAAGGGCCTGGCCATCCTGGCCCGGGTCAGGGATGAGGCAGGGCTGCCGGTGCTCTCCGACGTGCATACGGTAAGCGAGGTGGCCCCCGCCGCCGCGGTCCTTGATGTTTTGCAAATACCGGCGTTTTTATGCCGTCAGACCGATCTGGTGGTGGCTGCGGCCGAAACCGGCAAGCCGATAAATCTCAAGAAAGGCCAGTTCATGGCCCCCTGGGACATGGCCCAGGTCGTGGAAAAGGCCCGCTCCACGGGCAACTCGCACATATTCCTCACCGAGCGCGGCGTGAGCTTCGGCTACAACAACCTGGTGGTGGATATGAGGAGCCTCGCCATCCTGCGGAATCTGGGCTGCCCCGTAGTCCTGGACGCCACCCACAGCGTCCAGCTTCCCGGCGGCCAGGGGTCCTGCTCCGGGGGCCAGCGGGAGTTTGTGCCCCTGTTGGCCCGGGCCGGGGTGGCAGCGGGGGTGGACGGCATTTTTCTTGAAGTGCACCCCGAGCCGGCGAGGGCCCTGTGCGACGGCCCCAATTCCCTGGCATTATCCGAAGTCCTCCCCCTGTGGCGCACCCTGAAGGATCTCCATGTCACCCTGCAGGAGCATCTTAGGACATGACCGCGCCGACCTACCCTCCTGATGTTTGGCAGAAAGCCTCCCGCATCCGCCTCCTCATCCTGGACATTGACGGTGTCCTCACCGATGGCTCTCTGTATTTCGGCCCCCGGGACGAAGTGTTTAAGGTCTTCCATGTCCGGGACGGCCACGGCATCAAGATGGCCCAGTTGGGCGGCATTGAGGTGGCCTGGCTTTCCGGGCGGCGCTCCGATGCCGCCTTCTTTCGGGCCAAGGAGCTGGGTGTCACCCGCTACTATGAGGGCCTGCGGGACAAGGCGCCGGTCCTGGAGGAACTCTGCCGCACCCTCAACCTTGTCCCCGGGGAGGTGGCCGCAGTGGGGGACGAACTGGTGGATCTGCCCCTGTTCCACCGGGTGGGGCTGGCCGTGGCTGTGGCGGATGCAGTCCCGGAGGTCAAGGCCGCGGCCCACTGGACGACGCTCTCGCCGGGTGGCCGGGGTGCGGTGCGGGAAGTTACTGACCTCCTTGTGAGGGCCACGGGGGCCTGGGACAAGCTTCTGGCCACCTGGCTCCCTCCGGCGGATTAGTCGACTGGGAATAGGCTTGGGAAGGGCGGGCAGTGCCCGGAGCCCCTGCTCATGCTGCCGCAAACCCTTTTTGCGGGCGCCATGCATTGCGCCTGCAGATACCCCAGGCTGCTTCAAGGATTCCCCCACCAACCAGTTTGTAAAATTGACAGAAATCTGTATAGTAGCGTTGTGGGCACCGGTGGCCCGCCGGGATTTTCTTGCCTTCCATGAGTGTCTAACAATCCTGAAAAAGCACTTTAGTTTTGGCCGGAAAGTGCCGATGAGGCCATCAAGCAAGTCCAGGAGCAAAGGCATTGACATCTTTAATGGGTTTTAAGTGAGTGAAAAACGGCCAGGTGCAGGACTGCACCCCACCCCGGAAAAAACCTGAGGCCATGATCGCTTCGGCGCTGCCGGAGGCCTGCGGCCAAGCGCGGGGCCTCCGCCCAAAGCTCCTGAAGCTCCTGGTTTGCCTCGGCTTGGCGGGGCTTGCCGCAGCGGGCCTGTGGGGGTATTTCACCCCGGCGCCGCCTCCCCCCAAGCCCGTGGTCTCCTCCGGGGAACAGGCCAAGATGGAAAGCCTGTCCCTCACCGAAATTGAGGAAGGGGGCCAACGCTGGAAGCTGAAGGCCACCAAGGCCGAGTATCAGAAAAACAGTAACGAAATTCGCGTCCGGGACGTTTACCTGGAGTTCTATGGCGCCGACCGGCAAACCATCTATTTGTGGGGCCAGGAGGGCCTGGTGAACACCAAGACCCGCGATCTGGCCATCAAGGGAGACGTCAAGCTGCAGAAGGGGGACGTGACGATTTATACGCCGGAGATTCAATATTTCCAGAAAGAGCGCGCCCTGGTGGCCCCGGATGAGGTGATTCTCGTCAGTCCGCTGGCCCAAGTGTCCGGAAAGGACCTGCATATTGACCTGACGAAAAAGTCCCTGGTCCTGAAGCAACACGAACTGACCAAGGTGAAAGTGGAGAAGGGGGTCCTGTGATTGCCAAAACCGAAGCAACCGGACTGCTGGGCCTGGTCTTCCTTCTGATGCTGATTATGGCGGCCGCAGCGGCCTGGGGCCAGCCGGCGGCGCCTCCCTCCCCGGTTCCTGCCCCAACGCTCCGGGCCAAGGCGCCGGCGGCTCCGAAACAGGAATTTCCCCTGCACATCAGCGCGGCCCAGATGGAGGCCAACCAGGACCAGCATGTCATCATCTTCACTGGACAGGTGAAAGCGGATTACGGCGACTCCACCCTGTACACCGACAAGCTGCTGGTTTTCTATAAATCCCGGGGAGGAAAACCGCCGGCCCAGGGCAAGTCAACCGCCTCCCCACCCGAAAACACTCCGGCCGCCTCCCCCCTGGCGGGCCTGGGCGGTGACCAGATCGACCGCATCGAGGCCTGGGGCAACGTGCGCTACGTCCAGGGCGACCGGGTGGCCACCGGGGAGAAGGCCATTTATTACCGGGATAAAGACGAGATCGTCCTTTTGGGGCACCCCCAGGTCTGGCGGGGGGAGGATTTCATGAAGGGTTCCAGGATTACCATGAATCTGGCCACGAGGAAGGTGGAGGTGGAAAGCTCCCCCAATCAGCGGGTGGAAGCCCATCTGTATCCGACTTCCGAGGAGGGAAAAACACCTCCGGCCCTGCGTTCTCCGACAGGCAAACGGCCGGTTTCCGGCGCGGGCGGGTCCAGATAGCATGAACGGCGGCGCACCATGACCCATCATTTGATCCTGGACCATCTCTCCAAGAGCTACGACGGCCGCAAGGTGGTGGATAATGTCACCCTGGAGGTGAAAAGCGGTGAAGTGGTCGGGCTTCTGGGCCCCAACGGCGCCGGCAAGACCACCACCTTTTTCATGGTCCTGGGGTTGCTCCGGCCTGACCTGGGGGCCATCATTCTGGACGGCGAGGACATCTCCCAACTGCCTATTTACCAGCGGGCCAGAAAAGGCTTGCAGTATCTGCCCCAGGAATCCTCCGTCTTCCGCAAGCTCACGGTGGCGGAAAACATTATGGCCATCCTCGAGACCCTGGAGCCGGACGCCCGCATCCGGGAAGAGCGCCTCAACAAGCTGTTGGGTGACCTGCGCATCAGCCATCTGGCCAACCAGAAAGCCGCCTCGCTGTCCGGGGGGGAACGCCGCCGGGTGGAAATCACCCGGGCTCTGGTCACCTCCCCCCGTTTCATCATCCTGGACGAGCCTTTTGCCGGCATAGATCCTTTGGCAGTGACTGATATTCAGAATATTATCCGCCAGTTGAAGGATCGGGGGCTGGGGGTTCTCATCTCCGATCACAATGTCCGGGAGACCCTGTGGGTCTGCGACCGGGCCTACCTGTTGAACGAAGGCGTGGTCCTGGAGGAGGGCACGCCGGAGCATGTGGTCAACAGCGAACTGGCCAAAAGGATTTACTTGGGCGAGAGCTTTACGTTATAATAGTGACAAATAGTGCTGGCGAGCTTGCTTCTCCGTCGGCCAGGGTTTAAGGTAAACGCATGGCATTAGAGATCCGGCAGAATCTCAAACTGACCCAGACACTCATCATGACGCAGAAGTTGCAGCAGGCCATCAAGTTGCTGCAGCTTTCCCGCATGGAGCTTCTGGATGAGATTCACCAAGCCCTGGAAACCAACCCGGTCCTCGAAGATATCCAGACCGAAGACCGGGCTCCGGAACCGACGGAGGAAGGGGAAAGTTACACTCCCAGCACCGAGACCCTTACCGCCGAGGTCGAGACCAACGGTGACGGCGAGGGCAAAAGCCCTCTTGACGACTGGGACTGGATGAATTTCTTCAGGGACCAGGAGGCCACGCCCTCCTTCCGGGAGCACGAAGAGCGCGACACCCCCTCCTTCGAAAACCTTAACGCCCAGAAAACTTCTCTCAAGGCTCACCTGACCTGGCAGATGCGCATGGCCGAACTGAACGAGGATGATGAGCGCATCGCCCTCATGATCATCGGCAACATCGACCCCCAGGGGTATTTGCAGGCCTCGGTGGAGGAAATCGCCCAGGAACTGGAGATGGAGCCTGCCCGGGTTGAATCTGTGCTGCAGGTCATCCAGAGCTTCGACCCTACCGGCGTGGCAGCCCGGGACCTGCGGGAATGCCTGCTCCTTCAGGTGAAAGCTCTGGGCCTTGAAGATCCCCTGGTGGAGAACATCATCCAGCGCCATCTTCCCAACCTGGCCAACCGGAACTACCAGGCCATCGCCCGGGACCTGAAGGTGTCGGTGGAAGAAGTTTTCGACGCCGGCGAGGTCATCGCCCAACTCGATCCCAAACCCGGCCGGAGCTTCGATATGGAAGACCCGGCGTACATCAACCCCGATGTCTTTGTCCAGAAAGTCGGCGACGAATTCGTCATCACCTTGAACGAGGATGGTCTCCCCAAGCTCCGGGTAAGCAACTTTTACCTCGAGGCCCTGCGGCACCCGGAAAAGCTCAACGATTCGGCCCGGGCCTACATTCAAAAACACCTGGACAGCGCCCTGTGGTTCATCAGAAGCATCCATCAGCGCCAAAAGACCCTGTACCGGGTAGCCGAAAGCATCGTCCGCTTTCAGAACGACTTTCTGGACCACGGGCTGGCCTATTTAAAGCCCCTCACCCTGCGCCAGGTAGCGGAAGACGTGCAAATGCACGAATCCACCATCAGCCGGGTGACCACCGGCAAGTATATGCACACCCCGCAGGGGTTGTTGGACATGAAGTTCTTTTTTAACAGCGGCCTCAACCTGGCTCTGGGAGACCAGATCGCTTCAGAGAGCGTCAAAGAGAAAATCCGTCAGATCGTGCAATCTGAAAATCCCGAAAATCCCCTGAGTGACCAGGAGATCGCTGACATTCTGCGCCGGGACAATGTTATTATCGCCAGGCGCACCGTGGCCAAGTACCGGGGGATGCTGGGAGTGCTTTCCTCCAGCAAGCGGAAAAAACCAGGCATTCGCCAGAAATCTGTGTCCGCCGCTCCTTCCCCCTGATTTTTCGGACTCGGCCAACCAATTACCTGTCTGGAGGAGCCTATGCAAGTTTCCGTGACTTTTCGACAACTCGAACCCTCTGAGGCCCTGAAAACCTATGTCACTGATCGGTTGAAGAAATTTAAACGCTACCTGGAAGGGCCCCTGGAGGCCCATGTGGTTCTGGGCCTGGAAAAATTCCGTCATCTGGCCGACATCACCATCAACAATAATGGGCACATGATCAAAGGCCGGGAAGAGAACGCCGACATGTACGCCGCCATCGACCTGGTGATGGACAAGCTTGACATGCAGTTAAGAAAATATCGGGAAAAAATCCGGGAGGTCAAAGCGGACCGGATCAGGCCCCTGGCGGTCACGGAAGAATCCGAAGCAAGCCGGATGCGCACCCCTATCCGCCGGGTTAAAGTAGAGGTGCCGCCCCTGGAATTAAAGGATGCCGTGGAACTTCTGCACAATAAGAAGAGCGCCATCCTGGTCTTCACCGATGTCAATTCCGGGGCCCTGTCCATTTTGTACCGGCGGACTGACGGAGGGTTGGGGCTGGCCGAACCTGAACTGGGGTAGGCCCCCTTTCTTTCCATGAAGATCATTGAACTGCTGGACGAAAACGCCATTATTCCGGATATGACCGCCACCACCAAACTGGGGGTCCTGGAGGAACTGGCCGCCACCCTGGTCCCCGGCAAAGACCGGTTGGACCTGGACACCGTGGTGGAAGTCCTCATGGAGAGGGAACGTTTGGGGAGCACCGGCATCGGCGATAATGTCGCCATCCCGCACGGCAAGTTGGCCAATCTCTCCAATCTGAGATTGGCCTTCGGCCGCAGCCTGAAAGGAGTGGATTTCGACTCCATGGACGGCAAACCTTCCCATCTCTTTTTCCTTTTGCTGGCTCCGGTCAATTCCGCCGGCCTCCACCTCAAGGCCCTGGCCAAGATCTCCCGCATGCTCATGAGCGCCACCTTTCGGGAAAATCTCATGCAAGCCCCCCAGGGTCACGATATTTATCAGCTTTTAAAGGAAAAAGACGAGGAAATCTGAGGAATCACGGTTGTCCACTGCTTCCTTTGGCAGCGGAGCGCGCCCCAGACCATGACGACCTCCAGGGCTAAAACCACCCTCTCATCGGCTCCCTCCGGCGAACCTTTTCCCGCTGTACCTCTTTCTGTCCTGATCATCACCGGCCTGTCCGGCTCGGGGAAAAGCACTGTGCTGCGCTCTTTGGAGGATGTGGGGTATTTCTGCGTCGACAATCTGCCCCTCAACCTGCTGCCTGCCTTTCTCAAGGAATTTTCCAAGTCGCCCCAGGCCCCCCGGAAGATCGCCCTGGTGATGGACGTGCGCACTGCCGGTTTTTTGCAGAACTACAGCCGGGTCACCCAAAAACTGCAACGCCAGGGCTACAGCCTCCATCTCCTGTTTCTCGAGGCCGATGAACGCGTGCTGCTGCGTCGCTTCAGCCAGACCCGGCGGCAACACCCCCTGGCTGACCACGACTCCATCGTCCAGGCCCTGCGCCAGGAACGCGAGTCCCTCAAGAGCGTGCGGCAGATGGCCCACCGCGTCCTGGACACGTCGCTTTATAACCCCCATCAATTGCGCAAATTGATCCTCGACGAGTATTCCGAGGTTGAGCCCCGCCAACGCATGCTCGTGCACCTCATCTCTTTTTCCTATAAAAACGGCATCCCCCCGGAAGCTGATCTGGTCATGGACGTGCGCTTTTTACCCAATCCCTATTTTGTGGAAGAGCTCAGGCCGCTTACCGGCAATGAGCCCCGGGTGCGGGAATTTATCCTGAGCCAGGAGGAGACCCTGGCTTTTCTGAAAGAGTTTCGTAACTTCCTGGACTTTCTGCTCCCCAGGTTTCAGCGGGAGGGCAAAACCCACCTCACCGTGGCCATCGGCTGCACCGGCGGTCAACACCGTTCGGTGGTCATCGCCAACGTGCTGGGGGAGTATTTGTCCCAGGAAAATCTGCCATTTACTCTGACCCACCGGGATATGGCGCAAGCTGCAGGAGGATAGCGAATGATCGGCGTGTTGATCGTCACTCACCGAGAACTGGCCGAGGCTTTGATCTCTGTCTGTGACCTCATTATGGGCCACCAGGAACGGATGCTGGCGGTATCCCTGGACCCCGGCGAAGCTCCGGAAACCGCCATGGGGCAGATAAAGGCAAGCCTTTCCCAGGTGAACAACGGCAGCGGCGTCATCATCTTGACGGACATGTTGGGGGGCACCCCTTCGAACCTCAGCCTGTCTTTTCTCCAGGAAGGCAAGGTGGAGGTGGTCACCGGAGTGAACCTGCCCATGCTCATGAGATTGGCCCATCTGCGGGAGACCAAAAATCTCAAGGAAGTGGCCTCGGCTCTCAGGCAGTCGGGACAGCAGGGGATCACCGTGGCCAGCGAGGTCCTGCAGCGAAAATGACTCCTCCTCCCTGCATCCGTCCTGCCGGTCTCACGGATGTAAGGTCTATCTGGGAAATTGAAAAGCTTTCATATCCCTCCCCCTGGTCCTTATGGTGCTTTTTGGCGGAATTCGCCAATGCCAAGAGCACCATTCTCATAGCCGGCCCCCCTCCCCCTGAACCCTGGGAGACCTGGGGCTTTGTCATCTTCTGGGTAGTCGCCGATGAAATGCACCTCCTCAACCTGGCCGTCCACCCGGCTCACCGTCGCCGGGGCATTTCCCGGGCCCTGTTGACTGCCGCCATGGAGCAGGCCCGCAGCCGGGGCGCCGCGGTGGTGTGGCTGGAGGTGCGCCCCTCCAACCAGGCCGCGTTGACCCTTTATCGCTCCTTCGGGTTCGAAGAGGTGGGCGTCCGCCGCAATTATTATACTGATAACGGCGAAGACGCCCTCATTTACGCCTTTTCCTGGGATCAACGGATGCTGGAGGAATAGGCCTTTCTGCCTTACTCCCCCTCCCATATAATCCCACTGCAACGGGTGCGGGTTCCCCAGAGTGACCCGTATGACTCATCTTCAACAGCAAAGACGCATTTTTGCCGTTTGCTGAGGCATACCTATTGGAAATAACAGCGAGCGTCCTTATCAGGAGTCAAATCTGTCATCCCTAAAAATGCCGGATTGCGTCGGAACAATATTGACACATTTCCTTAAAAAGCCGCATATTATTGTCATGTTCGTCCGGAGCAAAACTGCTGAGTCTGAGGGAAGACGCCCACTCCCCCTTGGGACCCTAATAAAGACTGAAATCCTGCCCATCACCCTGCCGGTGCAGGAATACCTTGCGAAGATGGAACGATAATGGCCATGGATTACCCCAAAGATTCTCCTCCCCTCAGCCCCCTCGCCGATAATTACTGTTTCGTCTGCGGCCGGGACAACCCCCGGGGCCTGAAAATCAAGGTGAAATACTTTCCGGATGAGCTGGCGGCCGAAACCAGGCTGGCCCTGCCCCGGGAATACCAGGGATGGGCCAATGTCATCCACGGGGGCATTTTGTCCACCCTGCTGGACGAAATGATGGCCCATGCGGTGTGGCGTTTTGCCGGGCCGGGGGTGACGCTCTCCATGGAGGTGCGCTTTCACCACCCCTTAAAGCCCGATGAAACCATTCGGGTCAAAGGAGTGCTCGCCCCGGGCAATAGCAGGCGCCGCAGCGCCGAGGCCCGAATCATTCGGGAAAGCGACAACCAGAAAATCGCCACTGCCAAGAGTCGGTTTTTGTTGGTGGAACTTGCCAGGGAGACGGGGTAAAAACATTCCTTTTCCGTGAAACCATGCTCCAGGTCGCCATACTCATGGTGGGGAAAACCCGGGAGGCCTTCATTCAAGAGGGTGTGTTGTTTTATGGCAAGCGCCTGGCGCCTTTTTTCCAGCTTGATCTGAAGAGCGTGCGTGAGGAAAAAGAAGAGAAAAACCTCACTATTGACATAATCAAGAAAAGAGAAGGGGAGCGGCTGCAGGCCCGGATTCCCCCCCGGGCCTATGCCGTGGCGCTGGACCCGCAAGGCAGAGAATACACCACCGAAGAATTTGCCGGCTGGCTGGCCAAACGGGAGGAGGAGGGCCGGCCTCTGGCCTTTCTGGTCGGCGGCCACCTGGGTCTGGATGATGCCACCCTGGCCCGGGCTCATGAAAAGCTGGCCCTGTCCCGCCTGACCCTGACCCACGAATTGTCCCGGCTGGTGCTTCTGGAACAACTCTACCGGGCCAAAACCATCCTTCTCGGCCACCCGTATCATGTGTAGAAAATAGTGGGGGGAGGGTCAGGGAGCAGCGGCTCCCTGCCCCTTAGCCCCCTCCCCCACGTACTTACACTAAATCGACTGGACTTCCTTGACGCCGGGAACTTCTTTCATCAAGGCCCGCTCCACGCCCTGTTTGAGAGTCATCTGGGACATGGGGCACCCCTGGCAGGCGCCGGTGAGCTGCACTTTGACGATACCGTCGTCAGTGACATCGATGAGTTTAATATCGCCGCCGTCCCTTTGCAGGAAAGGGCGGATTTTTGCCAAAGCCTGTTCGACATCCTGTTTAAGCACGCGCTTCCTCCGAAATGAGTATTTGCCTTATTTGATAAATAATAACCGCCATTTTTGCCCGTGTAAAGGAAAAGGGGCGGAAGAAAGCTCCTCCGGGGCTTACGGGGCCAACTCAAAGATGACCGTCAGGTGGGACCGGTAGGTGATGTCTCCCACCTCGATGGGGGTGGTCACCTCGGCGCCGGCCGGTGGAATCGATTTGGCCAGGGAGAACATCCGGGGCTGGATGGTCTGGGTGGTGCTCATTTTGATGACCCGCTTGACCTTCAAACCGGAGGCCTGGGCCAGGGCCTCGGCCAATTTGTGGGCCCGCTCCAGGGCCTTGACCGCGGCCTGATTTTGCAGATCTTCCTGTTGGCTGTGGCTGAAAGAGGGTCCCTGGACGTCGTTGGCGCCGTTTTTCACTGCGGTATCCGCCACCTGGCCGATTTTGTTCAGGTCCCGCAGTTCCACCTCGAAACGATGGGAAGCCCGGTAACCGGCGATTTCATCCGTGTTGATCTTTCTTTTGCCCTGGGTCTTTTCGACTCTTCGAAACACGGGCAGTATCTGGTATTGCAGGGTTTTTACCTTGTCATCCTTGCCCAGGACCCTTTTGACCGCGGTCAGGAAGTTTTCCGCCTCTCTGGCGTTGGCTTTGGCGACTTCTTCGGCTTGGGGTGCTTCGGTCACCACGGTGAAGATAAAGGTGGCCTTGTCCGGTTTTACCTGAACCGTGCCTTCCGTCGCCAATTCCGCGGTGGCAACCTGGTCTTTCTCCGCCGCGTTCCCGGCCAAGGGAGCACATACCAGGGTGATTATCAGGGCCAGGATCAGAAATACAGAGCGTTTCATAGCTTCCCTCTAAAGATAAATTTATTTACATAACCAGCACCGCGGCGCCGTCAATCCCGCCCCTTTTCAGGAGCTGCAAGGCCTGATTGGCCTCGGCCAGGGGGAACAGCCGGACGTGGGGGCGGATGGGGATTTTGGCCGCCAAATCCAGGAGTTCCCGGCCGTCCTGGCGGGTGCTGGCCGTCACCGAGCGCACGGTCTTCTCAAAATACAGGTGCTGCTGATAATCCAGGGGAGGAACAGCAGACAGGTGAACCCCGGCCAGGACCAGGGTCCCGCCCCGGTTCAGGACCCGCAGGGCTTCGGGAACCAGATCGCCGGCGGGGGCGAAGATAATGGCCGCGTCCAGCTTGGCGGGCGGCGTATCCTGGGCCTGGCCGGCCCAGATGGCTCCCAGTTCCCGGGCCAGTTTCCGGTGATTGGGGCTCCGGGTGAAAACCAGGACTTCACAGCCGTGGTGCCGGGCCATCTGGATGGCGATGTGGGCCGAGGCGCCAAAACCATAAAGCCCCAGGCGACCGCCGGGCTTGATGCCGGAAAGGTGCAAGGCCCGGTAGCCGATGATGCCGGCGCACAGGAGCGGCGCGGCACTTTCCGCCGGAAAATTATCGGGGAGTCGATACACAAAGTCAGCCGCCGCCACCACCTGCTCGGCGTAGCCTCCATCCCGGTGCAAGCCGGTGAATTCAGCGGACTCGCACAGGTTCTCCCGTCCACTGAGGCAAAAGCGGCACGAGCCGCAGGCCTTGAAAAGCCAGGCCAGGCCCACCCGGTCTCCAGGTTGGAAGTTGAAGACGCCGGGACCTTGGTCTATGACCCGCCCCACCACCTGGTGGCCGGGAATGACCGGCAGCCGCTCCAGCGGCAGTTCACCCTCCACGGTATGCAGGTCGGTATGGCACACCGCACAATGGCTTACCTGAATGACAATCTGTCCAGGGCCGGGTACCGGGGGCGGCAAGTCCACAAGCTTTAAAGGGGAGTTGGCCACGGGGCCGGGGAATTCCAGGAGCATGGCTTTCACGGCGATGACCTCTTGTGGCAGGAATAATGCAGGGGAAGACCAAGAACAAGAATTTAAAGATTCGCGCCCCCCTGAGCTGCTCGACTTATGGTATCATAATTCCAGGCAAAAAGAAGGAATTCTGTGGCCGCAGCCGGGCCGGAGCCATCTTGCACGGAGCTGCGGCCGCCATTATATTGTCTAGTATCCCGCCGTCTTGAGGTGATTATGGCAACCAATCCCGGTAATCCCACCAAGCCCATGCGTTTTTCCATCTGGTACTTTCTGGCGATACTCCTGGTCTTGGTGCTGGTCCAGACCTTTTTTTCCATAAAACACTCCTACACCGTGAGTTACAGCAATTTTCGCCGCCTCATCGAAATCAAGGGCATCAATAACCTGGAAATTTCCAATGATACGATTACCGGGGACCTGATGCCCAACGGCGTGGAATTCCTGGCCAAAGAGGCCAAGGACCCCGACCTCCCCAAGAAACTGGCCAAGGAGTTTCCCAAGCAGCCGGTTTTCACTACTGTCCGCATAGAAGATCGGGATCTGATTGATCTTTTGGAAAAGCAGAACATCAATTACCGTGCCCTCCCCAGCAACGCCTGGCTGACCGCGCTGGCTTCCTGGCTTCTGCCCATGCTGCTCCTGGTGGGCCTGTGGCTGTTTATCTTCCGGCGCATGAGTGCCGGCCCCGGCGGCCTCATGTCCATCGGCAAGAGCAAGGCCCGCATTTACGTGGAAGATGAAACCAAGGTCACCTTCGCCGACGTGGGCGGCGTGGAGGAAGCCGAAGACGAGCTCAAGGAGATTATTGAGTTCCTCAAGAATCCCGGCAAGTTCCAGGTCCTGGGCGGCAAGATTCCCAAGGGGGTGCTGCTGGTGGGACCGCCCGGCACCGGCAAGACGATGTTGGCCCGGGCCGTGGCCGGGGAGGCCGGCGTGCCGTTTTTGAGTCTCACCGGTGCGGACTTTGTGGAAATGTTCGTGGGAGTGGGCGCGGCCCGGGTGCGGGACCTTTTCCAGCAGGCCCAGGAGAAGGCTCCGGCCATCATTTTTATTGATGAACTGGACGCCTTGGGCAAGGCCCGGGGCATGAGTCCCCTGTCGGGCCACGAAGAGCGGGAAAATACCCTGAATCAACTGCTTTCGGAGATGGACGGGTTCGACACCCGCAAGGGCGTCATCATGATGGCCGCCACCAACCGGCCGGAGATTCTGGACCCGGCCCTCATCCGTCCCGGCCGATTCGACCGCCAGATCCTGGTGGATCGGCCTGGCCTGACCGGCCGGGAAGAAATTCTGAAGATCCACAGCAGGAAGGTCAAATTGGCCGATGACGTCGATCTGCACACCCTGGCGGCCCGGACGCCGGGCATGGTGGGCTCTGATCTGGCCAATATCGTCAACGAGGCCGCCCTGCTGGCAGCCCGGAAAAACCGGGCGGCAGTGGCCATGAGCGATTTCGAGGAGGCCATCGACAGGGTGGTGGCGGGACTCGAGAAGCGCAACCGCCTGATGAATCCCCGGGAAAAAGAGATCGTAGCCTACCACGAGACCGGCCACGCCCTGGTGGCCGAGGGTCTTCCCCATGTCGACCCGGTGCACCGGGTGTCCATCATTCCCCGGGGCATCGGCTCCCTGGGGTACACCATGCAGTTGCCCACCGAGGACCGCTACCTCATGACCAAGAGCGAACTCGAGGACCGCATGGCGGTTATGCTGGGGGGCCGGGTGGCCGAGGAAATCACATTCGGAGAAATCTCCACCGGGGCTCAGAATGACCTCTACCGGGCTACGGATATCGCCCGCTCCATGGTGCGGGAGTACGGCATGAGCGAGCACCTGGGGCCCATCACCTTCGAGCGGGAGCGGCGGCCCCTGTTTCTGGATACTATGATGCCCCCGGCCACCAAGGATTACAGTGAAGCCACGGCCCAGGAGATCGACCATGAGGTGAGCAGCCTGGTGAACCGCGCCTACGCCCGGGCCAAGGAGATCCTGGAGGCCAAACGGGAATCCCTGGAGCGGATAGCCAAGGTTCTTCTGGAAAAAGAGGTCCTGGAGGGCGAGGAACTGCGGCAGTTGTTGAATGAGAAACCCAAGAAAATTTGAATACCCTGTCAGATCGAATCATTAAACTGTGACATTTAACTTTTAGGTTAAAATATTTTCCTTGACATCTTTAACCCAAAGGTTAACTTTAAAAGCAAAATCATGAAGCTCCGTCTCCTCTTGGAAGGAAACCACCGTCTTTTAGCGGTGTGTTCCGGGCGGGGAGATTGTCAACTGTTGGAATTTCTTGATGAACTGAAGGGCGATTTTTCTGACCAAGCGGTGCGTATGCTTAATCGCCTGGAAGAGACTGCCCGACAAGGACCCTCAAGAAAGCCGGAAATCTGCCGAAAGATTGGGCAGGAAATCTGGGAATTTCGCGAAGGCAAAATACGAGTTTTATGGTTTTATGGGGAAAACCTTGAAGTCATCATCTGTTCTCATGGATTTCTGAAGAAAGCCCAAAAAACACCAAAAAACGAGAAAAACCGAGCTCTTGCGACTAGAAAACAATATTTCGGCGATCTTGCACAAGAGGAAATTAAAATCCTAAGGGATGAGGAAGAAGTGAGAGTTAAGGACATGAAAAAGAACAAACAGAGAAAATCTTTTCCCCAACTTCTATCCGAGGCCAAAAAGCAGGATTCTTACTGGGTGGCTCGCGCTATTTCCACCTTTACGGAAGAACTCCACAAATTCACTGAGCAGGGGAAGATTTCTCGCGTTGAACTATCGCGTCGTTTAGGCACTTCTCCTGCTTATATTACTAAAATTTTTAGTGGGAATGTGAACTTCACAGTGGAAACCATGGTGCGCTTGGCTCGCGCTGTGGGGGGGCAATTACACCTTCATGTGGGTCCAAAAGAACACGAAGTTATCTGGGTGGAAGCTCCTCCGATCACGAGGCCGAAATCTTTTCCGGGTTTCGGGGCAGACGAATACCGGAGCTTTTCAAGAACTCATAGTGAGGAGGGTATAGATGAGACTCGTCGTGCCCTTGCAGCTTAAATCTCACTTTTTTGCCAAAGTGGAGGTGGAAGCCAATCAGACTTTTCAGCCAGATGCCGAGAAAGAAGCGGATGCGGATCAAAAAATTCAAACGGAAGTCCACCTGGCCCAACACAAAGACAACCCGAGAAAATGGCAGGTAATTCTCGAGGTGGCCTCTCAGCCACCCAATAAGTCCCTTCCTTACCGTATCAATCTTCAATGTGTGGGTTTTTTTGAGGTTGCTCCTGACGTTGAGGAAAAGCATGTGCCCTTTATGGTGCGCACTAATGGTACTGCCATCCTCTATTCGTCAGCAAGGGAATTCCTTTTGATGGTAACAGGGCGCGGACCTTGGGGGCCTTATTCCCTGCCCACGACAAATTTCTTGGAACCCATAAAAGTGGAAAAGAGAAAAAAGCCTTTGATCTCTGCTCACAAATCCATAAAAAAGAAACGCCAATCGAAAACGAGCTCAGCAATCTAAAGAAATAAGCTTACGGCGGAAGACTGTCCCATTGGTCAGGTTGTCTCCCAGTGAAACCGGTTCCTGCTCATTACATTAAAATTTTTCATTCTTCCGCAGAACTACAGAAATTTATTCTAGACGAAGTCGCTCTCGACAACCTGGTGGTAGTCCCCCACCGGCGGCTGGCCCGGCAGGTGTGGCATAAGCAGCGGCTGAGGAACCTGAAGCAGGGACTCAGCGCCTGGGAGCCCCTGCCTTTGCTGACTCTGCCGGACTGGTGGTCGGAACTGTTTCAGAACCTCTGGCCGCCCCTGGCCTTAGCCCCCTCCCTGGTGCGTCTGGCCCTCTGGCGCCGGGCCATCGACGCCGGGCCGCCTTTGGAAGGAGCCGCCCCTGATCTGGAGTGGGCAAAGAATCTGGATGACGCGCATGAACTCCTCCTGCGCCACGGCCTGCCCCTGGACATCCCGGCTCCCGGTGAATCACTCCTGGTGCGCTGGCGCCGGACCATCAGCCGGATTTACGGGGAGCGGCTGCGCCAGGAGGGCTGGTTGGCGCCGGGAGAGCTACCCGGCTACCTCCTTGCGGCCCTGAGTCAGAAAAGGATCCCCCTGCCTGCCCGGCTTTTCGTGGTGGGGCTGGAGACCATGGCCCCCATGGAAGAGCGCTGGCTTGAGGCTGTGGCTTTCCATATTCCTGTCACCAGGCTGTTTCTTCGGGGCAATCCCGCAAATCTCCAGCAGGGTCTGGTGTTGCCGGACCGGGATGAGGAAATGGCCTGGGTGGCGTCCCAACTGTTGGCCTGCCAGCAGGAGAAGATCCCCCTCCACCGCCTGGCCGTGACGTCCCCGGTCATGGACCGTTATGCCCCCCGTTTTCAGAAGGTTCTCCAGGAAATGCTGGGCCCGGCGGTGAGCGAGGAGGGTTTCGCCTACAACCTTTCCCGGGGACCCTCCCTGGACACGACGCCCCTGGCGAAGGCGGCCCTCCTGCCCTTGGCGTTTCTGGCCCAGGGTGAGCGCCGGGAGGACCTGGTGGCCCTCCTGCTCTCGCCCTACTCTCAGGCCCTGATTCCCCATCAGGGGAGCCTCGCCGCCTGGGACCGGCTCTTTCGGGAAAAACGTCTGGACCAGGGCTGGCAGCATCTCAAAACCGCTGCCCGGGGCGCTGGCGGCGACCCGGCTCCTTCCGGTATTCTGGGTGATCTTGAAGAACTATGGACCCATCCCGGTTTATCCGCCGCCACCGCCCAAATTTGGGCGGCTTGGCTGCAAGCGGCCTGGAGGGTCCTGGGGTTTCCCGGCGTCCTGGAAGAAGGGGAAAAACTGCAGTTTGAACGGATCAGGGCATTATTGAGGGAATTTGCCGCGGCGCTGGCAGATGAAGTTCTGCCGCCGGCCGGGGCTTTATCCTGGCTGCAACAGGGTATGAAAGGCGAGATTCTGGGCGGTCCCGGGATACAGGAGGCCGGGGTCCAGGTCCTGGGCTGGCTTGAGATGCGGGGCCTGGACTTTGACCGGGTCTTTTGCCTGGGTATGAATTCAGGGAATTTTCCGGATGCGGCGCGGCCTTTGCCCCTCTTGAGCCGTGCCGAACGGGAGCAGGTTCTGGGAGGCACGCAGGAAAGCCAGGACCGGTTTGCCCGGGAGCAATTCGGCTACCTCCTGGCCACGGCGCCCCGCCTCATCCTGACCCGGCCGGCCCAGGAAAATCAAGAGCCCCAGGTGGGCACGCCTTTTTTCCTGAAGGACTGGGAAGAGCGCCGCCTGCCCCTGCTGAGCCGACCGGATGGGGCCTGGGTGCGGGTCCCCTTCGTGCAGGCGGCCCTGGCCCGTCCAGAAGGCGGGGAGACCCCGGCGGAGCTCCAGGGCGCCCTGGCTTTAACTCTGCCGGAGGAATTACACATCACCCAGGTGGCGAGCGCCCTGAGCTGCCGCTTTCGCTTCGTCCTTGAGGACCTCCTGGGCATAAGGGAGTTGCCGGAGATCGAGGTCGGCCTGGACCCCCGACAGCGGGGACAGAAGCTTCACGAGACCCTGGCGCGGTTTGTCAGGCTGGCAGGCCCTGAACTGCCGCCGCCCGCAGCAGCCGAAGCCCTCCTGCGACAGGCCGCGCAGGAGGTCCTCGGCTCCGCCGCCGCAGACATTCACTGGCAGGCGGAATGGCGCCGCTGGTTCGGCGATGAGCACACGCCGGGGCTTCTTCCTGCCTGGCTGGACCGGGAACGGGAGCGGCTGGCTAAGGGATGGCGCTGGCTGGGGGCGGAAGTGGCCTTCCGGGGGCTGGCGCGGCCGGGCTGGTCCTTCTCTCTGCGCGGCCGCCTGGACCGCCTGGACTTTCATCCCCAAACCGGTGAACTCATTGTCTGGGACTATAAAACCGGGGGCATTCCCAACGGCGTTCAAGTCTTCGAGAAAAGGGAGGAATTTCAGCTTCCCGGCTATCTCTGGGCGGTGCGGGAAGGCCGCATTCCCGTACCCGTGGAGGAGGTCGGGGCGCTGTGCGCCGGGTTCATCTGCCTCAAATCCTCCCGGGAGGATCACCTGCAACACCAGGATTATCCGGGGAAAAAGGATTGTTGGAACGACGTCCTGGCGGCCTGGGAGGAGGAGGTGCGCCTGCTGGGGGAACTGCTCGCGGCCGGCGACGTCCGCCCCGCGCCCCGGCCCGCGCCTGCCCGGAAGGATGAAGGCGCCTGCCGGTATTGCAGGTTGAAGCTGATCTGCGGCTTTTCTGCCACCGACGGCTCTGAGGACCCAGAGGAGTAATGAGATTAAAAAAGTCCCCTTTACCGGTGGGTGTACTGTGGAACATGAGCGGCTCGTTCCCAGGCTTTGGCCTGAAAATGCCAGAATACAGGAAGCTCCTGCTTCTCCTTATCCCAACAACTGGGGACAATGTCCCCTGATCTTTTTCCTGCTGCGGTGAGGCTGCGAAGCAGGGCTTCGCGAAGGGAAGAGGGAATTAAATGAATATTTTTGAAAGGTTATGTAAGTTATGGGGAATGTCCAGCCGCGTGGAGGAGAGGAACGGGAGAAGAGCAGCGATGATACTCCCTCTCCCCCCGCTCAAACATCCCGGCGGGGGAGAGGTCTGGGGGAGGGCGGGTGAAACTACGTGTCCATGGTTCTGAAATCATGTATTAAGGCGGCTGTAGTGGATTGAGGGGGACTTATAAGGGATAGCCAAGTCCCCTCTGACTCCCCTTGAAGGGACATGGGAAAACCACATGCCAGACTCACCCCATGACCAGGAAGCCAGGGAACAGGCCCTTAACCCCCGGGAGAGTTTCCATCTGGAGGCCCCGGCCGGCTCTGGCAAGACTGCGGTCCTGCTGGCCCGGTTTCTCACTTTGTTGGGCCGGGTGCATGACTCCCCCCGGGAGATTCTTGCCCTGACGTTCACGCGGAAGGCCACCGGGGAGTTCCTCGAACGGGCCATGAAATATTTCCGGGGTCCGGAAGACCTGGGCGCGCCTCTGCCTCCTCATGAACAACTGCTCTATGACCTGGCGGGCCAGGCTTATCGCCACCTGGACGGGAAAAATCTGGCCCAGCCGTATCTGTCAGTGCCGGAGCGACTGCCGGTCAATACCTTTCACGGCTTTTGCACCCAGCTCCTCAAGGCCGCCCCCCACGAAGCCGGGGTCCCCCTGGAATTTCAGCTCCCGGAAAGCGACCGGGAGGAGGAATGGCAGAAGCAGGAGGCCCTGGAGGAGCTGCGGCGCCGCCTAAACGCCAGGAGCGGGACGGACCAGGTCCGGCAGGCCCTGGTGCGCCGCCTGGTGCGCCTGAACAACAACTGGAAACGGCTCGCCCAGGAGCTGCGGGACCTTCTGTCCCGGCGGGACACGCTCAAGGATTTCCTGGCCCTGGCCCAGGAGAGTGTCAGGGAAGAGGATTACGCCGCCCTGATGGAACATCGTCTGTCCCAGGCCCTGGCCCACATCCTGAAGCCCCTGGCCGCGGGCCTTCTGGAAACGGAGTTGGGCCGTCGCTGGCCGCAATTCCTGGAGGTGGTTCAGAGTAACGGCACCTCTGAGAACCCATCGCTGCCGGCCCAGCCTCCCGGGGCATCTTTCCATGACCTGGATGCCTGGCAGTCCCTGGCCGAGGTTCTGCTCACCAAAACCGGCGGTCTGAGGAAAAGATGGCCTGCCAAGGTCGCAGCCAGCGACTGGCCTGACCTCCTGGCGGCATTACCCCCCGACTTTCTGGTCTGCCTCAAGGATTGCCGGACTTTGCCCCGACAGCTCTTTGCCAGCCAGGAGGTGGGGGCCATCCAGGATCTGATCCTGCTTTTGGGCGCTGCCTTGAGCGTCTACGACGATTTCTGCCGCCAGCGCAGGGTGCTGGATTTTATCGCCGTGGAGGAAGCAGCTCTTAAGCTGTTGAACGTGGAAGAGCCCGGTGAGCTTCTCCTGCGCCTGGACTGGCAACTCCGGCATATCCTGGTGGACGAATTTCAGGACACCAGCGACAACCAGAAGGAGTTGCTTTGCCGCCTGCTGGCGGGCTGGTCAAAGGGGGACGGCCGCACCCTTACGGTGGTGGGAGACCCCAAGCAATCCATCTACGGCTGGCGCAAGGCCCGCCTGGATCTTTTCCTGGAAACCCGATTCGGTCTCACCTGCGGGGAAAGGCAGACCCTGCCCCTCATGCCCCTGAGCCTCACCACCAACTTCCGGGCCACCCCCACCCTCATTACCTGGGTGAACCGGGTTTTCGGCGGCACCGTTATGGCCGACCACCGATTGAGCGGTGGGCTTGAGTTTGCCGAAGCCTACCCCGGGCCGGCCGCGACAGGAGGCGAGGACCCCTGCCTGGCCTTGTTTGCCGGGGAAGACAACCACGAAGCCCGCGCCCGGGAGGCCCACTGGCTGGCGAATACGATAACGGCAGCCCTGCCGACTCTTCCGGCCGGGGAACGCCTGGCCATCCTGCTGTTCGCCCGCACGCATCTATCCACCTATCTTTCTGCTCTCCAAAAGGCCGGCCTGGTCCCCCGGGTGCGGGAGGGCCTCAAGCTCACGGAAAGCCGGGTAGTGAAGCACCTGCACAACCTGGCCCGAGCATTGGTCCGGCCCCAGGACGATGTGGCCTGGGCGGCCGCGCTCACCGGACCGTGGACCACGCCGGACCTCGCCGTTCTCGCAACCTGCGCCCAGATAGACGGGGCGGTCTGGCCGGAAAAAATCAAAGCCTTTCTCGCCGAAGGCTCAAGCCCCGATGGTTTGGCGGAACCGGCCCAACTGCTCCTGGCGGCCCGGGAGCGGGTGGGACGTGAGCCATTGGCCATAACTGTTGAGCGTTTTTTGAACGAAGCCGCAGCCTGGAGGGATATCGCCGCCTGGGAAGGGGCCTTGGGGGTGGCCTGCGCCCGGACCTATCTCAATCTTTTGGCCGATTCTGAGGAGGGTCTGCCGGAGTCCACCTTCCTGAAGGCTGATTTTGCCCTGGAGGGGGCTTATCAGCCGCCGGATCCCCGGGCCGAGGACTCCCCGGTGGAGGTTCTCACTGTCCACGGCGCCAAGGGCCTGGAGTTCCACACGGTCTTTTTGCCCTTTCTGGACTGGCAGCCCCTGAAGATGGAAGGCAACCTCCCCCCGCCCTTCCTTTTGGAGGAGATTCCCGGCACCAGGGCCCACGTTCTGGGTCTGGCCCCCCCCGCCTGGCTCAAGGGGGCGGACTCATCCTACCGTCTGGTCAGGAACCTGAAAACCGCGCGCCTGCTGGCCGAGGCCCGGCGGGTCTTTTACGTGGCGGTGACCCGGGCCCGGGCTCAACTGTTCCTTTCCGGGGTCCTGCCCACCCGCCAGGGGGCCTGGGCCCCTCCCGCCAAAGACAGCCCCCTCGCTTGGCTCTGGCAGCACTACCGTCCCGGCGACCTGACCTCCGGCCCGCTGGTTTGGAATAACCCGCGCTTACAGGTGGAACCGTTTCCGGATACGATGCTTTCCCGCCGGGACCAGCCGGAACTTCGCTCCCTGCCTCATCCCTGGAGCTTTGCCCCGGAGCCGCCCCCTTATCGGTTGGCCTTTCCCTCCCAGGCTGCTGATAAACCAGCCATAACTCCTGCGCCGGAAGCTGCCGGGGCCGATGAGGACAACCTGGCCGCCCGGGCCCGGGGTGAGGTGATTCACCGCCTCCTGCAAACCCAGGCCCGGGGAGATCGGCTCCCCGGAGTGCCGGGTGTGGCCGCAGCCCTGGTGGGCTTGGGGGTTCCCCGAGACTTGGCTCAAAGCCTGGCCCCGGAGATCCTGAGAGAGAGCGAGGCCTGTTTGGAAGACCCCTTCCTGAAAAAACTGCTGACCCCCGACTCGGCGGTGACTGAATGGGGCCTGGAGGACCAGCCCGTTCCAGGCGCCATCCGGCGGGGCCGCCTGGATCTGCTGGCCTTTGATGGCCGCGCCTGGTGGCTGGTGGATTTTAAATCCTCACGGCCGCAGCCGGGGGAAAGTTGGGAGGATTTTCTGGTGCAGGAGCAGGAAAAATACCGCCCCCAGCTTCGGGCCTATGGGGAGATGACCGCCAAAGTCAAGGGCTTCCGTTCCCCCGAGGATATCCGCCTGGCCCTGTACTTCACCGCCGCCAGGAAACTGGTGGAAGTTTAAAAGCTCTTATTTAAAAACTTACCCCCCTGGCGCAGATTTTCCCGCCGGTGCCAACGGTGGCTGAAGCCTGCGGCTCCATTTTGCCAGGGGCTCACCCTTAAGGAACTTTCCGGGACAAAAGAGAAAATCAGGATCATGACTTATCCCTCGTAATTTGATAAGAAAAAAAGCGGCCATGATGAACGCAACCAGAGAAAATCCTACCCCCATCCCCGCGCTCGCCCGGCAGGTGGTGATCTGGTCTCTGGTGCTGGCGGGCCTTTATGCGGCCGGCCTTTACCACTATGATCTGTGGCACTGCCTGGCCGAGTTCTTCAGCATCATCATCGCCGCCACACTGTTTCTGGTCGCCTGGAATTCCCGCCAGATCATAGATAACAATTATCTTTTATGTCTGGGCATCGGGTACCTCTTTGTGGGCGGCCTGGACCTGCTCCATACCCTGTCCTACAAGGGTATTGAGGTGTTCTTCGGCTATGGCGCAAACCTTCCCACGCACCTGTGGATCGGGGCGCGCTACCTGGAGGCCGTGACCCTGCTGTTGGCCCCCCTCTTTTTTAAACGCCGTTTCAATCCTTACCTGGCCCTGGGATGCTTTGCCCTGGCCACGGTGCTGTTCCTGCTGGCCGTTTTCGGAGGAGTATTTCCCGATAGTTACCTGGAAGGGACCGGCCTGACCCCTTTCAAGATCGTCAGCGAATATGTTATCTGCGTCATCCTGGTGGGAGCGCTGGCCTTATTGCTCAAAAACCGCAGCGAGTTTCACCCCAGGGTTTTTACCCTGATGACCTGGTCCATTATCCTGACCATTGTCCAGGAATTATTCTTCACGCTGTATGTGGATGTCTTCGGCCTGTTCAATCTTCTCGGCCATTACCTCAAGATTTTGTCCTTCTACCTGGTTTACAAGGCCGTCATCCAGACGGGCCTGATGAGTCCGTATGATGTCCTGTTCCGGAATTTGACGCTCCGGGAGGAGGCCATTCAAAATCTTAATATCGATTATGTCTTTTGCTCTACAAAATCTATAATCGAAGATGAGCGGGTGAGGGGGCTAAGGGCCAGTGGGCCCTTACCCCCTCCCCCGCACCCCCTCCCCCAATTCCTACTGGGTGGTAACCTGGCCGGGGAGTCGGGAC
>Ga0078972_1002378_pt1 | contig 62523 bp, 73 predicted proteins | sample YelNatPaOPGAMG01_FD_67568 | JGI IMG/M metagenome (GOLD analysis project Ga0078972, IMG submission 67568) | Hot spring thermophilic microbial communities from Obsidian Pool, Yellowstone National Park, USA - OP-RAMG-01 (SPADES assembly) (version 2) | ecosystem: Environmental > Aquatic > Thermal... | reverse complement strand
TTCAGGATTTGCTTGGGAAATGAACCCCCCCTGCGGGCTATGCCCGCGCGTCCCCCCTTTAACAAGGGGGGCCCTTTTGGACGGCGGCAGGGTAAGGATCGACGCGGAAGAAGGGGAATTGAAGATAACGGCGGAATAGCCTTCTTTGAGGCTGTTCCCTGCAGTTCATGCGGTGCAGGGAACGACCTCCGGCACTAAGATTGCGGGTCATAACTTCCGGGCAGACCAATCTTAGTGGCCGGTCTAAAGTCCGTGCCGTTCCGTCCAATTTCGCGGAACATCACGGGGGCTGTTCCCCGCGGTTCGCGTCATAAAATTCAAACCCGAAAAACCGCAACAAAAAGCGCGGTTTCCCGCGCGTCGGTTTTGCCGGATGGTTCTTCAGTTCAGGCTCCGTATGTGCGCGCCTATCGCCTTATCCTCCTTGCTTATATGCAGCACCAGCCACGACGCAAGCGTCATCCCGACCATGGAGGCGGTAGCGACGGTGAATCCGTTTTCGATCTGCTCGCGCAGCGCCTTTACGTTTTTCATGAAATCGTTGTGTATCTGCCTGTGCGCAATATAGTTGGGATAATTGTAGCGCACCTGTATCGCTTCTTCGTCGCGAAAATGCGTCACTACATAGCTTTCGAGGAACGAAAGCATTTCGATTACCTGAGAGTTTTTACCGTCATTCTTCATGGCTTCGAAAAAAGCGTTGACGCGCGATATGAGTTCTTTATGCTGGTCGTCTATCTCCCTGACCCCGACCGACAACTCCTGAGTCCATTCCATTTGTCTGCCTCCGTGCAAATAAGTCGTTATTATATATATCGGACGAAAGCCCGCGCGTTTAACGGCTTCGCCTGAAAACGCAAACTTTTTTATGTGAGTTTGGCACTTGTTATATGCCCGTCCATGGATATATAATGACGTATCAAAAATACGCGAATGCGTAAAACGGAGGCGCATGATGAGCAAAACTTACGATAACCTTATGGCCGCGTTTGCCGGGGAGTCTCAGGCGAACCGCAAATACGCCGCGTACGCAAAAAAAGCGCAGGAGGAAGGAAAAACCAACGCGGCCAAACTGTTCCGCGCCGCCGCGGACGCGGAGGCGGTCCACGCTCTCGCGCATTTGACCATCGCGGGCAAAATCGGCTCGACGGCCGAAAACCTGAAAGACGCGCAAGCCGGCGAAACCTACGAGTATACAAAGATGTACCCCGCGTTTTTGGAAGCCGCGAAAACGGAAGGCGAAAAGGAAGCCCTTCGGATTTTCACGTATGCGATAAAGGCGGAGGAAGCGCACGCTAAGCTGTACGCGAAAGCGCTCGCGGACAACGGCGGCGGCGCCGAAGCATTTTATTATCTTTGTCCGGTTTGCGGCAACATCGAAACCGCGGTTCCCGATAAATGCCCGGTCTGCGGCGCGCCTGGCAAAATGTTTATCGAATACTGAAGGGGGTATTTTATGGCTGGTTTCACAAAAGTTCCGGGCAGGGACAAGGGCGATATCAAAGTGTTTGCGCTAAGCACGTGCGGATGGTGCAGGAAAACAAAAGCATTTTTATCCGACAACGATATAGGCTATTCTTACATCGACGTCGATCTGCTCACAGGCGAAGAAATGGAACGGGTACGGGAAGAACAGTTAAAATACAATCCCGCCGGGTCTTTCCCGACGATCGTCGTCGATTCCGATTACTGCATAGTCGGATACGACGAGGAAAAGCTTAAAGATCTCGCGGGAGAATGAGCATGGCGGACGAAAGAGTAGCGAAGCGGATCGCGAAGCTGAGAAGCGACGCGGCGGCCGGCGGGTACGCCTTGAACCCCGACGAACGGTTCCTCGAAGCCCTCGTCGAGGGTATGCTCGCAAACCTCGACCGGTACGGTATGGAGACGTGCCCCTGCCGCCTTTTTACCGGCGCGCCGGAGGACAACCGCGACATCGTTTGCCCCTGCGTCTACCGGGACGACGATCTCGCGGAATACGGGGCGTGTTTCTGCGCGCTGTACGTATCCGGTAACTGGGACGCCCGCAGGCAGGTCCCCGAGCGCAGGCCTCCTCTTTCCGAAAGGAACAAAAAGAAAGAGGCGGGAGGACCGGTTGGTTCCGCTCTGCCATATCCCGTATGGCGCTGCGGCGTATGCGGATACCTCTGCGCCGCGAACAACCCGCCGCGCGTCTGCCCCGTCTGCAAGGCGGCCGCCGACAGGTTCGGGCGGTTCATCTGAGCAAGCCCGCGCGGACGGCCTTTTTTTTGAGGCTATCTGTTTTTCAGTTTTTTAAGGATCTGCGATTCCTTCATCATCGACGCGACCGGGATCTGTATAAGCGCCAGCGCCACGAGGAACAGCATCGGCCAAAGGATGTCCCCGGCCGCCCCCTGTATCAGCTCGAACAGCACGACGAACAGAATCCCCGATATCTGCCCCATCAGCATGATCGACCCGAACGAAGCGCCTTCCTGAACGGGGTACGCGACTTCCGCTCCGTGCTGGAACAGGATCGGCGCAAGCCCCATAACCGTAAACCCCAAAACCGCGCAAACCGCGGCGAGCAGCCCGAAGCCCGTCAAAAACGTTATTCCCGCGAACAGCAGCGCCATTATTATTACTCCGGCGACGAAAAACGGGACTCTCGAGCGAAGCTTGTCCGAAATCATCGGAAGCACGACCGCGCCTATCACGCCGCTGACGACGAAAACCGCCCCCAGCAAACCTATCTGGTCGGTCGTCATCCGCTTCGGGCTGAATATCTGGTCTATCTTTGTCATCAGGGTGTTGAATAGCCCCATCGCGACAAAGCTTATCGCCAGCACGAGGACGAAGCGCCTGTTCCTAATAAGTTCTCCCATGCTTTTGAAATCCATCGATTCCTTGGGCGGCTCGGGACCCGGAGCGGCCGGAGGCTTTTCCTTCGCGAACAGCGCGGGGACCGCGCAGACAAGCGCGAACAGCGCATATACGCCGAGCAGATTCCTCAATCCGAGCGGGCCTATCAGCGCGGTGGACAGTATCATCGCGGCGATAAACCCGAGATACTGCGCCATTACGAGAAACCCGGACGCGGTCGCCCTTTCTTTTACCGGGAACCAGTTCGCGGGAACCTTTGTCGATATGTTCACAAGGAACGGCTGCCCCGCGGCGAGAAGGAACTGCGAAACGAGCACGATAATGAAGCTGCCGGCGAAAAAATACCTCGCCGCTCCGAAGACCACGGTCAGCGCGGCTCCGATCATAACGGATACCTTGTAGCCGTATTTCTCGATAACATACGAGGCGGGCATCGTAAACACGATATACATGAGCATATAGCTCAGCGAGAACAGCGATATCCCGAAGCTCGATTGGCCGAAGAACTCCATCGCCGCCGATTCTATTGGCGCGAACGTGAGCCAGAACACCTCGGTGGCGACTATGATAGGTATCAGCAGCGCGAGCGTCAGCCAGCGGCTTTTATATACTTTATAAGCCTGATTTGCAGTATCCGTCATTTCCCCGTCCCCCAATGATAATAATACCTACATTGTATCAGAAAAAAGACGCAATACAATCAAATGTTGCTCCCCGCGGCCAAAGGCGCCAAGCGCCGCCGTTGCCTGTTTCTATGTTCATTCCGCACGGCGCAAAATCGCGATATGCAAAAAGCGGGCCGTAAAAGCCCGCTCGGGTGATTAGCGCAAGTATTCTAAACCCCGTATTTTTTCGAGTCCTGAAGCTTCTGGGTCCAAGTCATGCCCGACATGTTGACCGCTCCCGGCATCTGTTTGCCCTGCGTATCCTGCCGCATTTGTTGCGCCGGGGGCTGAACCGGCATGCTTTGCGGCGGAGGCGACGGCATCCGCGGAGCGGCGTAAGTTTTCGCATCAGGCATCGGGGTTTGCCGCGCCGGCGGCGTCATGTCCCCGTACACGCCGGGAATGTTGTACATCCCCGAATCGTTGCTCATGCCCGGCTGCGGCATGGATTTCGAAACATCGGGCATCGCGGGCATCCGGGGCATTATTACGCCGTCCGTCTTTTTAGTTTCCGGCATCGCCGGAATGCCGGCATAGCTGAACCTCTTTTTGTTCTGCAGATAATCCTGTACGATCCGCAGCGATTCTCCGAAACGCTGGAAATGCACTATCTCCCTCTCGCGCAGGAACTTCAGCGGATCTATGACGTCAGGATCTTCCGCAAGGTTAATCAGGTATTCATAAGTAGAACGCGCTTTCTGCTCCGCGGCCATGTCCTCGTACAAATCGGTCACCGGGTCTCCCTTGGACTGCAAAGCCGCCGCGGTAAACGGTACTCCCGACGCGCTCACGGGATAAACCGCCTTGTCATGGTCGGAATAATACGCGCTCATCCCCGCTTTCTTTATATCTTCTATGCTTGCGTTTTCGACAAGCTGCCTGACCATCGCGCCCACCATCTCGAGATGCGCGAGCTCCTCGGTGCCTATATCGTTCAGCGTGGCTTTGGCTTCCGGGGTCACCATCGAAAACCTCTGGCTTAAGTACCTTACCGAAGCGCCGAGCTCTCCGTCCGGCCCGCCGTATTGCGTTATTATCATGTTGGCCATTCTCGGATCCGGTTTTTTTATCTTTATCGGGTATTCGAGTTTTTTATCGTAAAACCACATTATTCATCATCTCCCGCCAACGTGAAATTGAATTTGTACTGCCACGGCCAGGGGTTTTGTATCCACTGCCATGGCACTTTGCTCGCCATGTTCGCGGTCAAAGGCCCGTACATGCTTTCGTATTGCTTCCGCATCGCGTTTGCCTCGGTTACGACAGCGTTGTACTTGTTTATCGCTTCCGCGTCGTCGGGATGCGTATTCAGGTAAAGATGCAGATCGATCGCGTAGAAATCAAGAGCCGACAGTTTCCTCAGCATTTCGTCTCTGTTCATCTTATTCCCCTCCCCAAGCGTTCCTGTTTTCCCACTTCGGTTTGTAGAGCCCCGGGAATATGGTCCCGTTTTTCAGAGAGGCTGCCGGCGTGAAAGTCGGGCATAGTTTCTGGAACGGCACGTACGCGTTCGCCAACTCGACGTCCGTTATCATCGTCTCGCGGTCTACGCAATGCCCCGTTGCCGCCGTATTTCCGGCACCCGCCATGCTCACCGTTACCGAAGGGTCAAACATATCGGAGTAATTGTCGATTTCCATAACTCGTTCTCCTTTAATATGCATTTTCCCGCCAGTTGATTCAGGCAAAGCCGAATAAGGCTTCGCTTTCTTGCGGTTTAACATTATATGATATGGAGCGGATGGCACGATTGTGAAAAAGTTATGTGTATATCGTACTTTTTCTTGTATGAAGTGTTACTCGTGGGTTATGGAGGTTTCCCTTTAAGGCGAGGGGTCCATTATACAGACATTAAAACTCAAGCGGCCGGCTGAAAAAATATGAAGCGGCGCAAACAACTGACGGTTAGAAGTTTTTTGCTTAGCTAAATTGGCCCTTGCCGGCCTTCTGCTGCGCCATCTGTTTCATCACTTCGGGGATGCGCCCGATCGTGTCCATTGCCGTCATGGAATATTCACCAAGGGCTTCCGCCGCAGCCTCCCCCGCCTTCGCGCAGATATACGCCCCGTACAGCGCAGCCGGAAACCCCTCCATGCCGCCGCGCTTTCCTCCGCACATAAGCGAGCCGATGACGCCGGTAAGCACGTCGCCGCTGCCGCCTTTCGCCATCCCCGGAGTGCCATGAGGAATGAGGGCTGTCTTCGATCCGTTCGTCACTATAGTCGTCGCTCCCTTGAGCAGCAGCGTGACGCCGTATTTCGACGCGAAATCCCGGGCGAGATTCAGCGGGTCTTTCATCACGTCCTCGGTTTCTATTCCGAGAAGCCTCGCAAACTCGGCGGGATGCGGCGTTAAAACGATATCCCCCGTTTTATAATCGAGCACGTTTACGTCCTGCGCTATCGCGTTCAGCGCGTCCGCGTCGAAAACCTTCCTTATGTCGTAATTGCAAACCATGTGGTAAACGGCGCCTTTCGCGCCTTCGCTCAATGAAAGGCCCGGCCCGGCGGCGAGCGCGTCCTTGTCCCGCATCAGCGAATCGAGCCCTTGTATGCAGTTTTCCGAAAGGCTGCCGGACGAGTCGTCGAGCGCGAACGTCATGCTCTCCGGGCAGGCGGAGCTTACTGTCTGCTGTATCCCCGCGGGCACTCCCGCGGTAACGAGCCCCGCCCCCGAACGCAGAGCGGCTTTTACGCACATTATCGCGGCGCCCGAAAAGCCCGCGCTTCCGGCGACGCAGGCGAGCCTCCCGTAGCTTCCCTTATGGCTGTCGGGCCTGCGTTTTTCGAGGTGCAATCCCCCGTCTACGGCGCGGATGTTGCCTATGTCGAAGCCTTCAGCGGCTCCTATTTCCTTTACCGTAAGCCTTCCCGTATGTTCCCTGCCCGGGAAAAGGAAATGCCCCGGTTTTGCGAACTGGAACGTCACCGTTTCGTTAGCGAGCACGGCGGTCCCTAAAACCGCTCCGGTATCCGCGTCTATCCCGGAAGGTATGTCGCAGGAAATTATATAAGCCCCGCTCGAGTTCATGTAATATATAATCTGCGCGAAAAGCCCGGTCACTTCGCGCGACAAGCCCGTCCCGAACAGCGCGTCGATAACGACGCATCCCCGCAGCCGCGAAAGGTAAACGCGCGCCGCCGGAGAGTTCGTTATCTCGACGATTTTGCCCGCAAAGAATTTCGCGTTTTCCGCCGCGTCTCCGGTCAGTTCCGCAGCCTTTCCGGCGAGAAAAACCGAAACGTCATACCCTTTCGCCTTGAGCTGGCGCGCCGCGGCGAGCCCGTCTCCCCCGTTGTTTCCCGTCCCGCATACGGCGGCGACGCGCGTTTCCTTTCCGAATTTCGCGCAGAGCGCTTCCGTGATACCGAACGCGGCGTTCTCCATCAGTATCCTCGAAGGGATGTGCATGTTTTCCGACATGAACGTATCCGCGGCTTTCATTATCTGTTTCGTGACAACGGGTATCATATCAGTCTCCTTCCGCCACCGCCTGCGCCGCGGCAAGGCCCATGTCGTGTGATATAGATACGTGCACGCGCTTTACCCCGAGCTCTTCCGCCTTCTCTTTCGCTTTCCCGTACAGGTTCACTACCGGTTTCCCGGTCTCGCTGCGCAGGATCTCGATATCCGACAGAGGTATTTCGAATATCCCGCATCCGAGGCTCTTCATAACGGCCTCTTTCGCAGCGAAATTGGCCGCCACAGTTTCCGGCTTGTATTTGCGCCGCTCAAACAGCGCGGTTTCTTCCGCGGTGAAGTTCTTTTTTATGAACGCGCCGCCCGCGGTCTTCCCTATCCTTTTTATATCGACTATGTCGACGCCCACTCCCGCTATCATGTTCCCCTCACGGCGTTCTCGATCGCGCGCGCCGCGGCTTCCGCTCCCGCCGCCAAAAGCTGCGCTAACCCGCACCGCGCCTCCCCGGTACCGAACGCGAACACGGTGTCTCCGTCGTACGGCGTATGCGCGGGGCGGACGCACATCGCGATACCGTCCTGTCCGGCGGACGCGAGCCTGCACGCCTGCTCCTTTGTAATCAGCGCGTTAGTCCCTATTATCCCTATGACCGTATTTACGCCGTAAAAACCATAGCCGCCGTCCTGCATAAGCGCGTCGTAAACGGACGAGCCCTTCATCCCGGCGAGTTTTTCCCCGCCGCAGTGGTCGTAAACGTCCCCGAACGCGTTTACCGCGAAGCATGCCGCAACGATAGCCCCGCCCGCGGCCACGCTCGCGCAGCCGATGCCTCCCGGGGAAGCGTATTCGAACCCCGCGGCCTTGCCCACGGTCGCGCCGGTCCCCGCGCCGAAGCGCCCCTGACGCAAAGGCTCGCCGGAAGCGGCCTCGCAGGCGGCGTAGCCTTCGGCGGCGCCCGGCCTGACAGACGCGTTTCCCGTCCCCAAATCGAAAAGCACCGCCGCGGGCACTATCGGCACGCGGGCTACGAGCGCGTCGAAGCCTTCGCCGCGCTGTTCAAGCCAGCGCATGACTCCGTCCGCAGCGGCGAGCCCGAACGCGCTCCCGCCGGTGAGCAGAATGGCGTTGGCTTTCTGGACGGTGTTCGCCGGCCGCAGCAGGTCGGTCTCCCGCGTCCCCGGCGCCGCTCCGCGCACGTCCACTCCGCAGACGGCTCCGCCTTCGATTATCACCACGGTACAGCCGGTCATGTTCTCGCCGTCGGTATAATGCCCGGCGGTCACGCCCCCTATATCGGTAATGCATCCGCTATACATATCCTCTCTCTCCTCTCGCCGTTACCTCTCCAAAGATAAAACGCTTCCGCTCTCCGGCGCAATCCAAAATCAGCGCGCCGTTTTCGTCGAAGCCGCAAAATTCTCCCGTTTCCTCGCCTTTATCCGTTTCAAGCGTTATCCTTCCCGCAAGGCAGTTGCGCCGCCCGAATTCCCCGATAAACTCGGACAGCCCCCGTTCAAGAAACGTATCGTACGCCCCAAAGAATTCGTCCGTGACCCGCGCGGCGAGCAGCGTCCTGTTCACGCTTACCGAGGCTGCGCGGAGCGCAAGCTCTTCCGGCACGCGCCCGGCGTTTATCCCCATGCCGCAGACGGCGTATTCGATACCGTCGAGGCCGACGGTGCATTCGGTCAGTATCCCCGCGAGCTTTCGGTCTTCGAGCACGATATCGTTCGGCCATTTTATGCGCGGAGCTATGCCCGCCGTTTTTTCCAACGCGCGGCACAACGAGACCGCGGCGATTATCGTAATTCCCGGCACCGCTCCGGCGTCGATTTTCGGCCTCATAAGAAAAGAAATATACAATCCTCCCGAAGGCGATTCCCAGCGCCTGCCCTTGCGGCCGCGTCCTTTCGTCTGCCTGCCGGCGATGAACGCCGCCCGCTCAAGGCCGCTTTCGCCCGCCGCCGCTCTCGCGTCGTCGTTAGTCGACTCCGTAACGTCCTTATAGAACACCCGCGCGCCGCAGCGAAGGTACGCCTCGACGTATTCGGCGCGCGGTATCCCGGGAGCGGCTTTTAGCCTGTATCCTTTCCCGGCAGACGCCTCTACCTCAGCGCCGTCCCTTTCGAGGGCCTTTATCTGTTTCCAAAGCGCGGCGCGAGTTATCCCAGCGGACGCTCCCAGCTCCTCGCCGGAAACGAACCCTCCCGCCGCCAGCGCGCGAAATACCTCAGCCTTCATCTTTTTCCGGCAGCAGCGACGCGATGATCCCGAAATCGAAACCGCGCCTCGCAAGCGCGGCTGAAATCCGCCTCGCATCCATATGTTTCCTCATCGTTTCAACGTTCTTTTTCGCCGCCTCATACTCCATCTCGCAGGTATATCCCTTCATCGCCTCCGAAACGGTCTCGCGGTCGATCCCTTTTTCGCGCAGCCCGAACTCGGCGGCTCTCCTCGACTTCCCGTTCGCTGCCGCGATTTGCACATACCGCGCCGCATACTCGGCGTCGTTTATGTATCCGTAGCTTATCAGCTTGTTTATCGCGGATTCGGCGGCGGCGGCGTCCACTCCCTTTTTCTTAAGCCTGTCCTCGACTTCGCGGCGCGTGCGCATTCCGTAGGAAAGCATTTCCGCTCCCAAATCGAACGCGTGCCTTTCGTTGTCCCGCGCGACGGCTTCCTTTAACGCCTCCTCCGAAACGAGCGCGCCTTCTTTCAGCGATAACCGCGCGCAATCATCCTCTCCGAGAGAGGCGTAATATTCGCCGTCCACATATATGTTGCAGCGCCGCTTGTTCCTTTTTTGCGGCTCGACCGAGCTGATCAGGATCTTTTCCATCATTTTGATTATATATGAAACGGGTAAAACAATAAAGGCAAAATTCCGCTTTAATTTTTTCTCGCGGGGAAATATAATAAATTATGTTTTTCATCGGGATATTCGGGATCGAACGCAAAGAAAAGGAATTGAAGAGCTTTTCCGCAGTGTGCCCGGAATGCGCGAAATTCTGCCGGGCGAGGCTTATTTTTAGCTATACTTATTTCCATATCTTTTTTATACCGACTTTCAGATGGGACAAGAAGTACGCGCTCGTCCTTAACTGCTGCGGCTGCGTTTACGACGTCCCGCAGGATTACGCGGACGAGCTTCTTGGTTCCGAGACGGTGGATTTTACGAGGCTGAAGAGGAAACCGCGCGAGTACGGCGTCCCCCCCGTCTGTCCGGGCTGCGGAAGGATACTTGAGCGCGGCTTCGCGTACTGCCCGTATTGCGGGACAACATTGAAGTAGACGTTCGGGCGCCGCGAAAAACGCGTTTCGCGCGGATACCCGCGCGAAACGCTCCGGCTATACGCTTCTTAAAGCCTGCCCGAGATCGTACAGAATGTCGTCGATATGCTCCGTCCCTATCGACAGCCGGACCGTGTTCGGTTTTATGCCCTGTTCGAGCAGTTCTTTTTCGCTTAGCTGCGAATGCGTCGTGCTCGCCGGATGTATGACCAGCGACTTTACGTCGGCAACGTTTGCGAGCAGCGAGAAAAGCTTAAGCTTCTCGGTAAATTCCCTCGCCTCTTTCGCGCTCCCTTTCAGCTCGAAAGTGAATATGGAGCCCGCCCCGTCCGGGAAATACTTCACGTAAAGCTTGTTGTACGGGCTTTCCGGCAAAGAAGGATGGTTCACGCGCGCGACTTTAGGATGCCGGCTCAAGAATTCGACTACTTTAAGCGCGTTCGAAACGTGGCGCTCGACGCGCAGCGACAGCGTTTCGAGCCCCTGAAGGAACAGAAACGCGTTGAACGGGCTCAGCGCGGCGCCGGTGTCGCGAAGGAGCGTAACGCGGGCTTTTATTATGTACGCGGACGCGCCGGCCGCCTCGTAAAAACGCAGTCCGTGATAGCTCGGGTCCGGCTCCGTCATGCAGGGAAACCTTCCCGACGCGGCCCAGTCGAAATTTCCCGAATCTACGATCACGCCGCCTATCGAGGTGCCGTGCCCGCCGATGAACTTCGTCGCCGAATGTATTACGACGTCCGCGCCGTATTCGATCGGGCGGAGCAGATACGGCGTCGCGAACGTATTGTCGATAAGAAGGGGTATGCCGTGCTTATGCGCCGTTTTCGCCGTTTCTTCGATATCGGTTATGCTCGAATTCGGGTTCCCGAGGCTCTCTATGAACAGCGCCTTTGTGTTCGGGCGTATTGCGGAATCGAAACTCCCTTCCTCGTCCGGGTCGACGAACGTCACGTCTATACCGAACCCCTTTAAAGTATGGGCGAAAAGATTGTATGTCCCGCCGTATATCGTTTTCGCGGACACGATATGGTCTCCGGCGCGCGCGATGTTCAACACCGCGTAAGTCACAGCTGCCGAACCGCTCGAAAGAGCGAGCGCGCCGGCGCCGCCCTCAAGCGCCGCCATGCGTTTTTCAAACACGTCGTTCGTAGGGTTCATTATCCGCGTGTAAATGTTTCCGGGCTCGGTCAGCGCGAAACGCGCCGCGGCCGCGGCCGAGCTTGGGAACACGTAAGAAGCCGTCTGGTAGATAGGCACCGCCCGCGCGTCCGTGGCTGGGTCGGGCGATTCCTGCCCCGCGTGGACCTGAAGCGTCTCGAATCTTAATTTCCTGTTCTCCCGCATATGATTCTCTCCTCAAAAAAATATAAGTTTGATTCCGTCTTTGCGCCGGATCTTGCGCGCCGCCTTTTAATTCTGCGTTTTTTCGCGCTGCTTTTCCGCAAGGTCGGCAAGAGTTATGTTGTCCACGATATCGTTCACGGCGTCGTTGATCCGTTTGTAGACGTCAAGCGTCGCGCACCGCGAAGCCCGCGGGCAGATATTCGGCTCGTCCTCCATGCACGCGACGGGCGCGAGGCTTCCTTCGATGAGCCGCAATACCGAACCGACCGTATATTCCTCCGCCGGGCGTGCGAGTTTATATCCGCCCTGAGCTCCGCGCGCGCTTTTTACGTAACCCGCCCTGCAAAGCGGGGTTATTATCTGCTCGAGGTATTTTTCTGATATCTGCTGCCTCTCCGCGACGTCTTTCAGCGGCACGGATCCGCCTCTCCCGCGCAGCGCGAGGTCGAGCATCAGCCGAAGCGCGTATCTTCCTCTCGTCGAGATTTTCAAAAGATCATCCCCATTATCCGTTTATTCCGAACAGCGGCGTCGAAAGGTATCTTTCGCCCGTATCCGGCAGTATGGCCACTATCGTCTTTCCTTCGTTCCGCGGCCTTCGCGCAAGCTGCGCCGCCGCCCAAACCGCCGCGCCGGACGATATCCCGGCCAACAATCCTTCCGTCCGCGCGATCTCTCTCCCCGTTTCGAACGCGTCCTCGTTTTTTACCTTTATTACCTCGTCATATATCCCGGTGTTCAAAACCTTCGGCACGAATCCCGCTCCGATCCCCTGGATTTTATGCGTTCCCGCCCGTCCTTCCGATAATACCGGAGAGTCGTAAGGCTCGACGGCGGCGATTTTAATCGCGGGGTTCTTCGAGCGCAGGAATTCTCCCGCCCCCGTTATAGTTCCGCCCGTGCCGACTCCGGCCACGAATATGTCGATTTTCCCGCCGGTGTCCTCCCATATCTCCGGCCCCGTCGTCGCCTTATGTACGGCCGGGTTCGCGGGGTTGTCGAACTGCCCGGGGATAAACGAGCCGGGGATTTCCTTCGCGAGTTCGTCCGCTTTTTCGATAGCGCCTTTCATCCCTTTCGCGCCGTCGGTAAGAACGATCTCGGCTCCGTACGCCTTTAAAAGGGCGCGCCTCTCGATGCTCATCGTTTCCGGCATCGTCAGTATGAGGCGGTATCCCTTTGCGGCGGCGACGGAAGCGAGGCCTATGCCTGTGTTGCCGCTGGTAGGCTCGATTATTACCGTTCCCGCTTTTATCGCCCCCCTTTTCTCCGCGTCGTCTATCATGGCCGCCGCAATCCTGTCCTTTACGCTTCCCGCGGGGTTGAAATACTCGAGTTTGCCTATTATCACCGCTTTCAATCCGTTCTTCGCGCAATAATTCGAAAGCTCGAGCAGCGGCGTTTTCCCGATAAGTCCGGTAAGGCTTTTATAAACTTTTCCCATGCGGCGCTCCTTTCTGGTTCGCATGAAATCCAATCATATTAATGAAACGCTCAGATCTTTTCGATTATGTACGGCGTTTCCTGATACACGTAGTAATTCAGCCAGTTTGCGTACAGAAGGTTCGCATGGCTCCTCCACGTAACGGGCGGCACCTTTTCAGGGTCGTCCCCCGGAAAATAATTCTTCGGGAGCGCGATCTTCATCCCTTTTTTTATATCGCGCTCGTATTCCCTCTTTAGCGCGTACTGGTCGTATTCCGGATGCCCTGTAACGAATATCTGACGTCCGCCGAGCGCCGAAACGATACATACCCCGGCTTCCTTAGATTCCGAAAGTATCTCGAGCCTGCCGTCCTTCAGTATGTCCTCCCGCCGCACCTCGGTATGTCGCGAGTGCGGGACGAGATAAACGTCGTCGAAACCGCGCAGCAGCTTTACGTTTTCGCCGGAAAGTTCGTGCTCGAATATCCCGAACATCTTTTCAGGAAGCCTGTATTTCGGAATGCCGTAATGGTAATTGAGCCCCGCCTGCGCTCCCCAGCACACATGCAGCGTCGAGAACACGTGGGTCCTGCTCCACTCCATGATGAGCTTCAATTCGTCCCAGTAACCGACTTCCTCGAATTCGAGCGTCTCGACCGGCGCTCCGGTTATTATCAAGCCGTCGAATTTTCTTTCTTTTACTTCGTCGAACGTTTTGTAAAACGCTTCAAGATGCTCGGCCGAAGTATTTGAGGGGGTATATGTGGCCGTTTTTAAAAACAGCACGTTGACCTGAAGGGCGGTGTTACCTATAAGGCGCAGAAGCTGCGTCTCCGCGGTGATCTTGTCGGGCATGATATTCAATATCGCGATTTCGAGCGGCCTTATGTCCTGATGGACCGCGCGCTCCTCGGTCATCACGAATATGTTTTCTTCGCTCAGAGTCGCGTAAGCCGGCAGGTCTTGCGGTATCTTTATAGGCATCGCTTTCTCCTATAATTCCTATTGATTTTGTATATTTTTAATGCTACAATACAACCGTGAAACGGAATTGTCAATATCCGCGGTAAAAAATTTTATCAATGAGGGGCAAATGCTATGAAACTCGAAAAATGGCTCCGCGAGAATTCCGGGAGGCTCTCCCGCGATCTGATACAAAGCGGAAAAGAACGGCTTTCGGGCTCCGGGATGCTTAGCTGTACCATTCGCTCAAAGGCGATTGAAGTGTTGAACGAACTGAGGTCAGTCTTGCTTCCCGGCATTTACGATAACAGGCCGGTAAGTAAAAAAGGGCTCGAAAGCGTTATCAAAAAACGGATATCTCGCGCGGCTTTCGCTCTCAGAGAGGTTATAAAAAGCCTCACGGCCGGATGCTTCGAACGTTCCTTGGGATACGCGGAAAAAGCCGACGACGCCGTAATGAAAATAATCGAAAGCCTGCCGGAAATAAGGCGTCTTCTCGAATCGGATATAAAAGCGGCGTACGAAGGGGACCCGGCCGCAAGGTCATACGAAGAGGTCGTATTGAGCTATCCTTCAATCGAGGCGGTCGGCATATACAGGATCGCGCACGTATTCTGGACGCTTCGAATACCGGTAATACCGCGCATAATGACGGAATACGCGCATAAGAACACGGGGATAGACATACATCCGGGCGCGAAGATCGGGGAAAGCTTTTTCATCGACCACGGGACAGGGGTGGTGATCGGCGAAACATGCACGATCGGCAAAGGAGTGAAGCTCTATCAGGGCGTGACTTTAGGCGCGAAGAGTTTCCCGCTCGACGAAAACGGCAATCCCGTCAAGGGGATAAAGAGGCATCCCGATATCGAGGACAACGTGGTCATTTATTCGGGCGCGACGATTCTTGGAGGCGATACGAGGATAGGCCACGATTCGGTAATCGGGGGAAACGTTTGGCTTACGGAATCGGTTCCGCCGTTTTCCACCGTGTTCAACGCGCAGCCGGCGCCGGTGATAAAAAACTCGGTTTGACAAATGCGCAAATGAATAAACGGGGCCCGCCGGTTGCAATAAACCGCGGGCTTTTTTGTCTAAAATAACGAACGGCGCGATTCGCCTTTTCGTTTTATTCCCAATATATTTTTTGTTGACAACTTCAACTTTAGGTATATAATTAGTTTGGTTCGATTTCGTAATATCCGATTTCGAATTATTAATCATAACGGGAGACGGCTCAGGGAATGATCGAGCTATTTGAAACCTTAAAAAAGATAGAAGCCGTGATGATGAAGGCGTCGGCGCCGAAGCTTCACGAGTTCGGATTCAGCAAGCCCGAGCTTTTCATACTGATGCATATCCACAATAAAAAAAGCGCGCACATGACGAAACTCGCAAAAGCGTTAGACATACCCGCAAGCTCGGTCACGAACATGGTCGACCGCCTCGAAAAAAAGAACCTCGTAGTCCGTAAAAACGACTCGAACGACAGACGCGGCGTCATGGTTTGCGGCACGCCCGAGCTCGAAGATACGGTCGCGCGGATTTTTAGTATCTGCAACGAAACCTTTGCGGAATTGCTCAAGCCGGTACCCGAAGATTTTCTGAAACAGACGGTGGCCGCCCTCGACAGACTGTACGGTTATCTGTCGGCGGAGAATAATGAAACATCCGGCGGAACGCCGAAAAATCGATGCTGCGGCGGGCGGGAACAGCAGGTTTGAGGGGCATAAGCCAACGCGACTGCCGTCTTAAGAAATAAAAAATTTATATGCAGGTGTAAGAAAATGAAAAAGAAAAAGTTCAAAATCATAATGCTCGCGATAGCGGCGCTCGCGGTCGCGGGAGGCGCTTACGCTCTTTTTGACGCCTTATATCAGGACTCTCATTTTTACTCCACCGAGAACGCGCAGGTAAGCGCCGACATGGTGTCGGTATACCCGCTCGTGACGGGGAAGCTTATTGACTGGAACGTGAAATTGGGCGATATCGTTAAGGCCGACGAGGTCCTCGGGCGCCAGGACACGGCCGCGCTCATTACGAGCAGCTCGGTCAATTCATCCGCTTTGGGCAGCTCTGCGGACGCGGTGGCGAACAAGTCGGTCATCGTCTCTCCGATCGACGGGATGGTCATCCAGACTACGGTCGTAAACGGGCAGACGGTAGCCCCCGGCACGGCGCTTGCGGTTATCGCGAAGGTTTCGGATATGTACATAACGGCCAATATCGAGGAGACGAACATATTAAAGATCAGGGAAGGCCAACCGGTCGATATAACGATCGACGCATACCCGGGCAGGGCTTTCCACGGATACGTCATAGAGATCGGCAAGGCGACGAATTCGCTTTTTAACATGTTCGCGAACATAACAACGAGCGGCACGTTTTCAAAAACGACTCAGCTCATCCCGGTTAAGATCTCGATAGAAGACGCGGACGGGCTTACGCTCATACCCGGAATAAACGCCACTGTCAAAGTGCATATACAGTAATCGGAGGATCGGAAAATGAAAAGGCATTTTAAAATAACGTACTTAACCCTTGCGGCGATCATGGCGGCGGCTTTGGCAGGATGCGGAACAGCTGCGGAAAAAACCGTGACGGTAAAAACCGCGGTCGCGCAGAAACAGGCTCTTTCTTCCGAAATACAGGTCAACGGGATCCTTATACCCGCCTCGACTGTCAATGTCTCGATAAGGCTTGCCGGCGCTTATCAGGTCAAGGCGGTGAACGCAAGCGTCGGAAGCGAGGTAAAAGAAGGCGACGTTTTGGCGGTCCTCGACACTGCTCAGCTCGAAGCGCAGCTCGCTCAGGCGCAGGCTCAGCTCGACGCCGCGTACACGGCGGTTTCCGGCGCGAAAAGCGGCAAATCGGCGGCATATTCAGGCTACAATTCCGCGAACGACGCTCTTAAAGCCGCCCAAGCTCAAGCCGCCGCGGCTCAGCGCTTTTACGACACCCTCGTGGCTTCGGGGACGGCGACCGCCGACCAGATAACGCAGGCGGGGTTAGCTCTCCAGCAGGCCAAAAACGCGGTCGCGACCTGCGCAGCCGCCGTGGCGCAGATGAAATCCGCGAAGACGACCGCGGCCAACGCGCTCAACAGCGCCGAAGCGAGCGTCGACGTCGCTCAGGCCGGCGTGGATCTGATCAAGCTTCAGATATCGTTCGCGACGGTAACGAGCCCCGTAAACGGGGTCGTCGTCTCGCGCAACATAAACCCGGGCGAAACCGCGACTTCGGCCGTACCTCTTTTCACGATAGCGGATACCGCGTCTTTCAAGCTTAAAGGGACGGTGCCCCAGACCGCGCTGCCCTCGATTTCCGAAGGGCAGAGCGTCGGCGTAAACGTGGACATATATCCCGGCAACGCATATTCGGGCACGATAACCCTCATAAGCCCGATGGCAGTTTCGACGGGCGGATACTTCCCCGTCGAGATAAGCGTCCCCAACGCAGCGGGGCTTAAGTCGGGCTTAAGCGCATCCGCTTCGATTAAAGTGACCGCCGCGCGCAACATCGTCGTCCCTCTTGGCGCGGTAAAACCGGAGAACGGGCAATATTTCGTGTTCGTGTTCGCCGGCGGAACCGCCGTCAAGCGCGAGGTCAAAACGGGGCTCTCGAATACGAACAGCGTCGAGATATTGAGCGGTCTTAGCGAGGGCGAAAAGGTCATCACGAGCAATGTCGGCATATTGGCGGACAATATGACGGTAACAGAGCAAGGCTAAGGGGCTTCGGTTCGGAGGAAGAATGCTTAAAATATACAGACACTTAAAACCGTTCGCGGGCCTAGTCGCTCTTATCGTTGTGTTTTTGGCGGCGCAGAGCGTAGCGGAGCTGTACATGCCGACGCTGATGTCCGACATCGTCAACAACGGGATGATAAGAGGGGACATACCGTATATCTGGAAAATCGGGTTCCGGATGCTGCTCGTCGCGGCGGGAAGCTGCTTAAGCTCGGTATTGGTCGCCTTTTTCTCGGCAAAAGCCGCCGTCGGCCTCGGGCGCGATCTGCGGGACAAAATATTCACGCGCGTCGAGGATTTCTCGCTGAACGAGATCGACAAGTTCGGAACGGCTTCGCTCATAACGCGCACGACAAACGACGTTACCCAGATCCAGACCTTTTCGGTGATGATGTTCAGGTTCATAATCTATTCGCCGATAATGTGCGTCGGCGGAATAATCATGGCGCTGGCGAGGGACTCCAAGCTCGCGGCTATTCTCGCGGTAGTGCTGCCCGCGATGATAATAATAATGCTGCTGATTGCGAAGTTCGTCATACCGATGTTTCAGGCGCTGCAGAAAAAGGTAGATAAGATAAACCTCATACTGCGCGAAAACCTTACGGGGATACGCGTCATCCGCGCGTTCAACAGGATGGACAGGGAGCGCGCGCGCTTCGGCAAGGCGAACAGCGAGCTTACGGACATTTCGATACGGGTAAACAGGATAATGGCGGTCGCGCAGCCGCTCATGATGCTTCTTATGAACGGGACGCTGCTTGCGATCGTATGGTTCGGCGGCCTGCGGATAAGCACCGGCGACCTCAACATCGGAGACATGATGGCGTTCCTGCAGTACGCGATGATGATAATGTTTTCGATCATAATGGTCGCGATAATGTTCATAATGATGCCGCGCGCTCAGGCTTCCGCCGTGAGGATAAACGAGGTTCTCGATGTGCGGCCGGAGATAAAGAACCCGGAGAAAGCCGCGGAGCCTTCCGGGCTAAAAGGCCAGGTCGAGTTTAAGGACGTTACGTTCTATTATCCCGGGGCGCAGCTTCCCGCGCTAAAAAATATCAGCTTCAAGGCGCTGCCCGGCGAGGTGACCGCTATCATCGGAGGCACAGGTTCGGGCAAATCGACGCTCATCAACCTCATCCCGCGTTTCTACGACGTGAACGAAGGGCAGGTGCTGGTCGACGGAGTCGACGTGCGCGATATGGATCAGGGGACGCTGCGCCGCAAGATAGGATTCGTGCCTCAGACCGCGATACTGTTTTCAGGCACGGTCGCGCAAAACATACGATACGGCAAGGAGGACGCGACGGACGGCGAGGTCGCTCACGCCGCCGAGGTCGCGCAGGCGCTTGAATTCATAAGCGCGATGCCCGAGGGCTTCGAATCGCATTTGTCGCAGGGCGGAACGAACGTTTCCGGCGGCCAGAAACAAAGGATATCGATAGCGCGTGCGCTCATATCGAAACCGGAGATATACATATTCGACGACAGCTTCTCGGCGCTCGATTTCAGGACGGACGCGAACCTTCGCGCGGCGCTGAAAAAAGAGACTTCGCAGTCCACCGTGATAATAGTCGCGCAGCGCGTAAGCACTATCATGGACGCGGACAGGATAATCGTGCTTGACGAAGGCGAGATCGTAGGAATAGGCACGCACAGGGAGCTTTTGAAGTCCAACAAGGTCTACTATGAGATCGTCGCCTCGCAGTTGTCCGAGGAGGAGATTGCATGAACGAGACGAGAAAGCCGGCCGACGCGCGCAGGGGGCCGATCGGCGGCGGCGCGCACGGCCCGATGGGCGCGATGGGAAGGCCGGTCGAAAAAGCGAAGGACTTCAAGGGCACGCTTAAAAGGCTGATAAACTACCTGATGGAGTTCAAAGCTCGTTTCATAGCGGTGTTCGCGCTCGCCGCGGGCAGCACGGTGTTCTCGATAGCGGGACCTAAGATATTGGGATACGCCACGACGAAGATCGCGGACGGAATAATCGCGCGGATTATGCATAACGCCCTTATCGAGGGCGCTATCGCGAGAAACATGCCGGCGTCGGTCGTCCAGCAGCTTCGGATGCAGGCGGTCCCCAAGTTCGACTTCGGATACATTGGAACGATAATACTCATACTTATCGCGCTCTACGCGATAAGCTCGCTGCTTATGTTCATAATGGGATACCTGATGTCCACCGTTTCCCAGAAAACGGTCTTCCGTATGCGCGGCGACATAAAGGAAAAGCTCGACAGGCTTCCGCTTAAATACTTCGACGGGCGCACGCACGGCGAAATTTTGAGCCGCGTCACGAACGATATAGACAACATTGCGACGACGCTTCAGCAAAGCTTAGGCCAGCTCATCATGTCGGTGGTAACGATCGTAGGCGTGCTTGCGATGATGGTATCCATCAGCCCGGTGATGACGCTTATCGCGCTCGTAACGCTGCCGCTTAGCGCGTTCATCACAATGCGCATCGCGAAGCTGTCCCAGAAATATTACGCGGCGCAGCAGAAGAGGATAGGCGAGCTGAGCGGCCACGTCGAGGAGATGTTCACCGGTCATAAGATCATAAAGGTGCTCGCGAAGGAATACGAATCCATAAAGGAGTTCAAGAGAATAAACGGGGAGCTTTACAAGGTCGCCGCCCGGGCGCAGTTCATGTCGGGCGTGATAATGCCGGTCCTCTCGTTCGTGAACAACTTGGGATACGTCGCGGTCTGCGTCGTCGGCGGTATACTCGTCTCAAAGAACTCGATTAAGATAGGCGACATACAGGCGTTCATACAATATATAAGGACTTTCACCCAGCCCATTGTCCAGACCGCGAACATAGTGAACGTGATCCAGTCCACCGTGGCCTCCGCGGAGCGGGTTTTCGAGATGCTCGACGAACCGGAAGAGATCCCCGAAAAGGAAGACGCGCTTATAATAGAGGCTCCGAGAGGCGAGGTCAGGGTCGAGCATGTGAGGTTCAGATACAAGGAAGACGCGCCTCTGATAGAAGACATGAACCTGACCGCCAAGCCGGGCGACACGATAGCGATCGTCGGGCCTACCGGCGCGGGCAAGACCACGCTCGTAAACCTGTTGATGAGGTTCTACGAGATACAGGGCGGAAGCATAAAGATAGACGGCGTGGATATACGCGATATGCGCAGGAGCGATTTGAGAAAGATGTTCGGGATGGTGCTTCAGGACACCTGGCTGTTCAACGGCACTATCAGGGACAACATAGCCTACGGCCGCGAGGGCGCCACGGACGAGCAGATAAAAGCGGCCGCCAAGGCGGCTCACGCCGACCATTTCATATCGGCGCTGCCCGAAGGCTATGACACCGTGCTGAACGAGGAGGCGGCAAACATATCTCAGGGCCAGAAACAGCTTCTGACGATAGCGCGCGCGATACTCTTAGACCCCGCCATACTGATACTCGACGAGGCGACGAGCAACGTCGATACGCGCTCCGAGGTGCTTATACAAAAAGCGACGGCCGTTCTCATGAAGGGGCGCACGAGCTTCGTCATAGCTCACAGGCTCTCGACGATACGCGAGGCCGAGCATATACTCGTCATGAACAACGGCTCGATAATCGAGCAGGGCAACCACAAAGAGCTGCTTAAAAAGGGAGGCTTTTACGCCGGCCTTTACAACAGCCAGTTCAGCGGCGCGTTCGTGGAGTAAAGTCCCGGCCGCCGCTAAAAATACCCGCCGCCGCGCGCGAATTCCGTCATGCACCTCCAGAAGCGCTTAGGCATGTTGTTCATGCGGCAGCGCGGATTGCGCCTCTCCCTGATTTCGACCGTGTCGTAAAAAAGGCGCCAGAGGGTTCGGAATTTAAGCTCCTGCTCGTCCGGTTCCGGCTGTTCGAACGATTCCGCGCCGCAGATAACGACCGATCCGTCCTCGTGGATGAGCGCCATTTCATGCGTCCGGTCGTATATCAAAAACCGCTCGTCAGGGAAACGTTCCCGGAAATGGCGCGCTATCAGCGGCAGGACGATGTTTTTAGGCTCGATAACCGCGCTCAGCGCCCCTGCGTTCTCCGAAAACCGTATAAACCCCGCATAATGCGCGGCCTCGCGTTCGAGATGACGCACCGCGCAAGACAGCTCGTGCACGGCCGTATCTGCAAGCATGTCCATCACGCAAGGTCCTTTTATGTACCCGAGGCGCAGGAATTCGAGTATGAGTACCTCTTTTTTAGGGTGGCAGGTCAGATACGCGCGGCGCACGAAACGAAGCGCTTTTTCCCCGATCTTCTCCTTTACCGATATGAGCACGCGCTTCGCCCGCCCCGCGTCGTTTTCGACGGCCTTCACCGGCAAAAGAAGCGGTATCTGAGCTCCCCAGGGCAATATATCCGCGGGGATCTCGTTTTTCTCATAGCTTTCGAACACGCAGCAGAGCAGTCCGTCGAAGCTTCCGTCGTACGTATATATCATAGTTCTCCGGTCAGGCATTTTTGAAGCTCCTCCCGCGCTACGGCCGGGTGTTCGAAAAACGAGATTTGTTGAGGCGCGAATATCTCCGCCATCTCCATCCTGCCGCGCGCCTGCTCGGACAGCAGCGCGCAAAGAAGCGCGTCCGGCGCGATATCCAGTCCGTCGGGGCGTTTCCCGGAACAGGTTATGAAATACCGCGCCCGTTTGAGCGCCACGCCAAGCTTTTTTAACCCCGCGAAATCAAGGCTGCCGGTTTTGCGCGCCGCGATTATCCTTCGGGCGCCGCGGACCCCGATGCCCGGCACGCGAAGAAGCGCGTTATACGGCGCGAGGTTTACTTCCACCGGGAAAAATTCGGGATGGCGCAGCGCCCAATTGCATTTCGGATCGAGGAACGGGTTGAAATTCGGGCAGGACTCGTCGAGAAGCTCTCCCGCCGAAAAACCGTAGAACCGAAGCAGCCAGTCGGCCTGATAGAGCCTGTGCTCGCGCAGCAGCGGAGGCTTCGTATCCATAGCGGGCAGAAGCGGGTTTTCGGCGGCAGGTATGTACGCCGAAAAAAACACGCGTTTTAGCTTGTAGTTTTTATAAAGCCCTTCGGTCAGGTTCAGTATTTTCAGGTCGTCCTCCCCCGTCGCGCCTATTATCATCTGAGTGCTCTGTCCGGCGGGAGCGAACCTTTGCCTGTTCCCGCGGGGAACCGTTTCGCCGGCATCCTGTTCGATGCGCTCCCGTATGAAGCCCATCGGCTTCAATATCGATTCTTTGGTCTTATCCGGCGCGAGAAGGCGCAGGCTGTCCGAGGAAGGAAGCTCGATGTTTACGCTTATCCTGTCGGCGAGAAGCCCCAGCCTTCCGATAAGAGCGCTGTCCGCGCCCGGAATCGCTTTCGCGTGTATGTACCCGTTGAAACGGTATTCGTCGCGAAGCAGGCGCAGCGTTTCGATCATCCTTTCCGCGGTAAAATCCGGGCTTTTCAGCACCGCAGAGCTCAAAAAAAGCCCTTCGATGTAGTTGCGGCGGTAAAACGCCACCGTCAGTTCCGCAAGCTCCCGCGGCTCGAACGTCGCGCGCCGGATATCGTTTGAACGGCGGTTGACGCAATAAGCGCAGTCGTACGCGCAGCAGTTCGTCATCAGCACTTTGAGCAGCGATATGCACCTTCCGTCGGCCGAAAAGCTGTGGCATACGCCGAAAGAGGACGCGCTGCCTATACCGCCGGGAACAGCTTTCCTGTTTACTCCGCTCGACGTGCAAGCCGCGTCGTATCTCGCCGCGCCCGCGAGCACTTCGAGCTTCTGATAAAGATCCAGAGATACCACCCCTGAACAATGATACAATAGAACGTATGTTCTGTAAATAGCGGCGTGAAACAACAGTATCACAGACCGGTAATATGATATACTTTTGGGCGTACCGAAAAACGGACAGCGGGATTGCCATACGCAAAAGCGGCGGACCGCCCGTAAGACGATCCGCCGCTTTTTATTTTATCGGTTAATTCCCGTTTCCCGTTTCACCGTAGCCCGCCTGCAGGGAATTGAACTGTTCGTCGATGAACACTATGTCCACGCGCCGGTTGCGTGCCTTGTTTTTATCTGAGTTATTCTTCACGACCGGGCGGTATTCCCCGTAGCTGGTCGCGGATATCCTCCTCGGATCCACGCCGTATCTGACGATCTGCTTCAAAACGTTTATCGCGCGCTGGGACGCGAGCTCCCAGTTGGACGGGAAGCGGTAGCTGTTCATCGGGACGTTATCGGTCGAGCCCTCGACGCTGATATAGTTGTTTACCGATTTTATTATTGCCGCTATCTTTTCAAGCACAGCCTTGCCTTTTGAATTTATGTCCGCCGATCCCGAAGGGAAAAGCAGCGCTTCCTGAAAGCTTATTACGACGCCCCTCTTTTCCGACTGTATCGTCACGACCTTGCCGAGCCCCGATGAACTAATAAGCTCTTCGAGCCTCGACTCAATATCCTGCCTTGAACCGGACAGCTTCGTCTGCGACGGAGAATGCGACGGAGATTTTGACGGCGAACGCGACGGGGAAGCGCTTACCCCGGGCGTCTGATAAAAGCTGTCCAAAACCTCGCTGTTTGACCCGGGAGTGTTGATGGTCGAGATCCTTGCGCTGTCTCCGAGCATGATGTTCAACTGCTGCGATATCGCCTGAAACTTTTTCGTATCCACGGTGCTTATCGTATACATCATGATGAAAAGCACGAGCAGGAGCGTGATCATATCGGAATATGTAAGCAGCCATCTCTCGTTATTGTCTTTTTCTCTTTCCTCTTCGTTCTTCCTCATGTCTTAGTCTCTTCCTTGACCGTGGCGGTCGTAACCTGGCGTTTGGATTCTCCCTTTTCCTTCTTGTTTTCCTTGAGTTCGACGAAAGGCGTCAGCTTTTCCCTTATTACGCTCGGGTTTTCGCAGTCGTTTATCGACAGGATGCCTTCGATTATCATCTCTTTTTCTATCCTCATGGCTTTCAGCCTGAGCTTTAATTTGTTCGCTATCGGAAGGTAAAGGAGGTTCGCGAAACAAACGCCGTAAAGCGTCGCAATGAACGCCGTCGCTATCGAGCGCGCAAGCTCCTCCGCGGAGCTCATATTGGACAAGACATGGATAAGCCCCATCACCGTTCCGATTATGCCCATGGTGGGCGAGAACCCTCCCGCCGCCTCGAATACTGATATTTCGCGTTTTTTCACTTGATCGAAGAAATACAGCTCGCTTTCCAGCACGTCCTTATAGAGTTCTTTGTCGAGGCCGTCCATAAGCAAAAGAAGGCCCCTCGTAAGCAAGGGATCATGGTTCTTCACGAATTCTTCTTCGGTTATTATCTTTTCCAACGACAGCAATCCCTGGCGCTTTACCGTCACCGCGAGGCTTATGATCTCTTCCAGCGTCTCTTCGAGTCTTACCGGCGGGTCGGACATCGCCGTTTTGATCAGCTTAGGCATCGCCGCGACGTCTTTGATGGAAAAAGAAATCGTGACGGCGCCTATCGTTCCTCCGAATACTATAATCGCCGGACTCAATAATACGAGGGAACTTACGTTTCCCTTGTCCAGCACAAATCCCAATATGAGCGCGCCGAATCCAACGATTAGTCCGACGATCGTGCCTTTACCCATATAAACACCTCAAGCCAAAATAATTGCCGTCTATATTTATATCGGGAAAAACGGACGGGAACATTAGCCCGCGGAGCAAAAATTAACAATCGTTTCGAATATAAAAACAGCGGCGTTTCCCGCGATTTACCGACAGGCTCGGGAAATGCCGCTGTTTTCATGAAATTGCGGCCGCCGGCGGTTGGCCGGTTTTGCTTTACAGGCCGTTTGGAAAGGTCAAACCTTTGCGGGCGCCGAACCGGAAATCTCGGTTATCCTCACGCCATAGTTGTCGTTGATGACGACAACTTCGCCCCGCGCGAATACCTTTCCGTTCACCAATACGTCCACCATGTCTCCCGCAAGGCGGTCAAGCACGATGACCGACCCCATTCCGAGGTCGAGTATCTCTTTTATGCTTTTTTTGCTTTTTCCTAAAACGACGGTGACCTGAAGCGGCACGTCGATTATAAGATCCAGATTCCCGTTCCCGTAGCCGCTCGTCGTCCTCTCGTCATCGAAACTCTGAAACTTGACTTCCTTGAGGTCGACGCCTCTGCTTTCGTTTTTCGTTTTTGTAACCGTTTCTCCGTAAGAGAAACCGTCCGCATTTTTCTTGTCCACAACCGTCCCCCCGCCCGCCTGCTTCGGCGGCTCGTGTTTTTCAGTACTCCCTTCAATACTGTGCAGCTTCTCGACAAGCTGTTTACCGAACGCATAAGGTATGATCTGCATTATATTGCTTACAAGAAGTCCTTCGATCTCCATCCGGAAGCTGATCACTATGGACACCTCGTCCGACCGCTTCCTCGCTTCTTTTTCTTCTTTTGCCAGCTCCCTGATAACCGGAGGCGAGATATTCACGTTGACGTGAAGGGCGCTCGCGAGCGACGTCGAAGACGTCCCGACCATCTGGTTCATGACTTCGCTTAACGCGCTTAAATAGAATTCTTCCTTCTCTTCTTCGTTTATGCCGGTGCCGTCCCCGCCCATAAGGAGGTTCGTGATAATGAGCGCGTCTTCCTTTTTGACGAGAAACGTATTGCCGCCGTTCAACCCCTTTGTATATGTCACCTCCACGAGCACAACGGGCTTTTCATATTCGTCGAGATACTCGTTGCCTCTGCTTGTCGTCACGCGCGGCGTGGTTATCGTTACCCTCTTGCCGAGCAGCGTCGAAAGGGTCGTCGCCGAAGTACCCATGCATATGTTGCCTATTTCACCTAACGTATCTTTTTCGTTTTCCGTCAACGTGTAACCGGCGTCGTCCAAACTCAGCCTTTCGATGTCCTCATATTGCGTCTGTGTATTCATTCGCGTTACCCTCCTTGAGTATTTCCCCGATCCGCACCGCATAGTTCGAACCGCACATCCCTATCGCCCCGCGGAACTTCGGAATATGCTCCACTTTTACCGTTATCGGCTCGTTGATCCGGTGCTCCATCTGTATCACGTCCCCCACCCGCATTCCAAGCACTTCGCTCACCGTGGCGTTCGTTACGTTGAAAAACGCCTGAAGGTTCAACTGTATGCCGGAAAGCCGGGATTCGAGCTCCTCCTTGTTCGCGTTTTGGCCCGTTCCGATACTTGAATACCAGTACCTCAATACAAGATTCTGCGCGATCGGCTGCACCGCCACGTGCGGGATGCAAAAATTGATTATATCCGAGACTCCCCCGATCTTTACATTCATCGTTATTATCGCGATCGGCTCGTTTGCGGACACGATCTGCACATACTGTCCGGTCGTCTCGATCCTGTCCAGAGAAGCGTTGATTTCGTTGACCTTTCCCCACGCTTCGTTTATGAGAAGAAGCATCTTCTTTATCGTCCGCTCCAGCAGCGACACCTCTATTTCCGTGAAGGGTTTGTCGGTCATCTCGTACTTGCCCGCGCCCCCGAGCAGCCTGCTTACGATCTCGTACGCGATTGCGGGCGTTATTACCAAAAGCGTCGAGCCCGCAAGCGGCGGCATGCTTATTATCGCTACGATAACGGGTGTCGGCATCGAATTGCTCAATTCCGAATACGACTGCTCCTCTATCGAGATAACGTCGACTTCGCAGGGAGCGCGAAGCGTTCCGGACAGGTATGTGGACAGACGGCTCGCGAAATTATCGTAAATAAAATGCAGCGTGCGCATCTGGTCCTTCGAGAACTTGTTCGCGGTCCTGAAATCGTACGGCTTGACGACGCCTTCTTCTTCCTCGGGCGCTTCCTCGACAGTCCTGCCCTGGCCGGAAGCAAGCACGCTCAGCAATTCGTCAATCTCCGATTGCGACAATACGTTCCCCATTTTTACCCTCCTTTCCGCTCAGGCGCTACTGAATTACATAATCGGTAAAATAGATCCCGGTGATATAATCCACTTCGAGGCCTTTTTTAAGATTGCTTATCAGTTCGGCGCACAAAGTTTCCTTAACATCGTCCGCGCGAAGCTCGTTTTCCGTCTTGCCGCGTATCGTGAAAATTATTATGTCGCGTATCTTCTGGTTCTCCGCCGTAAGGGTTTCCTTCGTTTTCTCCGCGTCGTTTGTCAGCACCTCTATCATGATCGTCGCTTTCACCAGCCGCAGCGAATCCTTTATATTCGTAACGAAGCTGTCTCCCGGAGAGTAATAGCTTTTTTCCGCAGGCTTTGGCGGCGCGGCTATGACGAAGAAATACAGAGCCGCGACCGCGGCTAACGCCGCCGGTATCATAATCAATATCTTCACTGTTTTTTTCATTTTCGTCGTATCCCCTGTTGTAATCAGCCGCCGGCTTCTATTCGGTTCGCGAAATAGACCTGGCGTTTGTATTCGATTATCAGCCTTTTTATCTCGTCGCATTTTTCCGTCACGACGAGCTTGCGCCCCGAGACCATCGATATGACGGTATCCGGCGTTTCTTCCACAAATTCAATCAATTCGCAGTTGACCAAAAACTGTTCCGTATTTAAACGATGCACCAATATCAACCTGCAAACCTCCCTCCATGCCGTTTTATAGGCCTGATTTTATAAGCCCGGGCCGGCGCCCGGGAACGCCCCGGGCGCGCCGCCCTTCCGTTACTGCCTTACCATATTCACAATTTCCTGAAGCATCTGATCCGTTGCGGTTATGACCCTCGAGTTGGCCTGGAAACCCCTCTGCGTTACTATCATGTCCGCGAACTGCGCCGTAAGGTCGACGTTAGACATCTCAAGCGAGCCCGGGTTCAAACTCCCCGTCCCTCCGACGCTCGGCGTGTTGTATACCGGATCGCCCGAGTTTACCGTCGTACGGTACGAGTTCTGTCCGGTCTTTTCGAGCCCGTTCGGGTTGGCGAACGTCGCGAGGACGATCTGCCCTATGACGCCGCTCGCGCTTGTCGTCGTGTCGAGCCCGACGACCTGGCCGTTGCTGCTGATGGAAACGTCGTAATAACCGGGGTCGATATATATGTTTCCCATCTGCGGGTTCCCGTCTCCGTCGAGCTCCAAATTGCCGCTCGTGTCTACTTTATAACCCTGTACGTAGTTTCCGTTCGAGTCCACGAGGTAGTTATCCTTATCGGTATAGAAGTTGCCCGCTCTCGTATACGTTACTCCGCTCCTGCCCGCGATAACGAAATATCCGTTCCCGTCTATCGCAAGGTCGAGCGTGTTTCCGGTATACTGCGACGAAGCCGCCGTATTGAGCACGTCTATCGTCGACGTCTGGACTCCCAATCCGATCTGCTGGGGGTTCGTGCCGCCCCTTGTGGCGGTGCTCGCCGAGGCGGGGGCTACCGTCTGGCTGTAAATGTCCTGGAACAGCATGCGGCTGCCCTTGAACCCCACCGTGTTTACGTTTGCGATATTGTTTCCTATTACATCCATTTTGGTTACATGTGCTCTTAATCCCGTCACCGCGGAATACAATGAACGCATCATAGTGTGTTTTTCTCCTTTACGTGTTTTATATTAGTCATTGTTGTGCGTTTGCCGCCGTTATTTCCGTAACGCCGCTCAACGGAACGCTCTTGCCGTCGATCACGAGGTATATCGCTCCGTTTTCGACGGTGATCTTTTCCACCGTGCCCGTGACCGCCGTCTCGGTCCCGTCCTGCTCTTTGTACTTTGCGGTTACCTGTTTGCCGATAAAGGCGGCGCTCCTCAGGAGCAGGTCGTCGCTAGACCTGTCTTCGACAGCCGTTATCCTCGACAGCTCGTATGCCTTTCCGCCGACCACGACGCACTTTTCACCGTTCACGGTCATAACGCCTTCGACCCTTCCGTATATCTGCTTCGCGGAATCGCTTCCTTCGATGTAGACATATTTGCCGATAAGGCTGCAGGCGTTGCCGGTGGAAAGCTCGGATTTAAGCGCCGAAAGCTGTTCGAGCATCGTAAACTGCGCAAGCTGCGTCACGTATTCGGTCCCGTTGTTGCCGGAAGAGTCTGCGCCCGATACGTCTAAATTCTGCATCTGCGCTACGAGCAGCTTCAGAAAATCGTCTATCCCGAGCCCGCCGCTTTTCGTCGAGTTCGCCGAGTAGCCGCTTTGCGTCGTCTGCAAAAGCGAGCCTATCGTTGAAACCGTATCCATATACTTTGTTCATCCTTTCATGCGAAGAATTCGAGCCTGCCGCCTGCGGGATAGTAGCCGTATCGCTCCATCGCGGCTCCGAACTGTTCTTCTTCGGGCGCGGCCGGTTCGTAATACGGCACGGCTCCCGGATCGCGGCCGCTTTCGTTCCTGCGGTACGCCTGGCCGTCGTAGCTCGCCGGAGCGCTTCCGTCGGAAGTCACTTCGATTCCTGTAACCGCGACTCCCTTTTCCTTCAGCAGGCTCTGGAGCGGCGACGCCTGATCGGCAAGCATCGCTTTCACCGAATCGTCGCCCGCCTTGATATGCACCTTCAAACCGCTTTTCTCCAATGTCAGCCTTATGCTGACCTTCCCTAAGAACTCGGGTTTCAGCTGCACGTCGAACTGGTACCTGCCTTCGGACGCCTTCGCGCTGACGTTATCGACTATCCGAAGCACGTTCTCCTTCACGGACTCCGGCGGGCTTTGATCCGTCCGTACGCCTTGCGTTTTTAACGCGGTGTGTCCGCCTGGCTGCGCGGGTTTTTCCGTCTGCGCGGTTGAGACGTCCTTCACGGGGACATTCGTCTTCTCTTCCGGTTCCTTTTTCGTTCCGGCCGCGGCGGGCTTTACTTTTTCGTCCGTTTGCGATTCAACGCTATGCTTCGCGCCCGGAACGCTAAACGGGGCGTTTTTGACGGCTTTCGCGCGCTCGCTTCCGGCTTGCGCTCCCTTGCTTTCTTCGGGAACGCCTGTCTCCGGATAGGGACGCGCGCCGGCCTGCGCCATGCGGCTTTCCGGGCCCTCCGGGGAAGCGCCTTCTTCGTAAGCCGCAACCCAAGATTTTTGGGGTTCGGCCTTGTCCTGAGTATTGGTCGTCATGCCGGATCTTACAGCGTCCACTTCCGCCGGCAGCTCCGTGCCGGCTTTCGTGGCGGTGCTGGTATTCTCCAGGGAATCCAAATACTCGCCTATCGTTTTCAATATCTCATCTTGCGTCTGCACCGGCGCCCCGCCGGCCTTTGTGTTCTGCAGCATCCATGCAATTTGTTCGTCCGACCCGTTATTCGCGCCGGTTTCCGCCGGAAGTTTAGCCGCCTGCGTCGTCTTTGCGGCCGGCGGCGCCGCCGCGGCCGCCTGCTCCGGCGTGAACCCCTGCGCCGCCCGCATGGCCGAAACGGCCTGCGGAGCCGCGTTTAAGACCTGCGCGATCGTTTCTTCTACGGTGTCGTCCGATTGATAACTAAGCGATCCGAATCCTTCGAGAATGCCAGCGATCCCATATACCGCGCCTTGCGCGTATGGATCGCAGCTTTTGCCGTTATCTTTCTTTTCCCCGCCTCCGCATCCCGTTGCCTGCGCGTCCGCAGCGGTTTCGGCTTCGACGGCTTTAAGGCTTTTAGCGAATGCGCTCACCGCCTCGCATACGCCCGATTCGTCTGAAACCTGCTGTACGGCTTCCGCGGCAGGCACCGGCGTCTCACTGCATGGAGGCGCCATCACGTTGCTTACAATAGATATCACCTTCTTTCGTTTATTTCACCATTTGCGACAAGATCTTTGTCGCAAGTGTTGATTTCATCTGTTCCATGATTTTCGCGGCTTTGTCGCTCGCCATGCGGGTAAGTATGTCCGCCATCTGCTGCACGGATTTCAGTCCCGATATCGCCGCCGCCGCCTTGGCCGGATCCATCTGTTCGTATATCTTCGCCGATGCGATAAGAGCCGCCTGCGCCTGCGCGGCCGCGTTTTCGGCGGCGCTTTTAGCGCTTTCCGCTTCCGCGACCGCGGCTTCGCGCCGGGCTATCTGCTCTTCCTTCGCGCCGAGTTCCTCTTCCTTCGCCTTTAAATCCTTTTCCTTTAAGTACAACGCCTGTTCCTTATCAAGAAGGGATTTTTTGAGTTTGCTGAGCGCGGCCGCCTGCGGATCCGGCGTCGGGACCGGGGTCTCCTCCGGCTCCGGAGACTCCGTCTGAAGCGCGCAAACGACGGCGCCCTTCAGCCCGCCCAAATCGAAATAGACCGCCGCGCCCGCCCCCGCGATAAGCAGGATGAGCAAAATGCTAAAAACGGCGGCAAATGAAATGCTTTTTCTTTTTTTTGCCTGTATCGTTTGCGGATTTTTCTTAGCGTCCGGTTTAACGGCGCCGCTCGTCGTGCGGATATTTTCCGGCATCCTTTACCCCCAGCTTTTTATCTTCAGACGCTCGTCTTATATGAGATGAGGTCGTCTACCCGTTTGTCCTGCTGCTTTTTCGATTCTTCCATGTACTCTTCATACTTGCTTTCACGGAGCTTGTCGAGCAGCTTCTTTTCCTTTCTTATCTGCACAAGCTTCTGAAGGCACTTCTCTTTCTCGTTTTCAAGATAGTCGATCTTTTCCTGTACCAGCGCGATCACCGCTTTGAGCCTTTCAAAGAATTCCCCGTATTCTTTGATCTTAGACGCCTGCATCCCGCGCGATACGGAATTCCTGTAATCTTCGCTTACCTTTATGAAGTTCTTGTTCAGCAGTTCGAGGTCTTTTTTCCTCTTTAAGAGTTCCTCCTCGATACCGGCCATCTGAAGCTTCATCTTTTTTTCGTTGCTCTCCTGCATATCGTACAGGGGCTGCAACGCGAAAACGAATTGTTTCATTCTTCGCTCCGCCTGCTATAAATATCGTCCACAAGCCGCATCGTTTCTTCGAATGAATACCTCTCCCCGACGCGCTGGCGGAGCATGTCGTTTATCGGCTCGATCAGTTCTATCGCCTCGTCTATCTTCCTGCTCGAACCTTTTTTATACGCTCCTATCGATATCAGATCCTGCGCGTCCCTGTAAGTCGACATCACGCTGCGGATAAACGATGTTTTTTCCATCCCTTCCGCGTCCATCACGTCGGGCATCAGACGGCTTATGCTCTGGAGGACGTCTATCGCCGGATAATGATTCGAGTTCGCGATCTTCCTCGACAGGATTATATGCCCGTCGAGTATTCCCCTTACGGTATCCGAGATCGGTTCGTCCATATCGTCGCCTTCGACAAGAACCGTATAAAGCCCCGTTATCGACCCTCTGACGCCCGTGCCCGCGCGTTCGAGCAGCTTGGGCATTATCGCGTAAACCGACGGCGTGAACCCTCTCGAAACGGGCGGTTCGCCTATCGCCATCCCTATCTCCCTCTGCGCCATCGCGAACCTCGTGAGCGAATCCATAAGAAGCATCACGTCGTATCCCTGATCGCGGAAAAACTCCGCGAACGCGGTCCCTACCATCGCGGACTTGAGCCTTACGAGCGCCGGCTGGTCGGAAGTCGCGACTATAAGCACGGAGCGCTTCAGCCCTTCCTCTTTCAAGTCCTTTTCTATAAAGTCCCTGACTTCCCTGCCCCTTTCGCCGATAAGGACGATCACGTTTATATCGGCGGAAGTATTGCGGGCCATCATCCCCAACAGCGTGCTCTTGCCTACGCCGCTGCCCGAGAATATGCCTATCCTCTGGCCTTTCCCCAAGGTCAGCATCGAATCGATCGCCTTAATGCCCATCGTAAGGCGTTCTTTTATACGGCTGCGTTCCATCGGATTGGGAGGGTTGTTCATTATCGGGTAATGATCCTGAACCTTCGCCGCGCCCTTTCCGTCCATAGGACGCCCAAGCCCGTCGAGCACCCGCCCGCAGAAGTCCCTGCCCACCGCGACCGTCATCGCGCGTTCTTCCGACACGACATGGCTGTTTGGCCCCGCGCCGGACAGGTCCCCGAAAGGCATCAGCACGACTTTGTTGTCCCGAAAACCCACGACTTCGGACAGTATGTACCTCTCCCTCTCCTCCGTATATATGCGGCAGATATCGCCGAGCTTCGCCTTAAGCCCCCCGGCCTCGACCGTAAGCCCGAGAATCTGGCTCACCCTGCCTCCGTGTTCAAAGGTCTCCGCGTCCTTGAGCGCGTCTATGTATGGTTGAGTGTTGAAATACTTGCTCATTCCGTTTTCGTTTTCTCGGTCAGCAGGTGGGCTATCTTGCTCAGCTGCAATTGCACTCCCGCGTTGACCATTCTGTCGCCCGATTCAAGTATGCATCCGCCCTCGCCCATCTGCGGGTCGCATACGACCTCGAACGGCATGCATCCGGTTTCGTCGCGCAGCCATTGCGCTCCGTCCTTGAAAAACTTTTCGTATTCCGTCCGGCTTACCCGAAGGACGAATTTTTCCGTGCTTTTTAAGTTTTCTATCGCCTTTTCAACAATACCTATATATATTTTATCGTCTCTTTGCAGCGCTACATTAACTATTTTTTCCGCGATCTCGAACGACAGCGCAAGCAGGTTTTCCTTAAGATCCCGGAAAAGCTCCTGTTTGTATTTCTCAAGATTCGTAAAAATAGTCCTTGCCTCGTTGGATAACTCGCGGATAAAATCACCGGCTTCCCGCTCCGCCGCGGCTTTCCCTTCCGCGTATCCTTCCCGCCAGGCGGATCTTCTCGTTTCCTCGGACTTGCGCTTCGCTTCGTTTATTATCGCTTCCGCTTTCCTCTTTGCGTCCTCGATGCGTTCTTCGTCGCTTATCTGTTCCTGTATCCCCTGTTCGGGGCGCGGGATTTCAGGCAACAGAAAGTCGTCTTGCGTTATCACTATGCAGGATTTGTTTAAATTCATCTGATCCGCGAGGGATTGATTCAACTTAAACAAGCAGATCTTCCTCCCCGTTGCGCTGTATTATTATCTCGCCGGCTTCGTCGAGCTGGCGTATGACCGCGACTATCTTCTGCTGGGCTTCCTCGACGTCCCTTACCCTTACCGGACCCATCATCTCAATGTCTTCCTTGATCATTTCCTTGAGGCGCGTCGATATGTTGCTGAATATGACCTTCTCGACTTCCGCGGTCGCGCCTTTCAGCGCGAGGGCAAGGTCGCGGTTGTCTATCTCCTTGAGCACTCTCTGGATGGCCTGATCCGAAAGCTTCACGATATCCTCGAATACGAACATGCGTTTTCTTATCTCCTCGACGAGCTCCGCATCCGTTTCTTCAAGCGCTTCGAGCAGGTGCCTTTCCGTCCCGCGGTCGACGCTGTTGAGGATCTTTATCAGGCTGTCCATTCCCCCCGCCGACGTCATGTCCCCGAAGCTCATCGACGAAAGTTTCTTTTCGAGGATGCGCTCTGTTTCCTTTATGTATTCGGGCGAGGTTATCCCCATGTTCGCAATCCGCGCGATTATGCTTTTCTGAAGCTCGATCGGCAGCGCCGCGAGTATCTGGGCGGAACGCTTGGGGTCTATGTACGATAAAATAAGCGCGATTGTCTGAGGATGTTCGTTCTGTATGAAGTTCAGCACCTGGGCGCTGTCGGATTTCCTTATAAAATCGAAGGGCTTCACGCGCAGCGTGGAAGAAAGCCGCATGATAAGCTCGTTCGCGCTATCGGAACCGAAAGCCTTTTCGAGTATGTCCCTCGCGTAATCAATGCCGCCTTCGGAAATATATTTCTGCGCAATGCACATCTGTATGAACTCGTCTATTACCGCTTCCTTCGTGTCGGGTTCGACGCGGTGCATGCTCGTTATGCTCAACGTTAGCTGTTCTATCTCGTCATCGGAAAGGTACTTGAAAATTTTTGCGGCGTACTCTTTTCCGATCATGATCATAAGAACCGCAGCCTTTTCCTTTTGGCTCAGCTTTTCCGACGATGCCATCGATTTACCCCCAGTTATATTCGGCTAATCTTCGTTCAGCCAATTTCGCAGCAGGTTGGCGACCGATTCGGGATTTTCGCTCGCGAACTGCTGAAGAACGCTTAAGTTGTCATCCTTTTTGTCAAGTTTTATATCCGCGTATATGTTTTCTTTCGGCGGGGGTTCGGGAACGATTTCTTCGTCCGCCACGTATTCGAACCCCGCGCCTTGCGCGGCAATCTCGGGCCTGCGGCGCAGCACCATTATTATCGCGAACAGGAATATGAGAACTATGACCCCCGCCGCCGCGTATATCATTATCCGCGTCGTTTCCTCGCTCCTCGCGCCGCTCAAAACCTTCTGCTGGGCGTCGAAAATATCGTCGGAAACCGCCGCCGGAACGCCGTCTTCTTTCGCGAAAGGAAGCATCTCGACAGTTATCCTGTCCTCGCTCGCCCCTATCGCGGTTGAAACGAGCTTCTTTACCTGTTCGGAATAATTGTCGACGTTGTCGCTGTTGAGTATTATGGAAACGGAAATATCCTTTATCTGGCCCTGCGCTTTTTCGATTTGGGTGGTCGTCTGGTTGACCTGGTAGTTTACCTCTCTCGATACGTTATAATACACGGCGTTCGGATCCGAGGTAAGCGTCGAAACGTACTGCGGGCTTGCGTTTGCCGCGCCGGCTGAACCGGCGCTTGTCCCGTTAGTTATCGTCTCGGCCAATTCCTTCATGCTCGACGCTATGCCGTCGGGATTCCCCTCCGGCTGCGCGTATTCGACCGACTGCGTAACCTTTTTGTCGAAATCGAGCACGACGTCGACCTGAGCCAGCACGTTGTCTTTTCCGAATACGGGGCTTAAAAGGTTTATCACCTGCTGCTGCATCTGGTTCTGCACGCTGGCTTCGAGCTCCATATGCGCGTCCGTGTCGTACGTTTCCGTTTCGTTATCCGGTTTTACGGTATAGAAATTCATCCGGGAATCGACTATCTGGACGTTGCTTATTTCGAGCCCCGATATGCTCTTCGTCACCAGCTCGGCGATCGCCTTTACTTCCGTATTGTCAAGCTTTGCGTTCCCTTTGAGCTTTAGCATTATGGACGCCGTCGGAGGCCTGCTGCCGCTGTCCGAGAGCACATAGGAACTTTGCTCTCCGAGATCGATGTTCACCACCGCGTCCTTTACCTTATCCATCTGCATTATCGTTTTGCGCAGGTTCTCCTGAAGCTGGTACTGATAATATATCCTTTTTTCGGCGTCGGTCACTCCGAGCCCCGAGGCGTTCTGATAGATGTCGTAGTTCAAGCCGCTCGACGGATACCCTTCCGCCGCCAGCTGGAGCCTTAACGAATCCAAATCGCCGGAAGAGACGAGTATCGTGTCCGTTCCCTGCGCTTTGGCGTCGACCCCCATGTCTTTGAGGCGCGTAAGCACCTGCGCGGCGTCCGCCTGCTCCATCCCGCTGTATAATACCGACCAGGTCTTCTGGTTCATTATGACCGAGACGGAAATGACGACGATAAGGATCAGCACCGTAAGAACGATGAGCCATGTCCGTCTCTTTTTATCCATGTTTTTAAAGTAATCGACAACCTTAGATAGCGCTGCTTTCATCTCTTTTCAAGGATTAACCTTTCCGTTTTGTGTTGTGTGAATAAAGCTGTAAACTAAGCCGTGAAAGCTAATATTATTGTCAGATACTATATAACCCGGGAAAAAAGATTTAAAACAAAAATGCAAAAAATCTTGAAAGAAGCGTTAAAGTATTCATCCGTTGTGCCGATAGAATATGTGAGGGGTTTGCCTTGAGTATTTAAGCGCCAAAAGAAAGAGGCGCGCCCCAAAGACTGCAGGGATGCAGATATTTATCATGGAGGATTATAAAATGCGTATCAACACTAACATTATGGCGATGGAGACCTTCCGCAACTATTCGATCAACAATTCAAACGTTGCAAAATCCGTGTCTAAGCTGTCTTCAGGGTATGCGATAAACAGCGCCAGCGATGACGCCGCGGGTCTCGCTATATCCGAAAAGATGCGCGCGCAGATCAGGGGACTCAACACGGCTTCAAAGAACAGCCAGGACGCCATATCGCTCCTGCAGACCGCAGAAGGCTCGCTCAACGAAGCCCAGTCGATACTGCAGCGTATGCGCGAGCTCGCGGTTCAGTCCTCGTCGGACACGAACGACAGCGACGTAGACCGCGCGGCCCTCGACCAGGAATTCCAGCAGCTTAAGAACGAAGTCAACGACATAGCGACGCAGACGAAGTTCAACGGCATGAAGCTGCTCGACGGGTCTTTCGGAGTCGCCGTGGACACCGACGTGTCGAATTCAACGATCTTCTCGGTAGCGGGCGTCGTGAGCGTTACGGCCAGCGGCATCGCGGGCGACAGCTATACGTTTGACGACGACGGGGCCGACCTTACGGTAACGCGCGGCAGCGACAGCAAGGTGATAACGCTCACCGGCGGCAGCCCGGCAGACGGCGCGGGGACTCTCAACATATCCGAGTTCGGCATAACCATAAAATTCAACAGCGGATATGAAAACGGGGGTCTCAACGGAGCCGTCATTATGATGGGCGCCGGCACCGGCGGACAGATCCAGACCGGCGCGAACGAGGGAGACAACCTCTCGATCTCGATCGACGCGATGGACGCGACTTCTCTCGGATTGGGCACCAGCGCCGTGGACACAAGCGCCGCCGCGCAGGCCGCGATTACTGCGGTCAACAACGCGATCAACACGGTATCGACGCAGCGTTCCTACATGGGAGCTCTCGCCAACAGGTTGGCTTACAAAGTCAACAACCTGAACACATCGGCTCAGAACTTGCAGGCAGCAGAAAGCCGTATCCGCGACGTAGATATGGCTCAGGAAATGACGGTCTACACGCAGAACAGCATCCTCGTTCAGGCGGCTACCGCGATGCTCGCGCAGGCGAACTCGTCGCCGCAGAGCGTATTGAAGCTGCTGCAATAACTTTTGAAGAATCTGGTTACCCCCAGTTTAGTTCTTCATTGTACCTCCGGAAAGCCTCCCCGGCTTTCCGGAGACCCAGCCTCAAAAGGCCCGCTGCGGCGCATGCGGGCCTTTTTTATAGCTTTTTTGCGAACCCTAAACGCGCTGTCTTAAATCTCTTCCTATGCCTCCGAGGGCGTGTCCGAAAATGCAAACTTCGAAACGGCACGGGGGGCGTTTCCTGCGATATATGGTTTGGGTTTAATGTCTTTATACCGTTATATGGCGGCGGTCATTGGCTGCCATTTATTTTCGGATGCCCGCCTCCGGTGACGAAGACGCCTAAGTATGCTCCGTTTGAGACGGCGCTTCGCTAAGAATCCCCGCGCACTTGATTGCACGCTGTGTCCGCAGAAAGCAATCAATAGGAGATCCGCAATGACGGCCTCAAGCCGCGCGCGGCGCGTAACGCAGCGGACATATATGCACCCCTTGCGCCGCCCCGGAGATTACGGCCGCGGCGGCGGCAAATATCCCTCGCGGCGGAAAAATGGCATGCCTGTTCGGCTCAAATAAAAAAGCGCTTTTTGAGCGCTTCGCTTATATGGACTCGATCACTCGTCTCTGAACGAAATGGCCGGGGTCTTCGCCGCGGTCCTGTTCATATCCGCCGTCTCGGCAAGAAGCTCGCTGCGGTAGATACGCATCTCTTTGGGCGCCTGAATCCCGATCCGGATCCTGTCTCCGTCGATCGAGAGGATACTGATCGAAATATCGTTGTCAAGCACGATACCCTCACCCGTTTTCCGAGACAGCACTAACATTCTTTTTGCCCTCCTTGGCGCTTTTCATGACCGCTTCATATCCGGGAAATTTTATCGGAAGTTCCTTTGCGTCTATTATAATCTGCTTCCCTATGCCGTGTTTGACGTTTATTACGATCGGAGCCGCGAGATTTATCGTCATGTCCTTGATCTCCTGCGGTATGACCACGACGTTCAGTATCAGAAGGTCGTTTTTGCTCTCTACGTACAGCCCTTCCAGCTCGTTTTCCTTGATGTAGATATTATAATCTTCCAATATCTCGAACGAAACGATAACCGGCAGCGCTATGTACTTATTTTCTGTGGACTGCAGCCAATAGATAGGCCAGGTATTGCTGACTTCGACGATAATAAATTTATGCAGGTCTTCAAAACCCGGTATGCCCCACGGAAATTCTATGATCTTGCTGTCTGCGGTATCGAAGGAGCCGAACCTTTCGGTTTCAATCAACATACGCCCTCCTTTTTAAGTTTACCTCTTATACCGGTAAATTTCAATATCATTTGAGATAATCGAGAATCGAGCATTGGAGTATCTGAGTGCCTACCTGGAGCGCGGCGTCATAGACCGTGCGCGCGGCGCTGTATTTCGTGTAAACTTCCGCGATGTCCGCGTCCTCGGCTTCGGATTTCTGTTTCGTGTAGGTGTTGCTTTGCTGCGCGTATATTTCCTGAAGCATCTCCAGCCGGTTCGTAAGCCCTCCTATCCTCCCCTGTACGGTATGCACCCTGCTCTGGCAACGCTGTATCTTAGTTATATAGCCGTCGATATCCGGGCCGCCCGCCCCGCCCGAAAGCGTTTTGTACAAGTCGTCCAGCACAGTGTATATGTTGTCCTTGCCGGTTCCTAACAGTTCGGTCCCCGTTACCGAAACCCCGAGTACCGTGTTATATCCGACTTGATAGCCTATCGACTGGGAGCCCATGGCGATAAGCTCGGGGTTCGTATCGTCGGTCAGGTCGAGCCCGTTGTAGAGTATGTTGCCGTCCTCGTCTACCGTAAACGGCTGCTTGTTCACGTTGTATCCGCCGAAGATGTATTTATCGCTCGACTGGTTGTTCGCGATGGTAAGCACCTGATCGCGAAGCTGCGCTATATACTCTGCTAACGATTTCCTTTCGTCCTGCGTCAAAACGTCGTTCGACGCCTGGACGGCCGTCTCGTACGCCTTCGTAAGAACGTCGTTGAGCTGGGAAAGCGACGAGTCCGTCTGGTCAAGCCACGTGACCGCCGCGTTGAGCGTCGACTGGTATTGGCTTATCTTTCCGAGCCGCGACCTTGCCTGCATGCTCGATATGAGCCTCGAAGGATCGTCCGATATCGAAGTCAGGGACCTGCCCGTCGATACCTCCTGCTGGTATCCGGTCAGGCTCGAAAGATTTGTATTCAGGTTCTTGAGAAACCCGTTCGTTATCATGTTGTTCGTTATACGCATACATTGCCTCCCTTCTTAAGGGGCGTAAATCAGTCTGCTACCGGTTATGTCCCGACTATGCCCGTTCTTTTGATGAGAGTGTCGAGAGCGTCGTCGATCGCGGTGAGCATGCGCGAAGCCGCCGCGAACGCGTGCTGGTTCGCCATAAGGTTCACCATTTCCTCGTCTATGGAAACCCCGGATATGGATTCGCGCCGGTTCTCGAGGTTGGTTACTATCGTATCCTGGCTCGCGTTCATGTCTTTCGCGCTTGTGCTCGAGATACCCACCTTTACGATAAAGCTCTTGAGGAAGTTCTCGAAATTGCCGATATCCTCTATGTCCTTGCTCGAAGCGAGCGCGTAGAGCTTCAACGCCACCTCGTTGTTGCCTTCCTGTGTATCGGCGGCGCTTAAGTCGATCGGACTGCTCGAAGCAGCGATGTTGTTTACGTTCTCAAGCACCATCGCGCTAAGCGATATGTTTCCGGCGGTGATGCCATCGTAACCGTCGACGGGGACATTGAAGAAATCTATCCCCGTGAGCGAACCGCCCGACCCGGCCGGTATGGTGTATCCGGTCCTGTGCACCGCGTTGAATTCCTTCGCGAGGCTGCGCGCAAGCGTGTTAAGGTTCTCGAGCATATACGGTATGCCGACCGTGCCGACCGTATCTCCGTCGCGCAAATCCGAGTACGCTTTCAACTGCCCGCCCGTATAGACAAGAGGCGTTTCCTCTCCGGTCACGTAAATCTGATAATATCCGCTCTCTCCAGAGACTTTTCCGGTAAGCTCCGGCTTCGCCTCGAGCAGGTAAGCGTTGTTCTTATCGACGAGCGTGGAGCCTCCGGTTTTTATCGTGATCTGTCCGGTTTCGTCCTCCGAGTAATCGATGTTTATAAGCTTTGAGAGATCGTCGAGCGCGAGCGCCCTTTTGTCGCGCAGCTCGTTCGCCGACTGGCCGCTGAGTTCGTATGCCGCAATCTGCCTGTTGTAATCCGCTATGGCGGCCAAATCGCTGTTGATCGAATCGACTGTGGCCTTCATCGATTCGTTATATGAATTCTGCTGATCCACGAGCTGGTTATAGTAATAATTAAGAGTCTCGCAGAGCTTCAGTCCGTTCTGCTGCACGTTCGTCCTTATCTCCGCGTTGTCCGGGCTTGCCGAAAGCTGGCTTAGGCTGTTATAAAAATCGCTAAGGGCGAGGGATATGCTCGAATTGTTCGACGTTTCGTTTATGATCGAACAGATGAATTCCATCTCCTGCGCTCTCGTGCTCGAATATCCCAACGCGGAATAGCCGCTTCGAAGCTGCCTGTCGATATACGCGCTCCTTATCTGTTCAACGTTTTTTATCCGTACTCCCGCGCCGACCGCGACGCCTTCGTGGAACCGCGTGAAGACGGAAGGGTAAAGCGATTCGCTCGATATCCTCTGGCGCGTATACCCTTTCGTGTTCGCGTTGGATATGTTGTTGGCCGTTACATTCATTGCCTGCTGGCTGATATAAAGCCCCGTTTTGGCGATCTCGAGACCGCCGAATATGCTTGACATATTTTCCCCTTCACACCGACTGGTCTACGAGCCGGTACCGCGCCTGGTTTTCGCCGTTCACCCTTCCCGAACTGGAATAGGTTTCCACAAAATCACACGGGCCGGTGACGAGATTTACGCATAGCGAAACGTACTTTATCTGCGCTTCGATCAGCGTTTTGTTCAGAATGTTGAGCCTGTGTAGCTCGGCCGCGGTTTCTTCGAGAGCCGCCGACAGCAGGATCAGCCTTTCCTTCTCCTCGTCCGCCGCGGCTCCGATAATATCGCGCATCGTAGGCTCTTCTATGCCGCTTTGTTCTGAAAACGAACGAAAAAGCTCCGCCCTCTTCGATTCGAGTTCGTTGATATTCCTCAAAACCGTTCTTTGGCTGGCCACCACTTTATCGAGCTCGGGGACGCGGTTTTTCATCAGCGTCTCCTTTACATCCCTCGACAGCTCCAGCAGCCGTCCGTATTCCGCGGTTTCACGCGTTATCAAATCGATCAGATCTGAAAATAACTTTCTCAAACTTATCGTACCCCCAGTATTTATTGCCTTTCAGGATCGCCGCCTGAAAAACCGCAGGTTCTTCAAGAGCGCGTTTCCCTGTTGGAATTTTTTATTTGTACAGCCCCAAAATCTTCTCGGCGACCTTTCGGCTTGGCACCGAATACGTCCCTTCTCTGACCTGCTGCGCCACCTTCTCGATATGCGCAAGCTCTTCGGGCGTCCGTACTTCCATGGTCGCCTTGACGGTTTTAAGGGCGACCGAAACGGTCTTCGCTTCGTTGGTAAGCTCGGCCTCGTCTTTAATATTGATGTCCCGGTTGACCGGAGCTTGCCCCTTTATTTTGTTGTACCTGCTGAGCAATTCGTTCGGGGGAACCGAATCGATCCTCATGCGACTCACCTCGCTAAACTTTTTATATCTTATATTCTCTTATTATACATCAGTCCGGCCAAAATGCATCCTTCCCGCCTTCGATTCGGCGGCCATTTTGCTTTTATTTATCTCGCATACGCGCGCTATGTCGTCTTCCAGCGCTTTCTGGCACTTTGGGCAAAACCTTCCGAAAGCTATAGGGGCCTTGCATTTCTCGCATACGAGCTCCGAGTGGCCTCCCTCGACGGCGAGCCTCCCGTCCTTCAAAAAATACAGCACCGTCTTTTCAGGCGTTTTGGTGTCCCTGATGATATCGAGCACGTTCGCTCTGGGATTCTTGAAAAGATAATCCCTGATAACGTCATAATCCTTTTCCATCTCCTCGAGGCAGGAGGGACAAATGCTTCCGCCGTTCGACTGGAAAATGCGCTTGCATTCCTTGCATTGTACGATTCTTGGCGACATAATTATCTCCGGTAATCAATTATTATTTCAAGTCCGTAAGTTGTTCGCTTCCGACTCCATATGGTTCCACGCGCTCAGCGTCCTGCCGCAGAGAGAGAACGCCCTCTGAGCGCCGATCATCTGCGCGAACTGCGCGGTAACGTCCACGTTGGACGATTCGAGGTAACCCTGCAGTATTTTTGCGTTCGAGGGGATCTCGCCGCCGGACGTCTCGGTGATCTCGAAACATCCGCCTCCCGCGGAGGAAAGCCCGTCTTTGTTCGTAAAAGTGACCAGCTTCAGAGCCGCGAAAACTTCCCCGCCGGAAGTCAGCTCTCCCGCGTCCGACAACGAAACGTTCGCGCCGTCGGGCAGCGTTATCCTTCCCCCGTTTTCGTCCAGCACGTAATTCCCCGACGCGGTCACGAGATAATCCCTTCCCGATTCGTGCGATATGCAAAAGTTCCCGTTCCGGGTATACATGACTTTTCCGCCGTTTCCCTCGACGGCGAAAAACCCGTCCCCTTCTATGCAGAAATCGAGCGTCACGCCCGTCTGGAGCGGTTGCCCCGCCGAAAAATCGCGGTGAGTTGAGAAAAGCGCCACTCCCGTGCCTTTTCCAACGCTTGCGGAATCGGATATGCGCGTGTAAAGCGTATCCTTAAAAGCGGTGTTGCCGCATTTATAGCCGATCGTGCCTAAGTTCGATATGTTCGCCGCTATCGCGTCCATCCTCTGCTGCTGGGCGCGGATACCTAACCTGCCCGTGAAAAAAGACTGCATCAGAACACCCTCCCGACTTCGTTGACGGCTTTGTCGATCGTACCGTCTATCATCTTCAGCACCCGCTGATTGGACGAGTACATGTTCGTTACCGCCATCATATCCGTAAGCTCGCCGGAAATATCCACGTTTGAGCTTTCGAGATACCCCTGCGACACTGTTGTCTGCGTATCCGCGGCCGGAGCCTCCGAACTGGAGAAAAGCGAACCGCCTTCCTTTGTCAACGCGTTCAGGTCGGCAAACCTGACTATCCTGAATTTATCCGTTATCGTTCCGTTTACCGTGATATTGCCCTGTTGGTCTACCGAGAAACCGTCGCCGCCGACATGGATCCTCCCGTTTTGCCCCTGGACATAATAGCCGTCAGCGTTAATCAGGTATCCGTCGCTTGTGACGGAAAAACCGCCGTTCCTCGTGTACCTGTTCCCGTCCGGAGTGGATACGACAAAGAAGCCGTCCCCGTTAAGCGCGAAATCGCAGGCGCGTCCGGTTTGCTCCGGATTGCCCTGCGCGAAGGAAGTGACTATTCCGTCCGCCTTCGTCCCGACGCTTAGCGTTCCTATCGTCCGGATGCCGTAACCGTTGATCCTCTTTAAAACCATATCGCTGAAAACGCCCTGAACCAACGAGTCGGCTTTGTACGCGGTCGTCTCCGCGTTGACAAGATTGTTCGTTATCACGTCCATCCTGCACCTTTGGACAAGCATCCCCGTCGCCGCGTTATAAAAACCTCTTATCATGGAACCTCCATAAAGACAATAAGACCATTCATCTTATTAATCGGTATAACATATCCCGGACTTAAGGCCTTTTTAAAAAATCCCGGATTTTTTATAAGCCTTCGTCCATCCTTATCTTTTTTATATCCATTATCAGCGAGACTTCGCGCACCGACAGGCCCAATTCCCTCGCGATGTCGTTTTTGTCCATCCCCCTTGCGAGCATTTCGGGTATCCTGTCCTCCGGTTTTAGCTTCACCGTCTCGGCGATTTTTAAGACCTTCTTCAAACCGGCTTCGGCGGACGCCTTCCGGGGCCTGCCCGAGCGCTCCGCTTCGGCGGACGCCTTCCGGGGCCTGCCCGCGCGTTCCGCGCCGCCGCCTTCGCCTCCCCGCTGCGCGCCGGCGCTTTCCAAAAGCTCGCGCGCTTCCTTCAGCTTCGCTTCGATCTCCTTTTTTGCTTCCTCCGCGTATTCCTCGAACATGCCAAGCATGTCTTCCACGTTCTGATAGAGCTTGAAAAGCCTCTGTTCCTTCTCGTAGCCGTTTTTGTCTTCCTTTTTGCTTTTCCTCATCACCCTGCCGAACAGCCAGATCGCCGCGCAGACAAGAAGGAACACGTACAGCGTATAAGTATAATGCGTAATATCCATTTCAAAACCTCCGCCGGATTTATTTTGCACGCCGGTCAGTACGCCTGTGCGAGTTGCATCTTTTTTCTCAGCTTCATGACCGCTTTGGAGTGTATCTGGGAGACCCTCGACTCGGAAACGTTCATTACCTGCGCTATCTCCTTTAAGGTCATCTCCTCATAATAATAGAGCGTGACAACGAGCTTCTCCTTTTCGGGCAGCGCGTCGATTATGTTTTCGAGGGTCCTCACCATCTCGTTCGTCTCCATTTTCTCTTCCATCGTTTCGCTCCGGTCCTGCACCGAGTTTTCCCACGGGTGCGCCGCCTGCGCGATCTCCTCGAAGTATAACACGTTGAACATCTGCGACTTTTCGAGAGTCTTTTGGAGGTCTTCCTCGTCCATGCCGAGATATTCCGCGACTTCCTCGTCCGTTGGCTCCCTGTGAAGCCTGTTTTCGAGCTCGCTGTAAGCGTTGCTTATGTTTTTTAGCTTGCGCCGCAGGCTCGAGGGCGCCCAATCCTGTTTGCGGATATAGTCGATTATCTCTCCCTTGATCCGCATGGTAGCGTAATACTCGAACTTGACGTGCCTCGTGGTGTCGAATTTCTCGATCGCGTCCATAAGCCCCAATATCCCGCACGAAAGCATGTCGTCGTAATTGCTGTACGCCTTGTAATTAGGGATCATGCGAAGCACGATGCTCTTAACCCGGTCGATGTAATGCAGCACCAGTTTGTTTTTAAGCTCGAGCGTGCGTTCTTTTGAATACCGTTCCCATAACCCTTCGATATTCGCGTCTTCTTTGAACATTTTCGTTACCCCCGTTCTTGTGTGCGTTGAAACTTCTATTTCCTGTTTATCGCAATTTACGTTTCTTCTTTTCCCGTGTCGTCATCCTTGTTCCTGGCGATCACCTGCTGTTTCAATATGAACCTGCCGAGCCGTTTTTTTAAGAAAAGCGGCGTCTCTTCAAAAATCAGCACGCTCATGTACGGATCTTTTTTATTGCGCGGCGCGGTGCAGCTATATACCCTGCCTTTAAGCTCCAATACGTCCCCGCCGTGAAGCCTTAAGGATATGTTATAAAGCTCTCCCGCGTTCAACGGTTTGAAAATGCTTATCCTCATCGCGTTTTCGGAGACGTCCTCAGTCTTGGCCTTTAACCGCGCCGGTTTTTCGGCGCCGTTTTCATCCACCTGTTTTAGCGTCACGTCCAAAACAATAGGCAGGCGGTAATACTGGCGCCTTTGGATTTTTCGTATCCCGGACGCGGGCCTGCACAGGCAGAGGCGTATGTTTTCGCGCGTGAAATGGCGTTCGAGATACGCGTCGAACCGGTAGACTCCGTCCTGCCTTAAAAACGTGAATGCCGCGGGCTTATCCGGCGAGGTGCGCACCGGTACGCCTCTTATCGTAGGCTGCATGATCACAAGTCCGCCGTCTTCCTGTATCTCCTGCAGCTTCGAACGGGCTTTCGCGTCTTGCGTTTCTATTTCGAATAATTCCCCTATTTTCAGGATCTCCGAAAACTCCATCAGGTTCCCCTCTTAAGCGTCGCGCGTATCGGCGAGCCTGTTCAAAAACCGCAGCACTCCGCGTGCTTTGTGCTCCGCCGACCTTCTTAAAAACCTGCCCGCGATCTCGTCGATGTTCAGCGAGGCGGCGCTTTGCGGAAAACTGACGAGCAGCGGCACCTGCATTTTTATCGCTTTTTTCATGCTGTCGTCGCTCAGTATGAACCCGAGGCTCCCGACGGAAAGCCCCAAGTTCTTTTTCGTTATGCTGATAATCCCGTTCATAACGGACAGCGCTTCGCGCGGGTTGGCCGCCTTGTTGACGACAAGGCTCACGGCGGGGTTTTCGACGCGCTCGCTTATGATCTTTATCATCGCGTATGCGTCCACGACCGCCGTCGGCTCGGGCGTCGTTACTATCACGGTCTGCTGGCTCGCGCAGACGAGCCGCAGTATTGCGTCGGAGACTCCGGCGCCGGTGTCGAATATTATCGTGTCCGCGACGTCTTCGAGAGCGGTAAGTTCTTCGGCGATCTCCCCTATCTGGTCCCCGCTTAGTTTCGTCAGCTCGTATACGCCCGAACCGCCCGATATGAACTGCACTCTTTCGAGCCCCTGTTCGATTATGCCGCGCATATCCACCCGCTTCTCCAAAACGTCCGTAAGGTCGAAGCGCGTGCTTACCCCGAGCATCACGTCTATATTCGAGAATCCGAAATCCGAGTCCACGATAAGGGGGCGCCTTCCCATGCGGCTTAATGATATGGCCATATTGAGAGCGAGGCTTGATTTTCCCACTCCGCCCTTGCCGCTCGTGACCGTTATTATCCTCGCGGGGTCTTTGCCCTTCGTTTTCGCCATTTCTCTTAACGCCTGCGCCTGATCGGTCATAAGGACGCCGCCTTTCTCCCTATGATGTTTCCGGCGAGCAGCTTCATATCCGCCTTGGTTATATCGTCGGGCACGTTTTGTCCCATCGTCACGTATGAGAGCGACTTCTTCGCGTAATCCGCGATGTTGAGCACGTTCCCCCAGCAGCTTACTTCGTCGAGCTTCGTTATTATCAGCTTGTAATTATCCAAAAAGGAATAGCCGGAGATTATCTCCCTGCACGCGCGGGGCGCCGTTCCGACGCTGATGACGAGAAACACCTCGTCGGGCGACGCGGCTTCGAGCAGCCTTAAAAGCTCTCTCCTGTTCGCCTCCTCCTTTACGTTTTTTCCCGCGGTGTCGATCAGGACGACGTCCCTGCTCTCGAACGCCTTTATCGATTCCTTCAGCTCCTCTGCGGAATACGCCGTCCTTACGGGTATATCCATTATCTGGGAGTATATCTTCAGCTGTTCTATCGCCCCTACGCGGTACGTGTCCGTGTTGATAAGCCCGACTTCGAGACGCTCCCTGAACTTGAGCATCCCCGCGAGTTTCGCGATCGTCGTCGTCTTTCCCGCTCCTGTCGGACCCGCGAAAAATATGACGTTCTGTTTATACTTTCTCGGCCTTAACGGAGCCGCTTCCCCGAGTCTGTCGAGGATGAGCTGACCCGCTACGGTTAAAACTTCCGCTTCCTTCCTGTTTTTCGCCGCCTGAACCTCCGCCGCGATTTCTTTTGACAGCTCTTCGTGGACGTCGCTGTCGATAAGCCCGAAATATACCCTCTGTATGTCCTCCGGGAACGCCGGGGGATTCTCGAACCCCGCGCGCTTAATCCTGTTCGAAAAATCGGTCACGACGCTTTTCAGCTCGTCCATCTGACGGCTGAGCTGTTTTAAGTTCCCGTCCCCGGACGGCTTCTCGGTATTCCTTATCACGCGTATCGGCCTCGGCGGATCTTTCGGTTCGGATTTTTGCTCGGCTTTTCTTATAGTCTGCTGTTTTTTGGCGGTTTCCTGCTCCCTGCGCGGCTCGTAAGCCGCCACGACCTCGACAAGAGGCTTCGAAACGAGCCCGGAGAGCCCTTTCTTTCGGACCGTCTTGTTCTGCAGTATAACCGCGTCCGGGCCGAATTCGGAGTTTATCTTCCTTATCGCCTCATGCATGTCTTTCGCAACGAATCTCTTTACGAACACGTTAGAAATTCACCACCCAGTCTGAGAAAATTTGTACGTTCTGTTCCAGCTCGTTGTACGACAGTACGACGAGATCCGGATATACCTGTGAGGACATGTTCTTTATCTGCCTTCTTACTATAGGCGACGTGACGACCATCGGAGTTATCCCCCTGTTCAGGAAATGATCCACGGCTTTTTTCAGCTCCGAAAGTATCTTCTGGATCTGCGTCGGCTCGAGCGCGGCCTGAACTCCCTGATCCGTCTGCCGCAGGCTTGCGGATATCGCCTTCTCGACTTCCGGGCTTATCGTTATCACCGTCGCCTTCCCGTCGGGAACGAAGCTCTTCGTTATCGCGCGCCTCAGTTTCTGGCGGACGTATTCGGTAAGTATGTCCGCGTCTTTCGTCATTGTGCCGTAGTCTCCCAATATTTCGATTATCGAGGCTATGTCCCTTATCGATATTCCCTCGCGCAGCAGGTTCGCCAATACCTTCTGCACCTCCCCGATCGTCATTATCTTCGGTATCACTTCGTCCACCAAAGCGGGCTGCTGCTTCTTTAAGTTGTCGATGATCGTCTGCACCTGCTGCCTTCCCAACAGCTCGTCCGCGTGCTTCTTTATTATCTCGAGCAGGTGGGTCGATATAACGGAAGGAACGTCTATCGTCGAATAGCCCTTAAGCTCCGCCTTCTCGCGGTCGGCTTCGGTTATCCACAACGCGGGCAGCCCGAACGCGGGCTCGACGGTCTCGATGCCGTCTATCGGCTCGTCCACGTCTTCGGGTTTTAGCGCGAGGTAATGATCCGGCATGACTTCTCCTCTCGCGACTTCTATGCCTTTTATTTTTATCACATACTCCCTTGTCCCCAACTGCACGTTGTCGCGCAGCCTCACAACGGGCACGATTATTCCTAAATCGAGCGCGCACTGCCGCCTTATCATCACTATGCGGTCGAGGAGGTCGCCTCCCTGTGAAGCGTCCACCAGAGAAATTAGCCCGTATCCGAATTCCATCTCTATGAGGTCTACGTTCAAAAGCGACGTTACGCTTTCAGGCTTTCTTTTTTCGGTCGCGATGCTCTCCGCGTCCCCCGCCTTCGCCTCCTCGGCAAGTTTTTTCGCTTTGCTGCTTCTCACGTAACCGATCACGGGAAGCGCGGCCGCGAGCAGCAGTATTGGTATGGTCGGAAGCCCGGGCACAATGCTTATCAGCGCGAGCATGCCCCCCAATATGTAGAACACGTAAGGCTTGCCTAAAAGCTGTTTCGACAGGTCCTGCCCGAAGCTGTCCTTCGTCGTCGAACGCGTGACGATTATGCCCGTCGCGGTCGACACCATGAGCGCCGGTATCTGGTTGCAAAGCCCCTCGCCCACGGTCGCAAGCGTATAGACCTGTATCACCTTGTCGAACGACATCGCTTTGCCCGATACGCCGAGAAGCCCCACGACGATCCCGCCGACGATGTTGATAAGCACTATTATGATCCCGACTATCGCGTCTCCTTTTACGAACTTCGAGGCGCCGTCCATCGCTCCGTAGAAATCCGCCTCGCGCTGTATGTCCTGCCTTCTTTCCTTCGCCTGAGCCTCGTTTATTGTCCCCGAGCTCAAGTCCGCGTCGATCGCCATCTGTTTTCCGGGCATCGCGTCGAGCGTGAACCTCGCCGCCACTTCGGCCACCCTTTCCGCGCCTTTCGTTATGACTATGAACTGCACGACGACAATGATAAGGAATATGACGAGCCCGACGACCAAGTTGCTTCCCACCACGAAGCTCCCGAACGCCCGGATTACGTTTCCGGCGTCGCCCCCGTTGCCGAGTATCAGCCTCGTCGACGATATGTTCAGCGCGAGCCTGAAAAGGGTCACGATAAGCAGCATGGTAGGATATGTCGAAAAGTCTAACGTCCTTTTCGTATACAGCGTTATAAGCAGTATAAGAAGCGACAGCGTTATGTTGGCGATAAGAAGCACGTCCATCGTTTCCGGAGAAAGCGGGATTATGATGAGCAGCACGACGCCCAATATCATTACCGCCACAAATACATCGGATCTTTTCATCTTCCGCCCTTCACCTTTCCTTTCAGCCTGTATACGTACGCGAGTATCTCCGCAACCGCCTTGTACATGTTTTCGGGCACCTCGTCGCCCACGTCGCAGAAGAAGTAAAGCGACTGGGCAAGCGGCCTGTTCTCAACCGTTTCAATGTTAAGTTCTTTGGCTTTTTCCTTTATCTTCTGAGCCAGATAGTCCACGCCCTTCGCGATCACGACCGGCGCTTTCATCCTTTCCTCCTTGTATTCGAGCGCTACCGCGTAATGCGTCGGGTTCGTGATTATGACGTCCGCGTTTTTTACCGCCTGAATCATCCTCATGCGGCTCATCTGTTTCTGTTTCTGCGCTATCCTCGACTTTATCTGAGGATCCCCTTCGGTCAGCTTGTACTCCTCCTTGACCTCCTGCTTCGTCATCATCAGGTCCTTGTTGTACTTCCAGCGCTGGTACATGTAATCGAACGGCGCGAACACCGCGAAGGCTATCCCCAACTTGAACGCCACGGACAGCAGCATCTTTAAGAACGCCGCCGCGGAGAGCGCGATATCCCCGCCCATAAGCTGCGGGAATTCTTTCAGATGGCTCTCGAATTCGCTGTAAGCCACGTATCCTAGTATCGCTATCTTTATCATCGATTTCGCGAGCTCTATGAGGGTCCTCTTTGAAAACACTCTTTTGAATCCCGCCGCCATGCTTATCCTCTCGAATTTCGGCATCAGCGCCTTCGTCGAGAAAATGAACCCCACCTGCGCGACGTTGAAAATAAGCCCGCAGAGAAACGCCCCGGCGAATACCGGCGCCACAGTTTTTAAGAAGAATATGACCGCGTCAGTGGCGTTCTTCGCGAGCTGCGCCGCGGAAAGAACGTCCGGCGCCGGCTGCGTGAAGAAATGGCTCATGCCCGCCTTCAAGTTGTCGATCATCATTCCGCCGAATACCGAAAGCACCCCGAACAGGGCGAGCAGCGAAAAAGCGCTTATCACCTCCGTGCTCTTGAATACCTGCCCTTTTTCCCTTGCCTCGCGTTTTCGCTTCGGCGTAGCTTTTTCTGTTTTTTCTCCGGACTGCTGTGTAGCCATTACGCAAGCCCCGCTATCAGCTTATTTATAGATTCGAACATCCTGTCGAATATGACGCCGGTGAAATTTACGAATACCGGCACCACAAGCAGCAGAACGAGGAACCCCAACAGTATCTTCAGCGGTATTCCCACCACGAACACGTTTACCTGAGGCACCGCCCGGATGATGAATCCGAGCGCGACCTCGCTTAAAAGCCCCGCCGCTATAAGCGGCATGGCGACGTTCACCGAAAGCACGAACGACAGTATGAACACGTCCAACGCCACGAGCCCGATCTGCGGGTTCAGCGTCACCGCTCCCGGCTGTATGCGGGAAAACGTCGAGCCGATTATGTAAACGAGCTTAACGTGGCCGCCGACGCCGAAGAACGTTACGAGCATCGCTATGTTTAACAGGTTCCCGGTCACGGGCACGCTTATGTTGTTCTGCACGTCGAATATGTTGACCATCCCGAAACCGATCTGCATATCCATCGACGCGCCCGCCGTCTGGACTATCGAAAAGAACAGCGTGGTCGCGTATCCCAATACCAGCCCGAAAAGCATCTCCTTCACGCATAAGACCCCGAACTCGAACGCTCCGCTGTACGCCGGGACCGCCTTGCCGGGATTCGCGGCGAACACGATGTACGCGATAAAGAGGCAAAGCCCTATCTTCATTATGTTCGGGATGGTCTTCCTGCCGAATATGGGCGACGACACGATGAGCGCCGTTATCCTTACGAACATCAGTATGAATAAATCAAGGTTCTCGTATATGCTTCCCAATATCGCGGCCATATCATTTAAGCATCGTGCTCACGTAGCCGAACATGCGCTCGGTAAACCCCGTGAGCGTGGATATTATGAACCCCGCGCTGAGCAGCAGCACGACCAGTATCGCCACTATCTTCGGCACGAACGCAATCGTCTGCTCGTTTATCTGCGTCGTCGCCTGGAATATCGATATCACGACTCCGACGACCATCGCGACGACGAGCATCGGCCCCGCGGCGATAAGAATCGTAGTTATCGCGTCTTTCATCACTGTTATTACTTCGGACTGACTCATTTTGAGCACCTCCTAAAGATGGCTTTCATAAAGCGGTTTAGTTTTTTAGCCTTCAGCCGAAGCTGCTTATCAGCGTCTGGACAGTAAGCATCCAGCCGTTTACAAGCACGAAAAGCAGCAGCTTGAAAGGCAGCGAGATGACAACCGGCGGCAGCATCATCATCCCCATCGACATAAGGACGCTCGCCACGATCATGTCTATAACGATAAAAGGTATGTACAATAAAAACCCTATCTCGAACCCCCGGGTGATCTCGCTTGTCATGAACGCGGGGATAAGGACGGTATTCGGGACGTCGTCCGCAGACCTTATGTTGTCCTTTTCTCCCGACACGTTTATGAAGAATTCGAGGTTTTCTTTCAGGGTCTGTTTCAGCATGAACTCGCGCACCGGCTCCATCGCCTTTTCAAGCGCCTGTTCCTGCGTTATTTTGTTGTCGACGTACGGCTGGTATGCCTCGGTGTTTATTTTGCTGATGACCGGCCCCATTACGAAAAGGGTAAGGAACAGCGACAAGCCGACGAGCACCTGGTTTGGAGGCATCTGCTGGAGCCCGAGGCCGTTCCTTATAAGGGACAGGACTATTATTATCCTCGGAAAGCAGGTCATCATCAGCAGTATCGAGGGCAGAACAGAAAGGATTGTGATGAGGAGAATGATGTCTACGGTCTGCGACCTTCCTCCGGCAAGAGACTCGAGCGCGTTCGCGCCGGTTCCTGCGCCGGAAGCGCTTCCGGCGGCGGAACAGCCCGCAAGCAAAGCGGCGGCGATTATCAGCAGAAAGACGAGTATGATCTTCTTTTTCATTTTTCGTCCCCGCCGTTTTCCATGCGTTCGCGCCTGCTGCGGATACGCTCTTCCATCATGTCCAGCAGGTCTTCCGTTTCGCGCGAAACGGACGGCCTCTTGTTCACGCCGGAGCCCGCCCTTGCTTTTCTTAAATTTTCCTGCGCGTTTTTGGCGTTTATGAGGAAATTCCGAAGCTGCGAAACGAATCCCTTGCTTTTGGGCTCGTTTTTCGTTTCTTGCGCGTTTTTAAGCTCCCCGCCGTCGACCTGCCCCAAAACGCTGATGGATTGGTTGGTGACGCCGACGAGGAAATTATGCCCGCCGACCTCGATAAGGATTATGTTTTTGTCTTTTCCCATCGGCAACCGGTCAAGGAAATTGATGAAGCGCCCTTTATGGGTTTTCTGCGCCCTGCCGGATATGAATTTCGTCGTCAGATACGCCGCAATGAGTACGGCAACCATTACTACTATGTAAAAAAAAGTAGTCCAGAAATCGTTCATTTGTTACCCCCAGCCTACTTTTTATATACCCATATGAATTTGTGTGAAACAAAAATAATGATTTATGCGGGCGTCCGGCTCATACCTGCATGTTCATGACCTCGTTGTAAGCCGCGATCACCTTGTCGCGCACGGCGACCGCGAGCTCGACCGCGATCTGCGCCTTCTGCGACGCTATCAGCGCGGAATGGGTGTCGTCCGACTCTCCGGTCAGTATCTTGCGGTTTTCCGCTTCCGCGGCGGCCTCCGTCGTCTTGATGTTGTCGATAAGATCCCCTAACAAGTCGGTGAAGCTCGCGCCCGATGCCGTAAGCTCCGTATTGGACGCGCCCGCGTTCCGGACGCTCCCTAAAGGAACGGCGGAAACGGCGCCCTGTTTTACCGCGCCGGTTCCCTGCGACAAACTGTTCAATGAATAGATCTGCATCGTTACCTCCCGTTTCGATCCTTAATTATCTTCCTATCTCAAGCGCCTTTACGGCCATGCCCTTAGTCGCGTTGAGCGCCGTCACGCTCGCCTCGTACGAACGGGTCGCGGACATCATGTCCGTCAGTTCCTGTACCACGTCTACGTTCGGGTACGCGACGTATCCGTCTTCGCCGGCAAGCGGATTCGACGGGTCGTACTCCAATTTAAAGGGAGACTGGTCTTCGGCTATCGCCGAGACCTGGACGCCGCCGCCCAACGCGCCGTTAAGATGCGAGGAGAACGAGTCTCTTGGAATCTCGCTCAGCTCGCACACCTTTCTTCGGTACGGGCCTCCGTTTGCAGTCTGAGTTGTGTTCATGTTCGCGATGTTCTCGCTTATGACCTCCATCCTCAAGCGCTGCGCCTTTAATGCGGAGCCGCTTATGTCGATCGACGATAAAAAGCCCATTTCATGCCTCCTATCCCTTTATCGCGGAGCCGAGCCGTTTGAATTCGCCGGACACCTGTACGACAAGCTCGTTGTAAAGTATCGAGTTCTTCGCAAGCTCGACGTTTTCATGGTCGATGTCTACGTTGTTGCCGTCCTCCCTGAAAGAGGCGCCCGGATTTCGGACTATCTTTGGCGTTACGTTGTCTAAGCTGTCGCCGCCGCGGCTTCCTTCCATCCCCGATTCGAGAGCGCGTTTAAATTCGGACTCGAACTCGACCGAAGACGCCTTGAATCCCGGGGTATCGACGTTCGCGATGTTGTTCGCTATGACCTTGTTGCGAAGCCATGACGCGTCGAGCCCTTTTTTTAGCAAATCGATGTTGTCATAAAGCCCGTTGATCAATGTTACCCCCTCCTTCGTTACCCTTTGTTTTTATACTGCTCGTAATACTTAAGAATCGTCTTTACATAGCTCCGGCAGCCCGCCGATATTTTCGAGTACTGCTCCGGGTCGTCCGGGTCCGTGATTTTGAGCGAATGTATTTTCCCCGGGCCTCTGTTGTAAGCGGCAAGCGCGAGCCGTATGTCCCCGAAACGGTCGAGCTGTTTCTTCAGATACTTAGCCCCGCCCAAAACGTTCTGGTACGGATCGAACGGGTCCTTCACGCCCATTTCCTTGGCGGTCCCCGGCATAAGCTGCATGAGCCCCATAGCTCCGCATCCCGAGACGGCGTTCGTCCTGAACGAGGACTCGACGCGTATCACGGAACGGATAAGATCCGGGTCGAGCCCCGTCTTAAGCGCGGCGTTCTCTATCGCCGAGTCTATCTCGCTTTTCGGCTTTTTTATCAGCTGCGTGTCCGATATTAGCTGCGCGTCGGAAGCCTCGGGAGCGGCGGAAACAAAGCCGGCGCCCGCGGCGCCCATCCGGTTTTCGATCGAGCCTAAGATGCTGCTGAACGCTTCGGCGGCCGCCTCGCATTTTGATGAGCTGCGGATCACGGCCTCTCTGAAAGCGTATAATTTTGACTGGTATATGCTTTCAATATTCATAAATCTACGGCATTTTAGGATTCGGTTTTTCTCTTCGTCCGGCTGTCGCACCACTTGTATATCTGTGCCGCGATATCGCCTATCGGAAGCTGAATGTCGACGGCGCCTATGCTGTGCGCAACTTCGGGCATGCCGTATACGACGCTCGTCGTTTTATCCTGCCCTATGGTTGACGCGCCCGCCTTTTTCATGGCAAGCAGCCCGCGGGCGCCGTCGCTTCCCATGCCTGTCAGTATTACCCCCAGGCTATTAATACCCTCGATTTTTGAGATTGAATCAAATAATACGTCCACCGAAGGGCAATGGCCGCTTACCTTTTCGGCTTGCACGCTTTTTACGCATAACCTCCCGTCTTTTCTTTCGAGGCTCATTTGCAGTCCGCCTTCGGCGACAAGCGCCGTCCCGGGCTTTAATTCGTCTCCGTTTTTGGCTTCCCTGACTTCCATCGCGCACGCCTCGTTGAGCCTTTCGGCATAAAGACGGGTAAAGACCGGAGGCATGTGCTGAACGATAAGTATGCCCGGAAGATCGCCGCCCAACTGTTTGAGAATGGTGAGGATTGCCTCGGTCCCTCCCGTCGACGCTCCGATCGCTATCACCGCGTCGCTCTCGAAATTCCCCGCCGTTTTTTGCTTTTCCGCCTTTATAAGCTCGGGATGCCTGTTCTTTCCGACCTTGGCTATCGAGGCGATCTTGATCTTAATGATAAGCTCCGATATGAAACGTTCCCTTCCCCGTTTATCCTTTACATCCGATTTGTTGACGAAATCGACCGCTCCGGCGTTCAGCGCGTCGAAAACCGCCCCGTCCACCGCGCTAACGACCACCACCGGAAGCGGATACTGCGGAATGAGCAGCCTTAAAAACTCTATCCCGTTCATTTTTGGCATCGCGATATCGAGCGTCATCACGTCGGGCGCAAGCTCGATTATTTTGTCTCTCGCCTCGTACGGGTCGGCGGCCGTCCCGACTACTTCGACAGCGTCGTCCTTCGATATCTGCGACGTTATGAATTCCCTCATGAAAAGGGAATCGTCAACGACAAGGACCCTTATTTTCCTTAAAGGCATACGGTCATACCGCTTTCTTAAAGATTGACGGCTTAACGAACTTGTACTGGGAATCGTCCTTATCTATAAACTCCGACTGCCCGATAAACAGGTATCCGCCGGGCGCGGTGGCGTCATAGAATTTTTTTATCAGTTTCTTTTTCGTACTCTCGCTGAAATATATCATGACGTTGCGGCAGAATATCACATGCAGCGGCTTTTTGAACGGGAACGCGCCCTCGATAAGGTTGAACCGCCTGAACACGACCTCGTCCATAAGCTCGTTGTTTATCTGCCACCGGTCTTCGAACAGTTTATGGAAATATTTCGTCTTCCATGCAGCGGGAACGTTCTTTATCGATTCCTCGCTGTAAATCCCGTTCCTCGCGACGGTAAGCGCTTTTTCGGATATGTCCGTCGCGAGGACCTTCGCGTCCCATTTCAGCCCCCGCGCGTCGAGGAAATCCCCGATGAGCATAGCAAGAGTATACGGCTCCTGGCCGGTCGAGCATCCCGCGCTCCAGACTCTTAGATCCGCGTCTTTTATATTGGCCGCGACTTCGGGGAGGACCTGATCCTTAAAGTATTCGAACTGGTCCCATTCCCTCATGAAATAGGAATAGTTGGTTGTCAGCAGGTTGAGCATCTGGCTTATTTCGCCGCCTGTTTTGTCTCCCAAAGCGTCCCTGAAATAGCTTTCGTAGCTCTCATACCCCTTGTTCGATATGTAATTGTTTAGCCTGCTTTCGATCAGAGTCCTTTTTTTGCTGAGATTAATGCCGAAATTGTTCTGCATATAATCCGAGATCATTAAGAACTCTTTGTCCTGCATCTGCATCATTTTCTCACCATGTTTGCCGCTCTTATTGCGCTTGCCGCGCGCCGGCCTGCTATCGCGCCGTTTCTCCCGTATCCAGTTTTTTGAGTTTTGTCTTTACGACTAAACCCTTGAGCGCTTCCGCCTGATTCGACAGTTCGGCGCTCGCGGCGGCGCTCTGCTGCGTTTCGGCCGAATTCGTCTGCACCGCCTGCGTCAGGAGCTCGATGCCCTTGTTTATCTGGGCTATGCCGGTCGCCTGCTCGTTTGCGGACTGGGCGATCCCCTCGAGAAGCGCCAACGACTCTTCGGATTCTCTTACGATACTCGCCAAGGCTTCGGCGGTCTCTTTAGCGATCGCCGTGCCCGTCTCGATCCTCTTTACGGAATCTTCTATCAGAACGGCCGTTTCTTTCGCCGCTTCCGCGCTCTTCGCCGCGAGGCTCCTGACTTCATCGGCCACGACCGCGAAGCCTTTCCCGTGCGTTCCGGCCCTCGCGGCTTCGATCGCGGCGTTTAACGCGAGTATGTTCGTTTGGAACGCGATTTCGTCGATCACTTTGATTATCTTCGATATGCTCTCCGACGAGGCGTTTATCTCGTCCATTGATTCGAGCATTTTTTTCATCTTTTCGTCTCCGGCCACGGCGTCGTCTTTTGCGGACGCGGCGAGCTTAGCGCTTTTCGACGCGTCCTGCGCGTTCTGCCTGACCTGCTGGGCTATCTGAGTTATCGAGGCCGAAAGCTGCTCTATCGAGCTCGCCTGCTCGCCGACGCTCTCGGATATCCGGCGGTTGCTTTCGGAAACCTGCCGCGACACCGCGGACACCTCCTCCGCCGCCGTCTGTATCCTCAAAAGCAATCCGTTGGTCCGGTCTATTATGCGGTCTATCGATTTTTTCAGGCCCTCGAAATCGCCTTTGAAATCGCAGGCTATGCTTACGTCGAAATTCCCTTCAGCCAGCTCTCCCAATACGCGGCTTATCTCGTCTATATATCCCTTTATGCCGCCGAAACTTCTATACAGGCTGTCGGATATCGAGCAGTACATGTCATGGATCTGCCTCGTGTCTTCGTCCGGTTCGTCCACGGCCATATCGCAGTTCAGATCCCCTTTCGCGAGCTTGTTCAGATTTGAAAAGACGCGTCCAAGCTGTATCTCCCTGTAACCTTCGCGTTTTTGCTGCAGCTCCTTTTGACGCCTGTTTTCCTTAAGCAGCCCGCGCACGTCCTTATCTATTATTTCCGCAAGCCTTCCCGTCTCGTCTTTCGAGGCGACCCTGATTTCGGCGTCCAATTCCCCGCGGACAAGAGCTTTCACCGCGCCCGTTATATCACCGATGGGCCTCTTTACAGCGCGGCTTATGAGTATGCCTAATATCATCGACGCCAAAACGCCCGTCGTGGTATCGAGTATGAGCAGGCACGGGAATTCCGTAAAATCGATAAGGCTTGTGTAATACAGGAAATAACCGGTCGCGCATGCAAGCGCCCCGGTCCCGAAGAATCCCCAGAACAGTTTCGTCCCAAGCTTCGTTTTCCTTTTTTTCATTTGCCCTCTCCTTCTATCTGCCCGATGTCCTGTATCTCTTTTTCATCGAACAGCTTGTCGCAGTCAAGAAGCAGCTTTACTTCGCCGCCGACCTTGCCTATGCCCAAAAGATACCTGTTTTTTATCCCCGTCCTGATATTCGGCGGAGGCGCTATGTCGGCGTCTTCTATCGTCAGAACTTCGGCGACTCTGTCCACTATCAGGCCGACTACGAGTTCCTCGGTCTCGATAACTATCACGCATGTGCGGTCGGTATAACCGACAGGCTCTTTTTTGAATTTCAGCCTTACGTCGACGACGGGTATTATTTTCCCGCGCAGATTTATGATGCCCTTGATATATTCCGGAGCCTCGGGTATCTTAGTGATCGGCTGAATGCCTATGATCTCCGTTATATACCTTATCGGGATGCCGAACACTTCCTCGCCGACGACGAACGTCAAAAATCTCCCGTGCTGAGTGTCTTCGAGTTCCATAATTTCGCTCTGCAGCGTTTCCATCTGCCGCTTACCTCCATTTCATGTTTCTGAATTTAAATTAAGATTTAATGTTCCTTTATAAAAACAGGTCTACGAGAAGTCCCCGGATATCGTCCACCATCCGGACGAGATCTATGTTGTCTTTCTGGTCCTCCAATATCTTCCTTGCCATCTCGTCAAGCTTCGCGTTTACGAGCCTGACCGTTATCATGACCTTATGCCTGCCGCCGCCGTCGAACACCGGGTTCCTCGAGGCGGAATAAGCGTTTCCGGCCGCCTCTCCGATAAGCTCGGCGATCAGTTTCCTGTATTTAATGAACTCCGATATGTCGGCGTTTTTCTTTATCCGCTCTCCCTGCTCGAAAATACGTTCCTTGAGCTCCTCTATATATTCCCGGTACCGTTCTTTTGAAAGGTCGCTCATTTGCCTGCTGAAAGAGGAGCCCGGATTAGGCGCGTAAGGCTTGTCCGGCGCCGCGGCGCCGGAGCGGATCCCATTATTGACTTTCCCGACGTCCGAAACCTTCATGCGTTGCCCTCCGCGCGCCGGACTAAAGTTTCATGTCGACGAATGCGGCGGCGCTTTCCTGGTGCGCGTAACCGCCCATGCCAAGCCTTTTTTGCCTGATGCTCTTGAGCCTGTGCCCGAAGCTTTTAAGCTTTTCCTTCGCGACGCTGTTGCATTCCATGTTCGCTTCCGCCACCTGCCCCGCGATATGTTTGATCTCGTTTTCGGCCTCGGCTATAAAAGCGGGCTTTTCGGCGCCCGGGACGCATATGCCCGCCTGCTGTTCTGTGAGCTCGTCTATGCGCCGCATAATATCCTCGCAGCGTTCCAATTCGCTGTTGAATTCGTCGACGTTTTCGCCTTCGAGAAGATCTATCGCCCTTCTTAACGATTCGAGCATCGACGACATAAGCTCCTTTTTCAGCGCGAGCAGCTCAACGAGTTTTTTCTGATCCGTTTCGCTCATCTTCTCTCTCTTCAATCGACGTACTCCACGGGCTTGTAGTCCTTTTCGATAGCCGTCCATGCGTCCCGCAGGTCGGAAAGTATTTTTATCAAAATATCGGCTTTTTCGGTATTTTTAGTTACATTCATGTTTACCAGCTCGCCGTGAACGAACATATAGATATCCATCAGGTTTTTGGCGACGTCATATTTCAGATCCAGGCTGACCATGAGCTCCATCAGTATGTCCTGAGCCTTCTTCAAGCTGTTGTTCGCGTCTTCGTACTTCTTTTTCCCGATGGCCATGACCGCGAGCTTTATCTGTTTGATGCATCCGTTGTAGAGCATTATCACAAGCGTCACCTGGTTCGCGGTGTTGACTTCCTGGGTCTTATACTTTTCGTAACCTTTTGACAATACCATGATGTATTCCCCTGTTCCGTTTTATGTTTTCTTACGACGAGAAGAACGAGTTCAGCCACACCGACATGCTGTTGAGTTTCGCCAGCGCCGATTCCATTTTTGAAAATTTATCATACAGTCTTGCGCTTTCTTCGTCCATTTTATCCATTGCGTCCGACTGTTTGTTCTTAAGCGTAGCGACCTCTTTTTCGAGCCCGTCAAGAGCTATGTTAGTCATGTTCTTCGTGCAGGAAAGCATCGCGTTGCTTATCCTCATTATGAATCCCTGATCCGAGGACGACGAGCCCGCGTTTACCAATACGCTCGTTACCTTCTGCGGGTCTTTCGCGAGCGCCGCGCGGAGTTTATCCTCGTTGAGCGTTATTTTCGCGCCGTCGGTATACGCGCCGGTATTGAGCCCGATGTCCGACGGGGACATGCCCGCGCTTTCAACCGCCGTGTAAAGCGCGTTCCTCATCGTCTGGAGCAGCGAGGATATATATGAATTATTGTACAGCAATCCCGTTTTCGCCTTAGCCGTCCATTTCGCGATCTCGTCTTCGCTCATCTTCTCTTTCTGGGCGTCGGTCAAAGGCGGGTAAGAGCTGTCGTACTTCTCCTTTATCTTGTTTTGCAGCGTATCGACAAGATCGTTATAAGCGCTCA